>OGFJ01001331.1_pt1 | contig 16746 bp, 17 predicted proteins | sample 1570861 | NCBI WGS metagenome assembly OGFJ01 (sample SAMEA2582060, study PRJEB24529) | metagenome | biome: Human gut stool | place: China | collected 2011
ATCAGGAAGAAAATTTGAATAGAATTATTACGGTTCCTAATCTTCTTTCTTTTTTCGGCTTTGTCTGATTCCGGTAATTATATGGAGTTATTGTGTAAAGTAAAATCCGGCTTGAGCAGGATAAAAATGCCCGCATTATCCGAAATCTATGTATCATCCGCACCGCCATTGAGTGCAACTACCGGAAAATAAATGACATCATGCGGATGGAATACCGTGGGCTGCTTTCAATGCCGGAGATCATTCCTGCTTCCAGTATGCAGCAGCTCTCAAACGACGGAATCAGCTTTATCAAAAAGTCGAGTACAAAGCTATGCCACCACATTATCGAGATCAACCGGCTGATTTCAGACCGCATTAACAACTGCAAAAGCCTCTTTCCAATCTGGATTAACTGGACGTACATAAAAGAGCTGTTCATTATGCCAAACGGTTTGACAGAGGACGGAACGAAAGATGCTGCGGACATCTATTACGCAAGTCTCTCCTACTACCCCTATCAAATGTACATCAACTGGGTACCGATGGACGAGGGCAATGTCCTCTATAATGACAAGAAGTTTGCAACCCTGCTTTATCAATGGCATTGCGACGCCTTCACGGAATACAGTAAAGTCTCCGATGCAGGGGCTTTTGTAAAAAACAATATCTACGATTTCATAGATGACAGCGAGAAAACCGTATTGGTAGTGGACTGCGAAAACTCTGACCCGTACAAGCTGTGCGCCACGCTCAAAAACCTTGATTATGAAGTCATGCAGAAAATTACGGCGATCATTCTTTTTGATGACGTACATACTGCTACGGCATGGCGGATTCTTGAAAACTACACCCGCATCCCCGTTGAACATATCATGATTGAGCGGATCAAGCAGAACAAATCACTGGTAGACATCAAGCTCACCGCAAGAGCCTGTCAGGAACACTACCAGAAGCAAGTGGATTCCTTCGTCATTGTCTCAAGCGATTCCGACTACTGGGGGCTTATCTCTTCCTTGCCGGACGCCAGATTTCTTGTCATGATTGAGCGGGAAAAATGTGGACCGGATATGAAGGCAGCACTTGCAGAATCCGGGATATTCTACTGCTATCTGGATGACTTCTACTCCGGCAACAGCGAGGACATCAAGAAAAACGCACTATTCAAGGAGATGTACCGCTGGATTGACAACTCCGTTCACCTGAACGTCAACGATATGTTTGACGCTGCTCTGCGAAACACGAGGATCGAAATGTCTCCCGCAGAGCGGCGGCAGTTCTATGAGAAGCACATCAGGCACATGACGCTGACCATCGACGAGAACGGAAACGTCAGCATTGAGCTGAAACGCGGATAGCCTTGGTTTCTATTCCGGGAGGAATGTGGATGGACAATAGATTTTATTTTGGATTCAATACATCGGAGGAACGGAAAAAGCGCAGAAAAGCAGAGCTGTACTCCATGAGTGAGCAAGTCAGCACCTTCTTTTGGGATGAAGCCCCGCAGCATGGATTGGAAATGCGTGAGGGGCAGCAGGATATGTCTTTTGAGATTGTGGACGCCCTCATAAACGATCTGCATTTTGCGATTGAAGCTGGCGTGGGCATAGGCAAGTCCTTTGGCTATCTTGGGCAAGGTTTTTCAACGAGATCGGGATTTCTGCAAAGCTGATGAATCATCCGCTGACCTAAGAAATGTGCTGTCATACTACCTTGAAGGTGAAAATATGGAACTGAAATCATATCAGAAAAAGGTGATAGCGGACTTGACCCGCTATCTGGAACTGCTGAACGAAACAAGGAGTGACGCAGCGGCGTTTCGCCTGTTTTGGCAGGAGAAATCAGCCCCGACTTTAGGGCTATACCAAAATGTGATACCCGGTGTCCCGAACCTCTGCTTCAAGATGCCGACAGGCGGCGGTAAGACCTTTATCGCCTGCAACGCCATTCGCCCGGTGTTTGACGCGCTCCCCGTCACCAAGACGAAAGCGGTTGTCTGGCTTGTCCCGTCAGAAGCCATCCTGACGCAGACGGCGAAAGCCCTGAAAGATACGTCCCACCCCTACCGTCAGAAAATCGACGTGGATTTCGGTGGGCGCGTGGAGGTCTACACCAAGCAGGAGCTTTTGAACGGTCAGAACTTCAACCCCACTGCCGTAACGGAGCAGCTTTCTATTATGGTGCTGTCCTACGATTCGTTCCGCACCAGCAGAAAGGACGGGCGCAAGGCGTTTCAGGAAAACAGCAATCTTGCGGAGTTCCCCAAAGTGCTGGGAAAACCTGACAGCCCCATTGAGGGCGCGGACGAAACCGCCCTGTTCCAGATCATCAATCAGCTTAACCCTCTTGTCATCGTGGACGAGAGCCACCACGCCCGTTCGGATTTGAGCCGGGAAATGCTGGCAAATTTCAATCCGTGCTTTGTGCTGGACCTGACCGCCACGCCGCGCAAGGACAGCAATATTATCTCCTATGTGGACGCGGTACAGCTAAAGACCGAACACATGGTAAAGCTGCCCGTCATCGTCTACAACCGCGACAGTCAGGCAGAGGTCATTCTGGACGCAATCGCCCTGAGAAACAAGCTGGAAGAACTCGCCGCAGCCGAATATGCCGTGAGCAAGAAGTATATTCGCCCCATTGTGCTGTTTCAGGCAGAGCCGAAAGGCAAGGAAGAAGCCACTACCTTTGAGAAAATCCGCGAAAAGCTGATTGGCTATGACATCCCCGCAGAGCAAATCGCCATCCGCACAGCGGACGTGAACGAGCTGAAAAACACCGAACTCATGTCCGCAGACTGCCCGATTCGCTATATTATCACGGTCAACGCATTGAGCGAGGGATGGGACTGCCCCCTTGCCTATATTCTTGCGTCTATTGCCAACAAGACGAGTCAGGTTCAGGTGGAGCAGATTTTGGGACGTATCCTGCGTCTGCCCCACACCACCCAGCACAGGCAGTCATCCCTGAATATGTCCTATGTGCTGACATCTTCCAATGATTTCAACGAAACCGTAAAAGGCATCATTCAGGGCTTGAATGACGCAGGTTTCAGCGATAAGGATTATCGCGTTTCCGAGCCGCCTACGCCGAAAGCCCCTGACCCGGTGCAAATCATGATTGACAATGGGTGTTCCAAAATGGAAACCCCTTTGGAATCGCCCGAAGAGGACGTTTCCGGTGTGGATTGGAAGTTAGTCAATGAAGAATACCAGCGGCGCAGAGAAGCGGAGAAATCACCTGAAACCACCCCGAAAGCCGACAGTATGCTATCCGAAGCGGAAAGCGCGGGATAAGCCTACAATGCCGCAATCCAGCAGTCGGGCAATGACCCCTATCTGCAAAAAACGCCGTGGGAGGTGCGGGAACAGATGCCTACATTCGCTGTCAAGCCGGAGTTCCGGGAAGATATTGAGCGCCTTGTCATCCCGCAGTTCTTTGCAGCTATTCCGGATACGCTGTTTACGGATGGTTCTCATGTGCTGCTGGATGAAGCGCAGCTTTCCGAGGGCTTCACGCTGAAAAACAAGGACTGCGACATTGATTTTGCCGCAGCGGACGATGGAATCGTTAAGGTGGATATTGAGAACAAGGAAAACGGCTTGCCCCGTGTATTCAAAATGTCCAGCCCGGAGCAGCAATATTTCAAGGAATACTTCAACAGTCTGCCCCCGGAAAGCCGGGTACGCCAGTGCAAGGAAATGATGCTCCGTCAGCTTAACAAGCTGAATGGCGTGGACGCTGCCGAACTGAAAGCCTACATAGAGCGTATTGTCGGCAACATGAGCAAGGACCAGCTTGCAGCAATGGAGAAAGTGCCGCTTGGCTATGCAAAGAAAATCAAGGACAAGGTGCAAGCCCTGTTGGAGCAGCATTGCCGGGAGAACTTCTCCGACTGGCTCTCCACCGAACGCATTGTATGCTTGCCGTATTATCGTCTGCCAGACGCAATTCATCCCGCTGCGCATACGGACATCTACGCGAAATCGCTGTATCAAGCAGAGGACGGCGATATGAACAAGCTGGAACAAAAGCTGATTATGGAATTGACCGCCTTGCCGAATGTGCGCTGGTGGCACAGAAACATTTCCCGTCAGGGCTTCTGTATCAACGGCTATATCAATCACTATCCTGATATTCTGATTATGACGGAAAAGGGCAAGGTCATCTTTGCGGAAACTAAGGGCGAACACCTGAAAAATGATGACAGCCGGGAGAAAATCGACCTCGGCACAATGTGGAGCGGTCATGCAGGAAACCAGTATCGGTATTTCATGGTGTTTGAAAAGGATGCAGACCTGCCAAAAGGAGCAGTCAGCATGAGCAAATTTGTTGAGATTGTCGCGGCGCTGTGAATCCCGTTTCTGGGCGATTCTGACAGACGGCAATGACGCACTGTTCATATCAGCCCCTATGCGGTTTTGCGGAACCGAACGGGATTGCGCCAATCCGCAAAAACCTTTCCCGTTCCGAACACTGGGAACACTGTACCGTAGAGCGCGATTCCGTGTAATGAGTATGCAAATCGGGAAATAACTTTTCGGATTTCACAAGCATTGATTTATGCGGCGGTTTTTAGAGTGGTAATTGGGGTTTATTCTGCCGTGGAGGTCGATAATATCTACCCCTGATTTTTCATCACCTATGGTGTGAAATAAGCCCCTGTCTCGACGCTGTGATTACGACGGAGAAACATTTTGATCTCCTTACAAGTTCATACAGATTCAGGCAGCAGGAGCAATTCTGCTGCCTTTTTCTTTGGGTGACTGTTCCGCTTACCTCGCGTATGTGGATTGTCATAATTTTCAAAAAGGAGCGTGGTAGTAATGAAATTGGAAATCGGTCAAAGGAGGTGGTGTGCCGATGCAAAGCAGAAAACGCAGACGGATTCTGATGCAGGAGGCGGAATATGGCAAAACCGCTTGACCCCAAAGCGATAGAGGTAAAGCGACAGACCGGAAGCAGAGCCGAGCGCAGAGAGCAAAAACGCCGCCAGATGCAGGACGAAATTTCTTATAACCAGCGTGGAAATGGCGTTATTATTATCCCACCGCAGAAACGGCGGGAACTTGCAGAGGAGCCGCCCAAACTCCGTGTTGCGGCGTACTGCCGCGTCAGCACACAGGAGGAACAGCAGGTCGGCAGCTTTGATATGCAGATCCACCATTTTACCAAGAGGATTGAGGCAAATCCGCAATGGGAGCTGGTTGAGATTTATCAAGACGAGGGCATCAGCGCAACTACCGTTGAAAAACGTCTTGGCTTTCAGAAAATGATTGCCGACGCAGTTGACGGGAAGATTGACCTGATTCTCACCAAAAGCATCAGCCGTTTTGGTAGAAATATCGTGGATATTCTGGACAATCTGCGAACGCTTTCTGCGCTGAACCCGCCCGTTTCCGTTGAGTTTGAGACAGAAGGAATCGCCTATACCGGCGATGGGCGGAATAATCTGCTGATCTCGCTGCTGGCAGCCTTGGCTGAAATGGAGTCCCAGCAAAAGAGCGAGGCAGTTAAGGCTGGTATCCGCTGGCGCATGGCGGAGGGCATCTACAAGTTCTCCGTTCAGAATACGCTTGGCTTCTATCGTGATCATTTCGGGCGGCTTGTCATTGAGCCGACCGAGGCAAGAATTGTTGAGTACATCTATGAAAGCTGCTTGGAGGGCGCAACCCCGGCAGAAATCGCCGCCGCACTGACAGAACAGGGTATCAAATCTCCAATGGGGAACGATCTCTGGTCTGCCGGTACTGTCCGCAGCATCCTCCGAAATGAGAAATACTGCGGTGATGCTTTGATGCAGAAAACCTATACCAAGGATTTTCGCACCCATAAATCCGTCAAAAATACAGATTTGAATATGTATTTCAAGGAAAATCACCACACAGCGATTATCAAAAAAGAGGATTGGATCAAGGTACAAAAGCTACTGTCAGAGCGGCACAGCACAGCAAAACGAACTACATTGCGCCGTTTAAGCAATCACTTCGTCGCATACCGCGTAAAGGATGGTCTTTTCAAGGGCTATCTGATTATGGATTCCCGCTGGTCTTTTATGGAACGTCAGGAGTTTATGAAAATCGTGGATGAGGCGCAAAACACTATGAAATGAAAGGATTTTTACTATGAACTTCGATTTTTCCGCTTTGAACTTTGAAACCATCGACTCCAACATCAACGCCTACCCGGATATGTTCCTGAATCAGAACGGCGTGACTTTCACTAAGAAAGTGCTTGAGGACTTGAGCTATCCCGCCTACGTTTTGTGTCTGCTGGATGCGAAAGCGAGGGTATTTGCGATCCGTTCCTGCAAGAGCAACGAACCGAAGGGATTCAAGTTCTCCAAGCCGAGAGGCGAACAGAAAGGTGTTGTTACGATCTCCAACAAGAATCTGCTTGACCCGCTTCGCGCTGTCACCGGCGAGGACTGGATTCCCGGCAAGCGTTACAGGGTGCGCGGGTTCTGGGTTGCCGATGCAAAAACCATGTGCTTTGACCTCAATGAGGGCGTTCAGGAGGACTTTCGTCCTGTTACGCCGAGCAATGATGCAGAATAATCCCTGATTTTCAGGGAGAAAAGGGAGAGCCAAAGAGCAGCGGCAAGCCGCCTGAGCGAGAAAGCCACCTCTCCCTTTTCTCCCTCGCTGCGGCTATGGAAACCGTGGAAAACCGCAAGCGGTTTACGCACCGTTCCCACAGCCTGCGCTCACCCTCTTTTTCCTCTCTGGCTTTCTCTCTATACAAAGATAAGTGTCCATTTTCTATCCCGAAAACGCACAGTGCCACGACGAACAGAGGGCAGCGTGTCAATATGGCAAAGAAAAGCAAACGGCACACAGGCGGTTTTATCCTCAAAAAAAGCCCCGAAGCACGACAAAAAATAAGCCCAGCACCACGCCATTGACGTGATGCTGGGTTTTTAGCCGTAAACTCACTCTGAGGTTAAGCCAAAGTGCCGCAGCGCATCCTTGATTGCCTCGACCTTTTCAGGCGGGCAGGGATGATACTCATGTTTTCTCTGTTCAACAGCATTCGGTGCTTTGTGCATATCCAGCCCGACCATACGCTTGACCTCGGCAATATATGCCGTATGGACTTTGAAGCCGTACTTTTCCTGCACATACTCCTGAATGCGTTTATAGGTCGGATGCTCCTTGACCTCGCCGGTTTCCACTTCCATCCTGACCTCAACCGTCAGTGGATTTGTTTCCCGTGACAAGAGGACAACCGTCTCCACGTTCGCCGTGCCGGGGAACAGGTCCACGGCGCAGGCCCGGACGGGGCGGTAGCCCAGGGGGGCGAAGCGGGCCACATCCCGGGCCAGGGTGGCCGGGTCGCAGGAGACATAGACGATGCGCTCCGGCTCCATGGAGGCCGCTGCCTCCACCACGTCGGGGGCCAGCCCCTTCCTGGGCGGGTCCACGCAGATCACGTCGGGCCGCAGGCCCCGCTGCCGCAGCTCCGCCGCCAGCCGGGAGGCGTCGCCGCACAGGAACTCCACGTTGCCCACGCCGTTGCGGCGGGCGCTTTCCTCCGCGTCCCGGATGGCCTCCGGGACGATCTCGCCGCCGATGACGTGCCTGGCCCGGCGGGCCAGCACCTGGGTGATGGTCCCGGCGCCGCAGTACAGGTCCACCGCCAGCTCCCGGCCCGTCAGCCCCGCGTATTCCAGGGCCTTTTCATACAGGCGCTGGGCCTGGTCGTGGTTCACCTGATAAAACGACGGCACCGACAGCCGCAGCTCCAGGCCGCACAGGGTGTCCGTCAGATAGTCCCGGCCCCACAGGGTGCGGTACCGGTCCCCCAGGATGGCGTTTCCCCGGCGGGTATTTTCCCCCAGCACCACGCCGCAGGTTTTTGGCGCGGCGGCCCGGAGCATATTCACCAGCTCCTGCTCATGGGGCAGGCGGGAGCCGTTGACCAGCAGGCACGCCAGGGACTCCCCCCGGCAGCTGGTGCGGACGTACAGGTGCCGCAGCAGGCCCCGGCCAGTGGCCTCGTTATACGGCTCCACCTGAAACCGGGCAATATAGTCCCGCACCGCCTGAGCCAGGGCATCGGCCTCCGGCTTTTGGATGAGACAGTGCTCCACATGCACCACCTGGTGGCTGCGGGCCCGGTAAAAGCCCACCTCCCCCACCGGGGAGATGGGATAGATGCTCTTGTTGCGGTAGTGCAGGGGCTGCTCCGCACCCAGAATTTCTTCCACCGTCACCTCCGCCCCGCCGATGCGGGTCAGTGCGTCCTGCACCCGGGCACGCTTGGCCCACAGCTCCTCCTCATAGGACATATGCCGGAAATCGCAGCCGCCGCAGCGGCCGTAGTAGGGGCAGTCCGGCGTCCGGCGGGCAGGGGAGGGCTCCACCAGGGCGGCGATCTTGCCGAAGGCGGCGTTTTTCAGCACCTTCATCACCAGAACGTCGCAGATCTCCCCCCGGATGGCCCCGTGGACAAACACCACCTGGCCGTCTATCCGGGCGATGCCCAGCCCCTCGCTGGAATAGCCCTGGATACAGGCGCGGTAAATGCGGTTTTTCTCCAATCCGGGCATAAGCGCCCTCCTCTCGTGCGAATCATACGAAAATTAGGGGCGGACAGAGCTGTCCGCCCCTGAAAGGTTTCCAAAACTTGGTTAAATCTCGAACTTCTCCATGACCTTGCGCAGGGCCTCGGCAAAGGAGGCCAGGGTCTTGTTGTCCCGGCCCTTGCTGCGGCGGATAAGGCCCACCAGGGAATCGCCCAGCTGCACCAGCTTCTGATACGCCGCGGTGACCCGGGGCGCACCCTCGAAGGTGCGGGTCTTGCGCTGGGGCAGATAGCCCGCTGCCAGCTGGGTGCAGGTCAGCAGGTCATACTCCTCGGTATACTGGGGCGCATGGGCCGTGAAGCCCAGCTGGCTCACCGTCTGGGCAAACACCGGAGCCACCTCCCGGTCGCCGTGGACCACGAACACGTGCTGGGGCTTGGGCTCCTTGAAATGGCTGATCCAGTCCAGCAGATGGTCGTGGTCGGCGTGGGAGCTGAGGCCCTGGAAATTCACCACCTTGGCCCGGACGGCCACGTCCTCGCCGAACAGCTTCACGGAGGGAGTCCCGTCCAGCAGGGTCCGGCCCAGGGTGCCCGGGGACTGGAAGCCCACGAACACCACGGCACTGTCCGCCCGCCACAGGTTATACTTCAGATGGTGGCGGATGCGGCCCGCGTCGCACATACCGGAGGCGGAGATGATGACCTTGGGGGTGTGGTCCTCGTTCAGGGCCTTGGACTCGTCCACGGTCTCCGTCAGATGCAGGCCCGGGAAGTTGAACATATGGGTGCCGTCCTTCACCAGCTCCAGAGCGTCCTGGTCCAGATAGCCCCGCAGATCGCCGCAGAAAATGGTGGTGGCGCTTTTGGCCAGGGGACTGTCCACATACACGGGGAAATTCGGCACGGAGGTCACCAGGCCCTGATCCTTGATCTCCCGGATGAAATACAGCAGCTCCTGGGTGCGGCCCACGGCAAAGGAGGGGATCACCACGTTGCCGCCCTTGCCCAGGGTCTCGTCGATGATCTGGGCCAGCTGGCCGGTATAGCTCCACACCTCGGTGTGGTTGCGGTCGCCATAGGTGCTCTCCATGACCACATAATCCGCCCCGGTGAAGAACTGGGGGTCCCGGATGATGGGCTGGTCCACGTTGCCGATATCGCCGGAAAAGACGATGGTGCGGGTCTCGCCGCCTTCGGTGAGGGTCAGGCGGATGGACGCGGAGCCCAGCAGATGGCCCGCGTCGATGAACACGGCGTCCACCCCGTCGCACAGGTGGACGGGCTGGTCATATTCGCAGGTGTCGATAAACTCCGGCACCCGCTGGGCGTCGGCCACGGTATACAGAGGCTCCTCCTCAGGCCGGCCGGCCCGGCGGTTTTTGCGGTTTTTATACTCGGCGTCGCTTTCCTGGATGTGGGCGGAATCCTGGAGCATGATGCTCATGAGCTGAGCCGTGAGCCGGGTGGTGAGAATGCGGCCCTGGAAGCCGTTTTTGATGAGCATGGGCACCCGGCCGGAGTGGTCGATGTGGGCGTGGGTGATAAGCACATAGTCGATGCTGCCCGGGGCAAAGGGCAGGGTGCGGTTGTCCACCTCGTCCCGGCCCTGCTGCAATCCGCAGTCGATGAGGATGCGCTTGCCGCCTACCTCCAGACAATGGCAGCTGCCGGTGACGCACTGGTCAGCGCCGAAAAAACTCAGCTTCATGGCGTTCGTCCTTTCCTCTCAAAAATTGGGGTGCCTTTATTGTAACACTTTTTCTTCCCGGCGGCAACAGGAATTGCATTTTGCCGGAACATCCGTTATAATAGGTGGGAATATAACTTGTTATTCCCCTGAGGAGGAACACAAATGTTTGAACAATCCCATATTCGCAACTTTTCCATCATTGCCCATATTGACCACGGCAAGTCCCATTCCCAGTTTGCCTGACGGCAAACCGGGAGCCCTTTTCATTTAATGTCCTTCGGCGGAAATGAATTCCGCCTGCGGCAAGGTTTTGCTGCGCAAAACGCTTGTTACGCGCCGCTTGGCGCGTCAGCGTGGACTTACCTACAGGAGGAACGCAAATGTTTGAACAATCCCATATCCGCAACTTTTCCATTATTGCCCACATCGACCACGGCAAGTCCACGCTGGCGGACCGGCTGCTGGAGCTGTGCGACGCCGTGCCGGAGCGGGAGATGGAGAACCAGATTCTGGACAACATGGACCTGGAGCGGGAGCGGGGCATCACCATCAAGTCCCGGGCCGTGCACCTGTTCTACAAGGCTCAGGACGGCGAGATCTACGCCCTGAACCTCATCGACACCCCGGGCCACGTGGACTTCAACTATGAGGTGTCCCGGTCCCTGGCCGCCTGCGAGGGGGCGGTGCTGGTGGTGGACGCCACCCAGGGGGTGGAGGCCCAGACCCTGGCCAACACCTATCTTGCCATGGAGCACGACCTGGAGATTCTGCCGGTATTCAACAAGATCGACCTGCCCGCCGCCGACCCCATGAAGGCCAAGCAGGAGGTGGAGGACATCATCGGCCTGCCCGCCATGGATGCGCCGGAAATCTCCGCCAAGCTGGGCCTGAACGTGGAGTCGGTGCTGGAGGACGTGGTGCACAATGTCCCCGCCCCCACCGGCGACCCCAACGCCCCCCTGCAGGCCCTGATCTTCGACAGCCAGTATGACCCCTATGTGGGGGTGGTGGTGCTGTTCCGCATCAAGCAGGGCACCATCCGCCGGGGGCAGACGGTGCGCATGATGGCCACCGGAGCCCAGTATACCATTCTGGAGTGCGGCTACCTGAAGCCCCTGGGCAACGAGCCCACGGACGCCCTCCAGGCCGGTGAGGTGGGCTATTTCACCGCCTCCATCAAAAACGTCAAGGACACCCAGGTGGGCGACACCATCACCGACGCCGAAAACCCCGCCGCCGAGCCTCTGCCCGGCTACCGGCCCGCCCAGTCCATGGTCTACTGCGGCATTTACACCGAGGACGGCAGTAAGTACCCCGATCTGCGGGACGCCCTGGAGAAGCTCCAGCTCAACGACGCCTCCCTGACCTTCGAGCCGGAGAGCTCCGTGGCCCTGGGCTTCGGCTTCCGCTGCGGCTTTTTGGGGATGCTGCATATGGAGATCATCCAGGAGCGGCTGGAGCGGGAGTTCAATCTGGACCTGGTGACCACCCTGCCCAGCGTCATCTATCACGTGTACAAGTCCGACGGCACCATGGTGAGGGTGGACAATCCCCACAACTACCCGGACCCCACGGTCATCGAGCACGCCGAGGAACCCTATGTGAGGGTGTCCATCATCAGCCCCAACGAGTATGTGGGCAACATCATGCCCATGTGCCAGGACCGCCGGGGCGAGTTCAAGGACATGCAGTATCTGGACACCCACCTGGTGGAGCTGCACTATCAGATGCCCCTCAACGAGATCATCTATGACTTCTTCGACACCCTGAAGGCCAACACCAAGGGCTATGCCTCCCTGGACTATGAGCTGTCCGGCTACCGGCCCAGCGAGCTGGTGAAGGTGGACCTGCTGTTAAACGGCGACGGCGTGGACGCCCTGAGCTTCATCGCCCACAAGGACAAGGCCTATCCCCGGGCCCGGCGGCTGTGCGAAAAGCTGAAGGAGAACATCCCCCGCCAGCTGTTTGAGGTGCCCATCCAGGCGGCCATCGGCGGGCGGATCATCGCCCGGGAGACGGTAAAGGCCATGCGCAAGGACGTGCTGGCCAAGTGCTACGGCGGCGACATTACCCGCAAGAAGAAGCTGCTGGAAAAGCAGAAGGAGGGCAAGAAGAAGATGCGGAATCTGGGCACGGTTCAAGTGCCTACGGAAGCCTTCATGGCTGTGCTCAAGCTGGACAGCGATTGATAACAGGAGGAACGCACATGGAACAGGCCACGTTTGACGATTTTATGAAGCTGGATATCCGGGTGGGCACCATTGTGGAGGCCCGGCCCTTTGAAAAGGCCCGGAAGCCCGCCTATCAGCTGCTGGTGGACCTGGGCCCGGAGCTGGGCCGGAAGCGCTCCAGCGCCCAGATCACCCAGCAGTATGCCCCGGAGGAGCTGGTGGGCAAGCAGGTGCTGGCGGTGGTGAATTTCCCGCCCCGTCAGATTGCCAACTTCTTCTCCCAGGTGCTGGTGCTGGGGACCTATTCCCAGGGCGGCGTGGTGCTGATCACGCCGGACAAGCCCGTGGAAAACGGGGACCGGCTGGGGTAAAATAGGAGGTATCGCATATGGCCGGATTCGGCGTTCTGATTGTTTCGGGCATATTATCGGCGATTTTCCTGTTCTTCATCGCCGTGTTTGCCGCCGCGGCGGCGTATATCATGGCCAGCTATGTGCTGGAGGGCTTTTCCATCGCCTGCATGCGCAAAAAAGCGGGCGACGCACATACATTCCCTGCCTGGATTCCCTTTTACAGCAAGTATCTGCTGGGAAAGCTGGCAGACCGGCGGGTCATGGGCGCCGTGTCGGCCCTTCTGACGCTTCTGTCCGTCTGCCTTTGCGTCTATTTCTACGTCTGCCGGGAGCTGAATACCCTTTGGTTCATCCTCCTGCTGATGGCCCTGTTGGCGGTCTTTATCCTGGACACCCTGATCGCCCACCGGATCTATAAAAGCCGCGCTGGTAAATATGGGGACGTCCTGACCGTGTTCACCGTTTTATCCCTGGGCCTGCTCCGCCCGGTGTTTCTGTTCGCTGTCCGCAATCGGGCAGCGGAGAGCGTGCCGGCCCCGGAGTGTGGAAATTGAGTAAAAATCCCGGAAGGAGATGTGATAGCATGGCCGAGGAAAAGCTGTTTATTGAGGCATCCGAAGAGGATGTGCCGTCCATTATCGCCCTGCGGCAAAGAATCTGGGGTACCACATACCGAGGCGTCTACCCCGACAGTATGATAGATAACTTTGACTGGGACTGGCACAGGGAAATGGAGCTGCTGAGGGTCCATCATCCGGCGTATTCTGTGTACTTGGTCCGAAAGGACCGGCAGGACATCGGCTACCTGACGATAAACGAAGCCGATGTAATCACCCTGCAATCCCTGTATATTTCCGCCGAATACCAAAGACAGGGGATCGGCCGGCAAGCGTTCGATTTCGTGAAAGCGTATTGCAGAGCGCACCATGCCGCCTCCTTTGTCTGCCACTGTGTCCCGGAGAATCTTAACGCCCGCAGCTTCTATGAGCGCATGGGCGGCAAGGTGATCGGGCAGGACCTGGCAAACGAGGAACGGTGGCAGAACTCTGTCACTTATCGGTTTACCCTGACACAATAAAATTGCTCAAAAGAAAGTTGAGGATCACCTATGAACAACATTACCAGAACCGCCATGATCACCATCTGCGGACGGCCCAACGTGGGCAAGTCCAGCCTCACCAACGCCCTGGTGGGGGAGAAGATCGCCATCGTCTCCGACAAGCCCCAGACCACCCGCAACCGGATTTACGGCGTGGTGAACCGGGGAGACACCCAGTATGTGCTGCTGGACACCCCGGGCCTGCACAAGCCCCGTTCCCGGCTGGGGGACTATATGGTGAAGGTGGTGCGGGAGAGCCTGGAGCAGGTGGAGGCCGCCCTGCTGCTGGTGGAGCCCATCGCCCATGTGGGGGAGCCGGAGAAGATCCTGCTCCAGCGCATCCAGGAGGAGCACCTGCCCTGCGTGCTGTGCATCAACAAGATCGACACCGTGGAGAAAAAGGACGACCTGCTGGCGGTGATCGCGGCCTACAGCCAGGCCTTTGACGGCTTCGACGCCATTATCCCCATCTCCGCCCGGACCGGCGACGGCCTGGAGGACCTGATGGCCCAGCTGCAGACCTATGCCGCGGAAGGCCCCCAGCTGTTCCCCGACGGCATGACCACCGACCAGCCCGACGCCCAGGTCTGCGCCGAGATTCTGCGGGAGAAGATGCTGCTGTGCCTGGACAAGGAAATTCCCCACGGCACGGCGGTGGAGGTGACCCGCTTCACCGAGCGGGAGGACACCGGCATCATCGACCTGGACGTGACCATCTACTGCGAAAAAGCCAGCCACAAGGGCATCATCATCGGCAAGCACGGGGATATGCTCAAGCGCATCAGCTCCCTGGCCCGCCGGGACATCGAAAAGTTCATGGGCACCAAGGTGTACATGGAAACCTGGGTCAAGGTCAAAGAAAACTGGCGGGATAATGTGAATTTCATCCGCGCCAGAGGGTACGATGAGCAGTGACTTCTTCCCATCGGCCATGCTGTGCCAGTTTTCTTGCGGCGTCAGCCGCTCGCCGCTCTGCGGCGTAAATTCAAAGAATTTCTGCCGGCGGAATTCATTTCCGCCGCAGCAGATGGTATGAGGGGTCCCCGGTCAGATATCATCTGACTGGGGCAAACTGGCGGGATAATGTGAATTTCATCCGCGCCAGGGGATATGATGAGCAGTAATCCCCCCTCCAAAAGCTTCCACTCATGACGCCGCCGGAAAAGCGGCAAGCTATGGGCGGAGGTGAAAAGCCATGGAGGAGCGCTGGGCCCTGTTCTGGGCCACCGGAGCGCCGGAGGCGTACTTGCTGTATAAGGAGGCGGCTGAATGCAGCCGGAACGATTCGTAACGTGCGGCCTGGTGCTGCGGGAAACGGTGACCCGGGACGCGGACAAGATCCTCACCGTGCTGACCCTGGACCGGGGCAGGCTCTCCGTGATCGCCCGGGGCGCCCGGCGCAAGGGCAGCCGCGTGGCCGCGGCCTGCCAGCTGCTGGCCTATTCGGAGATGACCCTGTATGAAAGGGGCCGGTGGACCATGCTGGACGCGGCGGACACCATCGAGCTGTTCGACGGCCTGCGGCAGGACCTGACGGCCCTGAGCCTGGCGGCCTACTTCGCCGAGCTGACGGAAGCGGTGTCCGACGGCAGCGGCGGCGACGTGCTGCCCCTGCTGCTCAACGCCCTGTATGCCCTCAGCGCCCTGAAAAAGCCGCCTCAGCTGGTGAAGCCCGCGTTCCAGTTCCGGCTGATGGCCCTGGCAGGCTATGAGCCCATGGCCGATGGCTGCGCCCTGTGCGGCGCACCCCAGCCGGAAAATCCCATGCTGGACGTGGTCCACGGGGTGGTCCACTGCGGCAAATGCCGGGAAAAAGGGGGCCTGTCCCTGCCGCTGACGGCGTCGGGCCTGGCGGCCCTGCGATACGTGCTCTACGGCGACCCCCGGCGGCTGTACAGCTTTTCCCTGCCGCCGGAGGGACTGCGTGCCCTGAACCATGCGGCGGACGCCTACGTTTCCGCCCAGCTGGAGCGCAGCTTCCGTACCCTGGACTATTACAAGACCATTCTTCCGCAAGAGGAAACGAAATATGAGTGAATTATTTGAAAAATCCATCCGCACCCTGGAGCTTCCGGCGGTGCTGGAAAAGCTGGCGGCCAAGGCCGTCAGCCAGGCGGCCAAGGACCGGTGCCTGAAGCTGACCCCCTCCACGGACGTGGAGGAGGTGCTGCGGCTGCTGGACGAGACCGATGCCGCCAAGGAGCGGCTGGGACTCCACGGCAGTCCGTCCTTCTCCGGCGTGAAGGACGTATCCGCCGCCCTGACCCGGGCGGACCACGGCGGCATGCTGAACACCCGGGAGCTGCTGGACATCGCCGGCGTCCTCACCGCCAGAATGGCGTGGACATCACGCGGCTTCCCGAGCACAAACGGGCCAAATATCTGGGCCGGGTGTTCCAGGACCCGATGATGGGAACCGCAGCCACCATGGGCATTGAGGAAAACCTGGCGCTGGCCAACCGCCGGGGCAAATCCCGTGGACTCCGCCCAGGTATTACCAGCCAGGAGCGGGAGCTCTTCCGGGCGCAGTTGGCCGCCCTGGGCCTGGGCCTGGAAAACCGCTTGACCAGCAAAGTGGGGCTTCTCTCTGGTGGACAGCGGCAAGCTCTGACTCTTCTGATGGCAACCTTGAATCAGCCGAAGCTCCTTCTGTTGGATGAGCATACAGCAGCGCTGGACCCAAAGACTGCGGACAAGGTCCTTCAACTGACCGAGGAAATTGTGGCCCGGGATCATTTGACCACCCTCATGGTGACCCATAACATGAAACACGCCATCCAGTACGGCAACCGTTTGATTATGATGGATGCCGGCCGTGTGGTGGTGGACATTCGCGGAGAGGAAAAAAAGAACCTGACGGTCTCCGACCTATTGGAAAAATTCAATATTGAAAATGACCGTATGCTCCTGTCTGAATAAATGTGT
>OGFJ01001344.1_pt1 | contig 16583 bp, 18 predicted proteins | sample 1570861 | NCBI WGS metagenome assembly OGFJ01 (sample SAMEA2582060, study PRJEB24529) | metagenome | biome: Human gut stool | place: China | collected 2011
CCGCGGCGGATCCCGACCCACATCGCCATCGTCATGGACGGCAACGGCCGTTGGGCAAAGCAGCGTGGCCTTCCGCGTCCTGCAGGACATAAGGCGGGCGCGGAGTCGTTCCGCACGATCGCAAATTATGCCAAGAGCATCGGTCTGCAGTACCTGACGGTCTACGCCTTCTCCACGGAGAACTGGAAGCGCCCGGAGGACGAGGTGGACGCCATTATGGACCTGCTGGAGAAATACCTCCGCGAGGCAATCCGCGACATGGACCGCAACCGTGTGCGATTCTGCTTTTTCGGCGACCTGTCGCGCCTGTCGCCGGAGCTGCGGCGTGAGGCGCAGGAGGCTGTGGAACGCTCGAAGAAATACGAGGGCGTACAGGTGAATTTCTGCCTGAACTACGGCGGCCGCGATGAGATCGTCCGTGCGGCACAGCGCTTTGCCGCGCAGTGCGCCGCCGGAGAGCGCCGCCCGGAGGAGCTGACGGAGGATATGTTCTCCGATCTGCTCTATTCTGCCGGGGTGCCGGATCCGGAGCTTGTCATCCGCCCCGGCGGAGAGACTCGCATTTCCAATTTCCTGTTATGGCAGTCGGCTTATGCCGAATACTATTTTACGGATGTCCTCTGGCCGGACTTCGGCCCGGAGGAGCTGGACAAAGCGATCGACGCCTTCAACGCGCGCGATCGCCGCTTTGGAGGAGTGAAATAATATGCTGACCCGCATTCTTGCCGCCTGCGTCGGACTTCCGCTGCTGTTGGCCGTCGTTCTGTTTCTGCCGCCTGTGGCAACGGCGATTCTGTTTGCACTGGCCTGCGGCGTGGCGGCCTATGAGATGCTTTGGCGCACCGGCATCCTGAAGCATCGCCGCATTCTGGTCTATACGATCGTCGCCGCCATGGCGAACGTCATGTGGTCGTGGCTGCGTGCGTGCAGCATCGTCTCGGAGCAGACGCTGTGGCTGTGCGCGCTGCTGGGCCTGTTCGTCTATTTCTGCGCCCTGTTCTGCGAGCTGCTCGCGGCTCATACGGAGCTGCGCTTCACGGCCGTGTGCGTGGCGCTGTTCAGCGGCTTCGTCTATCCGTTCCTCATCGGCGCGCTCGTGCGCCTGCGCGGCATGGACGGCGGCAAGTTCTATATTCTGGTGGCCTTCCTGCTGTCCATGGTCGCAGACAGCGGCGCTTATTTTGTCGGCCGCGCCTGCGGCAAACATAAGCTGGCACCCATCGTCAGCCAGAAGAAGACCGTGGAGGGCGCAGTCGGCGGCGTCGTTTGCAACATCGTGTTCCTGTGCCTGTATACGCTGCTCCTGAACAAGTGCTTCGGCTTTACGCAGGTGAATTATTTCTATGCCGCGATCTACGGCGTGCTCGGCGCGGTGGCCTCCATCGTGGGCGATCTGACGCTGTCCGTCGTGAAGCGGCAGGTCGGCATCAAGGACTACGGCAATCTGATCCCCGGCCACGGCGGCATCCTCGACCGCTTTGACAGCACGATGCTCGTCGCGCCGCTGACCGAGCTCCTGATCCTGCTCATCCCGTTTGCGGTGAAGTGATATGATGACAAAAAATCTGACGATCCTCGGTTCGACCGGCTCCATCGGGCGGCAGACGCTCGAGGTCGTTGAGCAGCTGCCTGTGCGCATCGCTGCGCTGACTGCCGGGCAGAATGTGGAGCGCATGGCCGAGCAGTGCCGCCGCTTCCGGCCGCAGCTTGCCGTGATGGGCACGGAGGAGGCCGCGCAGCGCCTGCGTGAGGCGCTGGCAGGGGAGAAAATTGAAATTCGCTCCGGTATGGACGGCCTCATCGTAGTTTGCCAGCTTGCCGGATTCCAGCACGACCTGCAGGGTCTTGAAGCAGCCGCCGTCAGACAGGGCGATGAAGCCGATGTTCTTGGAGTCGCGGATGTTCTTTGCCCAGCCGCATACGGTGACGACCGTACCATCGGCGGGGGTGTTCTTGTACAGCGAAACGATCTCAGTGCGTTCCATAGTTTTTCTCCTTATCGATTTTACAAAAGAGATGCATTCCGGCTTGCCTGAGAGTCGTCAAGACGCGGGCTGGCACAGGATTTTTGTTGTCAGGCAAAGCTTATTGAGCGCAGGAATACTTGGTGTATTTCAAGCGAGATAAGCAAAGCATGACGGCAAAAAGACCTGCCAGACAGCGCCGGGACGGCTCGAAGGTAAGCCTAAAAAGAAAAAGACAGCTTTTCTCCCTGAAAGTTCAGGGCGAACAAGCTGTCTTGTAATGTCCGCGGTGCCACCTGAATTACCGGAAGTGTCCGGTCGCTCACGCGCTCAAGTAAAAGCGCTGCTCCGTTAACGCTGAGCCTGCGGCGCACCTACTGGCGGCGCATTTTTATCACTGCGCCCTGTTCAGTTTGCTGCTCCCGGGTGTTCGTTCACGCACCGTCCGCGCACGGCTCCCAGCTCTGCCGCGCTCTCTGTGGCGTTGTGATGCGCTACTTTTCCCAATCACTGCATTTACCAGTAAAATATAGCACTTTGCCGCCGTTTCGTCAAGTATCCGGGCCAAGCAGGGCCTGCACAAGGCCGTTGGCCGCCAGCTGCCCGGCGTAGAGGGCCTCGTTGAGGTTATTGCCGTGGCCTCCTATCTCGATGAGCAGACTGCCTGTGGTGAGGTCCTGATTATAAAAGCGGTAGCTGAACAGCACAGGCCGGGTGAAACCGGGGTACATCCCCTCCATGCTCCGCTCCCATGCGGCGGCGAAACGGAGGTTCTGCCGCCAGCCCGGCAGCCGGACGCTGCCGCCGTTGTCGCACCCGCAGATGATCATGACCTGCGCGGCCTGCCGCCCGTCCACGGTGCAGACCGGGGCCATCCGGGAACCTCCCTCTGTCTCGATGGCGTCCCGGTGGACGTCCAGCACTACCTTGATGCTGGGGTACTGGGCCAAGTACCGCTGGACGACGGCCCGGCTGTTCTCGTAGCTGCCGGTGTAGCTGGGGTAGTCGTTCAGGGTCTCGTCGTGGAGAGTGTTCAACCCGGCGGCGTTGAGGGTGTCGGCCATCACCCGGCCCACGGCACACATATTCAGGTTCGTGTCGGTGGTGCGGGCGCCGTCGCCGGGCGAATACCACAGTCCCGCCGAGAGGCGGTAGTCCTCAGTGGCGTGGGTGTGCATGATGAGGATCTGCGGGTCAGGGCTGTCCTTTTCGACGCAAAAGGGCAGTGGGTCCTGTATCTCTGCTGCGATGTCCGCCGCAGTCTGCCGGGTGTTGTTCTTGATGCTGCCCGCGCCGCAGGCAACGTACTTTTCACCGCTGCCTTGCGGGTAATTTTTTTCAATCACTGCGCCCGCACCTTCGGGCCGGGCGTCGTCACCCAGAAGCTCCACAAGATAGCTTTCGATGCCGCCTGTCGGGGCGGCGGCTTCGGGCTGAGAGGCGGCAGTCCCGGTGCTTTCAGGGGCGGCTTCGGCCACAGATGCGGCCTCCTCCTGTGCCGCGCCGGAGACGGCCTTTCGGCTCAGGGAGAGCGCCGTCTGCGCCGCCGGGACAGGCCCGGCGATGACCGCCGCCAGCCCCAGCACAAGGCTGTGGGCCATGATGGTCAGAGCCGCAAAAAGGGCCGCTGCGCCCAGAAAGGGCAGCAGATGGCTCTGCCCGGCCTCGCCATAGCGCATAGACTGCCCCCTCCCCTTTTGTTTTATCCATACAATATGATGGACGGCCTGGTTTTATCCCACCAGCCAGCAGAGCTGGGCGATGCTGAGCCTCGGCTGCAAGGCGCGGTTAATGGCCGCGCCCAGCAGGGCGGCTCCGTGGGCGATGACGCTGTCCAGTTCACGGGGCGTCACCACGAGGTCTTTGCCCTCCTGCGCCATCATCAGGGTGGGGATGCCCGCCGCAATCACTGGCAGGCCCAGACGGGCCGCGTCCAGATGCTTGCTGCTGCCGGGCTGGGCCGGGCAGAGGCCGGTGTCGGAGAACTGCAGCGTCCGGCCCAGACGCTGGGGTTCCGACGAGCAGAGGCTGTCCACACAGATGAGGGCCGTGGGCCGCACTTCCCGCACCAACGCACCGGCCAGCTGCTGCAGGCTCAGACCGGTGGACGCCGAGACGCCCGGGGCCACCGCCGCCACCGGGCGGATGCCCTTCACCGGCGGACGGCCTGCGCCCATCGTGACAAAAATTTTCTGAACGGTGCGGGGCCCGAGGGCGTCGGCGGTGACCCGGCGGTTGCCCACACCCAGCACCAGCACCGGCCCCTCCGGCGGCAGAAGCGCCCGCAGCTCGTCCGCTGCCTGCTCGATGACCTCGGCGTCCCGCTCGTCCAGCACACTGACGCTGGGGACTTCCAGCGTGACGTACCGCCCCCGGGGCTTTTCGAGGCCCTCCCGGGCGATCTCCACCCGCGTCACCGTCACGCCGCCCCGTTTTGCCGTGGCCGCGCGGACTCCGCCGGGCAGGGCAGTCGCGGCCGTGTGGAGCTCGTCCGCCATATCTGTCAAGCGCATGATTTTCCCTCTTTTCTGCTCTGTTTGCCGCCAAAAAGCCGGTTTTGGGGCCTCGCGGCACAAAAAGTATGGGAAAATCAAAACTTTTTGAAACAAAAATTGAAAAAATGCTTGCGCTAGAACGGCAAATATGGTATCATAAGGTGCGCTGTTATAGGTAGCCAAGGAGGTGGAACGAATGCCTAACATCAAATCTCAGAAGGACCGCGTCGTGCAGGCTGCTGCAGAGCAGGCTCACAACAAGGCCATTAAGACCAACCTGAAAACAGTCGTCAAGAAGGCAGACGCTGCCATCGATGCGAATGCCGCTGACAAGGACGCAACCGTCCTGGCTGCTGTTTCCGCGATCGACAAGGCTCGCGCTAAGGGTGTCATCAAGAAGAACACCGCTAGCCGCAAGATCAGCCGTATGGCAAAGCGTGCTAACAAGAACGCTTGATCGCAGTTTGATTGACGAACAAAACCTCTGTACCGGAGCGCCCGGTACAGGGGTTTTTGTTTTTTACGCCACCGGCTCCGGCAGGTCCAGCAGTGTGGCTGGGTCCAGTGTCCGGGGCGGTTCCAGCAGCTGTTCCGGCGGCAGCGGCAGGGGCGGTTCCGCCCACACGCCCCACACAAACCAGGCCGTGGGCACCGCCGCCGCAAGACCCAGCGCAGGCAGCGCCAGCCCCGGCATCGTGCACACCCGGCTGCCGGGCAGCATTGCCGCCGCCGTGCACAGCAGCTGTGCTGCAAAAAGCTCCCATAAAAGGGTCGTCCAGCGGTGTTTCATCGTTCATCGCCTCCTGTTTTCCACATTCTAGCGCAGAGCTGTTGAAAAACAGGGCGAAGAGTGGCAAGTCAACCGATTTCCCTTGCCCCGGCTGACAATTCAGCCGGGGCGTTTTTCGGTCTCATGGCGCATCGCGCCGGTCAGAAACACCGCCGACAGGGCACCGGCCCCCAGCAGCACCCCTGCCGGACAGGCGGAAAACACATCGAACAGTACCCCGTACACGGCCTGCCCTACCGGCTGGGTCAGGCTGGCCAGCGCCATTGTACAGCCGGTCACCCGGCCCAGCTGTGCCTGCGGCAGCACCGTCTGCAGCCGGGCAAAGAACCACACATTGAACCGCATGGCGGCGGCCATCACCCCAAAGCCGCACAGGACCACCCCGCCGCAGGCAAGCGGTGGTACCCAGAGCACGACGCCCATGGCGGCGCACAGCCCGGCAATGCCCAGCAGAAGTCCCAGGGCCTGCCGGTCGGACAGTGGGTGTCGGCTGCGGCCTGCCAGCGCTCCGCCTGCAAGGCCGCCCACGCTCAGCACGGCCTGAACGGCCCCCAGCACGGCATCGCTCTGCCCCAGGTACTGCACGATCACCACCGGGATGCCCACTACCACCGCCGGGATCTCCACAAGGTTCACCAACGCCATGATGCCCGCCAGCCGCAGCAATTCCGGCCGACTGTGGTACAGATAAGTAAGGCTCTCCCGCAGGTCTGCCGCAAAATCCGGTTTTCTTTGCGTGCGTGGCTGCGGCCGGTCGCCGGGGATGCGGATCTGCCACTCCAACAGAGCGGAAGCGGCAAAGCAGGCTCCGCACAGCACCAGCAGGGGCCCCAGCCCCATCACACCCAGCAGCACACTGCCCAGCAAAGGCCCCAGCAGCTCATCCAGCGTATCGACCAATTGGATCACCGCATTGCCCTGCACAAGGCGGTCTCCCGCCAGCAGCAACGGCAGGCTGGCCCGCACCACCGGCTGATACAGCCCCTGCAGCGCATAAAGCGCACAGAGTGCCGCCGGTGCCCACAGAACTACCGGCAGGTTGTCGGCGGAGGCTGCAGCACCCAATGCAAGCCCGGCGGCAGCAAGGTCCAGCGCCGCCATGAGCCGCGCCTTGCGGCAGCGGTCAGCCAGAACGCCTCCGGCCAGTGTCCCGGCCAGCGCTGGAAGCAGTGCCAGCGCAGTCGCCGCACCGTACACCGCCGCCGAACCGGTCTGTCGCAGCAGGATCAGCGGCAGCACGAACCGCAGCGCCGCATTGCCGAACAGCGAAATGATCTGCCCCAGTACCACCTGTACAAATGGTCCCATCGTATCGTCCTTTCTTTCCCATTTACAGACCGTTGGTCTGTAAAATCGTCTGAAAAAGGCGGAGCTTTCTCCGCCGACTCTTTTTCTGTTATTTCTCCGGGCACAGTTCTTCCAGCTGAAGGGCCTGTTCCTCCGTGAGCAGGTCCAGCCCCAGCGCCCTTGTCATCTGCTGAAAGACCCGGTTGCGTGCTCGCTGCTGCGTGCGAGTCGTAGGGCGGCTCTGGGGCGGCAGCCACAGATCGGCCAGAAAGAACAGCGCACCGGCCAGTGCATCGGGGTCTCCGGTATGGATGCTGCCATCGGCCACGCCCTGCCGGACAAGGGGCGCAATGCACTCCGGCACCAGACGTTCCTCGATGCTCTGCCACTCCAGTGCCAGAAAATACGGGTCATCGGTCAGGTGCGGCAGGGTGCGGCCCATGCGCTGCTGCCGGTCTCCTGCAAAGGACATCGCAAACACTGCCTGCAGCTTCTGCAGGCCGGTCAGACCCGCTGCTTCCCGGATGCGGCGCAGCGGCTCCCACATCTCATCCCCCATGCGGTCGCCCACCTTCCGGGCGATCTCCTCCTTGGAGCGGAAATGATGGTACACCGCCCCCTTGGAAAGTCCCGTGGCGTCGATGATGTCCTGCAGAGTGGTGCTCTGGTAGCCCTTTTCCGCAAAGAGTGCGGCGGCGGCATCCAGGATCTTTTCCACCGTCTGTTCCGGATATTTGTTGCGCGGCATCTGCTCGTCCTCCTTTACAGACCGCCGGTCTGTATCTTCAGCATACACCCGCCGCGCCGTCCTGTCAAGCCGTTTTTTTCAGTTCTGGTCGTGGCTCTTGCCCACACAGGAGCACACCACGCCGCACACAAGGCTGGTGGTAATGCCGGCCGCAGCGGCAGTGAGCCCGCCAGTGAGGATGCCCACGGCTCCCTCTTCCTCCAGTGCGGTGCGCACCCCTTTTGCCAGCAGGTGGCCGAAGCCCAGCAGCGGCACTGTGGCCCCGCAGCCTGCAAACTCGGCCAGCGGGGCATACCACCCGATGGCCGACAGCACCACCCCGGCCACCACATAACCTGTGAGGATGCGGGCCGGGGTCAGGCCGGTGAGGTCGATGAGCAGCTGCCCCACCACACAGATGCCGCCGCCCACACAGAACGCCCAGAAATAATTCATGCTCCGCTCTCCTTCTCCGGCGCGCGCAGCTCCACAAGGTGCGCCACCGCCGGGATGCTCTCCTTCTGCAGAAAAGTGGTCTGACTCATCAGGGCACCGGTGGCCACGAACAGCACCCGCTTCTGGCTGCGGCGCAGCAGGCGGGGCAGAATGTGCCCGCACAGCACCGCGGCACAGCAGCCCGGCCCGGAACCGCCGCTTTTCACCTGCTGTTCCGCAGCGTCGAACAGGATGCAGCCGCAATCCACATGGTTCTTCACCAGCAGGCCCTCGGCCGCCAGCAGCTCCCGCAGCAGGCTGCTGCCCACCTGCCCCAGGTCCCCGGTGTAGATGCAGTCGAATTCCTGCGGCTCGGTGTGGGTATCAGCAAAATAATGCAGCAGGGTGGACGCGGCTGCCGGGGCCATGGCCGCGCCCATGTTGTTGATGTCCCGGACCTGATAATCCTGCACACGGCCGAAGGTGGCCGCCGCTATCGGCACTCCCGGCCCGGCAGGCTGCAGCAGCCAGCAGCCGTTACGGTCCACTGGGCGGTGGGGGTGCGTACAGCGCCGTAGCTCAGCGGGGTGCGGAACTGCCGCTCGGCGGCACAGAAATGGCTGGACGCCATGGCCAGCAGGTGCTCCGCCGCCCCGGAGGCGCACAGCGCAGCCCCCAGACCCAGTGTTTCCGCCATGGTACTGCAGGCCCCGAACACCCCGGCAAAGGGTACACCCAACTCCCGCATGGCATAACCGGAGGCCGTACACTGGGCCTGCAAGTCCCCTGCCAGCACCAGCCGGACCTTTTCTTCGGGCAGCTGCGCCTTCTGCAGGCAGAGCCGGGCCGCCCGCAGCTGCAGGTATTTTTCCGCCGCCTCCCAGCTGCTCTGGCCGAACCGGTTGTCACTGCTCAGCTCATCAAAGGCTGCAGCCAGCGGGCCTTTCCCCTCCTTTTTGCCGCCCACCGCCGCCTGCGCAGCGATCACGGGCGGCGTGCGGAACAGCAGTGTGTCGCCGCATCGTTGTGTCATGAACAAAATTTCTCCTTTCCGGCAAAAAATCCACCGGGTTGTGCTATACTATAGAGAGCCGCTGTGCAATCTGCGGCCCGGCTGCATCGTATTATACAGGGAGCAGCCCTTTCAGCCACAGCACCGCGCCGTACACCACCGCCGCCAGCGTGCCGTATACGATGACCGGCCCGGCGATGGTGAACATCTTGGCTCCGGTGCCCAGCACCCGCCCTTCCGCTTTGAACTCGATGGCCGCACTGACCACCGCATTGGCAAAGCCGGTGATGGGCACCAGCGACCCGGCCCCGGCCCGGGCGGCCAGCTTCTGGTACCAGCCCAGCGTGGTGAGCACCGCCGAAAGTGCGATCAGGCTGCAGCTGGTCAGGGTCCCGGCCAGCTCGGTTTCTATTCCGGCGGCCAGAAACCGCTGCCGCAGCACCTCGCCCAGCAGGCAGATACCGCCGCCCACGCAAAAGGCCCACGCGATGTCGGCCAGCAGGGGCGAATGCGGCCCTGTGCGCCGCACCCGGCGCGCATATTCCTGTGCTGTCATCTTCATTGTGCTCCCCTCCGGGCATAGCTTGCCCCGGCAGGCCGCACGTTATCCGTTTTTGGAAAGAAGGTTTGCTGTTATGCGTTCTTCCGCTTCTTCCCGGCCTTCCCCCAGCGCACATCCCGCACCCCGCCGCAGACGCCGCCATGGCCGCCGCCTGTTCTGCCTGACCGTGCTGGCTTGCTGTGTGGCCGGATGCATCGCCTTTGCGCTCAGTCAGGAGCCGCAGGCCGCCGCATCGTCTGCCGCATCGCAGCCCGCGGCCAGCAGCTCGGACGCAGAAAACGGCCTGCTGACCGCCGCTCAGGCGCAGGCCCTGCTGGATGACCCCCGCATGGTGCTGGTGAACCACACCCACAAGCTGGCAGACGGCTACACCATCACCACCAAAAAATGCGGTTCTTCCACCGCCATCAACAAGGACCTGCAGACCGAGGCCGCCGATGCCTTTTTTGCCATGCAGGCTGCCGCTGCGAAGGACGGTGTGGACATCCGGATGCAGAGCGGCTACCGCAGTGTGGACTACCAGACCAGGCTTTACAACAACAAGACCCAGTATTACCGCGACCAGGGCTGCAGCGAAGCCGACGCCCGGGCCAAAGCGGCCGCCATCGTGAACCCGCCGGGCTACTCCGAGCACGCCACCGGCCTTGCCGCCGACCTGAACACCCCGGAGCACACCAGCCTGGACGAGGGCTTTGAGAATACCGCTGCCTTCCGCTGGCTGTGCCAGCACGCGGTGGAGTACGGCTTTATCCTGCGCTACCCCAAGGAGGCCGAAGCCGTCACCGAGATCACCTACGAGCCGTGGCACTGGCGCTATGTGGGGCCGGAAAACGCCGCCCTTATCAGCCAGAGCGGCCTGTGCTTTGAGGATGCCATTGCCGTTTTGCAGAAGCTGGCCGCCGGGCAGTCCGTCACCGGTTAAGAATGTGTAAAACCCGCCGGCAAAAGGGTGCCTGCGCGTTGCATTTTGCCCCCCGATATGGTAAGATAATACTGTTCTGCCCGGTGTTCGCATACACACCCGCAGCCGAACGAATGATTTCAACAAAAGAAGGAATAATTTATGATAAACCGCACAAAAATCGCATCTCTGGCTGTCTGCGCCATCCTGTCTGCCGCTGTGCTGACCGGCTGCGGCGGCTCCTCCGCTTCTTCCTCCACGGCTTCTTCCGCCGCCCCGGCTGCTTCTTCGCAGGCAGCTTCCAGCGTCGTGAGCTCCGCCGCTGCCGAAGAGAACGGTGCATCCGATCTGGACGGCATCTACAACGCCCTGCTGCAGGCAGACCCCATCTCCAACCAGTTTGAGATCGCCGCCATGAACATTGAGTACGACTTCGGTCTGCAGGCCGAGGACGTGGTGAGCTACAAGGGCGTGAAGAGCAACGACAACGGCGACGCCGGCCTGGTGCTGGTGATCGAAGCTGCCGACGGCAAGGCCGAGGACATTGCCAACCAGCTGACCGCCTACCAGCAGGACCAGGTGGCTTTCTACGGCAACTACGCCGAGTTTGCCCAGGCACAGAGCAACGTGGAGAACGCTGTCATCGCCTTCAAGGACAACCGCGTGGTCATGGCCATCGCTTCCAACGAGTGCACTGCCGATCTGGACAGCGCCGTGGACAGCGCACTGAACAGCTGATCTGATCTTATCCGAGCCGGTGCCGCTGCGGCATCGGCTTTTTTTCGGCAGAACTCCCTCCGTCATCGCAAATGCGATGCCACCTCCCTCAAAGAGGGAGGCTTTTCCGGCGCTGCTGCGCCAAAGGCCCCATCTCCGAGGGGGCTGTCACCGAAGGTGACTGGGGGAGTTATGAAAGGAGGCTGACGCTTTGGTTTTCAGCACCATTATTTTCCTGTTCCGCTTTTTGCCCATCACGCTGGCGCTGTACTACCTTGCGCCCGCAAAGCTCAAGAACACCGTGCTGTTCCTCTGCAGCCTTGTGTTTTACTGCTGGGGCGAGGTCCGTTTTTTCCCGGTCATGGTGGCCCTCATCCTCATCAACTATGTCTGCGGCCTTGCCATTGAGCATTTTGACGCAAAGCCCGCCCTGCGCAAAGTCTTTCTGCTCATCGCCCTCATCGGCAGCCTGGGCATGCTGTTCTACTTCAAGTATGCAAACTTCGTGCTGCGCAGCGCCAATGCCCTGCTGGGCACGGCCTTTGCCGAGATCCAGGGCATCGGCACCCTGCCGCTGGGCATCAGCTTCTACACCTTCCAGACCCTGTCCTACTCCATTGATGTCTACCGCCGGGATGTGAAGGCCGAGCGCAACATCATCGACTTTGGTGCCTATGTGGTCATGTTCCCGCAGCTCATTGCGGGCCCCATCGTGAAATACCGCGATGTATCGAATCAGCTGCACGTCTACAAGCACCGCTACACCCTGTCGCAGATCGAAGAGGGCATGACCCTGTTCACCTTCGGTCTGGCCAAGAAGGTGCTGCTGGCAGACGCCATCGGTGCCTTGTGGACCGACATCATCGGCGTGGCTGCCAGCCCTTCCACCACCTTTGTGGGGCTGGCCAACGCCTCCACCCCGCTGGTGTGGCTGGGCATCATCGCCTACAGCCTGCAGCTGTATTTCGACTTCTCCGGCTATTCCATGATGGGCATCGGCATGGGCAAAATGCTGGGCTTCGACTTCCCTGCAAACTTCAATTACCCGTATATCTCTGCTTCCATCACCGAGTTCTGGCGTCGCTGGCACATGACCCTGTCCGGCTGGTTCCGGGAGTATGTGTATATCCCGCTGGGCGGCAACCGCAAGGGCCTGAAGCGGCAGATCATGAACCTGTTCATTGTGGAGCTGCTCACCGGCATCTGGCATGGTGCCAACTGGAACTTCATCTGCTGGGGCCTGTACTACTTTGTGCTGCTGGCCATTGAAAAGCTGTTCCTGCTGCCCCACCTCAAAAAGGGCAAAGTGTGGCCCCACATCTACACCCTGTTCCTCGTGGTGGTGGGCTGGGCCATGTTCGTGGGCAACGACACCGGCGTGAGCTTCGGGCTGCTGTTCCAGAAGCTGTTCATCCCGTCCGGCGGCGTATCCCCGCTGTATTTCCTGCGCAACTACGGCGTCCTGCTCATCGTCAGTGTGATCTGCTGCACTCCGCTGATCGAAAAGATCTGGAACACCCTGCGGCGCAATGTCGTCACCCGCTGTGCCACCATCCTGTTGCTGCTGGTGGTCTCCACTGCCTATGTGGTGGGCAGCACCAACAGCCCGTTCCTGTACTTCAACTTCTGAGGGAGGTGTGACCCATGGACAAGCATGCAAAAAGATCTTCCCTGCTGCACTACCCGGTGCTGATTGTGTTCACCCTGTTCTTCGTGGGGCTGTTCGCATTGGATCTGATCACCCCGGACCGGGCCTACAGTGAGCTGGAGAATACCACCCTCAGCCAGCGCCCGGCCCTGACGCAGCTCTCGGCCAAGGGGCTGAACAGCTACTTTACCGCCTACACCAAGTACGTCAAGGATCAGGTATTCGGCCGCGACCAGTGGATCAGCCTGCAGAGCATGGTGGAGACCACCCTGCTGCAGAAAGAGCAGAACGGCGGCATCCTGCTGGGCAGGGAGCACATGATGTTCCCCCGCACCTTCGGGCTGCTCTCCAGCGAGGAGCGCACCCTGCCCAAGAATACTTCTGCGGTGGAATCCCTCTGCCAGCGGTACCCCGGCAAGGTGAATGTACTGCTGGCCCCGGCTGCATCGGACATCTACCCGGAGAACGTACCTGCCAACGCGCCCCTGCTGGACGAGAACATTTATCTTGATTCGCTCAGCGCCGCCGTGCAGGCCGCCGGAGGCCGCTTTGTGGACGTGCGCGGCACCCTGACCGACCACAAGGGCGAGTATCTCTATTACCGCACCGACCACCACTGGACGAGCCTGGGCGCTTATTACGCCTACCAGCAGCTGTGCACTGCCCTGGGTCTTACGCCTTTTGACACCGCCGCCCACACGGCCCAGACCGCCGATCGCTTCTACGGCACCCACTACTCCAAGGCCCGCACCTGGAACGCCGTGCCGGACACCATCACCTGGTACGACCTGCCCAACCAGCTGACCATCTACAACGTGACGGCCGCCGGGCAGCCCACAGACAGCGAGACCACCGGCCTGTACGATACCGACAAGCTCACCGTCTACGACAAGTACGCCATGTTCCTGCACGGCAACAACGGCCTGAGCCGGGTGCAGGGCGACGGCACCGGAAAGATCCTTGTCATCAAGGACAGCTACGCCAACTGTTTCGTGCCCTACCTCACCGCCAATTACGCCGACATCGACGTGGTGGACTTCCGCAACTACAACTTTGGTCTGGACCAGCTGATCGCCGACAACGATTATGACCAGATTCTGGTGCTGTACAGCTTTGACAGCTTCAAGAGCGACCCCTATCTCTACCGCGCCGGTGTGACCGGCTGAGCGTTTTCCCGGTTTGTTCTGCCTGTGCCGCGTGCTTTTTGGCCGTGGCACAGGCATTTTTGCATTTTGTCAGATTATTGCAGGCTATTTTCACAATCTTTTCCAGTTTTTTTCATACGCCTTTCCGATTTTTGCACATTCTACCCAGAACCCCCTTGCAAAAAACAAACACCTGTTGTAAAATGAGGGTAGCGAGAGGGTCTCTCTCCATCCGAACCATTGAGGGAAACGAAGCGGCCCGTCAATGCGGACGGTGCGCTTCTTCAAAGGAGTGTGTGATACCATGAAACAAGATCTGCATCTGCCTGCTGATTATGCAGTGCTGTCCGATAACGAAATGACCTATACCCAGGGCGGCGGCGTGATCTCCACCCTGCTGGGCCTGTATAGTACCGGTGCCACCATCGTTGGCACGGGCGTGCTGGCTGCCAGCTACGCCTGGGGCATCCAGCAGACCCGTGACTGGCTCAAGCAGCCGGGCAACAAGGAGGGCAACATCTTTACCGTTTACGGCCGTGCCTTGGACGCCCTGTCTGCCGATATGAAGAAATCCTCCAGCAACTTCCTGCGCGACGGCGTGTCGGCCGTCACGGTGTGCGCACTGGCTCCCGTGAGCCTGGTGCTGATCCTGCGCAAGTAAGTGCCCTTGCCTCCCGACGATGCAGTGCACAACAGGTGCACTGATGAAATATGTTTTGTGTAAAAGGAGTGTTACTATGGAAAAGACCATGATGCTTCCCGCAATGTACAATGTTCTGTCGCAGGAAGAGATGACCTACACCGAAGGCGGCGCTACCATGACCCAGGCTCTGCTGGCTGCTCTGCTGCCTCCCTACGGCTGGTACAAGGCAAGCACGGAGATCCGTGATTACCGCAAGAAGAACCCCAACACCTGGCTGGACACCGGCCTGGACGCCTTTGTGGCAGGCTGTGAGAAGAGCGTGACCAACGCCATCTACGGCATCGGCTGCGCTTACAACTTTGTGGCCATCAACATTGCCACCAGCGGCATCGGCCTGATCCCGGCAGCTTACATCATCTTCAAGAAGTAATTTGCCCGGAGATACCAAAGATCCACTGTGAGGGGGCTTCCCGATGGGAAGCCCCCTCGCTTTTTGTTTTGCGGCAGCAAAAAAGGCGGCGGCACCGTTCCGATGCCGCCGCCTTTGGCGTAAGTTTATGCGTTGAACATATCCTTCAGCTTTTTGAAGAAGCCCTTGCGCTTTTCGTAGTTCTCTTCTTTCAGGGTGCCCTCAAATTTCTTCAGGGCCTCACGCTGGGTCTTGTTCAGCTTTTTGGGGATCTCCACCTCGCACCTGACGTACATGTCGCCGCGGCCGCGGCCGTTCAGGTACTGGATGCCCTTGCCGCGCAGGCGGAAGGTGGTGCCGCTCTGGGTGCCCTCCGGCACGGTGTACTCCACCTTGCCGTCGATGGAAGGCACGGTAACGTTATCACCCAGCACAGCCTGGCTGTAGGTGATGGGCACCGTGACCCACACGTCGTAGCCGTCGCGCTGGAACACCTCGCTGGGCCGCACGGTGACCATGACGATCACATCACCGGAGGGGCCGCCGTTGGCACCGGCATCGCCCATGCCGCGCAGTGCGAAGCTCTGGTCGTCGTCGATGCCCATGGGGATGGACACCTCCAGCGTCTTTTTGGTGGCCACCTTGCCGCTGCCATGGCAGACCTTGCAGGGGTTCTTGACCAGCTTGCCCTTGCCGCCGCAGCGGGAGCAGGGCTGCTGGGTCTGCATCACACCAAAGGGAGTGCGCTGCTGACGGATCACGAAGCCGCGGCCGCCGCAGTCCGGGCAGGTCTCGGGGCTGGTACCGGCGGCACAGCCGCTGCCGTGGCACTCGGTGCACTCCTGCTGACGGGTGATGGTGATGTTCTTCTTGCAGCCGTGCACGGCCTCGTCAAAGCTCAGGGTGATGCGCACACGGATGTCCTGACCCTTGCGGGGGGCGTTGGGATTGGCCCGACGGGACGAACCGCCAAAGCCGCCGAAACCGCCGCCGAAGATATCGCCGAAGATGTCGCCCAGGTCCACACCGTCGCCGCCAAAACCGCCAAAGCCGCCCGCACCGGGGCCGCCGCCGTTCTGGGCTGCGTAGGCCGGGTCAACGCCTGCAAAACCGTACTGGTCGTACAGCTGGCGCTTTTTCGGGTCCGAAAGCACCTCGTTGGCCTCATTGACCTCCTTGAACTTTTCCTCGGCTTCTTTGTCGCCGGGGTTGTAGTCCGGGTGGTACTTCATAGCGAGCTTGCGGTAGGCCTTTTTGATCTCCGCGTCCGTCGCCGTTTTGGATACCCCCAGCACCTCGTAATAATCACGTTTTTCCTGTGCCATATCCACTCACCTCTCCGGGAACATCCATACCCGGGACTTGTTCCCGGTGGTTCCTCGCTCTATAACCAGCAAGAGCCGCCCCGGCAAAACCGGAGCGGCTTTTGCTATTCATGCGTGCGTGCCCGCCGGTTTGGCCGGACACCCACCGCTCATTTCATGGATCAGACTTCCTTGAAGTCGGCATCCACGACGCCGTCATCGTTGGGCTTCTGCTGGTTGTTGGGAGCACCTGCGTCGGGGCCGGGCTGTGCGCCTGCAGCCTGCTGTGCGGCAGCAGCTGCCTGGTACATCTTCTCGAACACCTGGCTCAGAGCTTCCTGCTTTGCCTTGATGTCGTCGATGGAGCCGGACTGCACGGCAGTCTTGAGGTCGGCCAGCTTTGCCTCGGCATCGCTCTTGACGTCTGCGGGCAGCTTGTCGCCGTTCTCCTTCAGCATCTTCTCGGTCTGGAACACCATCTGGTCGGCACCGTTGCGGATATCGACCTCTTCACGCTTCTTCTTATCGTCGGCAGCAAACTGCT
>OGFJ01001347.1_pt1 | contig 16571 bp, 21 predicted proteins | sample 1570861 | NCBI WGS metagenome assembly OGFJ01 (sample SAMEA2582060, study PRJEB24529) | metagenome | biome: Human gut stool | place: China | collected 2011
TAAGATAAGAATAATGATAGAAAGAAAATCACAATATATCAAAAGAAAAAATTTCAGTAGAGAAATTTTATCGGGATATATGGTGATTTTTCTTAATGTAAGAGATATAAATACTTTTCGAAGTTAACTCCTTCGTTTACAGGGACATGTTCTTTTACGGAATCGGCTAATGCTTTTTCGAGAAAAGATCCGGCAGTCTGCATCATTTCTGTAAGGGAAGTTCCGCGGGCAAGTCCACCTGTGATACAGGAGGCAAAGAGATCGCCGGTACCGGAATAGCTTCCATCGCAGCAGGGAAATGCCGACAGAAAATGCGAAGAGCCGTCTAACAGGAGATTCCCAATCTTAGGGATTCCATCATCTGTAGTAAAGCGAATTCCTGTGATAAGGATCTTTTTCGCACGTTCTGCTGTTAATAATGTATGGCTTGCATCTTTGAGGCATGAAATGAGCTGATGCAGGGACAAAGAGGAGTTCTGCAGGGTATTGTAATCCATATCTGTCAGCAGACAGAACTCTGTAATATTTGGAGTGATAACATCTGCACGTGCGGTCAGTTCCTTCATGGCAGACAGAAATTCGGAAGTATACATATCATAGGTCATGCCGTCATCACCCATTACAGGATCAACCAGAAGAAAAGTATCTGGTGTCTGGAACGTATCCAGAAAATGAAAAATCTCTTCAATCTGAGGTACACTGGCAATGTAACCGGTGTAGATTCCAGAAAAGCAAGTGCCGAGTTTCTTCCATTCCTGACGGAAATAATCCATCTTATCGGTAAAATCATAGCAGTAGTAGCTTGGATATTCTGTTTGAGAACTTAAGATGGCTGTCGGGAGCGGACAGGTCTGGATGCCCATCGCAGATAATACAGAGATGGCGGCAGTCAGGGAGCATCGTCCAAGACCGGACAGATCATTGATTACAGCAACTTTTTTTGTCATTGTCATAAAGAAATCCTCGTTTCCTAATATATTTACAAACATGTATTGATTATATCATAGTTGGGTTTTTTTGCCTTAACAAAAGAAGAAAGAAATCTTCCGGGTAAAAAATAATAAAAAAGTTTGAAAAAGTTGTTGACAGATGGAACACATTGCGCTATACTTAATTTCGTTGCTGAGGTACAAAAGCTTCGGAAACAATAAAATGAATATGTGCGCGTAGCTCAGCTGGATAGAGCGTCTGGCTACGGACCAGAAGGTCGCGAGTTCGAATCTTGTCACGTACATTTATTAACCTTGCATAGTTGCAAGGTTTTTTTAGTTTCACGAAACAATAATTGAAAGCATTTTCATCTATGAATAAAATAAGACAAAATAGCAATACTACATTAATGTAAAAATATTTATGGAGGTTGATATTATGTCAAAGAACACATCTAAAAACTCAACAAATTCAAAGAATTCTACTAATTCCAGCAATTCAACAAACTCAAGAAATTCTTATAATGAAACTAATTCAACAAACAGCAAGAATCAGTCATCTAAGAATTCCAAGAATAAGACATCAGGTTCTGATGAGTCTGACTGCTATTAGTCAGAATATAGGTCGCATATGCGGCCTTACATAACAAAATGGTAATAAAAAAAACTAATTAAAGTATAATATATTAAATTCTATATTGTATGGGTAAACTATGTCATGTGAAATGATAAGTTCAAGAAAAATAGATTATTATGTAAATGATCCATATGTAACAATAATTGATATAAGATTGAAAGAAAAATTTTTACATTCGAGGATAAAAGGAGCAATACATTATGAATATAATAGGTTGGTTGATGATATAAATAATATATATAAACGCGGAAAGATTTCCTATGAATTTAGAAAAATATTCAGTAATAAAGATAAAATATACATATTTTATTGTGATAAAGGTGCTATGAGTCTAGTTATATGCGAAAAGATGTCTGGGCTTGGATATATATGCAAGACAGTTGTAGGAGGATTTGAGGCATATAAAGGAATGTGTGTAATCAATTAACGGATTGACACTCATTTGCGTAGGCATTAATATATATATAAATGTACATTTGGAGGATATATGAATACATATGAATTAATTGCTCCCTGCCATTTTGGTCTGGAATCAGTATTAAAAAGGGAAATATATGATCTTGGATATGATATATCATCGGTAGAGGATGGAAAGGTCACTTTTGTAGGTGATTCTGAAGCCATATGCCGTGCTAATATAAATTTAAGGACTACAGAGCGTATTTTGATTAAAGTGGGTCAATTTAAGGCTGAGACATTCACAGAGCTATTCGATAATACTAAGGCTCTTGAGTGGGAGAATTATATACCTAAGAATGGTAAGTTCTGGGTAACTAAAGCTAATTCTGTTAACAGTAAACTGTTCAGCAGCTCTGATATCCAGTCAATTGTTAAGAAAGCAATTGTAGAGAGACTTAAAGAGCATTATAGAATCGGATGGTTTGAGGAAGATGGTGATTCTTATCCTATAAGAGTAACTATTATGAAAGATATTGTCACTATTGCACTTGACACGTCAGGTGATTCACTTCATAAGAGAGGATATAGGCCGGCAGCTGGAAAAGCTCCTATATCTGAGACACTTGCAGCGGCGCTTATTATGCTTACGCCGTGGAGAGGCGACAGAATTCTTGTTGATCCATTCTGCGGAAGTGGCACATTTCCAATTGAAGCAGCTATGATAGCGGCTAATATTGCACCAGGAATGAACCGTAAGTTTACAGCACAGAAGTGGACTAACATAATTGACAAACAGTTGTGGTATGATGCTGTTGATGAAGCTGAGGATATGATTAATCTTGATATTGAAACGGATATCCAGGGATTTGATATTGATGCAGATGTTATAAGGAAAGCAAGAAGTAATGCGGAGAATGCCGGAGTAGAGAAGTTAATACATTTTCAGGAAAGAAGCGTATCGGACTTAAGTCATCATAAGAAATACGGTTTTATTATAACTAATCCGCCTTATGGTGAAAGACTTGAGGACAAGGAGACACTTCCAGGAATATATTCTGCATTTGGACGACAGTTTGCAAAATTAGACTCATGGTCAGCCTATATGATTACTTCATATGAGGATGCTGTCAAATATTTTGGCAGAAAGCCGGATAAGAATAGAAAGATATATAATGGAATGTTAAAGACATATTTTTACTCATTCCAGGGACCAAAGCCGCCTAAGAAGGAGAAGGGACAGGAAAGATAATTATGACTACTATTATTTTAGCGTCTAATAATAAGGATAAGGTTAAGGAAGTTAAGGAAATTCTTAAAGGATATAATGTTATCTCTCTTAAGGATGCTGGAATTGACCTTGATGTAGAAGAAAATGGTACTACATTTGAAGAAAATGCATTAATTAAGGCGAGAGCTGTCTGCGAACTTACAGGACAGCTTACAATGGCAGATGATTCAGGACTTGAGATTGATTATCTTAATAAAGAGCCTGGTGTGTATTCTGCCAGATATATGGGACATGATACATCATATGATATTAAAAATGCTTCTCTTATTAAACGGCTTGAGGGTGTTGAAGGGCAGGACAGAAGCGGCAGGTTTGTGTGTGCTATAGCAGTGTGTTTTCCTGATGGAAAGGAAATTGTTAAGAGAGGCACAATGGAGGGACTTATAAGCAAGGAAATCGTCGGAGACAATGGTTTTGGCTATGACCCTATAGTTTATCTGCCCGAATATGGTAAAACATCAGCACAGCTTGATCCTGAAGAGAAGAATAAGATAAGCCACAGAGGTAAGGCACTTGAACTTATAAAGAAAGAACTGGATGAGTGCCTCTAATTGGCTCATTCTGGAGGTTTTATGCAGAGGATAATGATTGTTAGCGATTCACATAGAAGACACGGTAATCTGGCAGAGGCAATATATAACGAGCAGCCATTTGATTTACTTATCCATCTTGGTGATATCGAAGGGGAAGAAGATATAATACAGGAGCTTGCCGGGGGTGAAATAATAATGGTACCAGGCAATAATGATTTTTTTTCACCGCTTCCAAGGGAACGTGAGATAGAACTTGCAGGGAAAAAAGTGCTTTTGACACACGGTCATTATTATTATGTTTCTCTTGATTTGCAGACTCTCAGGGAAGAGTGTATAGCAAGAGGAATAGATATAGTTATGTTTGGACATACTCACAGACCATTGATACAGATAGAGGATGAACTTACATTCATTAATCCTGGAAGCATATCATATCCTCGTCAGGCAGATAAAAAATGTACATATATTATGCTTGAAATTGACGATAATGGAGAAATGACTTTTAATTTAAAGTATGTATAAATCCAGTAAATATGCGGGTTTACAGACTTGCAGAAAAAAATTTAAAAAAATTTGAAAAAAATTCAAAAAAAGTGTTGACAGATAGTACACCTTATAATATAATCATTCTTGCGTTGCGGAACAGAGCAAACGCAAGAAACAAAAACGGGGTGTGGCTCAGCTTGGCTAGAGCGCTTGATTTGGGATCAAGAGGTCGCAGGTTCGAATCCTGTCACCCCGATTTACAACTTAATAATTATGCGGGTGTAGTTCAATGGTAGAACACTAGCCTTCCAAGCTAGATACGTGGGTTCGATTCCCATCACCCGCTTTGTGTGTTCGTAGCTCAGCTGGATAGAGCAACGGCCTTCTAAGCCGTGGGTCGAGGGTTCGAATCCCCCCGGGCACACTTTTTTTTATGAGTCATGGCCAGTAGCTTATGACTTTTGCATTATGGTGGGTATAGCACAGCTGGTCAGCGCGTCAGATTGTGGCTCTGAAGGTCCAGGGTTCGAATCCCTGTACCCACCCTTTTTTTATTTCTTGGGCTATCGCCAAGCGGTAAGGCACAGGGTTTTGATCCCTGCATTACGCTGGTTCGAATCCAGCTAGCCCAGCTCGGTAGTTATAATCCGAGGCTGGATGTTTGATATAGATTGTTACTCATAATTGTATACATTGAGGGCTCATAGCTCAGTTGGTAGAGCACTAGACTTTTAATCTAGGTGTCCCGGGTTCGAACCCCGGTGGGCTCATTAAAAAAGGCTTGTTTACTGGACTTGTTCCAATAAGCAAGTCTTTTTTTGTTTACTGCAGAAATGAAAAAGAATCTAGGTGTCCGCTAATTAAAAAATATATCATCAATCTTATATACATCAGGATATATAAGAGACAAATGAAGATAATTCTTAAGAATCTCATAATCAGCATGCCCCATAAACAGACGGAGCTTCTCCATGTCACCACCATATTGTAAAAAGCTTGTAGCAAACGTATGTCTACATAAATGACCATGAATCCTATCTATTCCAGACAATGTTTTTAAGTCCTGGTAAAAGCATTTTATTGTATTAAGTGTTATAGGCTCAATATCATAAAAATCCAAAAATACAAACTTAGAATTATTCTCAAAATGATAATGTTCATGCGATTCAATGAAATAATTATCTAAGGACATGTAAAGGAATCTAGGAAGAAGTACAATCCGATCTTTATTATTTTTGGCATTATGTATTATTAATCTATCGCTTTTAATATCCATCCTGCGGAGCTGAACAATCTCTTTTCTACGTAGTCCACAATCAAGAGCCAAATGAAAGATACAATAATTTCTCAGTGCGATATGTTTATTAACAGACTTGTTAATTATAGTATCGTCAATCTGTTTTACTTCCAGAGCTGTAAGAGGTTCAACAATAGCAGGATCTTTCTTTGGCAGCCTAACACCTATTGTAATATCTTTATCAAGGTAATCTTCCTGGTAAAGCCATTTACAAAAAGCCTTTACAGGTCTGTAATTAGTAGCAATAGAAGTATTCTTCATTGTATACCTTAAAGATAATATGTAATCTCTTAAAGTTTGCTTGTTGAGCAGAGTAAAATCATCACTATTAAGCCACGTTGTAAAGCGACAGAGATAGAAAATATATGATTGTACAGTAACATCCTCACAATATACTTTTCTATCTTTAATAAATAAATCAATATAATCACTTATATGCTGCATATTAATTAATCCTCTAATTTATTTTCAAAATCTTCAGAATTAAGCTGATGTGAACGCTTATATTTATAATTCATAGCTGCGTGTATATCGTTATCATTAAGCATAGCAAGATTATCAATAAGATCCTGTTCAACCTCATCATTATTAATTCCTTTACCATAAAGACTTAAAGATATAGCAGAATGAATATATCTTCTTTTCATAAGATTGTAATCAAGCTTACGTGAATAATCTCTATGTAATTTTTCTGGAACACATTTAGCAACATCAATTTGTTTTGTACGTCTTAAAGATTTCCAGAAGTTTGTATAATCGCAACGAGATTTATTACTGTCAGAATTAATATCAACAAGTCTTAATGTATCGTGTGTAAGATAGTCAGAAATCATCCTACGATTATCAAGATAATCATATATTCTTTTTGTAACTCCATATTTTTTATTACGCTCATATTCAATTAAGCAATAGCTCTTTGTACCTTTTCGTGTTGTTTGAAATTCAACATTCATTATTACAGTAAGTCGAGGTACTAATTTATCAGCGAGTTTATTTACACTATCAAAATTAACAACTCCTTTAGTTGCAAGTTCGTGCATATAATCATTACATTTTGTTCTATAAAATTCATCTGAGCCATATTCGGAATAAAATTGTAACCTGATTATATCAAGATATTTCCAATTACGAAGTTCATATAAATTAGACAATACATAATAGTCAAAGCGTGAAATCATCTGATTATAAAACCATTCATTTATAAACCAAGGTTTATATCCTTGTTCGATTACTTCTTTTGTTTTTAGATACATCCTTACAAAACATTTATCAGAACGACGACCAAGACTTATATAGTCATTTTCATATTCATTATTCGGTTTGAACTGATACTGATAATTAATTCTTTTAAATCTACTTACCTGCATTTGAACAAAATTATCAATTCTTAAGTATTTTTCAGGCGACTGTAAATAATTTGTATGCCAGCAGTAATCTATTCTATTTTCCTTTACTTCGTGTATTTGAAGATGATAATACTTTGCTATTGCATTTATAACACGCATAGAATATTCAAAAGTAGAAACAACACCCTGTAACCATAATGGTTTAGACCTTAGCTGTACTAATATTTCAGAAGTGATATCCGTTGGTGTACGAGTAGCAATAAATATATCAAATCGTTCAGGGCAGGAAATACAATTATTATAATATCCTGCAAAAGAACGATTACTATATATAAGTTGCATATCTTCTAATCCGGGAAGTGACCAGTCAAGATTTATATCAATAGCTTCAGTAGCGGCCAGTTTATCAAAATCTTTCCTGAAGGTTTTAACATTTTCATCTTCTGTATCTTTTAAGAAGTCATTACAAAATGATACTGAATAATAAAAAGTATCTATGTTATGCAAAAATTTCTTTTCTTTTCTAAAAAACCAATTATTTTTTTGTTCTGTATTAAATTCATTTTCAATTAAAGTACTCATATTTTTTCTCCTTCCAAAATTTACTAGAATAACCATTTTAGTAAATTTTAAAAAACTTATTTTGTATAGATTTTTTCTATATTTATTGTGATTTAATGTTGTATTTTCAGACCACCTATTAGATATACGTGTTCAAGGCTGATTTGGTTGGAATTTTGCCCGGTTAAGCCTCCACTCTGGTCGGCTTTCCCTGGCAAAATTCTTATCTTATCAGCGTGTAACTGTCATAAAGACTAAAATAGTAATTAGAGCCAAACAAGAGATAACTCTTTATATGGCTGTCTTTCTTGCTCATTCCGTAGGCTGTATTTATGCACATAAAAAGATTACCACCGAAGGGAGCAGCCAGCAGCTTACCGAACTTTTTAAACCTGCTAACATTTCGATGAAGCGTCTGGTTATCAAGAACACCTCTTATTTGCTTATCTATCATCATATCGTTTTGTGTTATAAGAATAATTTCAAAGCCGTAATGTCTGTGAACTGTAAAGAATTCTATCCACTTCAATCTATCTTTTCTATTCCAGGAACGAGGGTTAAAGATTATTTGGCATTCATCCAATATAATAAGTGTCTGTTTTTCTATAATCTGTCCTCTGGCGTTGCGTTTATGGAAGAGCAGCGCATAGTTAGTTAAGCCATATATGTACGAATATATACTACTAGGAGTTTTATATCCCATTGATGTTTTTTCATATATGGATGTATGCATCCATTCATCGTTAGATATGTAAATGAATTTGCCTAAAGGCTTTTTATCAGACTTAGGCGGTATTAAAGAAGTATTAATTTGTAGATTAGATATAACATTCATGCCGCTGCGTAAAGCTTCATAAACTCTTTTGGCAACATGATAAGACTTCCCAGAACCGGGAACACCTGTATAACATTCAATCATAGTTTTTACCCCGCATTTGTTTATTTTTAATATATATAGCTAATTTGATATACTTCTGCAGCAATATATCAAATTAGTTATTTTAATATTTGTGATAAAGACCCTAAAATGTTTTTAGGACTTCCAAGGATAGAGCTGATTATCTTCTTAAAGTACTTGTATGTTATGTAAAGACCATAAGCCTGTACAAAGCTTCCAAACAGCAAAACCGCATAATCAAGCGGTACAAACCAATTTATGTAAGGAAGATAAGCAACAAATAATTCTGTATTAACATCTAATAGACCTTTAAGCGGGTCTGTTGGAAGTAAGTTCTCTGTAATTAGAATTATTTCTATAACAAAATAAAATGTATTAGCTATAAAGCTAATCATTAATCCAGCCAGTAAAGCTATAATAGCATTCATTACATTTCCCCCTTAAACTTGTTATATATAAAGACAGACATTATAAGAGTGAATGACAATCTTAAAAAACTTTTAAGAACATCCGCCCAGGGTTGATATTGAGTTAAATAAAAAGTAAGATCATATTCCTGTTTACCTTTTTGACCAATAAGAAAACCATAATTATAGGTGAATTGAGGAACTTTTTCATCAACCTGCAGAACCTGAAGCCACTCGTACATTTGATAAGGCACAGAAAAAGGAAACTTACCAAGTAAGCCATCTTTATAATCTAAAGTTTCTGCAGAAGTATCAGCATAAGTACTAACATCTGAATAAGATACATAAGCAGCAGTAGAAACATTAGCAGCATCAGGATTATTAGTTACATTTTTACCATATAGAATTGAATATTTAAGATTATTAAACATAGTATTAAAGCAGGTCTTAACATCATTCATTGTATAAGAATTACCATTTTCATCCTTAGTCTTAACAATATCCCTTATATCAGTTGTAACCCCTAAAATCTGCATAAGAATTTGATTAGTACCAGATACAGATTCTAATAAAGCATCTAATTTATTATTAGTTTCCTGGGTGTTATTACCAATATCATCAATCTTTCCACTTATAGAATCTAATGCTTTATCGATTGCATCCTGCAGTTCATCTGCAGACATACCATCTTTTTTATTGTTAATTGAATCTATTAAGTCATCAATTTTAGAACCAATGTTATCATTCATATCATTAATACTAAGCTTAATATCTTCCCCAGCTTCTTGAACTTTGCTAGATAAATATGCGTTTTGAGAGCCGTGTACATAATTATATAAAGACTCATAAGAATTGAATATTAAAAAATCACTATTAGAAGAATTATAAAAACTGCCATATATATTTTTATATAGTTCAACATGATCTGTAGAATCAGAATTATAATGAACATTAAAAGCAAAATTCTTCAAAGTAAAATAACGACGATTACCATTAGAAGTAGAAGAAACAGTACTATATTTAACAATGTTAGGAAAAGAATAAACATTATATCCTGCAATATATTCCTGATTAAGTAAATACACATAAGGTAATTCAATTATATTCAAATCATTATCTACAAAATTTAAAGAAAATAAATTATCAGAACCAAAATAACAATAATTAAAAGAATCACGCTTAAAAGCAAAACAAAAACCACAAGAAGAAAGTTTCAACGAAACAGAATAATCATAATCTGAAATACGTTGCATTGTATCATTATAATCTTCTTCAAATTCAAAACAATCACGAAGATTAGTAACAGCTTTTTTAATATCAGTTCCTGAAGATATAAGAGGAGCAACACCAATAGTTTCATAATATTGACTTTTCAATTCTTCACGTAGAGCTGCAACCTGATCCGCAAGAAGTGTAAGATCTCCAGTGTTAGGGTCATATTCGATTGCATTAAGATAATTAACGTTCCCAGTTAATTCATCATAAAAATTAGTTAATAATTCAGAATCACCATTTGCTATAACACCAACAGCACCCATCATTGTACGAACTAAAGTATTATTAGATGCATTAGCTGTATAAAGACGTGCCAAATGAGTTAAAGCATTAGAGCATTGTAAGAATTTTTCAAGCTGAACATCAGACATTTTAATCCCAGTTTTACTATCTGAAAAAACCCAATTATATGTAGAAGTTGGAGAGTATTGAAATAATAATCTATGATCAGAACCATAAATATCACCATGATTCATAACAGCATCATGAGCTTCACTGGCAGATAAAGAAGGTGAATTACTAACAGCAGTATCATAAGTTATAGATAAAGTGAAATCATTATCAGCTGCATAAGAGAATACAGGCATATAAGTTATAATACTAATTGTTAAAATAAAAAAACACATGCAAACTGATAAAAATTTCTTCATAAAATACCCCCTAATAAAAAAGACAGACAAGATATTAATCTTGCCTGTCCTCTGAATTATTATTTATTTTGCTATTATAATAATTGGTTTTAACATCCAGATACTTAAATAATTTGCGTACCAGGATAACAACAAACGATACAATACCAACTATAATTAATAAAATAAAACAAATATTAAATATAGTGAATATTGAATTCCACATATCTAATTGAAATATAATAAATCCCCCCTATATGATAATTTCGGCAAGATAATATTATCACCAAGATGGCTATTTATCAATACTTTTATTTAATTCGCATGGAAGAGTGTAATCAACACTTCCATCTTCCAGTTCTATGCCTTCAAATGTACAATCTTTTACTTCACAATAATCAACGTGTGTAAAAAAAGAACACTTTTTACATTTTTCTGTCTTTGATTTAAGCTGTCTATGATATCCATCTATATAGCTAACAACAAAACTAATAAAAATACTTATATTAACATAAAAAAATGCTATTATACAACTAAACCAATCAAAGAAAGGTGAAAATATAGATATAAAAGTATCTACAATCATAAAAGTAAAACCTGGCATTATAAGGCATACAAGAATTAAAGATTTAAAATTATAATCCAGATATTCCCATTCAACATCATATTTCTTTAAATCAAGCTTTTTCATCCTTCATCACCTCATCATATGTTTTTTTAGCTGCTTTCTTAAGCTTTTTTGCTTCAACACGTTCTACGTGATACCCGGATATTATTTCTATGATCCGGTGTGATAATGGCTCTGGATAATCATATTGTTTTGCAATATGTAATACATACTTTCTTATCTTCCTTGTGTTTAACCAAGTTAGGAAGAAGAGCAGTAATAAAATATATCCCATTTTTTTGACTCCTATCTATATAAATCCCGCAATTTCAATGTTCGAGGATGAACATAATTGCTTATGTCCATCAAAGTTCCAATAACTAGAATGATTAGTGTGCAAGACTTCTAAAGAAGCCAACTGCTAATCTGATACCAACTGTAAGAGCCATAACCTCAAGACCGAAAGGAAGAACGGCTGTTATTCCTTCTGTTGCTCCTGAAACTACATTCTTGCAGCCTTGTGTTATTGCTGTTGTTACTGTAGTACCTAATACAGATGCACTTGTTTCCATAGTGTTGTACCTCCACATATTTTTTTATTTATATATCGCATCGCAAGAGCGTTATATACTAATTTGTTGGTTTTATAATATGTACTATCATATAAAATATCTTTTTTGCTGCAAATGCAGAAAGACATCCAAAACTGGTTAACCAAAAACCAAGATTAAAACCAAATAACATTAACTGATTAAATTCTTCCATTTAAGCCCCCAATACATTCCAGAAACCTAATGCAACTAAACAACCGAATAAAGCAGCGATTAAAACTATTATGTAACCTTCAAATGTATGGGTTACCTCTGCATCTTCTTCTGCAGTAGCAGTTGATGCTGCAGTTGTTGCATCAGTTGTTACTTCAGTAACAGCAGCAGTTGTTTCTTGTTCTGCGTGTGCTGTTGTTTTTAATGTGCATGTACATAAAAGCATTAAAAGCCCTATTGCTAGAATATGTTTTAATATATTCATTCTTTATCCTCCACTGGGTGCCCCCGCAAAGCAAAATGTTTGTTAGGGGGTGCCTGATGCCTTGCGTGATACTGATTCATGCCAGACACCCCAGAACGTTCGAAACCGGTGCGGGGGCACCCAACGCGCGAATGTATGTTTATGTTATTAAAAACAGCTCCGCACGTGCCTTGTTCTCTACTGACAACAGAGCGGTTTGTATTAGGGGCTGCGCCTCCTAATAGGTTTCCAGGGAATTATTGCAATCCGTTAGAATGATATTCCTGGGCGACTTCGTTCTCCTGTTTCTTACTGTATTTGCGGCGTGTTATAGATGTTTTTACTTTCACTATTACGAATGCACCTATTAAAACACCCCATAATATTACATTTGCGAAAAAAAGAAATTGGTTAATAGTTCCTATCATCTTTCCATCTCCTTATACGCTTCTTATAGCTGCATTAGCTCTACAGATAGCAGTTAATACAGCTATTTAAACATAAAAGGCATACACCAAAGGGGAAGAGTCCGCCCCTTTGATGTTAAATCCTGTAGTTAATCATGCGGGGTATAACTACCATTTTTAAAGCTGCATCTTGCCTATACAGCCAAGATAGCAACCCCAAGTAGTTATTTATTTTGAAGGCTGTTTATTACCTACAAAATCTAAAGCTTTGATATAAAGTACCTGCTTTCCACCTGAATTTTTCATTCCATATGTAACTTTAGCAACAGCAGGAAGTCCATGAATTCTTGCATTATCATAAAATGTAACAGGCATTTTTTCTTTGACTGGAACATATCCAAGCTCACCCGAATCCGTATTCTCTGATGTAACATTGATATCCTGTGTAGCTATATAGCTCATAGTACATCCAGTTGTGTGTGATCCATCATCATTTGTTATGTCATAAGGTTTTCCAACTGATAAAATAATAACTAAATCTTCCATTTTAATATCCTTTCTAGCCTATCTTGTCAAACGCCAGCCGGCTATGCTGGCATGACTACATAAGTGAACAGCTTATGTAGTTTCGAATTTAAAGGGAAATAATATAGATGCTGCAATATATTAATCAATTAAAATTGAATTATCTTTTATTAAAAGAGGATGATTATATTGCAAGTTAACTTGTAAAGATGTTAATTTACAAATTAAGTTAACAATATGTTCAGTATCTATACACTCTGAAGCAAATTTAGATAAAAAATAACGAATATCTGCTAAATCCTGACAAGTAATTAAATTATTAGTGTTCATATATACCTCTTTCCACCTTGCTTCGTACATGGACGAATTGACAAGGATTTGATATAATATAGTGTTAAGATAGCGAATCTGTATGTTAGCGGCTTTACAAATTCACTATCACTTGATTACATTTGCATTATATCGTGAAATAGTACGATAGTCAATAATAAATCGAAATATTTCACGAAAAGAAAGGACGAAATGGAATTCATAGAAAATGTTAAAAACGAAATTAAAAAACAAGGTATAACCAAAACAGAATTAGGAAGAAATACAGAGATATCAGAAGGAACAATAAGATCCTGGGAAAAAGGAAAACAACCAAGTTTAGACAAAGCATGTAAAATAGCACAATATTTAAATATATCATTAGATGAATTGTGCGGAATCGAAATAAATTACGATAACAAAAAAATAATAACAGCATATGAAAAAGCAGATCAAGGAACACAAGCTGCAGTTAGAAAATTATTAGATATAGAAGAAAACAATAACCAGGAGTTATTGACTTCAAAGATTGGATAAGAAAACATAAACATGTTTGACATAAATATAAAAATATATTAATATAATAATACAAAAGGTGCTACCGATAGACGGTTTAGCCTTAACAAAAATGCTTAAAAAATAACCGCTTAGTTGTCCAGACTGGGGCGGTTATTTTTTTGGTATTTTATATACAAGAGTAATAATTGCACACAACATAATAACAAAAGTAAATAAATCGTTATATGTAACCATGTCAATCACCCCCTTTCGAAGGTGATTGACTAAACCGCCTACCGAGATATGGTAGCACCCAGAAATTATAGTAACATGAAACAGATAATAACGCAAATACGACTTTTAATCTAGGTGTCCCGGGTTCGAACCCCGGTGGGCTCACTGTCAAGGGAATGGTTGAAATACCGTTCCCTTCTTTTTTTGCCATAGTGAACCAGGGGGCAAACGGTTGTCGTAGTCTTAGAATGGAAAAAGTGTGATTTTAATATAAAAAGTATAAAAAGCCTGCGAAGCCGCAGAAAAACTGCTTGAAGAGCCGGACCCCGTTTCCGCTTTCCACCAGCTTCAGAAACTTCATCAGGAATTTCGGGAAATAGGGCCGGTGGCAAAGGATTTGCGCGAATCTGTTTGGGAGCGTTTCAAATCGGCTTCTACGCAGATAAACAAACGTCACCAGGAATATTATGAGAAAATCAAGGCCCGCGAAGAAGAGAACCTCGTAAAGAAGACTGCGCTTTGCGAAAAGGTAGAAGGCTTTGAACTCGACAAACTTAAATCGTTTGCCGACTGGGACAAGGTAACAAAAGAGATAATTGCCATCCAGGCAGAGTGGAAAACGATAGGCTTCACGCCCAAAAATATGAATGCCAAGATATTCGAACGCTTCCGCAAGGCCTGTGACGCATTCTTCAAGCAGAAATCCGAGCATTTCAAGGAACTCAAGAGCGCGCTTAGCGAGAACTATGCAAAGAAAATGGAGCTTTGTGAAAAGGCCGAGTCTCTTAAGGACAACACCGATTGGAATCCAACCACTAATATATTCATAGCTTTACAGAAAGAGTGGAAAACCATAGGAGCAGTGCCTAAGAAATATTCCGACGCTGTTTGGAAACGTTTCTCCGACGCTTGCAACGCTTTCTTTGCCGCACGCGATAAGGCAACTTCTTCACAGCGTGCCGAGGAAAATGAGAACCTCGAGAAGAAACGTTCCATTGTCGAGCGCCTCAAAGCAATAACGGCCGACGCCAAGCAGGAAGGCGAGGCGCAGTTGCGTTCGCTTATGGAAGAATGGCAGTCTGTCGGCCACATTCCCTATAAATATAAGGACAAGCTCTACAAGGCTTACCGCGAGCAGGTAGACCGTTTGTGCAAGGAGCTCGATGTGCGCCGCATTTCGCACCGTGCGGAAAACCTCAAGGCTAAAGTAACGGCTGCAATATCACGTGGCGGCGACGCAATGCTGCGCGAACGCGACCGCCTGTTCCGCGCATACGAGGCTAAACGTAACGAGATAAAGACTTACGAAAATAACCTCGGCTTCCTCAACGCTGCTTCAAAGAGCGGCAACAGTCTGCTCGACGAGATGAAGCGTCGTATGGAAAGCTTGAAGGCAGAACTCGAAGACATACGCAAATCGATAGAGGACATCGACGCCAAAGCAAAGGAACCGGCCGGTAACGAGACGGCCGAACAGGCTAAGGAGGCCGCGGGCGCTGAAACAGCCGGGCAGCCTGTTGAAGATTCTGCCGCAAAAGCAGAGAAAGAAACAGAAAAATCTGCCGATAATCCGGGAGACACCGCAGCCGACAAGTAGAAGTCCGGCGATTTGCTGAATAAGTAATTATGATTAATAGTGTAAGCCGTCGGGCTGTGTCCCGGCGGCTTATTTTTTATATAAAATCTAAGAGTTGTGAGAATGAATAAACGTAAAATCCGCAGCCTGAAGGTATGTTTCCTCTTCTTGTTGCCCGCGTTGGCGTTGTCTGTGCTGGTATCGTGCAACGACAATGTGCTTTCCAAGCGTCTCGCCCGCAATGCAATCGAGCGCGAGGCCATGTTCCGCGACAGTAGCCAGGTGGTGAAGTTCGATGTGGGATATTATGAAATACGTCCTGAAATGCGGGAGGCTCTCGATACACTCGTCGCGCTCGGGGTTATAAATTGTAAGGTAGAGGAGGTTATGGAACACCGCCGTTTCGAGAAATACACGTGGTGGGAAGGCACAAAGGTGTATTACAAGGATGTAACGCATTATTTTGCCGACGTTTCGCTAACAGAATCGGGCGAAGCGTATATAGTAAGCGATCCGCCTATAACAAGGCTTGGGGATGACTTTACGTTGAGCGATTCGTTGCTGCTTTCTGAAAACTCTCTTTTTGTCCAAACAGATGATGAAACAGCGGCAGACAGCGTCGGTGCGATTGAAGCGCCTGAAAATGATACCGACACAGTGGAAAAAGCGAAACAGAATGCTTACGCTGTTGCACTCGACAAGGTTAGGTACACTTCATATTG
>OGFJ01001361.1_pt1 | contig 16361 bp, 15 predicted proteins | sample 1570861 | NCBI WGS metagenome assembly OGFJ01 (sample SAMEA2582060, study PRJEB24529) | metagenome | biome: Human gut stool | place: China | collected 2011
AGTCAGCGCCCTTCTTGAAGATGACGGCTGCCTTGGTGTAGCCCAGCTTCTGGTAAGCATAATCGGCCATCTTGATGCCCTGGAACGGGTCGGTGAAAGTGGCACGGAAGACATTTTCGTTCACGGTGTCGGTCTCGGCATCGTAGGTAACGGCCTCAGCGGTAGCGGAAGCAGTGACCATGGGCATGTTGTAATCTGCGCTCTCGGCAGCAACTGCCAGAGTGGGGGTGGTGGTGACATCACCCACCAGAGCGGTGATGCCCTCGTCCACCATCTTGGTGAAGCAGTTGACAGCCTGCGTAGCATCGCCCTGCTCATCCTCGGTCAGGATCTCGATCTGCTTGCCATTGATGCCGCCGTCGGCGTTGACCTGCTTCAGGTACAGGGCAGCGCCGTTGACAACGGCCTGGCCGTAAACGGAAACGTTGCCGGTCAGGGGGCCCATCACACCGATCTTGATGGTGTCACCGGAAGCAGCAGCAGAGCCTGCAGCGGATGCGGCAGTGCTGGAGGAGGAGCCGCCGCAGGCGGTCAGGACACCGGCAGCAGCCACGACACCGGCAGTGGTCAGAAAGTTGCGGCGAGAGATCATCTTTTTCATAATACAATATCCTCCTGTTGGAAGTTTTTCGTGTGATAGATGCACAAAGCAGGGCGCTTCCCTCAAAGCCGCCCTGCTTTGTGTGTGTATTCATTATAGTCTCGCCGGGCGGGTTGTGCAATTCACAAACCGTCCATACTTTTCCGGGCATTTTCCGGCATTTTATGTGAAAGCAACCAAAAAATCCATGTTGTTTTTGGTTATTTTTTCATTTTGTTCACTTTGTTTCATCGTAAAATGAAGGGCTTTCACCCATGTCAAAAAAGTTACAGCGTCGTTTTTTCTTCTGCCTGCCGGTAAATAGAGGTACGATAAAACACCATGGAGAGCACGGTGCCCACAAACCAGCCCACAGGCCAGGACAGCCAGATGCCGTTCACGCCCAGCCAGCGGGAAAACAGGATGGCCAGCACCACGCGCAGAAACAGGTCGGAAAGGGTGGTCGCCATAAAGCGGCCCATCATGCCGCAGCCGCGCATCAGGCCATCTGAGGTCAGCTTGAAGGCCAGCAGCAGGTAGAAGGGTGCGATCGTCTGCAGGAAGGTCAGGCCGGTGTTGATGGCCTCGCCCGTGGGGCTGTTCATAAAGAGCATGAGCAGCTGGCGGCCTGCCAGCAGGTACAGGGCCGTGAAGCAGAGGCAGATGCTGCCCAGCAGTCTGACACCGGCCCCAAAACCCGCCTTGACACGCTCGTTCTTCCCGGCACCCAGATTCTGGGAGGCGTAGTTGGAAATGCCGCTGCCCAGCGTGGTCAGGGAGGAAATGAGCACATTGTTCAGCTTGGTGGCCGCGGCAAAGCCCGCGATCACGCTGGCACCGAAGGAGTTGACCACGCTCTGGATGATGATATTGCCCACTGAGACAAAGCTCTGCTGCAAAATGCTGGGGATGGCCACCACTGCGATCTGGCCCAGCATCTTCCAGGAGAACCAGACCCGCTCCCCCTCACTCGGGACAGCACGCACCCGCCGGGCCACCACCCACAGGGAGAGCACGCAGCTCACCCCCTGGCACAGAAAGGTCGCCCAGGCCACACCGGCAACCCCCATATCAAAGGCAGCCACGAACAGCACATCCACCGCGATGTTTGCGGTGGAGGAAACCGCCAGAAACAGGAACGGGGTGCGGCTGTCGCCCAGCGCCGTAAAAATGCCCGTTGCCACATTGTAAAGGAACAGAAAGGGCAGGCCCAGGGTGTAGATGTCCAGATACTCTGCCGAGTCGGCCATCAGCTCCGCCGGGGTGCGGATGAGCACCAGCAGGCTCCGGCAGCCCAGCAGGCCCACCGCCATCAGGGCACCGCAGAGCACCACCGTGCCGATAAGCGCCGTGGAGACGGCGGTTTTCATGGTGTTGTAGTCCTTTGCGCCGAAGTACCGGGAAACGATGACAGAGCCGCCGATGTTGCAGCCGAATGAGAACGCCAGAAAGATCAGGGTGATCTCGTAGCTGTTGCCCACAGCGGCCAGAGCGTTTTCACCGATCAGCTTGCCCGCCACAAGGCTGTCGGCAATGTTGTAGAGCTGCTGGAACAGGATGCTGCCGAACATGGGCAGGCAGAACTGCCACAGCACCTTGGACGGGGAGCCCACGGTCAGGTCTTTGTTCATGTAAAAAAATCCTCCTCAATCTTTGGTTCTCTCTTGTCCATCTATCATTTTACCGTCCCCTCTTCGGAATGTAAACCCACAAATCCACGCACTCCCCCATCCTTTTCCCGCTTTCTGCCGGATACGCACCCGCCCCGGCGGGCATCCTATCAATGTTTACAGCGGCAAACATCCGCAGACCCTCTTGCGCAAGGGTGCGGGACGTGGTAGGATAAAGGCAGTTAGTTAGTTTTGACTATCTATATAATATCTCATCGAAAATCGGGAGGTTACTGTGATGAACTATCTGGAAATTGAATCTGTGATCGGCCGCGAGATCCTGGACTCCCGCGGAAATCCCACCGTTGAGGCCGAGATCACTCTGGCCGACGGCACGGTTGCCCGCGGCTGTGCCCCCTCCGGCGCTTCCACCGGCGAGTTCGAGGCTCTGGAGCTGCGCGACGGCGACAAGGGCCGCTATCTGGGCAAAGGCGTGACCAAGGCTGTGGAGAACATCAACACCGTCATCGCCGACGCGGTGGTGGGCATGGATGCCTCTGACATCTACGCCATAGATGCCGCCATGCTCCGGGCCGACGGCACCAAGGACAAATCCAATCTGGGCGCAAACGCCATTCTGGCGGTTTCCATTGCCGCCTGCCGCGCTGCCGCCGCTTCTCTGGAGATGCCTCTGTACCGTTTTCTGGGCGGCGTGAATGGCAACCGCCTGCCCGTGCCCATGATGAACATCCTGAACGGCGGCGCACATGCCACCAACACCGTGGACACGCAGGAGTTTATGATCATGCCTGTGGGCGCGCCCAGCTTCAAAGAGGCCCTGCGCTGGTGCGCCGAGGTGTTCCACGCTCTGGCCTCCATCCTGAAGGCCAGGGGCCTGGCCACCTCCGTGGGCGATGAGGGCGGCTTTGCCCCCAACCTGTCCAGCGATGAGGAGACCATCGAGACCATTCTGGCCGCCATTGAGAAGGCCGGCTATGTGCCCGGCAAGGACTTCATGCTGGCCATGGACGCTGCTTCCTCCGAGTGGAAGAGCCCCAAGGGCAAGGGCTTCTACAAGCTGCCCAAGGCCGGCACCGAGTTCACCTCCAGCGAGCTGATCGCCCACTGGAAGAGCCTGGTGGAGAAGTACCCCATCATCTCCATTGAGGATGGTCTGGACGAAGAGGACTGGGAAGGCTGGCAGGAGATGACCCGCGAGCTGGGCGGCAAGGTCCAGCTGGTGGGCGACGACCTGTTCGTCACCAACACCGAGCGTCTGGCCAAGGGCATCCAGCTGGGTGCCGGCAACGCCATCCTGATCAAGCTGAACCAGATCGGCTCCGTGTCCGAGACACTGGAGGCCATCAAGATGGCCCACAAGGCCGGTTACACCGCCATCAGCTCTCACCGCTCCGGCGAGACCGAGGACACCACCATTGCCGACCTGGCCGTTGCCTTGAACACCTGCCAGATCAAGACCGGTGCCCCCAGCCGCACCGAGCGCGTGGCCAAGTACAACCAGCTGCTGCGCATCGAAGAGCAGCTGGGCGGCAGCGCCGTGTACCCCGGCATGGCAGCCTTCAACGTGAAGCGCTGAGCCATTTTTCCAGAACTCACACTGCAAGCGGCGGCATCCACAGCGGGTGCCGCCGCTTTTTTGTGGAAGTTTTTTCCAGCGGTCAGGGTGCAATTTTCGGAGGGGCTGATTCGTATTTTCTGTGAGGCCGACAGGGGCACTCCCCTGTCCCACCCCCACAGAAAGGAGCAAACAACACATGCTGTCTACTCTGGAACTGTTGTTCAAACTGCTTGGCACCAGCAGCCTGCCCAAATTGCTGCTGCTTTTGCTGAAGGCCATTTTTGCCTGATTATCTTTGGAAAGGAGGTCTGTTTCATGTTCACTGCCCTGCGCGATCTGTTCTACAACCTGTTCCCCATCAACCTGCCGGGGATCTGGTGGATCCTCTCCGAGCGCTGGTTCCTGTGACCCGGCGTCCGTGATCCATTTTCAGCCTGCAAAAAAGGGAGCGTTTCCTGCGCGGAAACGCTCCCTTTTTGTTTATAAGATAAGCCTTACAGCTTGCTCAGCTGCGGGCCCTGGGCGGTGTCCTTGACGGCCCAGCCCATGGCGGTCAGCTCGGCGCGGATGGCGTCGGCGGTGGCCCAGTCCTTGGCCTTCTTGGCGGCGGCGCGCTTTTCCACCAGCGCGGTCACCTCGGCGGGCACCTCGTCCTTCTTGCGGTTGTACAGCAGACCCAGCACGCCGGTGATCTCGTCAAAGGCGGCGGCAGCGGTCTCCAGTGCTTCCTTGCTGGAAGAGGCGGACAGGGTGTTGATGTCCTTCACCAGGTCAAACACGGCAGCCAGTGCGTCCGGGGTGTTCAGGTCGTCGTCCATGGCGGTGCAGAACTTCTGCTTTGCCTCGGCGGCCTTCTCCTTCAGGCTCTCGTCGGTGCCGAAATTGCCCTTGCTCAGGGTAAAGTCCAGATTCTCGCGGCAGGTGTACAGGCGCTCCAGGCTGTTCTTGCAGCTCTCGATCAGGTCCACCGTATAGTTCAGCGGCATGCGGTAACCAGCGGTGAGCATAAAATAACGGATCGGCTCATAGCCATACTTATCGGCAATTTCACGCACGGTAAAGAAGTTGTTGGCGCTCTTGGACATCTTCTGGTTGTTGATGTTCAAAAAGCCGTTGTGCATCCAGTAATGGCTGAAGGTGCAGCCGTTGGCGCACTCCGACTGTGCAATCTCGTTTTCGTGATGGGGGAAGATCAGGTCCTGGCCGCCTGCATGGAGGTCGATGGTCTTGCCCAGATGCTTACGGGCCATGGCGCTGCATTCAATGTGCCAGCCCGGACGGCCCTGGCCCCAGGGGCTGTTCCAGGAAGGCTCACCTGGCTTGGCGGCCTTCCAGACAGCAAAATCTGCGGGGTCTTCTTTCAGGTCGTCATCCATCTGGCTGCGCAGTTCGCGGTTGCCGCTTTCCAGATCGTCCAGGTTCAGGTGGCTCAGCTTGCCGTAACCGGGATCAGACTTAACGCGGAAGTAGACATCGCCGTTGTGGGCAACGTAAGCATGTCCGGATTCGACCAGGTCCTTGACGATCTTGATGATCTCACCGATATGCTCGGTTGCGCGGGGGCGCACGGTGGGGGTCTTAACGTTCAGGCCCTCGGAATCTTTGATGTACTCGGCCTCGAACTTGCGGGCAACCTCCTGCATGGTGGTGCCGTTCTCCTGGCCTTTTTTGATCAGTTTATCGTCAATATCGGTGATATTGGAGACATACAGCACCTTGTTGCCAAGGTACTCCAGATAGCGGCGCAGCGTGTCAAACACGATCATGGGGCGCGCATTGCCGATATGGATATAGTTATACACCGTAGGGCCGCAGACGTAAATGCGATAAACGCCCGGCTCCTGCGGGATAAAATCTTCCTTTTTGCGGGTCATGGTATTAAAAATCTGCATGGACAGGAACTTCCTTTCCCAACTTTGCTGGTACGGCGCGGCTAAACCTGCAAACCGTTCAGATTTATTATAGCCGCCCTGATAAGCGGTTGCAAGGGGGCAGCATCATTTTGCCTGCATAAAGCAGGAACGATTCTGCCACAGGTAGATGCAGCCGGAAAGTGCGGTAACGGCAGCAACGGCCCAGCACAGCACCTGGGTGGTAAAGCTGATAACCCCAACGCCGTCCGCCGGGGCGAGCGCCATGGCAAAGTAATAGAAGATGATGGTAACCATCTGCAGCACGGTTTTGACCTTGCCCCACATGTTTGCGGCAATGACGGTACCGGACTCTGCCGCAATCATGCGCACACCGGCCACAGCAAACTCGCGGAACATGATGATGGCCAGTACCACGGGGGAGCAGACACCGTCCACCACCATATAAATAATGGCGGCGGTGGTGAGCATTTTATCAGCCAGCGGGTCCATAAACTTGCCAAAGTCCGTTACCAGGTGGTTCTTGCGGGCCAGGTAGCCATCCAGGAAATCCGTAAAGCTGGCCACAGCAAACAGAATGCCCGCTATCAAGGCATACGTTGCGTTGAACCGGAGCGTGCCCATATGGCTCATGGCAGCAAATACCATAAAGAACGGCACCATGATGACACGCATCATCGTTAATTTGTTAGGCAGATTCATGGTTTATTCCTCCACTTTGCTTTCCGCATAACCATAAAGATCATAAGTATCGGCATCGGTGATGGTAACGTTATAGAACGCGCCGGCTTCCAGCGGGGTATCTGCCGGGGTCATGATGCTGCCATCAATTTCCGGGCAGTCTGCTGCGGAGCGCAGCAGGTACATGCCGGTTTCATCGTCCACGCCATCGCAGATGCACTCATAGGTCTTGCCGACCTTTTCTGCTTCCTTTTCCGCGCTGATCTCGGCCTGCAGCTCCATAATGTGGTCTGCGCGGCGCTGCTTGACTTCCTCGTCAATCTGGTTATCCATCTTGGCGGCCACGGTGTTTTCCTCGGCGGAATAGGCAAAGCAACCCAGGCGGTCAAACTTGACGGTTTTGACAAAGTCGCACAGCTCGCTGTACTGTTCCTCGGTCTCACCAGGGAAACCTGCAATCAGGGTGGTGCGCAGCGTGATGTTGGGGATGGCCGCGCGCAGGCGGCGGATGGCATCCTCAATTTCTTTGCGGCCGCCGCGGCGGTTCATGTTTTTCAGCACCTCGTCATCGCAGTGCTGGATGGGCAGATCGAGATACGGCACAACCTTATTGTTGCGCACAAGGGCTGCGATGAATTCATCGGAGATACGCTCCGGGTAGGCGTACAGCACACGGATCCAGCGGATGCCCTCAATGGTGTTCAGCTTATCCAACAGTTCGCAAACTGCGCCGGGTTTGCCCCAGTCCTCGCCGTAAGCGGTGGGGTCCTGCGCCACCAGGATCAGCTCTTTCACGCCCTCCCCGGCCAGCCAGCGAGCTTCGGCAACACAGTCGTCAATGGGGCGGCTGCGCAGCGGGCCGCGGATGAGCGGGATGGCACAGTAATGGCAGCGGTTGTTGCAGCCTTCGGCAATTTTCAGGTAAGCATAGTGGCGCGGCGTGCTGATAACACGGGCACCGCCCAGCTCCATATCGCATTTGGGGCCATAGCTTTCCACCTGGCCCGCGCCGTTGGCGGTCAGGCGCTCCACAATGGCGGGCAGAGCGGCGTTGGAGCCAATGCCCACAACGGCGTCCACTTCCGGCATTTCGCTCACAATCTGGGTTTTATAGCGCTCAGCCAGACAGCCGGTCACGATCACCTTCAGGTTGGGGTTCTGCTGCTTATACTGGCAGGCCATCAAAATGTTCTCAATGGCTTCCTCTTTAGCGGACTGGATAAAGCCGCAGGTGTTGACAATAATAATGTCCGCCTGTTCGGGGTCCGCAACCGTCTGGTGGCCCGCCTTGATCAGCGCGTGGCAGAATACATCAGCATCGACCTGGTTTTTGGGGCATCCAAGGGAAATAATTGCAATATTCATGTATGGTTGTTCCTGTCTCTCTTTTCAGTATGTTATGTTGGGCTCTGCCGCTTGCTTGGGCAAAATTCAGGCAAAGCTATCGTTCGGTGCATTGATACCACAATGCCGCAGGAGCATTTTTTGCCCCTGCGGTGTGTACTTTTTTGTGTTACGCTTCGGTTTCTTCTGTCTCGGCATCTGCCAATGCCTGGCGGATCACGCTGTGGGAGAACCCGCGCCGTGCCAAAGCGGCAGCTACCTGCTGCCATTTGCCCTGTGCCAGCTTTGCGGCATAGTGGCGTTCCACCAGTGCGCGGGCATTGGCCAGCTCCGGGTTTTCCTCCTCGTCCTCCTCGCTTTGGGCAAACAGAGCTTCCACCGCTTCGGCGGCCGTGCCGCGGTCAATGCCTTTGGCGTGCAGATCATCCAGAATTGCACGGCGGCTCTTGCGCTTGCGCAGCAGCTCCGCCGCACGGCGGCGGGCAAAACCAGCGTCATCCAGCAGGTTCAGCTCCTGCATTTTTGCCACGGCGGCGGCAGCGCTGTGGGGGTCAAAGCTGCGGCAGAGCTTTTGATAAAGCTCCCCGGCTGCATGGTCCCGCAGGGCCAGCAGGTCCATGGCTTTATCCACAGCCTTGCGGGTGTCGCTTTTGGTCTGCAGGTCATGGATCTGCCATTCTTCCAGCTCATCCCCGGTATGCAGCCCCGCCATGGCAAAGGTGTCCTCGTCCAGCGAAAAGGCAAACTCGCCGTCAAAGAACAGCGCATAGCGGCCTCTTTTTGTTTCTTTTACCTGTGTCAGCTCCGGCATCGCTTATTCGTCAACCATGATGTCGAGGTCCATCTCGCTGCCGGTGGTCTTGGGTGCATCCGCCATGGGAGCGGCAGGGACATCTTCAGCAGCAACGGGGGTAACAGCCGGCTTCTCCAGCGGCTTCACGGTTCCCTTTTTGCCGGCCGCCAGCAGACGGTCCGCATTTTCGCGCACCTGCTTTTCAATCTCAGCAGCCACATCAGGGTGTTCTTTCAGGTAGAGCTTGGCGTTATCGCGGCCCTGGCCCAGGCGGATATCGCCATAGTTGAACCATGCGCCGCTCTTTTGCACAATGCCCAGCTTAGCACCCAGATCGATCATTTCGCCCAGTTTGGAGATTCCCTCGCCGAACATGATGTCAAACTCGGCCTCACGGAACGGGGGTGCCACTTTGTTCTTGACGATCTTGGCGCGGGTACGGTTGCCGATAAAGGAACCGCTGGCGTCCTTCAGGCCCTCAATGCGGCGCACATCAATACGTACAGAGGAATAATATTTCAGGGCGCGGCCGCCGGTGGTCACTTCAGGGTTGCCGTACATCACACCGACTTTTTCGCGCAGCTGGTTAATAAAGATGCAGACGGTGTTTGTTTTGCCGATGATGCCGGTCAGCTTACGCAGAGCCTGGCTCATCAGGCGTGCCTGCAGGCCAACGTGGGAATCGCCCATTTCGCCTTCAATTTCGGCTTTGGGCACCATGGCAGCAACAGAGTCCACAACAATAGCGTCAATCGCGCCGGAGCGTACCAGAGCTTCGCAGATTTCCATGGCCTGCTCGCCGGTATCCGGCTGGCTGACCAGCAGGCTGTCAATGTCAACGCCAAGGGCGCGGGCATAGGTGGGATCCAGGGCGTGCTCAACGTCGATAAAGGCAACCTCGCCGCCCAGCTTCTGGGCTTCAGCCAGAACATGCAGGGCCAGGGTGGTTTTACCGGAAGATTCCGGCCCATATACCTCAATGATGCGTCCGCGTGGCAGGCCGCCGATGCCCAGCGCCAGGTCCAGCCCCAGGCTGCCGGTGGAAATGGCATCCACCTGCATGGCAACGTTGGTCCCAAGCTTCATCACGGCGCCTTTGCCAAACTGCTTTTCGATCTGGGCCAGTGCCGTCTCCAGCGCTGCCTTTTTATCCCCTGCCGGGCCGGTGGGGAGCTGCTTGGATGAACTTTCCTTTTTTGCTGCCATAAGTTTATATCTCCTTATCTGAGCGATCGTGCGTTGTATCCCATATGCACCACAGGCAACTGCGGTGCTGTTTTTATTTTGTACGGCAGGTGCGCCGCTATCCAAATAGTCGTCCTGCGTTTATCAGGTATTATTATAACCAATCGCGGCGCAAATTACAACCATTTGTTGTCATCTTTTCAAAATTTTCTTCGCACTTTCCACATTTCAGCTGCAAAACGTTGAAAATCAGATTCATTTCACCCGTCGGGCGTACACCACACGGTCGTTGCCGCCGTAATCCTTCCTTGCCTGCACTTGCTGCCAGCCGTTTTGGCGGCATATCTCCATCACATCCGCCCGCTGGGCACAGCCAATCTCAAACACCAGCCACCCACCGGGGCAGACAATATCACGGTAGTGGGCGGCAATGGCGCGGTAAAAATCCAACCCATCCGTTCCGCCGTCCAGCGCCATAGCTGGCTCGTGGGCGGTCTCCGGCATCAGGGCCTGCATCTCTGCCCCGGTCAGGTACGGCGGGTTGGAGATGATCAGCTGCACGCTTTGGGGCATAAGCTCTCGCCAGTATTGCAGCACATCCGCTGCCTTTGCCTGCACACCGGTGCCATGTACGTTGGCTTGCAGGTATTGCAGCGCCTGCGGGCTTTTTTCCACGCAGGTCACGCTGGCACTTGGCACAAAATGGCGGATGCCAATGCCCAGGCAGCCAGTTCCGGCGCACAGATCCAGCACCCGGGGCTCAGGTTTTCCCATCTGCTGCAACAGCTCAATGGCAGTTTCGCACACCACCTCGCTGTCTGCGCGGGGGCAGAGCACACCGGGGCCGACTTTGAATGTCAACCCCAGAAAGTCCCACTCCCCTGCCAGGTATTGCAGCGGCACCCGCTGCATGCGCTGAGCCGCCAGTTCCGCCAGGCACTCAGCCTGCGGCCGGGTAAGCGGGTCAAACAGCAAGCGCGGATCTTTTCCAGCGGCAATGCGCAGCAGTTCGCGGGCGTCGTAATCAGCATCGGGGCAGCCTGCGGCCTGCAGAGCATCCTGCACCATGCGCACAGCCTGGCGCGGCAGAATGCCCGCCAGCTGCTGTGGGGCAAGCGGCGTTACCATTGGCCGTCCTCCGGCTTTTTGGGCAGTACGGGGGTAACGGCGGCGATGGCCACTTCAATCATGTCATCTTCCGGCTCAAAGGTCGTCAGGTGCTGCAGCCAAAGCCCCGGCACCGAAACAGCCCGTGCCAGCAGCGAGTTGGAACGCCCTGCCCACTTCAAAATCTCATAACAGATGCCCACCAGCAGCGGCAGCATGGCCAGCTTGTACAGCACGCGCAACATGGTACCGCTCCACGGCAACACCGCATACAGCACAATGCTGACCAGAATGACCAGAATCAAAAAACTGGTGCCGCAGCGGGGGTGGAACCGCGTATGTCTGCGGATGTTAGCAACCGTCAAATCCTCACCTGCCTCATAGCAGGCAATCGTTTTGTGCTCAGCACCGTGGTACTGGAACATGCGGTGGATTTCCTTCATGCGGGTGCAGAGGAACATGTAACCCAAAAAGATTGCCAGCTTGAGCACTGCTTCCAAGATGACCCGCGGCCAGCGCCCCATGGGGATCACTTTTGCCACCAGCCCAGTCAGGAACGTAGGCAGAAAGGTAAACAGAAAAATTGCCAGCACTACCCCTGCGCAGGCGGAAAGGGTCATCAGCGCCCTTTGTACCTTGGGGCCGGCGTGTTCGTCCAGCCAGCGGTCCAGCTTGCTCTCGTTCTGCTTTTCTTCCTCTTTTTCCTCTTCCGTCATGGCAATATCGGCGGAGTGCATCAGGTATTTGTACCCGTTCATCAGGTTTTCCACCATATTGCACACTCCGCGCACCAGGGGAACTTTATTGTACCAGTGGGTGGTCACATCGGAATAGCTCAGATCAATCGTGCCGTCCGGGCGGCGTACCGCGCAGCAGATTTTTTCAGGGCCGCGCATCATAATGCCCTCCATCAGGGCCTGGCCGCCCACAGAGGTACGGAATTTTTCAGTTGGACGTTGTTCTTGCGGCATGGGTTCTCCTTTATTTTTGCGATCAAATCGGCTCGTGCAGATGTTCCTGCCCGGCGTGGTAGATGGGCATGGTGATGGTAACGGTGGTACCCTGCCCCAACGTTGAGGTGATATCCGCCGTACCGCCCAGTGCTTTGGTGATCTCATCCACCACCGCCAGGCCGATGCCGGAACCACGCACGGCGTTTTTGGCTTTGAAGAATTTCATCTTTACGTTTTGCAGGTCATCCGGCGCAATGCCGCGGCCCTGGTCCCGGATGCTGGCCGTTACGGTGGTGGCGGTGCGGGTCAGAGTAAAGAAAATGGTTCCTTCCGGCGGCGAATATTTGATGGCGTTATCAAATACGTTGACAAACACCTGGCGCAGGCGGGCGGGGTCTGCCCAACCGGGATACGGCTCCGGCGGTTCGTCATACACAAGGTGCAGCCCCTCCTGCCGGATGCGGGCTTCCACAAACAGGGCAGCGTCGGTGGCTTCGGCCACAAAATCCAGCACCTCGCAGTTCAGCTTGATGCCGTTTTGCAGGCGGGAAAAATCCAGCAGTTCCTCCACCATATCATACAGGCGGTCGGTCTCACTGCGGATAATAGTAATACCCTTGCGGTAGTTTTCGTCATCGGGGTCACGGATGTTGGCGATGGTTTCCACCCAGCCTTTGATGCTGGTCAGCGGAGTGCGCAGTTCGTGGCTGACAGAGGAGATGAACTCGTTTTTCATCCGTTCCGTTTTTGTCAGGTCCTCGGCCATCTGGTTGATGGCTTTGCACAGGCGGCCGATCTCATCGTCATACGGGGCATCCGGCAGGCGGGTGGTCAAATCGCCGTGGGCAATGCGATTGGCGGTGGCTTCCACCTGGCCCAGCGGCCGCACAATGGTGCGGATAAAAAACAGGCCGCTGAACACCGCAAACCCCAGCACCACCGCCGCCACGCCGAACGAAACCATCAGCGTGCTGTACCACTGGCGGTCCACCAGCGTCAGGCTGGTAACAAGGCGCATGGCCGTCACATTGCCCGCCGCATAAGGCACCAGGCTGGTAACAGCCATCACGTGTTCGCCGTCCGCTGTGCGGAAAGTGACCATGCCGCTGCCGGTGGAGCCGGTGACAGCCTGATAAAAATCCCTGCCCTCGCTCAGCAGATTCTTGTTCATGGTGCCGCTGGAGGTTGCCAGCACCACGCCGGAGGAGTCCAACAGCATGAACTCGAACTTATCTTTTTCATCAAACTGTTCCACCGTGCGGCGCAGGGACTGGCTGCGGCTTTCAGACGTTGCCTGGCTGCTGCCGGCGGTGCCGGTTGCCTGCAAACGTCCCTCCACGGTGGAAAACCGCGCCTGCATGGCACGCTGCACCCCGCCGTACAAATTCTGGTGGCTGTAATACAAAAACAGCCCCAGCGCCGCAGCCAAGATGCAAATGGTAATCAGCAGGCTGCCGCGCAGCCAACGGCGGGTAATGCTCTGCACAGGCGGCAGCCCCCTTTCCATAAAAATGCGGTAATTATGCGTTCCAGCGGTAGCCATAGCCCCAGACGGTCAAAATGTGCTGGGGGCTGCTGGGTTCATCTTCCACTTTCATGCGCAGGCGGCGGATGTTGACATCCACGATCTTGACATCGCCGAAATACCCCTTGCCCCAAACGCCTTCCAGGATCTTTTCGCGCACCAGGGCAGTGCCGGGGTTGCGGAAAAACAGCTCCATGATCTGAAATTCCACCTGGGTCAGGTCAATGGGCTTGCCGGATTTGTACAGCACGCGGCTTTTTTCATCCAGCACAAAGGGGCCGCTGACCAGCTGATCCGGCTCGGAGCCTGCCTGTTCATCGTCCGCAGTGGCGCTGCGGCGCACTCGGCGGGCCAGCGCTTCCACGCGGGCCATCAGCTCCGACACCGAGAACGGCTTGGTGATATAATCATCCGCGCCGATGGAAAGGCCGCGGATCTTATCGCTCTCCTGCCCTTTGGCGGACGCCATAATAATACCGATGTACGGGTCGCCATGGCGGATGGTTTCGCACAGCGAAAACCCATCCATGCCCGGCAGCATGATATCCAGCAGCGCTACATCGCAGGGGGGATTTTTCTGGATCAACTCCAGCGCACGTTCCGCGCTGGGGGCTTCCAATACTTCCCAGCCTGTCATTTTCAGGTTCAGTGCCACAAGTTCGCGGATGCTGGCTTCGTCTTCTACGACCAGAATACGTTTCATTGTTTTTCCTTTCCCGGTCGGGATTCTGTTTCCCGCCGCCTGATTGTTATGGCGCACCGCCCGCAGATAGACATGCGCGTTTTACCGTATATTTTTAGCTTTTTTAACGGAACACGGTTGTTCCGTGGATGATATCGTCAATACTCAGGCCATAATACGGGGTCACCACGCGGGCCTGCAGCTGCTGGCTGCCAATGTTGGCAATGCGGCAGTACTCCCCGGCTTCGGTCTGTTCCCCATCGATGTCCGGGGTTTGGGTTTCTTTGGCGGGGTCGGTCAGGCGCAGTTCGCAATAAACTGTGGTACCCTCGCGGTTGCACACCATCCAGCCGCTGCCATCCCGGTTGGTGCGCAGCAGCACCGAGCCGTGCATGGATTCCGGCAGCTCCAGAAAGAAGCTGTACTCGCTGTCATACACACCAAAGTGACTGCCGGTCTCATCCGCCGCGGCAAAATCCCGCCACAGGATAAAGCGCAGCCGCTTGTCCATTCCGGTGGAAATTTCGCCGCCGTCATCGATCATCGTGGGAATCTCGATCGTTCCGTTGCCGTCCAGATCGGTGCTGACCAGTGCGGCGTCATACCGCAGGGTCGCTTTAGTCAGGTTGGCCACGCCCGCCGGGCGGTAGGTCTGCAAAAATCGGGTTTCCGGGTCATACACTACAATAGAACTTGCCAGGCTGGTGCCGGAAGCACCGGTCCAGCCATCCACCACCAGATAGTTGCCATCGTCCGCACCAATGCCCGCGTGCAGGGCCGCACAGCCGCTGTAATCACCAATCGCAAGGGTCTGGGCGGAGCGGAAGCCATCCTCGGTGTTGGTCAGCAGCTGCAGGTTCAAGCCGCCGCCCTCCTGCTCAGCAGGCAGGGCCAATACCAAATCCTGGGTGCCCTCTCCGCCCGTCAGGTTGGCAAGGATCATTTCGGTGTATGCCTGCTTGATGATGATCTGCAGGCCATCCTCGGTGTACAGATACACCACCATATAACGGTCGCCCTGGGCGCTGGCATAGCCGACAAGGATCTGCAAGGAATTTTCATCCCGTAGATGGGCGGTGTTCACGCTTTCCACCTCGCTGGAAAGCCCTTCTGCCGTCTGCGTCACCCGCCAGCCGTTTTCCTCGGTCGGTTCCAGAATAGCCAGGTACACATTGCCCGCAGAGGCATCCAGCGTGTACAGCACGGCGGCTTCATCCTGGCCGTCACCATCCCAATCGCCAAACAAAAAAGGGGAAAGAAAATCGCCGCTGGCAGGGTATTTCAGGGTCGCGGTTACACCAAGGGCGCTGTTGAGCGCCTTTTGTACGGCGCTCGTCTCGCCGGAAGCCTGCGGCGCGCGCAGCAGGGATTCCACATCGCTGCCGGTTACGGCAGAACAGCCGGAAAGCAGCAGCGCGGCTGCCAGTGCGCATGCGGCGCAGCTGCGGCGGTATGGCATGGATATTTTCCCTCCCCTGCATGGTTTCCAGGCACTATTTGCACCCCAGACAAATACAGGTTATAGTATACCACAATCAAGCCAACGCTGCAATGCCAAGAATCATCATCAGCACCCCCACGCAAAAGCCTGTCACCCCCATTTTGCGCCACGCCGGTTCAAACGCCGCGGGCAGCAGCTGGGCAGCCGCCACCCACAGCATAATGCCCGCCACCACAGCCACAATGCCGTTCAAAAGTCCCGGCGTCAACAGTGGGGCCAGCACCAGTGCCGCCAAAACGGCCCCCGCCGGTTCCGCAAGGCCGGATACCAGCGCAGCCACGGCACCCTTGGCCCGGCTGCCGGTGGCGCAGGCAAAAGGCACCGCAACAGCCAATCCCTCCGGGATATTGTGCAGGGCAATCGCCAGTGCCGTGCGCGCCCCCAGCTGCGGGTCCGAGACGTTGGTCAGCAGGGTCAGGATGCCCTCCGGCAGGTTATGCAACAGCAGGGCTGCCCCCGTTACCAGCGCAGCCCGCATGGCAGAGCCCTGGGTGCGGGAGCCAAAACGGTCGGCCAGTGTATCCTCGTCCGGCAGAGCACAGGCCAACAGCCAGGCTGCCAGCATACCACCCAGCAGCAGTGCCGCAGCCGCAGCCCCACAGCCAAAGGGTGAAAGCAGCGCCCCGTAAAAATCCAGCAGCGCCGGAGCCAGGTCCGCCAAACTGACGGTCAGCATGACCGCCCCGGCAAAGCCGCCGCAGAACGCCATCAGCCTTGGCGTTGGCCGGAACAGCGCCGCAATCAGCCCGCCCAGACCAGTGGACAGACCGGCGATGGTTGTCATGAGGAGAGGAAGAAGCATAGTGAACACCCCAGTTTTAGTTAGGAGTTAGGAGGGAGGAGTTCGGCGTTGGGCGCAAGCAATTAGAAATTAGCAATGAGGAATTAGGGCAACACCGCATAATTCTAAGTGCCGATACGGTGAGCGAGGTGCGGCAGCTGCTAAGCCA
>OGFJ01001381.1_pt1 | contig 16162 bp, 9 predicted proteins | sample 1570861 | NCBI WGS metagenome assembly OGFJ01 (sample SAMEA2582060, study PRJEB24529) | metagenome | biome: Human gut stool | place: China | collected 2011
CGGGCACGTCAACCAGCGTAACGATAGGAATATTGAAGGCGTCGCAGAAACGGACGAAGCGTGCGCCCTTGCGGCTTGCGTTGCAGTCGAGCACGCCGGCATACACGCTGGGCTGGTTTGCCACTACGCCAACGCTCTGTCCGTTGAAACGGGCAAAGCCTACGATTATGTTGCGTGCAAAGTTAGCATGCACCTCGAAGAACTCGCCGTTGTCAACGATAGCGCTGATGACTTTGTACATGTCATAAGCCTGGTTTGCGTTGTCGGGGATAATCTCGTTCAGCATGTCTTCCTTCCTGTCCACGGGGTCTGTGCATTCCTTGCGCGGAGCCTCCTCCATATTGTTTTGCGGAATGAATTCGAGCAGTTTGTGAACCAGATATGCTGCTTCTTCCTCGGTCTTGGCCGTGAAGTGTGCCACACCGCTCTTGGTTGAATGCACCGAAGCACCGCCGAGGTCTTCCTGCGATACATCTTCGCCGGTCACAGTCTTAACCACTTTAGGGCCGGTAAGGAACATGTACGACACGCCTTCGAGCATTATAACGAAGTCGGTTAGCGCAGGCGAATAAACCGCACCTCCGGCACACGGACCGCTGATAACTGAAATCTGCGGTATAACGCCGGAGCTTTCGATGTTGCGCTGGAAGATATTTCCGAAGCCGGCAAGCGAACTGATACCTTCCTGGATACGTGCGCCGCCGGAGTCATTGATTCCTATGCACGGTGCTCCCATTTTCAGCGCCATGTCCTGAACCTTGCAGATTTTCTCGGCCATTGTTTCGCTCAAAGAGCCGCCGTTTACGGTAAAGTCCTGTGCAAAAACATAAACAAGGCGACCGTTAATCGTACCGCTGCCGGTTACGACTCCGTCGCCAAGGTATTGTTTCTTCTCCATACCGAAGTTGGTGCAACGGTGGAGCTTGAACATGTCCATTTCCTCAAAGCTGCCTTCGTCAAGAAGCAGCGCAATACGTTCGCGCGCCGTGAGTTTGCCTTTTGCGTGTTGTTTTTCGATGGCTTTCTCACCTCCGCCCAAACGGGCCTGGGCGCGTTTTTCTACCAATTCCCTGATTTTCTCGGTTTGTAGACTCATTACTTACAAAGTTTTATATTATAAATTGATATTCCATTTACAAAAAGAACCGTAAGGACCTTTTTCCCTGCAAAAATAACAAATTTATCGCTAATTCTAAAACGTTGGTGCCGAATTATCGCATTGTCCGAGGGGTTACGGCTGCAAACGGCAGGAGCGTCTTTCATTGTCTGCAATTAAGGCCTGCATTTTTGCATGCCTTGAAACCCCGCAAAAAATATGTCTGAGATATTTTAAAATATGTCAGACATATTTTGAAATATGTGCCTTGTATTTTTTATTTGCTCCAAAGGGGCATATAAAACAAATATCCAAAACTATACAGTATGCACGCCGAACACCGTTTTTCAGTACAGGGAAAGACACAAAATCAGTTAAGCGTTTTTTGCCTGTAGCCAACAAACAACACATAAAGAATTACAGGTACTCCCCACAACGACATCACAGCATTAAGCGGAATGAAAATGCCGTTACCGGCAGGCAGGTTGCACACAAAGGTGCACGCCAATGCAACTGCGGCACCGCACACCATTGCAAGGGGCATTATAACCTTATGGTTAACCGTGCCGGAAAGAAAACGCGCCACATGCGGAACAGCCAAGCCTATAAATGCCACCGGGCCGCAGAATGCCGTTACCGTAGCCCCCAGCACACCCGTAATAACAAGAATCTTCAAGCGAGCGCTTCTTACCGGCACTCCAAGGTTGCGGGCGTATCCGTCGCCCAGCAACATAACGTTCAACGGTTTAATCATCAATGCCGAACCCACGAGCCCGGCTGTTATAACAGCAGCAAACAAGGGCAACATTCCGGAAGAGACACCGCCGAAATTCCCCATTCCCCAAAAAACATACAAATGCACACCTTCGACAGTGGCAAAAGAGCTCAGCAGACTTATAAAAGCCGACGTTACATAGCTAACCATAATTCCGGAAATCAACAACATAAGATTGCTGCGCAATACGGCTGCAAAGGCCGAAAGCATTGCCAGCACGGCAGCCGAACCTATAAACGCGGCAACAAGCACGAGCACGAAGCCCGAGACTGGTAGCGTTGCAGACGCAAGGCCGCCGCCAAGCAACATGATAGCCAGCGCGGCACCGAGGCTTGCTCCGGCGTTCACGCCGAGTATGGACGTGTCGGCCAAAGGATTGGCAAAACAAGTTTGTAGCATGAGGCCTGCCGACGAAAGTGCCGCACCGCCAAGCATGGCTGTCACGGCCTGAACAAGGCGCGACTCGAGGACAATAAACCGCCATGCTTCGTTGGAAGAACGCCCCAGAAGCACGTCGCACACTCCGGCAGCCGGAATATCGACCGACCCGAAGAAAACATTAAGGCAGAAAAGCACCACAGTTGCTGCGGCGCCACATACGAATACTGACGTAATGCGTTTCATTTGCTGGTATATCTTAAAAATCCTGCCAGAGTCATAACAATACTATCATGCGTCTCTCGGAATCACAAACTATTTACTTGACCGGCGAAAAATAGCGGAAACTGTAGTCAGTGCATTTTTCGGGATACAGAATCTTGACCAAATCACCCAAAAGATAATCGGGACGGAAAGGCGATTCATCGAAAAACGGCACTTCAAGCGTATTGCACGAATAGATTCGGCGCTCCCGCCACGGGCGGAAACGCGAATATGCCTCGCGCTCCTTTTTAAGCGAAGCGTATGTCACGTCGCCCGCAATGCCGCAACGCATTACCCACACGTCGGCGTCCAGAGCCTTGTCGTACACGGCCTCAAAGGCAAGGGGAACAGACCCTGTGGAGTTGTTGTCCCCGAAAATGTAGTCGGCTCCCGCGTCCTTGAAGGCCTGCCCTATTGTGCTGGCCCCTCCGGGCACATACCAGGAGGCCCCTTGCATGAGGTCGCACATAAGGCTCGGGCGCCGGGACATCGCGGCAGTCTTTTCCTTAAGCCTGAGGTAGTTTCTTTCCACCACTGCAAAAAGCGAATCGGCACGGCCCGCGCAGCCGAACAACATGCCGTAAAACCGCATCCATTCGGCGCGGGCCAATGGCGAACGCTCCATGTAATCGGCGCATTCTATTATAGGGACACCCGTACCGGCAAGTTTGCCGTATGTCCCCGACCCGGAGAACGGCGACACGAGCAATGCGTCGGGATTTACTGAAACAATACGTTCCACGTCGGGACTGGCAGACGCTCCCAGGTCCTTTGCTTTCCCGCTTTCTACATGTCTGCGCACCGAAGGCAGCAATATATAACGGTAATCGCAAACCCCGGCTACGGAGCCAAGCCTGCCCAAGGCAGAAAGAAGACCGCAATGCACCGACGTAAAGACCGCCGCCCGCTGCAAGGGTACTTTTACAACCGTACCCGACGGCAAACGGTCTGATACAGGCATGTCGTGCGGTACAAGCACGTAGGTATGCAACGTTTCCCCTGCTTTCCACGGGTTTGCCACGCGTGCCACGCAATACCCCTCGCAACTGTCTACATGCAGCAGGCGGGCGTGGCGGAAAACGACTGTATCGCCGCTGCCTGTGGCAGGCGCGCTTTTACCCGCGCAGGAGCAAAGCGCACACGCAAGACACAAAAGGGCCGGTATGGAAAACAGGGTGGAAAACGCCATCGCTTTAGAGTTGTGCGGCAAAAATACGCTTTTTTATCGGGGTATTCAACAACGGGCGGCCTTTAACGCGCGTCAGCCCCACGCAAAGGCGTGGGGCTGACATTTACCGCAACGGCTCATGGCCGTTTACTGCTTGTAGGTTATCGTCCAAGTATAAGTGTCGTAGGCCTCTGTAACGGGGAATTCGGTCCCTATTCTGTAATACGGCCCTTCGCCATATAGGTGGAGCCACTCTTGAGCCTCGTATTCATCTACCGGGTAGACTTGCGTCTTGATACCGTTGTAAACACGTTCGGTCTTTGCCACCCTTACCTTGCGCGTGAACGCCACGGGGAAGCCGTCGCCGTCCATAGTCCACTCGCCGTTGCCATACCAGGAGCGGTCGTGGCTTGTGTATATCACCTCGCCCGCCTCCGGGAGGGTCGACTCGGTGTATATTTCATCTATCCAAATTCCTGACTCTTCGTCAAGGTTCAAATGCCGTGCCGTCATATAGTTCTTGCTCGGCTTGCCGAAGCGCCATGCCATTGCGAGGATGTTCTCGGGGTTGTCGTTGGAATACTCGAAAAGGTTGTCGTTGTCCAGCAGCCCGAAGAAGAAAGCGTTCAGGTCGATGCTCGTGCGCGTGTTGTTGGCGTACTGCGAAAACTCCGACACTCCTTCGCGGTACTCGTCTTCCTCGCTGTGTTCGGAATCGGTAGCTTGTGAAGTCCAGCGCACCATATTGCCGTCGGCCCACGTCATGTCGTAGGTTTCATTTTCATCCCAAATGTTGGAATATGCCGCGCCAGTCATGTAGCCGTCCTCGTCATACTGCGGCACGATGCTCTCCTTGTCGCCGTACAAATCGCTGTACACGCCCCGGCTCACGTATCCCTGGGCGTTGAGCGCGTAGGTCCATGAATCTTCCGAACCGCGTATGAGCCTTATCTCGTCCATAATGCTGTAGTCGAGAGTGAGCACGTCGTATTGGCTGCCGCTCTTGTAGCTGACAATATATTCCTTGAGCCTGTTTTCCTCGTCGTATTTGAACTCGTAGTTAAAGGGGTTGTAGGTCATTCCGTTATCTTCATTGCTGTAATAGTCGCTCGTGAACTGCGCCGATTCGGTGATGGCGGTTACGAAACGTACTCCGGTTGGTGTGCTGCCGCCGCCGGCCACCGTTACGAGGCACGAGTCGGCCGCGCCGCTGTTAGACGATGACGTGGCGTAAACGACGGATGTTCCCCCGCCCACTGCCGTTACAAGCCCCGTTACGGGGTGCACCTCGGCCACGGACGGGTTGCTGCTCGACCATTTCACTGATTTTATCGTGGCGTCGGCCGGCGTTACGGTGGCCGTGAGCGTGGTCGTGCCGCCTACCTCGAGCGAGAGCGTCTCTTTATCAACGTTAACGGCAGTTACGGGATTAGGGTCTACGTTGGCACTGCCGTCCTGCTTGTTTGCTTCCTGCACCACAGTTACGGTAAAGGTGTTGTTTCCAGAGCGTATGGTTATCGTCGCCTCGCGCCGCTCGCCCGTGTAGTTCTGGTCGAGTTCTATGCGCAGCGTGGTCTGCCCTGCCGGGCCGCTGTAGGATTCCCTGTCGCCCACATAGAGCCTGAGCCATACGACATTATTCCCGGTCTCGGCCGTGGAGGACTTGGCCACTTTCAATGCCTGGGGCGAAACGGCAGCTTCGGGCTGCACTTCCGTAACGGTTGCCGTCCACGCGGCATTGGCCGTGAACGTGAAGCCTCCGCCGCCGGTGTTTTCATTGTCAGCATAAGCAGTCTGGTTGCGTTCGTTCTGCGACGGGGGTATGAACGAGCCGCCGTTGCCGCCACCGTCGTCACTGCCACATGCTGCAAGGAGCAGAACCGACAGCATGGAGATGAGAAGTTTCTTCATGATTTCTTCTGTTTGGTTTGTAAACTATTAATATTATACTAAAAAAATACTGGGATAACCGATTATGGCACGTGGTCTATCTGTACTTGATTGCAAAAATATATAAAATTCAATTCCTAAGGGTAAAAGTGACAAGATTTTATTTTGAACGACACGGTTTTCCGGCAAGGGAAAATATGTCGGACATATTTCAAAACACAAGGCACATATTTCAAAATACGTGCCTTGTGTTTTTTCTTTACTCAAAAGACGTGGAAAGCCGCCGCCCGGAAACTGCGGCAAATTACTATCTTTGCACCATTACCTAACCTACACGCAGCACCATGACACCGCATTCCCTGCTGCCGGCCTTGCTCATCGCCTCCGCAGGCCTGTGCTTCCGCGCCGCTCCCGCCGCTGCCGCCGCCACGGCAGGCGGCACACGTTACTACGTGGCGTGCCGGGGCGACGATTCAGACGCAGGCACGCGCAGCCACCCGTTCCGCTCCATCAACCGCGCCCTGGCCGCCGCCCATGCGGGCGACACCGTGTTCGTGAGCGACGGCACGTACTACGAGCGCATTGTCTTCCCGCGTTCGGGAAAAGAAGGCGCGCCGATAGTGCTCGCCGCCTGCCCCGGCGAATACCCCGCAATCCGCTACAGGCATTTGCCCGCCAAGGGACGCACCGACATGATACTCATCCGCGGCTGCAGCCACATCACGGTCGAAGGCCTGTCAATAAGCTCCCTCGTCACCACCGAGCCCGGGCGCGAGGTGAACGGCATAACCGTTGAGGGCGGGGCAACCGGCATAACCCTGCGCCGCAACCACATCCACCACATACGCAATGAGGCCCCGCGCCACACCTACCCCAGCGCGCACGCCATACTCATACTCGGCAATACGGCGCAGCCCCTGCGGCACATTACCGTCGAGGACAACTGCATACACGACTGCGTTACGGGCACCTCCGAGGCCGTAACGGTGAACGGCTACGTGGACGGGTTCAAAATCTGCGGCAACGAGATTTACCGCTGCTCCAACATCGCCATAGACGCCGCCGGAGGGTACTACGCCAACCCCGACCCCGCGCGCAACTATGCCCGCAACGGCGTTATCTGCCGCAACACCATATACGACATCGACAACGGCCACGGCCAGCTGGCAGGCAACTGCGGCGCGATAGCCATATACGCCGACGGCTCGCGCAACATAACCATAGAGCGCAACCGCATTCATGCCTGCGACCGGGGCATAGGAATAGTGAGCGAGAACGACGCCTACCCTACCACGGGGTGCACGGTGCGCAACAACATCGTAACCGCCTGCCGCCGCACGGGCATATACATGGGCGGCTACCTTGGCTACACCGGCGGCGGCACCGAGGACTGCGCCGTGGTGAACAACACGCTGTGCGGCAACAACCGCGTGCGCGGGGCGTTCGGCGAGGTGGAGGGCGAGCTGCGCCTCACCGAGAACTGCCGCGGCAACATCATTGCCTACAACCTCGTATGCACCGCCGACACTTCCAGCCTGTTCGTGCACAAATACACCGCCACGGGCGGGGGCAACCGCTTTCTCGGCAACGTGTACTGCGGCCCGGCGGGCTGGCTGTGGCAGCAGCGCGACGGTGCGCCGCTGCGCTCCTTAGACGCCTGGCGCGCGGCCTGCGGGGGCGACACTGCGGGCACGCACATTGCCGCCCCCGTGTTCGCCCCCGTGCCAGGCCTGGAATACGACTTCACGCCTCCCGCCGCCATAGCGCCCGCCGCAAGCACGCTCCCCGCCGCCCTGCACGGGCACACCGACTTTGCCGGCCGCCCGCGCACCACGAACGGCACCATAACGCCCGGCGCGCTGCAACCCCGCACTCCCGGCGACGCACACCCCGGGGAATGAACGCCGCTACAAAGGGCGGGCAATGCAGACAAATTTTCTTTCACACGTTTTTCAGAAAACCGGAAGCCGGAAAACCACCCCCGCATACCCCGCGCGGAAGCCCCGTCACCACGCGGGCAAAAATATGTGCCTTGTATTTTAAAATTCCTCGGACATATTTTAAATTATGTGCCTTGCTTTTTTTCCTTTCTCCTATGCCCGGAAAACTTTCCGCCGGACGCGCTCCCGGAAGGCGCAAAAAATAAACGCCGCGTTTGTCCGTTTTTCAGTCCAAAAAAATTAAATTTGTAGTCTGTAGAAACGCCTCCCCCCGCCGGGAGGCTTACAACTAACATAAAGCACATACCAAAGCAACATGAAAACATTCAATTTCCTGGCATTCGACGTAGGCGCCACAAGCGGGCGCGGAATGCTCGCCACCGTTAGCGGCGACTCTTTCGAGATGAAAGAAATCTACCGTTTCCCCAACGCCATAATGAACATTCACGGCAAATACTACTGGGACATATTCGCCATCTACGACCACCTGAAGAAAGCCCTCGCCGCCGTGCGCGACATGGGCGTGAGCCTCGACTCGATAGGTATCGACACATGGGGCTGCGACTTCGGCTACATCGGCAGCGACGGCACTCTGCTGGGACTGCCGCGCGCCTACCGCGACCAGTACACCGCCGGAATGCCCGAAAAAACGTACCAGACCGTGCCGCGCGACGTGCTCTACGCCCGCACCGGCATTCAGATACTCAACTTCAACTCCCTGTTCCAGGTGCTGCGCGCAAAGGAAGAGGGCTTCACCCCGCGCCTCGAGGCCTCGAAAATGCTGTTCATACCCGACCTGCTGTCGTACTTCTGCACCGGCCGCATGTATGCCGAATACACCGTAGCCTCGACATCGCAAATGCTCAACGCCACCACCCGCACGTGGGACACCGAGCTGCTCGCCCGCCTCGGCATAGAGGAAAGCCTGCTGCCCGAAATAGTGCAGCCCGGCACACAGGCCGGCATGCTGCTGCCCGCCATAGCCGAAGAAATAGGCATGGAACCCGTGCCTGTAATAGCCGTTGCGGGCCACGACACCGCAGCAGCCATTGCGGCAGTGCCCGCCACCGACGAGAACTTCGCCTACCTGAGCAGCGGCACATGGAGCCTTATGGGAATTGAAACGCCCGCGCCCATACTCACAGCCGATTCGTGCAGCAAGAACTACACCAACGAGGGCGGCATAGAAGGCACAACGCGTTTCCTCAAGAACATCACCGGCATGTGGCTGCTCGAACAAAGCCGCAAGTGCTGGGCACGCGAGGGACGCAACTACACATACGCGCAAATCGAGGAAATGGCGCACAAGGAAATGGACTTCCCCTCTACCGTCGACCCCGACGACCCGCGCTTTGCCAACCCAGACAACATGGTGGAAGCCATAAAGGCATACTGCCGCGAACACGGCCTTCCCGCCCCCGCCGACGACGCGCAGCTGGTTTCGTGCATTTACCACAGCCTGGCCTCAAAATACAAGAGCGTTATCGAAGCGTTGCAGGAAATGGCACCCTTCAGTATCGACAAACTGCACATCATAGGCGGCGGCTCGATGAACAAGACAATGAACCAGCTTACGGCCGACACCATAGGCATGCCCGTAGTGGCAGGCCCGTCGGAAGCCACAGCCATAGGCAACGCCATGATACAGGCACAGGCCGCCGGGCTGTACAAGGACCGCTGGGAAATGCGCGCCGCCGTGGCACGCACCACCGGCACACTCACCTACATGCCTAAGAAATAAACAACACACCGCAAACGCTTACGCAACAACAAAACCTAAAACTATACCATTACAAAACAGAAAAAAAGAAAGAAAGCCATGCTACGCAAACTTTTTTTAGCAGTAACCGCATTTCTTACCCTCCTGCCGGCCGGCGCGCAGGAAATCACACGCCTCACCACCGAATACATGGACCGCCCCATGGGCATTGACGTCAAGCAGCCCGTGTTCGGCTGGCAAATGCAGAGCGACCGCTACGGAGCCGCACAAACGGCCTACCGCATAGTCACGGCCACCTCGAAAGAGAACCTCGAAAACGGCACGTACACCTACGACAGCGGCACGGTGAACTCGCCCGCCTCGGTGTGCATTAAATACAACGGCCCGGAGCTCGCGCCATGCACGCGCTACTATTGGCAGGTGCTCGTTACCGACGAGCGGGGCAAGGTGCACGAATCGCCCGCCTCGTGGTTCGAGACGGGACTCATGGGCGGCCTGTGGGGCAACGCCATGTGGATAGCTTCGAACAAAATGCAGCTCTCGCCCTACCGCTTCGACTACGCCATAGAGTACGACGTGGAGACGGCCAAGCCCGGCCCGGCCAAGTTCATCTTCGGCGCGCCGCAGGAAGACTGCTACGTGTTCGTAATGCTCGACACGCGCGACTCGGCAAAGGTAATGCTCGGCAACGCATTATATAATAAGGAAACCGTGCAGCACACCCTGAACGTTTCAAACATCATTCCCCCGGCCGACGCCACGAAGAAACACCACATACGCCTTGAAGTGCGCGGCGGCGGCAACTACGACGTTAAAGTGAGCCTGGACGGCCGCGTCATTTCGCAGGGCAACCAAACGAGCATCAACTGTATGCGCGACAGCATAGGCCGCCCGCAGGCACGCCTGTTCAGCATAGGCTACCGGCAGCCACAAGGGTTCGACGCAGTGTTCTCGAACATAAAATTGCTCAACTACAAGTGGGACAACCTTGTGCTCAACAGCGACCCCAAGACATACAACGCCAAAGGCGATGACAAGGCCGTACTCTGGATGCCGTCCTCCGACATCAACGCCCCCATAATGCGCAAGAACGTCAACGTAGCGAAAGCCGTGAAACGCGCCCGCCTTTACGCCACGGCGCGCGGCACTTACTGGTTCTACATCAACGGGCAGCGCGTGGGCGACGGCTACCTCAACCCGGGCTGGACCGACTTCCGCCACAGGATAATGTACAACACCTACGACGTTACCCAAATGCTGCGCCAGGGCAACAACGCCTTGGGCATTGAGCTGGGGCACGGCTGGTTCTGCGACGACTTCGGCTGGGCCGGCGCGATGTGGGGCGACCAGTACGGCTACAAGCCATCGGCCCTGGCCATGATAAAGGTGGAATACACCGACGGCACGAACGAGACGTTCGTAACCGACAATACGTGGAAAGTGTACAACGGCGGCCCGCTCTACGTGAACAACCTCTACCACGGAGTTATCTACGACGCGCAGCGCGAAGTGGACGGCTGGAAAGAACCCGGCTTCAACGACGCCGCATGGGAAAAGGTGGCTATTCTTCCCCCGCCGCCGGCCTCTACCGAGATACAGGGCTACGTGGGCTTGGAAATAAAAAACAACATCACGCTCACGGCAAAGAAAATGACCCGCATAGGCAACCGCTTCATATACGACATGGGGCAAAACTTCGCGGGCGTGCCGCGCCTCAAGAACATGAAAGGCCGCAAGGGGCAGACCATAACGATACACTTTGCCGAAATGCTCTATCCCGAGACCGTACCCGAAAACCCGCGCGCGCCGCTGACTCGCGAGCACTACGAGCGCAACAAGGGACAGATGTACATGGATAACTACCGCTCGGCCATATCCACCGACTACTACACCTTCAAAGGCGCGCCCGAGGGCGAGACATTCGAGCCGCCGTTCGCACAGCACGGCTACCGCTACGTGTCGATTGACGGCCTGGACAGCCCGCTGCCCCTTGAAGACGTGGAAGGCATTGTGCTCGAGTCGATAGGCGAGCAGATAAGCCGGTACGAGACCTCGAACGCCGACATCAACCAACTGTTCAACAACATCGTTTGGGGACAGCGCGGCAACTTCCTCGCCGTGCCCACCGACTGCCCGCAACGCGACGAGCGCCTGGGCTGGACGGGCGACGCAAACGTGTTCTGCCGCACATCCACCTACAACATGATGACCGGGCCTTTCTTCAACCGCTGGTTCTACACCCTGCGCGACCAAAAAAGCGACAACGGCGACGTGGGCGGCTACTACCCGTCCCTGGGCGGCACAAAGGAAGGAGCCCCGCGCAGCGGCTTCGAACGCGGCTGCGGATGGTCGGACGTGACAGTCACCGTACCTTGGGAAATGTACCAGCAATACGGCGACCTCGAGTTCGTGAAACGCCACTACGGCGCGATGAAAGACTTCATGAAGTTCCTGGAAAGCCAGGCCAAAGACTATATCTACCCCGACGCCTTCTACTGGGGCGACTGGCTCGCACCCATGCCGACGAACATCTCAATGCTCAGCACGGCTTACTTCGGCTACGACGCAAGACTAATGCGTGAAATGGCAAAAGCGCTCGGCAAAACCGACGACGCCGTTTACTACGACAAACTCTACAGGAACATAAGCCGCGCGTTCTGCAACTATTTCTTCGACAGCGAGGGCTACACCATCGAGGGCAACCACGAAGGCACGCCGCGCATGGACACGCAAACTTCCTACCTGCTGCCGCTGGCGTTCCTCGAACTGCCGGAAGATTTGCAGCAAAAGGCAGTAAAGCATTTGCTCGAGGCTATCGAACGCAGCAACTACCATTTGCAAACAGGCTTCCTCGGAACGCCTTTGCTCTGCAACGTGCTTTCCAATTTCGGGCACAACGACATCGCCTACAAGCTCTACACGCAGACGGAATACCCATCATGGCTCTTCCCTGTAAAGCAGGGAGCCACTACCATGTGGGAACGCTGGAACTCCTACACCATAAAAGAGGGCTTCGGCGAGGTAAGCATGAACTCGTTCAACCATTATGCCTACGGAGCAATCGAAGAATGGATTATGTCGCACAACCTCGGAATACAACGCGACGAGAACCGCCCGGGATACAAGCACATCCTAATGCAGCCCAAGATAGACGACACGTTCAGCTTCGTCAAGGGCGGCTTCCGCTCGGTTTACGGCGACATAGCGAGCGCGTGGGAAATCAAGCCTTCAGGAACGGAAATAGAATTCACCATTCCCGCAAACACCACGGCCACGTTCACCCTGCCGGTAAGCAGCATGGACAACCTGAAACTCAAAAAAGGAAAGAAAGGTGTTAGCAGCAAATCCTTCGACGACGGCAAAGCCGTTTACGAACTTAAATCCGGAACATATAAATTCATACTGAAATAATTAAGCAAATCCAAAACAATAAAAACACCCAAAACCATGAAAGAAGAACTAATCACAAAAGCCTACGAAGTGGCAAAGGAACGTTACGCTGCAATCGGCGTAGATGTAGATGCTGTTATCAAACAAATGCAGGACTTCCACCTGTCGCTGCACTGCTGGCAGGCAGACGACGTTATGGGCTTCGAAAAACAGGCCGGCCCTCTCACCGGCGGAATACAAACAACCGGAAACTATCCCGGCCGTGCACGCAATATCGACGAGTTGCGCCAGGACATACTCAAGGCCTGCTCGCTCATTCCCGGCACACACCGCCTGAACCTGCACGAAATATACGGCGATTTCCAGGGCAAGATAGTAGACCGCAACGAGGTTGACGTTACCTATTTCCAAAGTTGGATAGACTGGGGCAAGGAGCACAACATGAAGCTCGACTTCAACAGCACCTCGTTCTCGCACCCGAAATCGGGCGACCTGACACTCTCGAACCCCGACGAAGGAATACGCAACTTCTGGATTGAACACACCATGCGCTGCCGCGAAATTGCCGAAGCCATGGGCAAGGCGCAGGGCGACCCCTGTATCATGAACATCTGGCTGCACGACGGAAGCAAGGACATCACCGTGTTCCGCTACAAATACCGCTCGCTGTTCAAGGATTCGCTCGACAAGATTTTCGCTGTCAAGTACGACAACATGAAGGACTGCCTCGAGTCGAAGACATTCGGTATCGGCCTGGAGAGCTTCACTTCCGGCTCGCTCGAGTTCTGCGTTGGCTACTGCGCACAGAACAACAAAATCTACACAATCGACACCGGACACTACCACCCCACCGAAAGCGCTGCCGACAAGGTTTCCGCAATGCTGCTCTACGTGCCCGAACTGATGCTCCACGTAAGCCGCCCCATACGTTGGGACTCCGACCACGTTACAATCATGGACGACACCACCCTCGACCTGTTCAAGGAAATAGTACGCGCCGGCGCGCTCAAGAGGGTACACTACGGGCTCGACTACTTCGACGCTTCAATCAACCGCATAGGTGCTTACGTGATAGGCAGCCGCGCCGCACAGAAATCCATGCTCCAGGCTCTGCTCGAACCCCTGCCAAAACTGCAGGAATACGAATCCACCGGCCGCTGGTTCCAACGTCTCGCGCTGCTCGAAGAAGCAAAATCAATGCCTTGGAATGCAGTTTGGGATTATTTCTGCCTCAAGAACAACGTTCCCGTGGGCGAAGAATTCATTCCCGAAATCGAGAAGTACGAAGCCGAAGTTACTTCAAAACGCTAATCCCGTAAACGATGGAAATCGTAATAGGACTAATAATAATAGCGATAGGCGCGTTCTGCCAGTCGAGCTGCTACGTGCCTATCAATAAAATTAAAAACTGGAGCTGGGAAAGCTACTGGATAGTTCAGGGCGTGTTTGCCTGGCTCGTGCTTCCGCTGCTCGGCGCTCTGCTTGCCGTGCCCGCAGGCCACAGCCTCATGGAGCTTTTCAGTTCGGAAAACGCCTTTAATATCGGCATGACCATGCTGTTCGGCGTGCTGTGGGGCATAGGCGGCCTAACCTTCGGCCTGTCCATGCGTTACCTCGGCGTAGCCCTCGGCCAGTCGATTGCCTTAGGCACATGCGCCGGCCTGGGTACGATACTCGGCCCCGTCATGCTCAACGTGATATACCCCGGCATGGGATACCTCGACCAGCTCACCGCCTCGGTGATAATAGGCGTCGTCGTTACGCTTGCCGGCATAGCCGTGATAGGCATAGCAGGGAACATGAAGGCGCAGTCGCTCTCCGAAGAAGAGAAGAAAGCCGCCGTCAAGGACTTCAACTTCCCCAAAGGAATCGTCATAGCCCTTCTGGCCGGCTTCATGAGCGGATGTTTCAACGTAGGACTCTCGTTCGGCGAGAACGTGTCGTTTGCCGAATCGTCCGACATGTTCAAGACGCTTCCCGCCACGTTCCTCGTCACACTGGGCGGCTTCGTAACGAACGCCATATACTGCTTCTACCAGAACACGCGCAACAAAACGTGGTGCGACTACGGCAAAACCGCCGTATGGGGCAACAACCTTATGTTCTGCCTTCTGGCCGGCGCGCTGTGGTACAGCCAGTTCTTCGGCCTCAGCCTCGGCAAGGGCTTCCTGACCGACAGCCCCGTGCTCACAACCTTCTCGTTCTGCATACTCATGGCCCTGAACGTGGTATTCTCAAACGTATGGGGCATAATACTGAAGGAATGGAAAGGCTGCTCTGCCCGCACAATAGGCGTGCTCACCGCAGGAATAGTGATACTCATAATATCCTCGTTCCTTCCGCAACTGATTTAAACACATTAAAAAGGGACGGGCACGTACCGTCCCTTACTTTTTAACCATACAACGCAAAAAAATGAAATCATTTCTTGAACAATACCCCTCGGCCAAGACCGAGATACTCAAGGCTGCCGAAGTGGCCGGCTACCTGTGGCAAAAAGGCTGGGCCGAGCGCAACGGCGGAAACATCACAGTCAACATCACCGAACTCGTCGACACCGACAAGCTCTCCGCCGTCCCCGCCACACCAATAGGCATGACGCTGCCCCACCTGAAAGGCACGTTCTTCTTCTGCAAAGGCACCAACCGCCGCATGCGCGACCTCGCCCGCAACCCCATGGACAACGGCTCCGTTATACGCATACTACCCGACTGCGCGTCCTACGAGATGATTGCCGACAACCCCGTCAAACCCACATCCGAGCTGCCCTCGCACCTCGCAATACACGACGACCTCCTGGCAAAAGGCTCCACCTACCGCGCCGTTATCCACACCCACCCCATCGACATCGTGGCAATGTCGCACAACAAGGAATTCCTCGTTCCCGGGGTGCTCACCCACCTGCTCTGGTCGATGATTCCCGAAACGCGCGCCTTCTGCCCCAAAGGCCTCGGCATAATACCCTACCAAATGCCCTCGTCCGTCAAACTGGCCGAAGAAACCGTCAAGGGCCTCCAGGAACACGACGTAGTGCTGTGGGAAAAGCACGGCGTTGTAGCCATAGGCAACGACGCGCTCGAAGCGTTCGACCAGGTAGACGTGCTCTCCAAATCCGCACAAATCTATCTCCAGGCACGCTCCATGGGCTTCGTACCCGACGGCATGACCGACGAGGCTATGAACGAACTGAAAGTGGCGTTCAACCTCTGACGCCCCACCCGCGCCCCTAAAGCGCCATACATACTGTCCGCATGGAAGGCTCCGCGCCGCCCATGCGGATTTTCTTTGTCCCCGTTCCCCGGCCGGCGGTACGGCTGCCGCCACGCCCTGCCGGCAATGCAACCCGCGCCCCGGCGTTAACACTTTCCGTACATTAATGTACGAAACGGCAACCACACGTGCGGGAAAGCAAAAGCCCCGACGCACGCCTCTGCACCCCTCTCGGAGAAAAGAAAAAATACAAGGCACATATTTTCACCCCCGCCAAACCCGCATGCCGCGGCGCTTCCGACGTTTGTTAAAATCCTTAATCCCGATTGTT
>OGFJ01001391.1_pt1 | contig 16044 bp, 12 predicted proteins | sample 1570861 | NCBI WGS metagenome assembly OGFJ01 (sample SAMEA2582060, study PRJEB24529) | metagenome | biome: Human gut stool | place: China | collected 2011
ACCGATGATGACAGAGTTGCAGTCTGTTGCCTTACCAACTTGGCCAAGGAACCATCCCTTGCTTTTTATTAACTTAAAGCTTGTTCATTATACTAATATATCAGCATAAAGTCAATACACATTTACTGTTTTTATAGCTTTTTATAGCTTTTTATAATTTATTATAATTATTTTTTACAATTATCCACAAAATCTTTAAATAGTTTTAAATGATCATCACTTTTTTTATAAATCATTTCTGAATGCCATTGATATCCTATCACATACTTTTTATCTGGTAGATAAACAGCTTCTACTAATCCATCATCAGAATAAGCCATTGGCTTTAATGCTGGAGCAAGTTGACAAATAGCTTGATGATGACAACTATTCACCATTAAAGTTTCTTGATTTAAGATGTCTTTTAAAGGTGTATTTTCAACAATTTTTACTTGGTGACTTGGATGATCATAAGGAGCAGGTTGTCGATGAATACATGTAGGATGAAATTGTTGATCTAAATCTTGATAGAGTGTTCCACCTAAACATGCATTTAATAACTGAATACCTCTACATATTCCTAAAATAGGCTTATCGGCCTCTAAAACATATTTTAATAGCTTTGGTTCCATTTCATCTCTTTTTTGATTTAATTTTCCGCAATATTCTGCTTTTGCTTGATGATAAAGTTCAGGATTTAAATCATCCCCTCCCGCAAAAATAAATCCATCAAAATAATGAGCCGTTTCTTTTAAAGAAACATCATCATTAACTAAAGAAAGCATAACAGGAATACCACCTGCTTCAATAACCCCATCCATATACCCTGGATGCATCCATAAACTATCTCTTTCTTGATCATATAAAGGAACAATCGCAATTACTGGTTTATTCATCATAAGTACCTCTTTTTCATCGTTTTTTAGCATTATAACACAACTTATTATTTTATGCTATAATAAAAAACGAGGTGAAAAAAAATGATTGATCAAGAACAAGCTGCTAGAACATTGATCAATTTGATTGATGTTGTTCATCAAGAAAATTGGGTCTTATTAAATAAGGAAGATATGGCAAGTAAAACCGAAGAGTATTACATCAACTTCTTTAAAGAACATCATTTAGAAGAAGCAATCGATGAAATTAAAGCTGTGACAGAAAAAAACAAATCTTTTTTTCAAAGATTTGTTAATCATGAAGAAGTTGACGCTAAAGAAATGCGTGATTTTATGGAACCTTATCGTTTTATCAAAAGTAAATATATATTAAAGAAAAGCTCAAAGTCCTAAGACCTTGAGCTTTTATAATTAAAATTTACATTTTTCTAAATGCCAAATATCTTCTACATATTGTTCAATTGTACGATCAGATGAGAAGAATCCACTCTTAGCAATATTTACTAAGCAAATTCTAGCCCATTTAGCACGATCTTGATATAATTCTACAACATGTCTTTGTGCATTAGCATATGATTCGAAATCAGCTAATAAGAAGTATTCATCATTTTTATTCATTAATTCATCATGAATAATTTTAAATTCTTCTGGATTACTTGAGAAAGTACCATTAGTCAATGAATCAATAGCACGACGGATTTTTAAATCATTATTATAATAATCCCATGCACGATATTGATTATTCGCTTTTAAATTCTTCACTTCTTCATCTTTTAAACCAAAGATTTCACAATTATCTAATCCTACTAATTCAGAAATTTCTACGTTAGCTCCATCTAAAGTACCTATAGTAATAGCTCCATTCATCATGAATTTCATATTACCAGTACCACTTGCTTCTTTACCAGCTGTAGAGATTTGTTCTGAAACATCAGCTGCAGGCATGATTTTTTCTGCTAAAGTAACTCCATAGTTTTCTAAGAAAACAACTTTTAAGTATTTATTTGTTTCAGGATCATTATTAACTACATCTCCAACTGCATTAATTAATTTTATAACTTTTTTAGCAAAGTAATAAGCACTTGCTGCTTTTGCTCCAAAGATGAAAGTATGTGGATAAATACGGAAATCGGGATTAGATTTCATTTCTTGATATAAATAAATAACATGTAAAATATTTAATAATTGTCTTTTATATGCATGTAATCTCTTAACTTGAACATCAAAAATACTATCAACATCTACTTCAATACCATTATGTTCTTTAATATAATCAGCTAAGATTTGTTTTCTTTCTTTTTTAACTGCTAAGAAACGATTTTGTAAAATTGGATCATCAACATGTTCCATTAAGTTTTCTAATTGAGCTGGTTTTTTGATCCATCCTTTACCAATTGTTTCATTAATCAATTCACTTAATTGTGGATTACAATAAGCTAACCAACGACGATGAGTAACCCCATTTGTTTTATTATTAAATTTATTTGGATAAAGTACATTGAAATCATGTAATTCTCTTTCTTTTAAGATATCTGTATGAAGTCTTGCTACCCCATTGACACTAAAGCTTCCAGCAATTGCAAGTCTTGCCATATAAACAGTACCATCTCTTAAAATCATTGTACGATCAACTAAATTTTGATCATGATTACTTACTTCTTTAGCAAAACCTACAAAACGACGATGAATTTCTTCAATGATTTGATATACACGTGGTAATAATGTTTGCATTGTACTAATTGGCCAAGTTTCTAATGCTTCAGCTAAGATCGTATGGTTTGTATAAGCAAATGTTTGTGTACAAATATCCCAGGCATCTTGCCATTCATAACCATGATCATCAATTAATAAACGCATGAATTCAGGAATACATAATACTGGATGTGTATCATTTAATTGAATAACATGTTTTTCATGGAAATTATCTAATGATGGATAATTTCTTAAGTGTGCTTTGATGATTGCTTGGATACCTGCAGAACAGAAGAAATATTCTTGTTTTAAACGTAACATTTTTCCTGCTGGTGTAGAATCATCTGGATATAAGTTTTGACAGATACTTCTTACATCTTCGATATATCTTTGGAAATCATGATTACTTGGGAAATCTTCACTTGGTTCAGCTGACCATAAACGCAAAGTATTTGTATTTACTGTATCATTTCCAATTACAGGGACATCATAAGGTACTGCATAAATTGTTTCAGCATCAACATGTTTCCATTTTCCTTCATTTTCATCCCAAATCACTTTACCAAAGAACTTAACTGGTACTCTATGTTTTGGTTTACGAACTTCCCACATAAATCCAGTTTTCATCCATTGATCAGGTAATTCTACTTGATAACCATTTTCAATTTTTTGTTTAAATAAACCATATTCATAACGAATTGTATTTCCATGTCCTGGATAATCTAATGAAGCAAGTGAATCCATAAAGCATGCAGCTAAACGTCCAAGTCCCCCATTACCTAAACCAGCATCACTTTCTAATTCTTCTAAATCATGAATGTTAATTCCATAATCTTCTAAACCTTCTTTAGCGATTTCATAGATCCCTAGATTCATCATATTATTAACTAATAATCTTCCCATTAAAAATTCCATTGAGAAATAATGCATTTGTTTTTGTTCATTATTTTGAACAACAGCTTTACTAGCTGCCCAGTTTACTGATGCATAATCTCTTACCATTGTTTCAAGAACCATGAATTTTTCAGTAATATGAGCTTCTTCAACAGTACGCCCATAAGACTCAATAATTCTTCTTGAAAATTCAAATTTAAATTCTTCTTTGTTTTTAAACATTTTCCCGTCTCCTCAATATTACTCTTACGTGACCATCATACTTTATTTTTAGTAGATTGTCACTCATAAAAATATTTTTACATTGATAAAATCTTATTTTTTCCAAATAAAATAGAGTATCTAAACTACGGATGCTCTATTTTATGAACAACTTATTTTGTTTTCTTAGTTACTCTTTTTGTTTTCTTTGGTGTTTTCTTTGTTGTTTTCTTTGTTGTTTCTTTTTTAGGTTTCACTTCAAAGATACATGCACTAAATGGTGCTAATTTTACTTCAATATAATGATCTTTATTTAACAATTTTGTTTTTTCATTTGGTTTTGTTTTCTTAGAGCGAATTGCTCTTGGATTAATGATATTCTTTCCAGAATATACAGCTTGATCTGTATTTAAAATTTCTTTATAACTTCCTTCAATATTAACTGGTACTTTGTATTTTTCATGCGTATTACCAACAAAATTCATCACTGCGATAATCGCATTTCCTGCTTTATCTTTTCTTTCAATTGCGAAAACACATTGATCATGATCATCAACAACAAGCCATTCAAAGCCTTTTAAATCATAATCCATTTCATATAAAGCTGGATATTTCAAATAAATTTCATTGAGTTTTTGAGCGAAATGATGGAATGCATCATGATCAGGATATTTTAAAATATCCCATCCTAAAGATTTAGATTCATCCCATTCTTTATATTCAGCAAGTTCATTTCCCATAAAGTTCAATTTCTTACCAGGATGTAACATCATATAAACATACAATGCTTTTACTTGTGCCAATTTATCTCCATGTAATCCCCACATTTTATTAATAATCGTCGCTTTACCATGAACAACTTCATCATGCGAAAACTCAAGTAAGAATCTTTCAGAATAGAAATAAGCCATTGAGAATGTAATAAAACGACTATCATATTGACGATAAACAGGATCTTCTTGGAAATATTTCAATGTATCATTCATCCAACCTAAATCCCATTTATAATCAAATCCTAAACCATGTTCACCCACTGGTTTAGTAACACCTGGATAATCTGTTGAATCTTCTGCAATCATCATCACAGTTGGATGATACCCAGACATATGTCCATTTAAACGTTTCATCCATTCCATAGCACCAATATTTTCACCTAAGTTTTTATTACCTTCATAATAAATAAGATTACTTACAGCATCAAATCTAAAACCATCAATATGATAATATGTTGCAAAGAATTCTACAGAAGATAATAAGAAACTTCTTACTTCATTTTTACCTAAATCAAAATAAACACTATCCCATGGACTATAACGACGATTATAATCATTATAATCATAAACAAATCCACCATCATACATATGTAATCCATGTGAATCTTTAACGAAATGTGCTGGCACAAAGTCCATAATAACACCAATGCCTTCTTGGTGGCAGGCATCAATAAATTTCATTAATTGTTTAGGTTGACCATATCTCGATGTTGCACTATAAAAACCAGTTGCTTGATATCCCCAAGAACCATCAAATGGGAATTCAGTAAGTGGCATAACTTCTAAATGTGTATAGCCCATCTTTTTTACATAGGGAATAATTTCATCTATTAATTCTTCATAAGAATAATATTCACCATCGTCCCCTTCACCTTCACTTTCTCGCTTCATTTTCCATGAACCAAGAGAAGCTTCATATATATTAAGTGGGCAATCATAATTTTTAGTTCTATTTTTTATCCATTTGCTATCATGCCAACGATAACCTTCCATGTTATAAACTTTTGAAGCAGTTCCTGGTCTTAACTCACTAAAATAAGCATATGGATCTGCTTTATCAATAATATCTCCTTGAGGAGTTTCAAATCTAAACTTGTACATGTCAAATTCTTTGACACCTTCAACAAATATTGTATAAATACCACCATTATTATATCTTTCCATATAACAAGGTGTTTCACCCCATTGGTTAAATTCTCCTACAACTTGTGCACTTCTAGCATTCGGCGCATATGTTGTAAAACGTACACCTTTTTTACCTTCATGAGTTTCAAAATGTGCACCAAATATTTTATAAGCTTGTAAACAATTTCCATCATGGAAAGTGTGAATTAAAAAATTATCAAACATATATTTATCTCCCCTTTATGTCATTTATTATAACATATAAATGACCAACATTCACTAAAAAGTTAGCGCTTTCATTTTTATTTGCTAAACTTTTTATCAAATAAAAAAAGAAGCTAACAGCTTTCCGCTATTTCTTCTTTTTTTCTACAATTTCTTTAATATAAAAAGCTAACATATACGGCATTTTTTCTTCAAATGAATCCAATTGACATTCTGTCAGTTCTTTTATCTTATTAAGTCGATAATTGATAGTATTACGATGCATATATAAGCTTTCAGCCATAGCTTTTTGATTACTATCGAATTTTAAATATTGATAAAGAGTCTCTTCTAATTGAGTATTATGCTTTTGATCATAATCTATCAAAACACCTAACATACTACGATACATTTGTCTTAAAATACCTTGATCTTCAATAATAAACAATAATTGATAAACACCCATATCATCAAAATAAATTTGTGGATAATTAAATTGTTTAGCCATCTTACAAGCTGCAATAGCCCTTTTATAACTTAAAATCATATTTCTAAAATCCACCATCTTTGAGCCAATTCCTAAATGTAATGTATAATGCAAACGTTTTTTAGCTCTTTTATACATTTCATTAATAACTTCTACAAGAGCACTATCTTCTAAGTTATTAAAAATCATAATATAATAACCATCAAACCAGAAAAAACTATAATTTCCTTCAACTTTTTCAAAACATAATTCTAGCTGAAACTTAATACTTCTTCTTTCCATCATGCCTAATTCTTCATCGGTTTCTACAGAAATAGCCATTACTTGAAAATCATTTTCCACATCAAAATCACCTGCTAATTTATTTCTAGACTCTTCAATAATTGCTGGATTAATCAGTGTGTCCATAACAGTTTGATTAATATACTTATCATCTCTTTCTGCACGTAAACAATGATATGAAAAATCTTTAATCATATCAGCAATATGCACTTCCCAAGGAACCACTAACAAAGGAAAACTTAATTCATTACAATAATCAATAATTTCTTGATCGATATCAAAAATATATTTTCCCGTATTGATAACAAGTCCCACACTATGATATTTAACAAGTTGTTCAATGAATTCTTTTAATTTCTTTTGGCTTTGAAATCCTAGACCTGTTGTTACAACTAGTTCTTTACCCCAAAGTTGTTGTAAAATCGTTTTATCTTCGACCATTTGTACCCAGGTCATGGCATTAGAACATCCATCCTCACCTGCAAGTAATGTCATTTTATAATTCTTTTTAAATTCTCTTAAAGCATCATCTATTGTAAATCCCATATCATCACCACCGTCTATTTTACACTATTTGTGCACATTGCACAAATACTTATAATTCTTTTTAGGATACTTGTCTCTACTCAATTCGTCATATTGCGCTATAATAAATGTGTAATAAAAAATGAAATGTAAATAAAAGAGATATCCCATAATATTTATATCTCTCATATATTTTACGATTTTCAGTAATAGTTTCCCAATATATTAATTTTTTATTACTCGATTCCCTATATATAAATAAAGAAGATCGTTCCCCTAAATGATCTTTTTTATTTGTTTATGATTATTATCCTAAAAACACATTAGTTATGTTTCTAATGTGTTTTTTTATTAAAAAATACTCTAAAAGCCTTATAAACTGTACATTTTCAACAAACTTGTTTTGACATTAGCGTCATTTATTAAAAAAAGTAAGCGCTTTCTATGGATTTTATAACATTTTTTTTGTATCATTATATGTAGGGAATCCAAAGGAGGTATATTATGGATACATTGAATATCGAAAAATATGGTTTTAATCATACAGGAAACATTTTTAGAAACAATCCGCCTGGTGCGCTTGTAGAAAAAGCTTTACTTCATAAAGAAGGAAGACTTTCACGTGCTGGTGCTTTATGTATAGAAACTGGAGAAAGAACTGGTCGTTCTCCAGATGATAAATATATTGTTGATACACCTGCTGTTCATGATTTAATTGCTTGGGGAAATGTTAATCGTCCTGTTTCAGCAGAAGTTTTTGACCAAGTTTATGATCAAATGATTCAATATTTAAATGATAAAGATTTATATATTTTTGATGGCTTTGCAGGAGCTAATCGTAAATATCAATATGGTTTTAGAGTTATCAATGAAAAAGCAAGTCAAAATTTATTTATTAGAAACTTACTTATTCGACCTAAAAAGGAACAATTAAAAGATTTTAAAGAAGACTTTTTGATTTTAGTTGCTCCTGGATGTAAAGTAGATTATAAAAAATTAGGATTAAATAGTGAAGCCGCTATTATGATCAATTTTGAAAAACAAATTATTTTAATTGCGGGCACAGGGTATTCTGGAGAAATCAAAAAATCTGTCTTCTGTGTTATGAACTATTTACTTCCACAAAAGAAGATTTTTACAATGCATTGTTCTGCCAATATGGGAATCGACGGTGATACAGCTTTATTCTTTGGATTATCAGGAACTGGAAAAACAACACTTTCAGCCGATCCAAACAGACGATTAATTGGTGATGATGAACATGGTTGGTCTAGAAATACAATCTTCAACTTTGAAGGTGGATGCTACGCTAAATGTATCAACCTTTCAAAAGAACATGAACCTGAAATTTGGAATGCCATCCGTTTTGGTGCTGTAACAGAAAATGTTAAATTATTTGAAGATACACGTATTATTAATTTTGATGATGGTTCTATCACAGAAAATACACGTGTTGGTTATCCAATTGATTATATTCCAAATACTGTTTCATCAGGAGTTGGACCTATTCCACGTACTATTTTCTTTTTAGCAGCAGATGCTTTTGGAGTTTTACCACCTATTTCTAAACTTGACCGTAACGCTGCTATCTATCACTTTGTTTCAGGTTATACAAGCAAACTTGCTGGAACTGAAAATGGTGTTACTGAACCAGAAGCAACATTTTCAACATGTTTTGGAGAACCATTTTTCCCATTAGATACAGCTTTATATGCTCACCAATTTGGACGTCGTGTAGAAAAATCAGGAGCTAATGTTTTCTTGATCAACACTGGATGGACTGGTGGCTCTTATGGTAAAGGACATCGTATTCCATTAAAATATACACGTGCAATGATCAATGCTGCTTTAAATGGTGACTTAGATTTTGTGGAATATGTCAAAGAACCATTCTTTAATCTAAAAATCCCAAGAAGTTGTCCAGGTGTTCCAGCAGAAATGTTAAACCCTAAAAATACTTGGTCAAACAAACGTGAATATGATAAAACAGCTAAAAAACTTACAAAAATGTTCCAAGAAAATTTTAAAAAATATGATTTACCTAGTACTGTTGTTAAAGCCGGACCTGGTATTCATAAATAAAAATAGCGGATATCTCATGAGATATCCGTTTTTATATCATTTAATCATTTCTTTAATTATTTGTAAATTTTTGTTTTCTATTAATGCTTTAAAAATCTCGTTATATTGTGACAATGTTAAATTTTCTAACATTAAAATATCTTCTTGAGGATATTTACTTTTAAAAAGCATCAATGTATTTTCTTTGGCTTTAAGAAGTTCTCCTTCTTCTTTTCCTTCTTGTCGTATTCTTACTTTCTCTTGATGATGTTGTATCTTGACAAGCTGTCTTTTACTCGCTGCTAATACAAGTTCTTCATCTTCATTGGACTGATCCATCTTTTCTTTCATCATGATAACCACCTCACTGTTTAATGCCATTATATCATCTGTTATCCCATGATATAAAGTATAAATAGCTAATTCTATCTTGCTCCCTTTTTCTCTTACAACAGCATCAATAAATGGAAGATAGACATTATGATGAGTCAGCAAATTATACTTTCTGACATGGTTTAGTTGATTACGTGGCATGTAGGTATCGATCAAGAGAAGATTGTCTCTGTCAATATCATTGACAAAGAGAATGGTATAGACTTCATGGACATTCTCACTGTATAAGAGATCTCCTCGATTGACTTGATGATCTATTATTCTTGCTCCATAGATTTGAAAACGATAATGAACTTCTTTAGTAAGTGCACTGTTTTGCATTTCAATGTCGATTAATTTTCCTTCATCAGTTTTCACTCAGACATCTAAAACCATATCTTTATCACTTAGATGTTCAGGATTGACTTCACTATTTAAGACAAAAAGTTCCTGACATTTAACACCTGTAATGCCTTCAATAATGGTTTTAAGTAAATAATAGCAGTGAGAATCATTGAGATCACTCAACATAAATTTAAAGACAAGATCATTTTTAAAATCGGTAATTCTTTTAGGTTTGATTTTTGTTTCCATAGTTTCTCCCTTCATTATTTATATAAACAACAAAAATCATTTTTCTTTTAAAAAATAAAAAAACGAAATAATTTTCTTATTTCGTTAAATCATATAAATAGCAAGGGCAATTAAAATACTTGCAAGAATATCTGTTAAATAGTGAACACCTGTAAGCAGTCTTGTACAAGTAATTGTAATAGCAAGTGCTGAGAGTAATAATCCCATATTTGGTCCTCGAGCAATAACGGTCAAAGCAATAGAAATAGCTAAACTCGTATGAATACTTGGGAAAGAATGACCTATTCTTTTTTTATCATCAATAGGTTTAAGATCATACTTTTGAATAGGACGAGGTCTATCAATTAATATTCTAAGTAGAACAGTAATTAATAAAACGACAAATGGTTTAATAAATAAAAGATAAAAACCAGTTTGTGATTCTATCACTATTTTTAATAAAAAGAGTGAATAAAATATAGCGACCATCCAAGGACAAAATTTTGATGCAAAATAGACACAAGATTTTATAAAAGGATGTTTATACATAAATTTATTGATACCTTCATAAAAAAACTTCATATTGACCCTCCAAAGTTTTGATATATCTATTATACTATAAAAGAGAAAAGATAGCATTAATAATCGAATTACGATATAATGGACATAATAAGAGGTGTAAAAGATGAATAGAAAATTAATGCCCTTTATGTTACTTCTTATCGAAGTTGTCATGTATTATTTTATATGTTTATACTTCCATATGGATTTAGATTTAATCATTGGATCAGGAATACTTTATTTCCTATTCTTATTTATATATGGACATTATTCATTAAATACATGCTTAATATGGGATGAAATTAAAGCGTTAGTTAAATCAAGTTTTTGTTTTTATATCGCATTACTTGTGTTGGTACCAAAATCAACAGGTTATGAAAGAAGAATGCATTTAACAATCATGGTAGCTTCAATGTTTATTATTTGTTTACTAGCTGATAGATATATTAGAATTGCTTTTAGAGAACAGTTTGCTAGAAAAACATTAGTTATTGGAACAGGATATGAAGCAGCAAGACTTGGTAAAATATCAAATAACAATCGTTTTGCTTTAACACAAGTAGAAGGTTATGTGGATGCGAATTGGACAGATCAGTTATTTGATTTTAAACAGGAAAATGTGATTAAAAATAGTTTTATTTATAGTTATGAAGAATTGGATGAGGCTATTAAAACTTTAAAAATTGAACAAATTATTGTGGCTTTACCAGAAGCAAGTGAAGAAGTAATTGATAAGGTGATGTCAGATATTTATGGAAAAGTTGAAAGTGTTAAGTATTTACCAGATGTTAATGGAACAATGACTTTTTCTTCTGAAGTTCAGGATTTTGATGGACAATTACTGATTGCAACAGCAAATAATGAAATGTCGGCTCTTGCTAATACTATGAAAAGATTTATTGATATTTGTGCAGGAATTGCTGGATGTTTAACGTTAATTCCTTTGATTGCTTTTGTAAAATATAAATATGTCAAAAGCGGAGATCATGATAGTATTATTTTTAGTCAAGATAGAATTGGTAAAAATGGGAAAATGATTAAAATCTATAAATTTAGATCAATGGTACCTGATGCTGAAAGAATTTTGGATGAATTGATGGAAAAAGATCCAAAAATCAAAGAAGAATATCTGACAAATAAAAAACTAGTCAATGATCCAAGAATTACACCAGTAGGAAAGTTTTTAAGAAAAACGTCATTAGATGAATGGCCACAATTTATTAATGTTTTATTAGGTGAAATGTCATTAATTGGTCCTAGACCTTATTTACCAAGAGAAAAGAAAGATATGGGACAATATTACAATTCTATTATTAAATGTAAACCAGGAGTTACAGGAATGTGGCAAGCTAATGGTAGAAGTGATGTTGAATTTAATTATCGTTGTAAATTAGATGATTATTATTATCATAATTGGTCTATTTGGTTAGATTTTACGATTATTTATAAAACGATTAAAGGCGTTGTTTATGGTAAGGGATCGTTATAGAAGTAGTGAATGTGTATTTTTTAAATACACATTTATTTATTATAAAACACAATAAAATTGTATAAGGGGTTATTTAAAAGTGGTCAATGCTTTTGAAAGATATATACCTTTGTTAAATAAGGTAGAAATAGTAGAAAAAGTAAAAGGTTTAGGTAAGTAGAAATTTATAAAGTGAAGTAGGTGATAAATATGATATATGTAAAAGCAACAATGCATTTAACAGGTGTTACAATTCAAGGAGACCTTGATGATTTTAATGATTTAGTGAGCGCAATTTATAGAATGACAGGGACGAGTGAAGAAGTCGGTGATTTATATGAGAGTGTAAAGAACAGATTATTAGGACTATGTTACGATATACGACATGCTTATATGGGAGATAGGGAAATTGTTTTAAAAGATAATGTCTTAGGTTCAAATATAAAGGAAGAGTTTGGTATTCATGAATGTAATCAAAATATATATTATAGTGTGAATATTCTTTATCCAGAAGCAATATTTTTAGCATTGGCAGTACCTGATATGTTTGTTTATTCAAAAGGTTATTATGGTAAAAGGGATCAATATAATCAAGAATATAAAATGATAAATTCATATTCTAATTACTTTAAAGATAAAGCATTATTATCTCTTTTATCCTCAAGTATTTACCAATCACTCGAGGAAGTGATTGGTAGTGATGAGTTTAATAAATTATATAGTCTTATTAATAAGGAAAATCCTGATTATGTAGATTATGTAACACTATATATTGATCAATGTAACTTAGATTTAATAAAGACTCAAATAGTTCAAAGAAAAGATAAATTAATAGATATAACAAGAAATTTAATTAAGAAGAATAAAGAGTATAAGAATATAGAAAAAAGAATAAAAGCTTATGCACATAAACATCAAATATCTATTGATCAAATAGAAGATGTGAATATAGAATATCCAGAAGTTATTGAATGGTAGAAATTAAATTTTTAAAATATAGGTGAAAATAATAGCTTATAAATTATTTGTTTTCATATGTTCAAAGTGGTAATATAATCATATAAATAGGGGATGAAATTATGGTATTAGTAGATAAGGATATAATTCAAAGAAATCAAGAAATTTTTATTAATGGTTATAATCAAAAAAATGTTCAATCTATTTCTTACGATATTCATGTAAAAGAAATTATTACAGATGACACTAATGTTGAGGAATATGATTTAAACCCACAACAAGCAATTATGGTTAGATGTATCGAAGAAATTTCTGTTCCAATGGATTTAATGATTAAGATTGAAAATAAGAATTCATTAATTAGAAATGGTATTTCAATTGTTGCACCGGTTTATAATCCAGGGCATAGAACACCGATTTATATAAGAGTAGAAAATATTTCATCAAATATTTTTAAAATTACAAAAGATATGCCTATTGCTCAACTAATTTTTATAAAATTATCTTCAAAACCAGACATTACCTATGATCAACAAGGTAATGCATCGTTTAATGAAGAATGGAAGTATAAGGGATTATCTAAGTATAAAGACTACTATGAAGAAAGAACACGCAAAGTTGAAAAAGCAAAAAAAGAGTTGGACGATAAAGAATCTTCAATATATACAAATATTCTTACAATGATGGGAATTTTTGTCTCTATATTTTCTTTGGTTAGTATTAATTTTAATCAATTGAATTCTAAAAATTTAACTGCTGATTTTATTCTAAAGATGAATTTGTCTCTTGGAACTATTATTGCATTATTTATTGGTTTAATAATGGTTTTTTTAAGAAATAGGGAAGATAAAAATATTTTAAAGATTTTTATTGGGTTAATGGTTGTGATGATCATTGTTTTATTTTTTATACTCTAAACGTTATAAAAAATAATTTTGTGATATAGAACTAATTAAATAACATGAGGTTGTTCTGTGGTAAAAACCTCATGTTTTTATATTGTATGTTATTTATAGAATTTTAATTTATGAATATCTGCTATATTCTATAAAAAGCAAGTAGATCATTTTTATTGTATGAAAAAATAATGGACGATAATTATAACTTTTAGTACAATATTTATATAAATAAATTAAGTACGAGGAGGGATATTGTGTTTAAAAGAACTATAAAAACATTAATAGTTATGCTATTGACAATTTCAATGACAATGCCAATAGCAAATGTAAAGGCATATGAGGAAAATTATGAAAGAAATGTCATGCCGGCAAGAGATTATGACAAATTTGATGATAATTTTAATGTGAATCAAAGTAATTCATTAGTAAGATCAAGTCAAATACCGTCAACATATAGTTCAGTAGATGAAGGTTTTGTAACAAGTATAAAAAATCAAAATCCTTATGGAAACTGTTGGGCATATGCTGCATGTAGCGTAGCAGAATCATATTTAATAAAAAAGGGAATGGCAAGTAGTGATATTGATTTATCTGAAGCACATTTAAATTATTATATGTATCATAATAAAGGCGATAAATATGAAAATACAGATAATGATCAAACCAACGTAATAGGAAAATATTCATTTACTGATGTGGGTGCAGATCCAAGAATGTTGCAATTAGCAATGAGTAATTTTGGACTTGCAAGTGAAACAAGTTATCCAATTTCTAAAATAACAACAATGCAAGGGTCAAAAGAAGATCAAAATAATACACAATATGTTATGACTAACAGTAATCTTCTTTGTCAACAAGCAAAAGGAAATGAATCAATAATTAAACAAGCAATATTAGATAATGGGAGTGTTTTAGCATGTTATTACGATACATCTACTGCATATAAAAATAGTAATTATTATAATTCAAATGAAGTAAATAGTTTTAACCATGCAATTAGTATTGTAGGTTGGGATGATAGTTATGCCGCAAATAATTTTGATAATAAACCAACTAGAAATGGTGCTTGGTTAATAAAGAACAGCTGGGGTACAGGTTTTGGGAATCAAGGATACTTTTGGATGTCATATGATGAGTATTCATTAGGTTCAGTTTATAGCTATGAATTTAAAAATAAAGATGAAGAAAATATTTATCAGTATGATGGAACTAATAATGCATTAAGGTATACTTTATCTAGTAATACTAGTACATACGCTAATGAATTTTTAGTTAAAAGAACAAATGAAGAATTAAATGCAGTATCAGTTGGTTCTGCAACAAGTAATATTCCTTATAAATTAGAAATTTATACAAATTTAACAGATATAAATAATCCAACATCAGGAAATTGTGAAGTAAATCAAAATGGAATAATCGAAAATGATGGTATTAATTACATTAAGTTAAGTAAAGGTATTTCTCTTAAAGATAATACATATTATTCTATTGTTTTTACTTTGTTTGGAACAAATGAAAATAATGCATCTATTATGTTGGATGCAACATTAAAAGGTACAGATATTGAATTTATAGCTGATACATCTAATGAATATTGTTTTATAAAAAGTTATAATACATGGGGAAAACTATCAGACAATACATTTCGTATAAAGGGAATTACTATCAAAGAAGAGCCAAAACCTATTGAAACAATAATACTTAATAAAACCGATATAACACTAACAAAAGGTACAAGTGAAACCTTACAAGCAACAATCAATCCAAGTGATACAACAGATGATAAGACATTAAAGTGGACAAGCAGTAATCCAAATGTTGCAACAGTAGACAACACAGGTAAAGTAACAGCGGTAGGTGGAGGAACAGCAACAATAACTGTTAAATCACAAAATGGAAAAGAAGCAAGTTGTGAAGTAAAAGTAACTAGTAAAATTGAATCTATTTCATTAAATAAATCAAATATTACTTTATCAAAAGGAAATAGTGAAACATTACAAGCGACGATCAATCCAAGCGATGCAACAGATGATAAGACACTAACATGGAAAAGTGAAGATGAAAACATTGCAAAAGTAGATGGAAATGGAAAAGT
>OGFJ01001393.1_pt1 | contig 16030 bp, 14 predicted proteins | sample 1570861 | NCBI WGS metagenome assembly OGFJ01 (sample SAMEA2582060, study PRJEB24529) | metagenome | biome: Human gut stool | place: China | collected 2011
CCGGAAAGAGCGCCTGCCCCATCGGCAGGGTATCGATATAGGGGTTCTCGTCCCAGCTGACGCCCGCCTTCTCCCCTGCTTTGCGGATGAACAGCATATCAAAGCTGTGGGCGTTGTGGGCCACAAGAATGTTGTCCCCGCAAAATTCTTTAAAAGCGCGGATGGCCTCCTCGGGCGTCGGGGCGTCGGCGACCATGGCATCGTTGATGCCGGTCAGGTCAACGACCTTCTGCGGGATCGGCTTGCCAGGGTTGACGAAGGTGCAGAACTTCTTTTCCTCTTTGATCTTGCCGTTTTCAACATAGACTGCGCCGATCTCGGTCAGGCGCTCGGTGTTGGAGTCGAGACCCGTCGTCTCGGTGTCAAAGACGACGAACGAGCCGGAGAGCGGCATCTCGGCGCTGCCGTAGACTGCGGGGATCATGTCATCGACGAAGTAGGCTTCACAGCCGTAAATCAGTTTAAAGTTCGGGTCTGTTTCGTGGATGGCATCGGTGGCCAGCATCGCTTCGGGGTAGCCCTGGCAGACGCCGTGGTCGGTGATGGCAATGGCGCGGTGGCCCATGCGGTGAGCCAGACGCACGATCTTGCCGGGGTCGTTGAAGCCGTCCATCGAGCTGGACTTGGTGTGCAGGTGCAGCTCGACGCGCTTTTCGCCGTCGGGCGCGGTATCCTGGCGCTGCTCACGCTCGACCTGCAAAACGTCGTAGGGCATGATGACAAAGTCATGCTCGTACTTGTCGTACATATAGTTGCCGCGGACGATGAGGGTCGTGCCGGGCTTGAGGCCCTCCCACTTGGACATATCCGCGCCTTCTTCCCCCATGACCTTGAGGTTGACGGAGCCGGAGTAGTCGGTGATGGAGGTAAAATAAATCTTGCGGCGGCTGCCCTTGACCTCGGTAGCAAAGACGTCGCCCCAGACCGTGACCTTGCCGCCGTCGCCCAGATCGTTGAGGCGGCGGGTGTCGGTGGGCTTGAACTGCTTGCCGTAGAACAGCTTGACCGGCTTGTTCGTGAGGGCGAGACCCTCAATCGTAAAGTCGGGCGGTGTCTCCTTGGCCTCGAACTTGACAACGGGGGCCTTCTCCTGCAGGTACTGCTCAAACTCCTCCTCGGTGCGCGCCTTACCGGAATCGGCCAGGCGGACAACGGGCAGACTTCCTGTGCGCTCCTGGATCATCTCGGCCAGCACGCGGGGCAGCTCGACGCTCTCAAGGATCTGGCGGCCCGCGCTGACGTGGACCGTGATGCCGTCCTCGCCAAAGGTAACGGGCTCGGACTTATCGAGGAAGCCGTTGACCGGCATCCCCTTTTCTTTCAATTCCTCGATCATCAGGCGCACGGCCTCGGGGGTGATGTTCGGGTAGGCAAAGTAGCTGCGGACTTGCAGCTCATACCCGGCGAACACCTCGGCAAGGGACGCACAAAGACGCCCGCACAGCGCCTGATCCAGAGGTTCAGCACTGCGCAGGCAGATGACGACCTGTCTTTTTGTGCGGTAAAGCTCCACGCGGTCCACAAGCACACTGCCGAACGCCGCGCAGAACTGCTGGTCCGCCGTAAACTGCGGCCAGACCTGGGTGACAAATGGTTTCAAAAGATTCGTACCTCAATAAATGGGTGGCAATTCTTGTAGAGGGCGGCGTCCTCGACGCTCCGCGGGCGGATGCAAGCATCCGCCCCTACGAGGGTTGGCTTCCCCCTCGGGGGAAGCTGTCCGCGAAGCGGACTGATGAGGGCGAAGTTGCCGGGCATTACCCGCAAACGGATTGCCGAGGACAGCTTGCCCCTCATCCGGCCCTGCGGGGCCGCCTTCCCCCGCGGGGGAAGGCTTTATTGGTTACATTTTATGAATTTCTTCCAGCAGCTGGCCGACAATATCGCCCTTGAGCATACGGATCTTCTCGCCGCGGATGAAAAGCAGGGCCTCGTCCTTACCGCCGGCAATGCCGATGTCGGCGTCGGATGCCTCGCCGGGGCCGTTGACAACACAGCCCATAATAGCGATCTTGAGCGGCTTTTTAAAGCCCTCGTCCCGCAGACGCGCCTCGACCTCGTTGGCGATCTCGATCATCGGGTACTGGGTGCGCCCACAGGTCGGGCAGCTGATGATCTCGGGACCGGCGACGGCGTAGCCCGCCGCGCGCAGGATGTCATACCCGGCGTAGACCTCGTTCTCGGGTTCATCGGTCAGACTGACGCGCAGCGTGTCGCCGATGCCCTCCATCAGCAGACCGCCGATGCCCATGCCGGACTTGATGAGGCCCATGCGGTTGCCGCCGGCCTCGGTCACGCCGACGTGCAGGGGGTAGTCCGTCTGGCTGGCCAGCAGACGGTACGCCGCCATCATGCGGGGCACGTTGCTGGATTTGATCGAAATAACGATATTATCAAAGTCGTATTTTTGCAGCAGCCGCACATGGTACATGGCGCTCTCCACCATGGCCTCGGGCACGGGTGCGCCGTACTTTGCCAGGATGTGCTTTTCCAGGCTGCCGCCGTTCACACCGATGCGGATGGGGATGTTCTTCTGCTGGCAGGCCTGCACCACGGCCTTGACCCGGTCGTCGTCGCCGATGTTGCCGGGGTTGATGCGGATCTTGTCCACACCAATGTCGGCGCAGGCCAGTGCTGCCTTGTAGTCAAAGTGGATATCCGCCACGATGGGGATATTCACCGCGTTCTTCACAGCCTCGATGCACTTGGCATCCGCCGCGCTGGGGCAGGTCACACGCAGGATCTGGCAGCCCGCCGCCTCACAGCGCTTTGCCTGGGCAACGTTGCCCTCAATGTCCTCCACGGGGACATTCAGCATGGTCTGCACCGCAATGGGGTTGTTGCCGCCAATGGTCACATTGCCGATCTTTACTTCTCGTTTCAGCTGCCGCATGGTCATTTTCCTTTCCGTATCACATTGCCCCGGTAATGAGCCGGAGGATATCGTTGTAAGTTGCAAAAATCATCAGCCCGAACAGCAGCGCAAAGGCTGCCACGGTCAGGCCGCTCTGGATCTTTTCGGGCACGGCATGGCCGGTCACGCCCTCAATGAGCAGGAACACCACCTTGCCGCCGTCCAGCGCCGGGAAGGGCAGCAGGTTGAAGATGCCCAGATTCACGGTGATGAGCACCAGCAGCTCCAGCAGGTCCTGCCAGCCGTAGCTGGCGGCCTGCCCGATGGCGGTTACGATGCCCACCGGGCCGGAGAGGTCGTTGATGCTCTCCCGCCCCCGCAGAAGGTCGGAGAGGGAGGCAAAGATGATGCGCCCGTAGTAGAGCACGCTGTTGCCTGCCTCTTTCAGCACGTTCAGCGGTGTTTTTTTGATGCCGTAGACCGTAAAGCCCAGGCTCATGTGGGTCTCGCCCTTGTCATCCTGCCAGGTGTCGAACTGCACACCGGGCAGCTCCACCTTTTTGCCGTCCCGCAGAACGGTGAAATCGGCGGTGTAGTCCTCAGTGCGCATCAGCTCATAGAGGATATCGTTTGCCACAAAGCAGCGGCGGCCATTCACCGCAAGGATCTTATCCCCTGCCTGCAGGCCGGTCTGGCCGCAGAGGGCGTTCTCCTCCACCTGATAGAGCACCTTGCTGGTGATAGGCTCGCTCTGGGCCGTGATGAGGATGGCCATGACCACAAAGCCCAGCACAAAGTTCATCCCGGCACCCGCCAGCATGATGAGGGCCCGCTGCCAGACAGGGGCCTCATTCAGAGGAATACCAGCAGGCTTTTCCTCCTCGGGGGAAGTCTCCGCTATGCCAAGGGCTCCCCTATCAGGGGAGCTGCCGCCATCGGCGGCTGAGGGGTTTGACCGTTCCTCCGCCTGCTTGCTCTCGGGGCTCTCTTCCCCTTCCAGCGCCACAAAGCCGCCCACAGGCAGGGCGCGGATGCTGTACTGGGTGCCCTTGCGCACCCGCCTGCACAGCACCGGCCCCATGCCGATGGAGAACTCGTTGACCTGCACGCCGCAGAGCTTTGCCACCATGAAGTGGCCGAACTCATGGATGGCGATCACGGCGCTGAACACGAACACCGCAGCAATAAAGGTGACAATAAAAGACATCAGTTCTCCTTACAGGTGCGCTCTCACAAAGGCACGGGCCATCTTGTCGCACTCATACACATCGGCCAGGGTGTAATCGCCGCCAAAGCTGTCGCTGTCCACAACAGCCTCTACCAGTCGGCCGATATCGAGGAAGCCGATCTTATCCTCGAGGAAGAGCTTGACTGCCTCCTCGTTGGCACCGTTGGCGGCGCAGGGGCCCAGACCGCCCTTCTTGATGGCCTTTTTGCAGGCAGCCAGGCAGCGGAAGGTCTCCTCATCGGCCACATCGAAGGTCAGCAGCTTCAGGGTGGTAAAGTCCAGCTCGGGCACCACACCGGGCACACGGGCCGGGTAGGTCAGGGCGTACTGGATGGGGATGCGCATATCGGGCACGCCCAGCTGGGCGATGATGGAGTTATCGCTGTACTGCACGGCAGAGTGGACAATGCTCTGGCGCTGCACCACGATCTGGATCTTCTCGGGGGGCAGGCCGAACAGCCAGACCGCCTCGATCAGCTCCAGGCCCTTGTTCATCAGGGTGGCAGAATCGATGGTGATCTTGGCACCCATGTTCCAGTTGGGGTGCTTGAGGGCATCGGCCTTGGTCTTGCCCCGCAGTTCCTCGGTCTTCATGCCGAAGAAGGGGCCGCCGGAGGCCGTGAGCAGGATCTTGGTCAGGCTCTTGGCGCTCTCCTTGTCCTGCAGGCACTGGAAGATGGCGGAGTGCTCGCTGTCCACAGGCAGCAGCTTCACGCCGTGCTTTGCCACAGCCTGGGTCACCAGGTGACCGCCCGTAACAAGGCTCTCCTTGTTGGCAAGGGCCAGATCGTGGCCGCTCTCAATGGCGGTCAGGCTGGCACCCAGACCGGCGATGCCCACCACACTGTTCAGCACCACATCGGGGCCGTCCATGGCGGCCAGCTCCTTCAGGCCCTCGGGGCCGGTCAGCAGCCGGGGGGCGTTGGCACGGCCCGCCAGCGCCGCGTCCAGCCGGGCGGCGGCATCGGGGTCGGTCATGCAGACATACCGGGGGTGGAACTCCTGGATCTGCTCCAGGATCTTTTCCACATGGCTGTGGGCGGAAAGGCCGAACACCTCATACCCCTGGGCACGGATGACATCCAGGCTCTGGGTGCCGATGGAACCGGTAGAACCCAGCAGCGTGATTTTTTTAGACATAAGCTACCTCCTGCATTCAGTGATAGAAAACAGCGATGACCACCATGGTGACGAACGGCGCAATGAACATGACGCTGTCGAAGCGGTCCAGAATGCCGCCGTGGCCCGGGAAGATGGTGCCATAATCCTTGATGCCGCACTGGCGCTTGACCACGCTGGCGAACAGGTCGCCGTAGATGCCCAGCACAGCGGCCACGCAGGCCAGCAGGGCAATGATCAGGTACATGGAAACGCCGATGTTGGTGCGGGTGAACGCCTCCATCCGGTTGGCCGCAATGGAGTAGATGACAGTGGCGACCACGCCGAACACCATGGTGCCCAGCACGCCGCCAATGGCTCCCTCCACGGTCTTTTTGGGGCTGACCACGGGGCAGAGTTTGTGCTTGCCAAAGGCTCTGCCTGCAAAGTAGGCGCAGGTATCGCCGCCCCAGGCAAAGCAGAGGATGAGCAGAATAAAGAACATCGCGTCATAGCCGTAGGTCTCCACCGGCAGCAGCTCCTTCAAACGGATAAAGGAGTAGAAGCAGAAGATCACGATGCCGGAAAACATCACCAGACCGCTGGCTTTTGCAAAATCCACCTGTGCGTTGCGCACCACCAGATAGATGCCGAAGAACAGCACCATCAAAAAGGAGGCCGGCATGACCAGCCGCCGCCACACCTGATAGCTGGACAACATGATCAGCAGGGTGTAGGGCACGAACACGGCGTACATGGGCCATTCCTTTCTGCCAAAGCCCAGGGCCTTGAAGACCTCGTGGATGGCGATCAGGGTAATGGCGGCAATGACAAAATTGAACACCAGCGTGTCAAAGGTGAACAGCACCCCGATCAGGACGAGGATACCCACAATTGCGGTTATGATACGAGTTTTCATTCAAATTTCTCCTTTTGGGAATTGCAAGGGTCAGATGCCGCCAAACCGGCGGGAGCGCTTGTTGAACTCCGTGATGGCGGCATCCAGGTCATCCCGGGTGAAATCAGGCCAGAGCACATCCATCTCCACCAGTTCGGCGTAGGCGGCCTGCCAGAGCATGAAGTTGGAAAGGCGCTTCTCGCCCGAGGGACGCAGGATGAAATCCGGGTCCTTCTGGCCGGCGGTATACATGTGGTCGCTCATCATCTCTTCGGTGATGTCCTCGGGCTTGAGGGTGCCCTCTGCCACCTGCTGGGCCAGCTGCCGGGCGGCCCGCACGATCTCGGGGCGGCCGCCGTAGTTCACGGCAATGTTCAGGGTCATGCCGGTCTTGGCGGCGGAGTCCTCCTCCAGCTCGTTCATCAGCTTCTGGAGCTTTGGATCCAGCGCGGCCCGGTCGCCCAGGAACTTGATGCGGATGTTGCGGTCCTTATAGTTGAAGCCCCTGAGCAGATACTCGCCGAACAGCTTCATAATGGCAGAGACCTCTTCCAGCGGGCGCTTCCAGTTCTCGGTGGAGAAGGCGTAGAAGGTCACGGATGAAACGCCCAGCTCCTCGCAGTAGTTGGCGATATCCTGAAATACGGCGGCACCCTTTTTGTGGCCCGCGGTGCGGGGCAGGCCCCGCTGCTTGGCCCAGCGGCCATTTCCGTCCATGATGATGCCGATGGAAAGGCCCTCGGCAAATTCTTTGGGATGGTTCATAATCATTCTCCTGCGTTTGCGGGGTGGGGGTTCCCTGCCCCGGTTTCGGCAAAAAGTGCCGCGCACTCGTTCCAGCGCACGGCACCTCACACGTTTCGTTTCGCCGCGGCGATCAGACGGACATGATCTCCTTCTGCTTTTCCTCAACGGCTGCGTCGATGTTCTTGATATACTTGTCGGTCAGCTTCTGGACCTCTTCTTCCATGGTCTTCTGGGTGTCCTCGGTCAGCTCACCGGCCTTCTTCATGGCCTTGGCCTTGTCCATGGCATCGCGGCGGATGTTGCGCACAGCCACCTTGGCCTCCTCGCCCAGCTTGGAGACTTCCTTGGCCAGCTGCTTGCGGCGCTCCTCGGTGGGAGCCGGGAAGTTCAGGCGGATGGTGGAGCCGTCATCAATGGGGGTGATGCCCACATCGCTGGCCATGATGGCCTTGCTGATGGCGCGCAGCAGGGTGCGGTCCCAGGGGGTGATGGTCAGGGTGCGGGCCTCGCTCACGGCCACAGAGGCCACCTGCTGGATGGGAGTGGGGGCACCGTAGTAGTCCACGCTCACCTTGTCCAGAACGGCGGGGTTGGCGCGGCCTGCACGCACAGCGGCCAGCTCGCGGTCCAGATGCTCCACGGAGCTCTTCATTTTTTCTTCAAATGCCTTGGTGTTGCTGCTCATTGTCCTTTTCTCCTGTTATATATTGTTCTGCACAGGCGCTGTGATTGCTGCCTGTTCCATTCTATGGTACGGGGATGCGGGCTATGCTCAGCCCTCGTAGACCAGGGTGCCAACGTTCTCGCCCTGCACGGCCTTTGCAATGTTGTCCGGGTCGGCCAGGTCAAAGACCAGGATGGGGAGCTTGTTGTCGCGGCAGAGGGTGGCGGCAGTGCCGTCCATCACAGCCAGGCGATCCTCCAGCACCTTGGTAAAGGTCAGGGTGTCGTACTTTTTGGCATCGGGGTACTTGTGGGGGTCCTTGTCGTACACGCCGTCCACCATGGTGGCCTTGAACATGATGTCCGCGCTCACCTCAACAGCACGCAGGGCCGTGGTGGTATCGGTGGAGAAGAAGGGGTTGCCGGTGCCGCCGCCGAAGATGGCGATCTTGCCGTCTGCCATGGCCTTCAGGGCATCCTTGCGGGTAAAGGCTGGGGCCACCTGCGGCATGGTGATGGAGGTGAACACCTCGGTCTCCACCCCCAGCTGCTCCAGCTTGTCGGAGACGGCCAGCGCGTTCATCACGGTCGCCAGCATTCCGATCTTGTCGGCCAGGGTGCGCTCCATCTTACCGCTGGAACGGCCGCGCCAGAAGTTGCCGCCGCCCACCACGATGCCGATCTGCACGCCCAGGTCGTGGGCCTTTTTCACGCCGCCGCAGATCGCGTCCATGGTCGGCTCGTCAAAGCCGGTGCCCTTTTCGCCGCCCAGGGCCTCGCCGCTGATCTTCAGAAGGATCCGCTGATATTTCAATGCCATATCAATACACCACCTAAATCATTTCTCTCATCAGGCCAAAGTTTCCCCTGCCCCTGATTTATTCATCTTATTTTACTATAAAATCGCTTCAAAGTAAACAGGTAAAGTGAACAAGCTCTCCCCATCAAAAAAGCAGACAGCCCGCAGGCCATCTGCTTGGAGGTTCACTTTGCCGGAACAAATTCGATCTTGACCCGCATTCCCATACCGGCAGCCAGCCGCTGCAGGGTGCGAAGCGAAGGATTTCCGTTGCCGCGCTCCAGCTTGCTGATGTCTGTCTGGGCAATGCCGGTGCGCTCGGAAAGCTGCTGCTGGGTCAGTCCGCTTTCCTTCCGGGCGGCAAGGATCGCCTCGATCACAGCAAATTCGGGGTCAAGGGCATCCCACTCTGCCTTGAACTCAGGGTCTTTCATCTGTTCGTTGAGAAAATCATTGAAATTGGTCATTTGGAGCACTCCTTTCGGCTGAGATAATCGGCACGGTACTGCTTTGCAAGCGCGATCTCGGAAGCAGGTGTCTTCTGCGTCTTTTTGACAAAGCCGTTCGTAAGGATGATCCTTCTGCCGATCACAAAAAAGTACAGCACACGGGTAATGTCGGAGCCGAACTTGGTGCGGATCTCAAAAATGCCATCCTCCAGATGCTTGGAGTACGGCTCCCGCAGTGAAGGCCCTTCCTCCCGGAGAAGCCCGACCGTGCGCACGACCTTGGCCCGCATTTTCGCATCCAGAGCCAGAATAAACTCTTTCGCCGGTTCGGAGCCATCGGCTTTGTCATAAAATTCGATCTCGTATTCCTGCACGCCGCCGCCTCCATTAAATAGTGGTTTTATCCTATATTCAGTATAGCGGATCAGGCTGCCATTGTCAAGTGGGTTACAGGCAAAACAAAAAGCGCCGATTCTGAACGAATCAGCGCCTTTTCTGCATGGAGCGGGCAATGGGAATCGAACCCACCTCCTCAGCTTGGAAGGCTGATATACTAGCCGATGTACGATGCCCGCGAATGCAGGAAGAAGTATACCACGTTTTGGCTCAAATGTCCAGTACTAATTTTTAAGAACCGGACTTCATGCCCAGATAGACGGTGCCCACGCCCGCAGCGATGTTCAGCAGGCCCATGCCGATGCCGGCCACGCTGGAGAAGTAGGTCAGGGTGGAATCGATGATGAGGTTGCCGTTGATGGTGCCTTCCGGCTCAGGGTACTTCTCGGGGTCCTTCTTCTGCAGCTGGACCGCCACACCGGCAATGTTGGAGACATTCAGGTAGGCCAGCATACTGGTGGCCAGGCCCATAACGGTGGAGCCCAGTGCCATCCAGTTGATGGACAGGCCGCCGCTGGTGTACTCCATTTCCTCTTCCGCCAGAGGAGCATAATTCTTGGGATAGTTGATCATGGTTCTGTACCTCCAAATGTGTTTCAAGAGGGGTCATCGTGGTTTCATTATAGGTTCTGCGGCTCCGGCTGTCAAGGGTCGAAACTTCAGCAGACAAAAGCAGCGCCCTCCCTTCTTCAGGGAGAGCGCCGCGTTCCGGTTCTCTCTTATTTTTTCTCAGAGCTGTCCTGCTGCTCCTGTTCCTGCTCCCTGCGCAGCTTTCTGATCCGCTTCTTCTCACTTTCCACATGGGGCCAGGGCCAGGAGAAGCCCTCGTTCTCGCGGCACCATTTGACCAGCGGATAGAACGAGAACGCCAGCCCGAACAGATACAGCAGGACGTAGAGCGCGCCGGAAAGGCTCACCAGTGCGTCCAGCGCGCCGATGAGCGCCATGATCAGGCCCGCCTTCAGGAAGAACAGGCCGTTCTGGCGGCAGTATTCCGGGAAATTCTCCGCCTTGACTGCCTGACGGCCCTGATCTCCCCACACGCGGGGATTCTTCATCACCGAGTAGCCGTAAAAGACCATCATCAGGCCGCAGGTAAGCTGGAATCCAAAAAACATATCACACCTCGCAGGTTTTCAGGGAGACTCAGTCGTCGTAGCCCTCGAACAGGGGCTTCATGGCGGGCAGGAAGTCCAGCGTTGCAAAGTAGTCGCGGGGGGTCTCGGCGCGGCGAATGAGGCGGTGAGAGCCATCCTCGCAGAGCAGGACCTCGGCGCTGCGGAGCTTGCCGTTGTAGTTGTAGCCCATGGCGGAGCCGTGGGCACCGGTGTCGTGGATGTAAATCAGGTCGCCGATGTCGATCTTGGGCAGCATCCGGTCAATGGCGAACTTGTCGTTGTTCTCGCACAGGCCGCCGACCACATCGTACTTGTGGTCGCAGGGGGCGTTCTCCTTGCCCAGCACGGTGATGTGGTGGTAAGCACCGTACATGGCGGGGCGCATCAGGTTGGCAGCACAGGCATCCAGACCGATGTACTCCTTGTAGATGTGCTTTTCGTGGATGGCAGTTGCCACCAGCGCGCCGTAGGGGCCGGTGGTAAAGCGGCCCATCTCGGTGAAGATGGCCACATTGCCCATCCCTGCAGGCACAAGGATCTCCTCAAACTTCCGGCGCACGCCCTCGCCAATGGCCATGATGTCGTTCTCGGTCTGGTCGGGGCGGTAGGGGATGCCCACGCCGCCGGACAGGTTGATGTAGCCGATGTGGGCACCGGTGGCCTTCTGCACACGGACTGCCAGCTGGAACAGGATGCCTGCCAGCTCGGGGTAATAGGCATCGGAGATGGTGTTGGAGGCCAGGAAGGCATGGATGCCAAAGTTCTTTGCGCCCTTTGCCATCAGCTTCTTGTAGCTGTCGATCATCTGCTCCTCGGTCATGCCGTACTTGGCATCGCCGGGCTTGTCCATGACCTGGAAGCCCTCCTCGCTCTCGCCCAGCTGGAAGGTCCCGCCCGGGTTGTAGCGGCAGAAGATATTCTCGGGGATCCCGGCCACACGGTCCAGGAAGTCCACCATGGTGGCATCGTCCAGGTTGATGTATGCGCCCAGCTCGTAGGCCTTCTTCATGTCCTCCACGGGGGTCTGGTTGGAGGAGAACATGATATCGCTGCCGGTAAAGCCGCAGGCCTCGCTCAGCATCAGCTCGGTCAGGGAGGAGCAGTCCACGCCGCAGCCCTCTTCCTTCAGGATCTGCAGGATGATGGGGTTGGGCAGCGCCTTGACGGCAAAATACTCCCGGAAGCCCTTGTTCCAGCTGAAGGCCTTGTTGATGCGGCGGGCGTTCTCACGGATGCCCTTTTCGTCGTAGACGTGGAACGGGGTGGGCACGTCCTGGATGATCTCCTGGGCCTGCTCTTCGGTCAGAAACGGTCTCTTTTCCATAATATACTTCCCTCTCATTTTTATAGCGCATACGGCTTTGGAGCCGCAGTTGCGAACGTAGTTTACTCCCTCAGTCTGCTTCGCAGACAGCTCCCTCGGAGAGGGAGCCTGACCGCACGGCAAAGCCTCCCTCCCTGAGGGAGGTGGCATCGCGCCAGCGATGACGGAAGGAGTTTACACCTTTAGATTTTTCCGGGTGGGGGTAAAGGTGGGGATCATCTTTTCCAGCTGATCCACCACGCCCTCGTCGTTGTGCTGGGCGGCAGCGGCAAGATCCTGCAGCTGCTGGTAGAACACGGCCAGGTCGATATCCCGGGGCGATGCCACAAAGATCTTGTTGTGCTCGGTGCGGCGCATCTTGCCCTGCTCCTCGTCCATCATCAGCTCCTCGTAGAGCTTCTCGCCCGGGCGCAGGCCCACGATCTTGATCTCCATATTCACGCCCGGCTCGTAGCCGTAAAAGCGGATGAGCTGCTTGGCCAGATCCATGATCTTGACCGGCTCGCCCATGTCCAGCACATAGATGCTGCCGCCCTCGGCCAGTGCGCCCGCCTGCAGCACCAGCTGGGCCGCCTCGGGAATGGTCATAAAGTAGCGCTCGATGTTGGGGTCGGTCAGGGTGACGGGGCCGCCCTTCTTGATCTGAGCCTCGAACAGCGGGATCACGCTGCCGTGGCTGCCCAGCACGTTGCCAAAGCGGACCGCCACGCACTTCATGTCGGTATTGCCCGCAAAGGTCTGGATGAGCATTTCACAGATCCGCTTGGTGCAGCCCATCACGCTGGTGGGATTGACCGCCTTGTCGGTGGAAAGCTGGACGAACCGCTCCACGCCGTGCTCGCTGGCGCTGGTGAGCAGGTTCTTGGTGCCCAGCACGTTGTTCTTCACGGCTTCAGCGGGGCTGATCTCCATCAGCGGCACATGCTTGTGGGCCGCTGCATGGAACACCACGGTGGGGTGGTAGGTCTCAAATACCTCGTCCAGCCGCTTTTTATCCCGGATGGAGCCGATCAGCACGGTCACGGGGATGTCGCGGCCGTACTTCTGCTGCAGCTCCATCAGCAGCTCGTAGGCGCAGTTCTCGTAGATATCAAAGATCAGCAGCTTGCCGGGCCGGAAGCGCATCACCTGGCGGCAGAGCTCGCTGCCAATGGAGCCGCCGCCGCCCGTCACCAGCACGGTCTTGCCGGTGAGGTAGCCGGAGATCTTCTCGTTGTCCAGCGTGACCTCATCACGGGAGAGGAAATCAGCAGTGTTCAGCTCACGGAACGCGCCCTGCTGGGGGCCGTTGCTGCCCACCAGCTGGGGGTCGCTCAGGATCTGCACCGGGCAGTGGGTGGAAACGCAGAGGTCGATGACATGGTTCAGCCTACTGCCCCGCAGGGTGGGGATGGCAATGATGATGCTGTGGATGTTGTACTGGGTGCAGAGCTGGGGGATCTGCTCCAGCGTGCCCTTGACCGGCACGCCGTGGATGGTCTGCCCCTGCTTGACCAGGTCATCGTCCACCGCCACAACGGGGTGGCCGTAGCTGCTGTTGGATTTGCAGACATTGATGGCCCAGGCACCGGCCTCGCCCGCGCCCACGATCATCACGGGGCGGTTGGGGTCCTTGTTGGGCACGCCCCGCAGCCGCTCGCCGATGGGATGGTTCAGGAAGAGCCGCCATGCCAGACGGCTGCCCCCCACCAGCAGGAAGATGAGGACAGCGGCCATGGCGTTGGCGGAATCGAACAGCACGCCGTGGACGCAGAAATGGTTCACGAAATAGACCACCCCCGTGGGCACGGCGATCATGCCGCCCAGACGGATGAGGTCACGCTCCCCGGCATACTTCCAGAGCACATGGTACAGCCCGCCCGCCAGAAAGCTGAGCAGGTAGAGCGCCACGATCCAGGGCAGATTCTGGTAGAGCAGGGCACGGTTGTGGGGCCACCAGCTGGCCTCCACCGCGCCGTCGGCCCGGAGCAGCAGGGCAAAGTAAAAACTGAATACCACGATGGCCGCGTCCAGCAGCACCAGGATCATCCGGCGCAGCAGCACCTGCGGCACAAGCTTCTCTGTTTTCTTCACAAAAATCCTCTTTTACATCGGGGCGGGATCTGTCCGCACCCGTTTTTCCCGGCGTTGCCGGCCGCAGGGTCCAAAGCCCCATGCGCCTGTTCCGCCATGATATCCATTGTATTATACTCAATTCTCCCCCCTGTGTCCAGAACAATTCCGATTCTCCGGGCTTTTCTGCCGCTCCCTGCGGGATTTTTCCGTCCGCAGGATGGCCCGCACCTCTTCGCCCAGCCCCAGCGGCCACTGCACGGCAAGGCAGACTGCCGCCATGCCAAAGCCGCCCGCGCAGAGCGCCGCCAGCCGGGTGAGCGTGCTTCCGCTGCCCAGCCACCCCGCCAGCAGAGTGCGCAGGCCCTCGCCCGCCCCCGCTGAGACCAGTGCCGCCAGCGCCGGAGCCCCCAGCCACCGCCAGAGCCTGGGCTGCAGCCCGCTGACGTGCAGCAGACGGGCCGTATTCATCTGGCAGGTATAGGCACTGGACAGCAGGATCACCCACAAAAAGCCCTTCATCCCCCATCTGGGCAGGAGGAACAGCACCCCCGCAATGCGGAGCACCGCGTCCCACAGGCTGTACCGGAACACGGCCTTCTGCTCCCCCATCCCCTTCATGGCACCGTCCACCATGCTCTCCAGATACATCAGCGGCATGGCCGGGCCCAGCACCCGCAGATAGAACCCGGCCTCCTGGCTGTGATAGAGCAGCAGGGCCAGCGGCTCGCCCCACACCCAGAACAGCGCCCCCGCCAGCGCCGAGAAGCAGCCTGTCAGCCGGAGCATCCGGTCCAGCAGGCAGTCCAGCCGGGCGCGCTCGCCCCGGATGTGGGCCTGGGTGATCTCAGGCATCAGCAGCACCGAAAGGCTCCCCAGCAGCCCGAAGGGAAAGGTGAGCAGAGGCAGGGCCATCCCCTTCAGGCTGCCGTACTGGGCCACCGCGGCGCTGCGACCCCCGGCATCCAGCAGGCAGACCGTCAGGCAGGCGGGCACCAGCATGTTCTCCGCCGTGTGCAGGGCGCTGGCAAGGCACCGCCCGCCCTCCACCGGCCACAGGATCTCCCAGAGCCGCCGGGCAGGGTCGGCAGGCCGTCGGGCCTTTTCTGCGCCGAACGCACGCACCGCCTCCCCACGGTAAAACAGCAGCAGGATGCAGGCCGACACCGCTTCGCTCACTGCCGTGGCGGCCAGCACCGCCGTGCAGCGGGCACTCACGTCCTGCGCGCTCCCCCATTCCAGCGCGTACCAGATGATCCCGATCCGCACACTCTGCTCCACCAGCTGGCTCAGCACGTTGGGCTCCACCCGCCGCCGGGCGATAAAGAACCCCCGCAGCACAGCCGAGAGGGCCATCCAGGGCATCCCGAAGGCCGACACCCGCAGCGCGCCTGCCGCCCGCACATCTCCCAGCCACCACCGGGCAGCGGCCCCGGACAGCCCATACTGCGCCGCCATAGCCGCCGCGCCCAGCAGCAGCCCCGTGCCCGCCAGACGCACCAGCATCCCCCGCGCCTGTGCCCGGCCCCGGGCCAATTCCTCGGCCATCAGCCGGGTGGCCGCCACCGAGACCCCCGCCGTTGCCAGCGTGACAAAGAGCGCGTAGACCGCCAGCACCAGCTGGTACAGCCCCATCCCCTCGCCGCCCAGGGCGTTGGCCAGATAGATGCGCAGGCCCATCCCGGCCAGCCGCAGCAGGACATCCGCCCCGGTCAGGAGAGCGGCGTTTTTCAGGTAGCTCTGCCCCATGGTCTTCCTCCTTCCCCCGCACAGGCGTTCGGTTCAGTGTATGCGGCCTTTCCCGGGCAATATGCACTCTTGTGAAGATGAGCGCCCCTGTGGGTTGTTTCCCACCCGGTTTTATGGTATGATATGGGGTGATCAAGACGATCTGTCTAATTAAGATAAAGGAGAAAAGGTTAGAGTATGAGCGAAGAATGTACCCATGACTGTTCCACCTGCGGGGCAGCATGTTCTTCCCGCACCGCCGCACCTGAGCACGATGCCCCCAACCCCAACAGCAGCGTGAAAAAGGTCATCGGCGTTGTTTCGGGCAAAGGCGGTGTCGGCAAGAGCATGACCAGTGCCCTGCTGGCCTGCGCCATGGCCCGCCGGGGCTACCACTGCGGCATCCTGGATGCCGACATCACCGGCCCTTCCATCCCCAAGCTGTTCGGCATCCATGGCCGTGCCATGGCCGATGAAAAGGGCTGCTGGCCCATCCAGAGCCGGATGGGCATTGATGTGATGAGCATCAACCTGCTGGTCGAGAACGAGGAGGACCCCGTTGTGTGGCGCGGCCCCGTGATCGCCGGTGCGGTCAAGCAGTTCTGGACCGATGTGGTCTGGAAGGATGTAGACTTCCTGTTTGTGGACATGCCTCCGGGAACCGGTGACGTGCCCC
>OGFJ01001398.1_pt1 | contig 16000 bp, 4 predicted proteins | sample 1570861 | NCBI WGS metagenome assembly OGFJ01 (sample SAMEA2582060, study PRJEB24529) | metagenome | biome: Human gut stool | place: China | collected 2011
GCCATGCGGGTCGAAAGAGAAGATAAATTTATCTCCTGCATCCTTCACCGCCAATTCCTGCTTTCCCTGGCTTACTTTTATTTCAGACTTTCCGTTTTTACTCACTACCATTGTCAACGGCTCACAAAACAGCTTATCATCCAGTGCCAGACGAGGTGTTATCTTGAAGGAAGACTTTTTCTTAGTAATATCCAGTTGTATATTTTTTCGCTCTTTCACATAAGCTGCTACTTCGCAATAGGTACCAACCCAGATATTGTCTTCCAGAGCTTTCACCCTCTTAAAGTGTTCCCACAATATCTCCGGAGAGGTAAAAGCATCATATCCCGTTGCAATGCCATGAATCATTGCCACTCCCCATTCACCTGCGATAGCAAGTTCCTTCACCCATTTATCTAAAGATTCGATGGTAGATTTCGATTTATCGCCACCAATGCCATATTGTTTGGTGCGTGTACCGACTCTGTCCTTTGAACTTATCTGCAAAATATCTTCATTGTAAGCATTGAACGGATAACAGAACGTAAGCGGTCTCTTCCCTATCCGGGCGAGAATGATGCTATCATTCTTTTCTACTTCCGTTTCCACTTCTTCCAGAGTAAGACTCTTCAAATTGGCATGCGACCAACTATGGCTGGATATTTCGTGTCCTTTATCAGACATTTCTTTCATCTGCGCCCAGGTCATACGTGTTTTACCTTGTTGTGCCGCTTCATTCTCTATTCCTTTTCCCCATATCCAGAAAGTGCCTTTGAATCCTACTTTCTCCATTTCGGGGAAAACAAGCGTGTAGTGTTCTTCCAAACCGTCATCGAAGGTATAACTGACGGCACATTGCTTGTCATCTTTATAATCCGCTACATATACTTCCGAATCATGATGACGTACATAAGGCGCCAGTTCCGGCACAACTTTGGCAACTGCTTCCATCGCAATCTCAGCTACCACCTTTCCACCATAAATATTCAGATGGGTGTTATCAATCTTCCCTTTCGGACAGAAATCATATTTCCCGGCTGGCACCCACATGAAAAGGCTTCTTGACTTCTCCACTCCCATGCCGACTACTAAATCATGCGTCAGTTTATTCATATCCACAAAAGGGACATTCATTTCTTTTGCCACTCTTCGCGGTGATTCCAGATACTCTCCATGAGTGTCTACCAACGTGTTCCCTTCCATCTCATAACTGCCTTTATTCTCTGTAGCCCCTTCCGGAGGAAAATTCCGGCGTACAATCGAATTGAACAGTACCGGATAAGCTCCCTTTGCACGTGTCTCCCTTACAAACCGACGCAGGTTCTCATCGAAAGTGCTTCCGGGAACTGTATGCAGTTTTTCAGCAGATTTCTCATCATTATGCCCGAACTGGATAAATACATAGTCTCCACTTTTTAGTTTAGAGAGTACGGTGTCCCAGCGTCCTTCATTGATAAAACTCAGTGAACTCCGGCCATTCATGGCATGATTATCCACCCGTACATCATCGGTCAGGAAGCCCGGGAGCATCTGTCCCCAGCCACGTTCAAGATTTCCATTCTTCAGACTTTTATTCGCCATGGTAGAATCACCTATCATAAAAATAGTGATTACATCCTTCTTTCCGGTAGTAAAAGCAGAAAAGAAGAGAAGTGCACAAAGTGCAAATAGTAGTTTCAATTTCAAGTTTCTCATGATATTATATAAAATTTCAGTATCATTTACAATCCACTAAATCATTTTTCTATAGTCAAAATATCTTCAATCAACTGCTCTAGTTCACTGGTGCTACTTGCAGTTCCTTTATAGTTCCTTCTTCTATTGCCAAAACTCATTCCCGGATTAGATTGTCCACCACCAGTAAAACTACCAGTCATAACGCAACTCTCATTTTCTACGGCAATAATTTCTATAACCGGCTTAACATAAACTGCTTTTTCCATATACTTATTTCTTTTATTTGGAGAATATTACTACTTTTTTTCCTTCAACTATATAAAAACCAGGTACAAGCCCAGTCACTGTATTCACCCCTTCCTGTATCTGTACAGACCGCACCAACACACCAGCCGCAGTATAAATACATGCAGTTCCAGATTTAGGAGTACCTATAATCAAATCACCAGCTCTGACATAGACATGCAGTTTACTTGCATAGCCTTCAGTCTGTTCTTCAACGCCGGTAATATCGCCATCCCCCCCGCCTATGCTAAAGAATTCCGGCAAAGGTTTTTGTTGCACTACAGGAAGTAAATAACACCGGAAAGGTTCTACCTTTCCCGCATCAGATTTCACAAAAGAATTTCCATTTTCATTCAACACATAATATGTATCATCTGAAGTATATGTAGTGTAAGTACCCTTGAAAGAGTAACTATCTACGGCGGTTGCAGGTATCCCCGTCGTAGCCGATACCATTACATCAGTTGCACGAACTTCTATATCTTTCTTCTTGACACTGTTATTTTCTCCCCAATAATCTCCCGGCAAAGCTATTATATAAGGAGTGTCAGCTTGAATACAATCCGCATATTCAAAATCCATAGTCGAATCATCTCTCTTTCCGGCAAAAGTTTTTAGCCAGTAATGCCCTTCCGTATCATTATCACTGGTAAAAGGCTGCTTTTTATCCTCATCGGCATAAAGGATTCCAGCAAAAGGTAATATGAGTGATGTCCATCCATTCGTTCCGTTAGCATAAATATACCCTGTCAGATCACGTTTATACGTAGCATTTTCAGCAGTAAAAGTTACCGGCGTATAAAAAGGCTCCTTATCAGTAAGTAACAAGTTGGTACAAAAATACGAACTGTTGGCATTCTTGATTACTACATTAGTCTGCCCTTCCGGAAGAGTAAGTCCATTAGCATCCTCTATAATTGCGATAGCATTACCAGTAAGAGCATCAGACAGTCCTTTACAATCCTTTGGTATTTCTACTGTCTTTTTATTGCCGTTACCTTCATATATAGAGACACTTATCAAATGGACAATCTGCAGTTCATCAATGTACAATCCCGATAGTTCTGTTGATGAAGGTTCCAAACGAAGAATATTATTCGCACCATTCGTCAAAGAAGTGGTAATAGCAACCGTACGATAAACGTCATTTGCACCAGTAGGCTCAAATATGATCTCCTGAGAAGTACCATTAACTAAAAGTTTTCCAGTCAGCGATACAGACCCTGCAAGTGCATATCGCAAGCGAATTATATTTGAGCTTCCCCCACCATTTACATCCGTCCACTCAATATATCCACCCGAAGAAGGAAACAATACTGCCCCATTACCCGCAAAACCTAAATAACTTGGTGTTGTGGAAACAGTAGCACCACTACCCTGCCCCGCAAATTCAGCCTGATAAGTATAGTCTGCCTTCATTTCACCACTATCCACATGGGTCAACTTAACAACAGAGGCCCTCGGAGGAATTATTGACGTAGAAGTAAAGTCAACTCCGCCTTCATCTACCCAATTATTATCATGATCAAAGTATCCTATACTTGCACCAGTAACTCCCAATGTTTCAGGATAAGTAAATTTTCCTCCTTTGGTATTCATCAATACAATTTCGGTATTACTGTGGCGTACACTGACAGCTTGTGAAAGTGAAGATGCCGGTTCGAAAACAATGCCTTCCACACCTGTAGTAGCAGTCGCAGATTTACCTTCCCAATTATGAACAAACAATCCATAACCCTGAGCATTAATAGCTAAGTCAATATTGGCACTTTTAAATAATCTGTTTACAGTACGCACATCATCAACGTAATCACCATGAGGGATGTATATGTCTCCCATAATATCATATAGTTCAAGCGATTCCGTGCCGACAAAATTATAATAATTAAAAGAATTATTACCTGAGAGAGCCGCAAACTTTAATATGGCCCCTTGTGGATCATTTGCGCCACATTCCATAATATAACGGAAATTCTTACCTAAATACGGAATATATTCACGTATCTGTTTTGCTGTCTTTCTATAAAGATCAATTCCCACAATATCAATATTAGTTCCTCCATTCGCACGCCATTCCTCATTCTTGGCATAACGTCCGTTTTGGGTTCCTTCTATACAGTTCATTCTCGTCCAAATAACATAAGGAGAATTTTTAACTGCCGCCCCTACATGATTCCAATAGGAAACAATCACTTCTTCATCAAATTGAACCCCATAGCCTTTCACTTCATTTCCAAGTTGTATTCCTACAAGAGGATGAGTAGAACCATTGGCTGCATCCCATACAGCGACGTGATTCATTACTTTACTAACAACCAAGGTTTCCCTATCCCTTAGATTTGTATCTGCCATATCAAGGGAATAGTCTGTCATATCCCGACGAATTGAATAATCGCTTGCTGTCGGGTATTCCGAGCCAGCAGCTGTTTTCCGCAATACATAAGAAGGCGTTCTTAATGTATTACCCACCAATGCCTGCACACGGCCACCACTATTAGAACCCATCCAAAGTAATTCCAGCTTTAGATTATATTTCTTGGCCAATGACAAGTATTCATCTAAAACTGTCCAGTCAAAAACATCCTTTTCGGGTTCTACTTCAATCCAATGCATAGCAATAGTGATTGCATTGAAATTATCTGCAGCTATCCTGGCAAACACACTTTCAATCTTTTCTGCATTCCACCCTAAAATATGCCGTAATTTATCAAAACGTACCTGAACGTTATTCATGTAAAATGGTTTTCCGTCAATCCGAAGCACATATTTCTGCGAACCATCAAGACTAGTATCAACACATGAAATTAATTGCTGCGAAGGCAGAGGCGCACAGTCATAATAAGCATTAGTTGCTGCATTGAGTGCAGCAAGTGCAGATTCCAAATAACTTCTTTGGTCAGTAGTACTACCATACACCTGAACTGAGGTGTTAACAGCATTCTGATAATCACCTTTACAAGGATAATCTGTATTCAGAAGTAGTTCATTAGCCTTCCCAATAGCCATTTTCAAAGGTTTATAAGCAGCCCGAATTGCATCATAATCAGATATAGCCGCATCTAATGCAGTGATGGCTTCCAATAAACTTGCAGATGTCAATGCAGATAAAACTGAATTACCTTTATCAATTGCATCCTGTAATTGCTGCTGATTGTAATAGCCTGGATTACCCTCATCAGTAATAGCCGCATTTCCAATAGCTAACTTTTCCTGCAAAGCCTGTTTGTAACCCTCAACATCTTCACCAAGATAAATTAATGAAATATGATCTAAGTCGACTTCTGCAGTAGTTGAAGTAGTAGCCAGATCTATTCCAAACTCTAAAAGACCGTTACAAACCGTCGATTCCACCTCATAATAAGCACCGATTTTGTTTTCAAGTGCCGTCTTCGCATTACCTGCATACAGAGAGGCTGCTCCTTCAAATGACGGATACACTCCTGCTCTCAGCAAATATTTACCAGAAGGTAATCCTGATACAATTTGATACATTTTTCCTGTAACAGAACCGTTACAAAAGGTCTGCCAATGATTTTGACCAGCCACAATAGTTGCTCCATCCCCCTTCGCTGAAGCACTTATCTTAGACGTAGTAGGATTAAACGTTTTCCTCCACCCGACCGGTGCGAAACCTGTATTATCATTTGTCAAAAGGTCTTTCTCAAATTCAGGATTAACTACAAAATGATAGGTCATATCATACTTATTGCCAGTTTCGACAACAGTTTCAGGAGCATAAGCAGCTTCAAGATAAGTAGCCGAAACAACACCCGTTATACCATTTCCGATTGAAAACACTCCTTCAAACATAGCAAAATCATCATACCAGTCAAATATATTACCGCTTGTCAGACGGTGTAAAGTAAACCATAATGGCGATGAATCTCCAGTCTTTATAACTGTCTCATACTTCATCCAATCTTTATTTTCAGTTGATGTAGTATGCGCCGGATATATTCCACCATCTGTTCCAAACTGGCTACTTCCTAATTCTATTTGATATTCAGCACCTCCCTGGGCCGGTTCATTCGAACTGTAGAAATAAGAAATTTGATAATAAGTATCGCTTTTAAGCCCCTCAAGTAACTGTGTCAAATAAACGGCCGGACTGCGCATTAACAAAGAATATGTTCCCTCACTTTTTCTCGAACTTCTTACAGAGCCATCCGTTTGCCATGTAGCTGTCTTACCCGAATTACATACATTCCAATAAATGCCATCTTTATAATTGCTTCCATCCGCAATAACTGTTTCAAAGCCATTATTCTTAAATAAATTTTTTGAAGAAAATTTCACCTGAGTTGGAGTTATTTTTGTTTTATATTTACCGTTTTCATATACAAAAACAACATTAGAGGATAAATCACCTTTCTGCACAAAACGCACAACACCATCAGTTGTTGGAATATAGGAGAAATAACCATCACCAACATTAATCTCCTGTCCGGTGACAGCACCAGTTACTTCCAAGGTAAAGTCTTCTACAGAAGGGACAAAATTAGCCAGATTATTTACCGAACTACCTCCAAAATCATTTTTCATAGGTAAATAAGGGATTACATCCCTCAAAGGATCGGCAGAAAAAGTAATAGTTGCAGAATGTGCACCTTCACTTGTCAGAGTTAACACACCTGTATTGATGTGATATGAAGCCAGATTCGCAGCGTCAAATGTAGCAGTAACAATCACATTTTGAGAGTTATCAGGTGAAATCTTATTCGGATTAAATGAAATTCCGGAATTTACCGGAGCTGCCAATATTATGTCAGAGGTAAGACCGTATGCATTGACAATAAAAGTTCTTTGTGTATTATCCGCACTAAAAGAGAGATATGTAGCGTCTGTAACAATAACCGGTTCATTATATTTACCGGAATAGTAAAGTTTAAAATGATCTATATCAATCGTAGTAACGCCTGTTTTAGCTATATCAATCCCGATTTCCAACTCTCCGCTATCAGTAACAATTCCTTCTGCTTCATAAACATTATTCGTCGTAACAGATGTCTTTCCGGCATTGGCATATAAAAAAGCGACTCCCTCCGTATTACCAGGACATATAACTGCCTGTACTTTATAACTGCCTGCAGGTAAGCCTGAAATACGTTGGAACAACTGTCCTGAGATTCCATTACCATTATAGATCTGATAATGCAAGTTCGGACTTCCTTCAATCAAACCGTTTCCTTTTGCTCCCGTACTGATTTTACTAACACTGACCGCATAAGTTCCCGACCATCCCGTTGGAACAAAATCTGCCGAACTGCTACTCGATGAATCTATTTCAAAATCCGAGTTCATAAGGCAATAAGATGTCATATCAAAAGTATCGTCTGCTCCAAGTACTATCTCCGGCGCATAGGCTGCTCCCTCCAAACAGGTGGCTGTCGTAGCACCTCTGATTCCTCTAGCATTCATACTACCTTCCAAGATACAGAAGCTATCTAAATAATCGTACTTATTGCCTGTTATCAAGCGGTGTAATGTAAACCACGTAGGTGCCAAATCACTTGTTTGTATTTCTGTTTCAAACAGTGTCCAAGCAGTATTTTCCACGGAAGTCGTATGTGCCGGAAAAACGCCGCCGTCTGTACCAAACTCAGTACTGCCTAATTCTATCTGATAGCTGGAGCCACCTTGAGCTACTGTACTCGAACGATGATAATAAGATATCTTATAATATGTATTGGATTTAAGAAGGTTACCTAACGATTGCGTCAAATAGATACCTTCATTACGCATCAACAAAGAATAACTACCTTCGTATTTAGTAGTTCTGACAGACCCGGCATTTTTCCAGTATTCAATCTCTGGAACTTTATACACATGCCAATAGACACCATCCATATAATTGGAACCATCATCAGGATTTGGCACAACTGTTTCAAACCCTGAATTTTGAAAAAGATTAGTAGAAGAATATGTTATCGATAATGGTCCCGGAATCACCGTAGTCTTATATATACCATTTTCATAGACATACACCTTATCGGCATATTTTGCAAAACGTACCGTCCCGGACTCTACAGGAGTGTATACGATATAACCATCTCCAACCGAAATTTCCTGTTCAGATATGCAACCTGATACTTCCAGGGTGAAATCACCGACAGGAAGAGAAAATTCACTCAAATCCTGAACACTGTTACCTGCAAAATTGTTCTGCATCGGTAAATAGGGAATTACTGTTTGCGCTCGCAAATTATCTGATAATGCCCCCAAGAACATTATTAGTAATATGGTGTAAATACGGTTCTTCATTATAAGTAACATATCAAAACATACTATTTATATAAGTAATATTTTACACATAGACATTCATAAAAGGATGAATAAAGGAATTAGAGTTCAGTTTCCCTAAGTTTAAACTGAAATATTGAAATCAAGAAAGACCATTCACAATAAATGCAAATGGCCTTTCAAGTTTTTGCACTATTATTGGAAATACCTATTGTATAACAAACTATCCATCATGCTACTTTTCTGCCGGCATATCAGCCGTAGTCGGCCAATAAGGATTCTGATAAATCGGTGAAGTCTCAATCGTTTTACCATCGGTAGATGTTATCTGGAATTGGTCAATACGTATCGGATCCAGATAATGAGCCATTTTCCAAACGAAACCATCATAAGCCAGTTGGTTTGTTGTCTTTCTATATGGAAGCAAATACTCACTGTCAGCAGGTGAAGACACATTTGCCTTACTGGTACCATAAACAAGTGTTGTTTTACCTGCCGAATTATCATACCAACGTTCCATTGGTGTATTCCAAAGATGCATACCTTCAGGTATATAAGGCTTAACCATCAGTTGATCCATTGCTCTCCAACGACACAAATCCATCCATCGGAGTCCTTCTGATATATATTCGCAACGGCGTTCCCGACGAATATTATACAAGGTCTTATCAACCAGAATCTTTCCGGCCGAATAAGCGCCCCAATCATTTTCAGCTTCCTTATTCATATCAGTAGCAGCAATAGTGGCATCGATATTATCACTAACTAAAGCACGGCGGCGAAGAAGTTGCCAATACTCACGGGCTGTATTATCCAGTGTTTGATTCTTTTCGTAGCTGGCCTCCATATAGTTCAATAGAGCTTCCGAAGCACGATAGATAGGAATACCAAGGAAACATTTGTTCTGAACCAAATATTTACTATCCCAAGCGCCACCTTTACGCAATGCGTAACCGGTAGTGTAAGTATACTGCACAGCACCATCTGTAATTTTCGGATACGGCTCATCCAGCCAAATATTAGTAAGTCCCGAAACACTTTCAATCAATACATTCTTTTGTCCCGGTTCTTTCAGGAAGATAGACAAACGACTGTCCCGATTGATACGTACATTAGCGATTGTTTTGTCTCCCATGTAGTAACCATCACCGTCGGCATAGGTTCCATGAGCATAGATGGGCAGGCCATCAGCCATCAGGAAACTTTGTACCAAGCCACGAGTCACACCAACACCCCAGTTGCCTTCGTCCGCAGCCAAAGCAACATCATGACCGCTTCCCAATCCCTGAACATACTGACGCCACATCAACACTTCCTTCACACCCGACAAGTCTTCTTGCCCGAACATGGCAAAGTAAGGATTCTCCGCGGTAGCCAAATCTTGCTTCACAATACCCGTATTCTTTGTCAGGCTTGCTTTATACTTCTCTGCCACTTCTTTAGAAGCAGCCATCGCTTGCTCCAGAAACCAATTGATTTCATTGTCAATACTTCCACTTGGATACTGATAGCTGGCATTATAATCTTTTGTCTTACCGGGCCATCCTTCACCATTGGGGACAAATGCCGTACCTTTAAAGTATTTCAGCCATGTAGCCTCAAATAAGGCAACACGCGATTTAAGCAATAAAGCCACATCACGACTAAGACGTGTTGTTTGAAAACTCTTTCCATCCATCAATGTCGCTGCCTTATCTAAGTCCGAAAGGATGAAACGTGCTACCTCATTACGTGGCGAACGCTTGGCAGCCCCGGTCAGAATTTCCATATTATCAGTTAATGGTTCCGTTATAATAGGATAGTCTCCAAACGACTGATAACGTTTGAAATACTCTAATGCACGCAGCGTATACATTTCGCCGATGTAATGGCGAATACTACTCAATTCACCCGAAATCGTATTATCCGCCCCATTCAAGTCTTCGCCAAAGCGTGGCAAGACACTGGCAAAAAAGAAATTCATGTGATAGATATTGGTAAAAGACCAATCACCGGAAGCATTAGGTACTCTCCATTCTCCCGTACAGAAATAGCTGGGAGCATTTGCCGCTACCTGATTATCCGTACCCTGATCTGCGGCATAAAATCCATAAGAGTTACCGGTATTAGTAGGCAACATACTGGCATAATACTTATCCGCATAGGCTTGCAGATGTAAAGCATCCGTGAAGAAAGTTTCGGGTGCAAGTTGCGAAGTAGGTTCTCTGTCAAGGAAATCATCACATGACGCCATTGCACCACCCAAAGCCGTAGCTATCAATGCTAAAAATATATTTCTTGTTTTCATGATTTACTATCAAATTAAAAGGTTACACTTAGACCAAACGACCAGGTGGAAGACAAGGGGTAAGCGTTGCCACCCCAACCGCCAACACAGGTTTCAGGATCGAATATAGATGATAAGGAGGTGAACGTCAGTAAGTTTTCACCCGATACAAACACACGACAGTTGGCAATGCCTACTTTATCCAGCACAGACTTCGGTAATGAGTATCCTAACTGCAAGTTTTTCAGACGCATGTAACCGGCATTCTGCATATAACGGCTCTGAGTTTGTTGATTCTTAGATCCGAAGGTATTTCCATTCGAATTCGCAGAAGTAATGGGACGTGGATAGTAGGAGTCCAGATTGACGGGCAATTCATAACCTTCCAAACCAATAGGCTGGTCACGGAAATAATCATTATGTTGTTCCAAACCAATAGTATACCATTTGGAATAACCACCACGAACTCCCCAGAAGTAAGATGATTCACCCGGCCAGAAGTCATGTTTCAAAACGCCTTGTAAGAAGCAACGGAAATCGAATCCCTTATAACTGGCTGTCAAGTCAATACCGTAGAAATAATGCGGATTGCTATCACCCAGAATCTTCAAGTCACCATGGTCTTCCCAGGTACTGGCACCTTTACTGATTTTGCCATCACCATTCAGGTCTTTATACATGATATCTCCAGCCGCCCATTGCGAACCGATAGCATCTTGACCGCCATGAGGCAATGTGGCAAGATGGTTGTCCATCTCTTCCTGAGACTTAGCGATGCCGGCAGTCTCAAGTCCCCAGATAATACCGGTTTTCTTACCCGCCATATATGTACTGATAGAGCCTGTCTTGTTGCCGGGATAGCTGTCTATATAAGTTGTCTGGTCGGAAAGAGACAAGGTGACGCCGTAATTCAGTCCATTATTCAGACGATCTTTCCAAGAGAGTGAAACTTCCCAACCTCGGGTCTGAAGGTCACAGTTATTCGTGTTGGGTACAGAGATACCCAATGTGTTAGGCATCTGGTCAGCCGGGCCAACCATATTCTTGGTATAACGTATAAAGTAGTCAGCCGAACCCGTTAAACGGTTGTTTAGTAATCCCCAATCCAGACCAATATCCCAGGTACGGACAGTCTCCCATGTCAACGCCTCACTAATCAGGCTACCAACCGAAGCCGTATTGGGCTGCATGCCATTCTGTATCCAAGTACCATTGGCAGCCCCCAAAGACATCACACGATAAGTGGGATAATAGGAACTCGTATTCTGGTTACCCAATTGCCCGTAAGAGAAACGCAGCTTCAACTGATCCACCACTTTGGTAGCCGGAGCAAAGAACTTCTCTTGCGCAATGTTCCAACCTGCCGAGAAGGAAGGAGATAGTTGCCAGCGACTACCCCTACGGAAACGGGAAGTACCGTCATAGCGCATATTCACTTCCAACATATAGCGGCCCATAAAGTCATAATTCAAACGTCCGAAGAAGCCGGCAGTAGCCCATTCTCTCGAATAACCGTTCACGCCCGTAGTCTTTTCTTCACCTTTTCCGCTCAATCCGGAGGTCAAGTCAAACTCCCATAAATCTTCATCTTCTACATACAGTCCGTATTTGGTTACATCAAAATAATGCAGTTTGAATTCTTCCGCTTGGAAACCACCCATAAGTTTGATGTTATGCTTGTTGGCAAACGAATGAGAATACGCACTATAGACATTCAGGTTCAGATAATTCTCCTTCTGGTCATTCTCTTTCAGGCTCGAATCCTTGCTGGTCACAATCTTGTCCCCCTTCGGATCATAGTTATAGGCAGGGAGTGTAGCAGCCTTAGTGCTTTCTTCCTTGATGCTATAGTTAAACTCTACATTGGTGATCCAGTTCTTAATCGGCTCGATGATAAAAGCAGCCTGATGGTAGTGCCGGTCAGTCTGTTGGGTTCTTTGTCCACCCTCAGCCAATGCACGGGCATTATCATGGTTGATGTGCCCATTCTGATCATAAATAGGCATATTCGGCCAGTTACCACGTCCCAAGCCATCATAAAACCCATCTACAAGGCTGGTAGGTCTCCATATGTCATTACGAGTGAAACGGGTAGAATAGTTGAATTTCAGCCAGTTTGTCAAAGTAGCATTGATTTTAGCAGTGGTATTGAAACGCTGCAAGCCTTCTTTTCCAAACTCTACAAGTCCTTCTTGATCCAAATAGTTGAATGAAGCATAATAAGACATCTTTTCGCTACCACCCGTAACGCTGATGTTGTGTTCCTGCGAGAATACATGGTCTTTGTACATAGCATCCCAGATATCCGTATTGGCATATCCCATCGTCCAACGGTCTTGCCATGCTGTCTCACTCTTAGCATCCAACCCGACCTCTCCATTCGTAAACTTTCCATTCTGGAAATCAACCATTTTCCGCATCGTTTCATCTGTGTATGCACCCTTGATACCACGATTGGCATCCGCATAATTCATCATGACGGCAAACGAATAGGAATCCATAGCTTTCGGCATATTGATAGGACTGGAAATGCGGAAGCTATTGTTGTAATTGACAGACACTTTGCCGGACTGTCCCTTCTTGGTTGTGACAAGAATCACACCAAATGGTGCGCGCGAACCATAAATACTGGAAGCGGCAGCATCCTTCAAAACAGAGATATTCTCAATATCTTGCGGATTGACCGTATTAATGTCACCGACCATACCATCAATTAAAATCAATGGTGAACTGTTTGAACCGGAACCAATCGTACCTGTACCACGAACGGATACACTCATGTTTTTCTCCAACTGTCCCGAACTGGTCGTAATCTTCGGTCCCGGCACTAATCCCTGCAAAGCTTGAGTTGCCGACGTCACGGGACGTGATTCTATTTCTTTTGCTGTGGCAATGCCTACAGAACCTGTCAAGTTCACCTTCTTCTGTACACCGAAGCCCACTACCACGACTTCATCAAGCATCTCGGTATCATCTTTCAGCATTACATTGATTACTTTTCCTGCAACGGCCTGCACCTCTTGCGTCTTATAACCTATATAAGAGATGACGAGCGTTGCACCGGGATTGACGGCAAGAGAGAAGTTACCATTAATATCGGTAATGATACCGTTGGAAGTTCCTTTTTCGAGTACACTGGCACCGATAACGGGTTCGCCCGTTACGTCTTTCACAACTCCCGAAACCTTCACTTGTTGTTGAACGATTTCCATACCTGCTTCATTGCTTTCGGCCATCACCGCCAGAGGATGTCCTGCAACAAGACCCGTACAAAGCAACAAGGCAGCGAGTGCCTTCCGGTTGTTTCTGATTGAATCTGATTTCATTGTCTTTCTTTTAAAAAATTAGATAAAAGGGGTTAATACAATCATTGTTCTTTCTCGTCGAATGAACGATGTGCAAATATATTAAGTCCGGAGATAAATAATGAGGGACAATTTCTCATGAAAGAAGGGGTAAATCGGGCAAAACACATGATAAAACGGGCATGACGAATTTACCCCTTCCTGTGTTTAATATATTTGCAGTTCATCTACATAGCCCGTACCCGTCCAAGTAGATTCTAAAGTAATGGTATTATCCGCCCCCGGACGAAGTTCAACAGATATTTCGGCACACCGATAAGCATTCCATGCACCGGTAGGTTTAAATTGAACGGTGAAACGGCTGCCATTCACATTCAAGCGGGCGGTCCGCACCTGAGTGCTTCCGTTGGAATAGCGCAAGGCAAGGGTTCTCTTGCCGCCCGTCAGTCCATCCACCTCTTTCCAGGTAGCATATCCGCCCGAAAGTGGAAACACCAAATAACCGGAACCGGAAAAGCCCCAAGCGTTTTCTATATCGACTTCCATGGTTACACCGCCACCCACATCTGTCAGTTCTGCTTGTCGGATGACGGCAGGCATCGGAGCTTCCGCCTTACGCAGCAAACGTATAGTCCAACCGGCATCGGCTTTCAATGAAGTTATCTTCTTATTATTCTTCAGTTCCAAAACACCTTCGTCCACCCATTTGTTGTTCGTATCAAAGTATCCTCTGCTTGCCGAAATAAATTCCAGTGAATCGGGCCAAGAGAAAACACCGCCTTTGGAAGTTGCCAGCACCACTTCACTACCGCTACGAATGATGCTGAGCGCCTGCGAATTAATATAACCGGGTTTAAAGACAATCCCCTCAACACCCGCAGTCGGCATCAACGAATCGCCTTTCCAGTTGTGGACAAAAAGCCCATATCCGCTGGCATTCAGCGCAACATCCGTCATGACACTATTCAACACTCGGTTCACCAGCCTCACATCTTCCAGATAGGCGCCACGTGGAGCAAATCCGTTCTTCTCATCTTTGATGAAGATGCCATGATCGTCGGGACCGCACAACTCATAGTAATCAAAGTTATTATTGCCCGACAAAGCCGCAAGTTGTAACTGAGCTATATTGGGAATCTCGGCACCTATTTCCATTATCATACGGTAGTTCTTGCCCATATAAGGAACATTTGTCCGTACACTTTCGGCATACGAATCTTCCGTACCGAAGTGATGGCGATAAGTATCAATACCTACAAAGTCAATATAAGTGTCAACCGTGGAACGTAACCGTTCATTACTATACAGCACGGAATGTAAATCGACATAAGTGCAGTTCATCCGTGTCCAAACAGGATAAGAGGACTCCTTGACGGCACGTCCCAGCTCACTCATATACTCCACAATTGTCGCAGACGGGTAGCTACGCACTTCATTTCCCAGCTGCACCCCTATCACAGTATGTGGAGAGCCATTATCCAAATCCCATTGGGAGATGTGTTCCATCACTTTTGCCAGTACATAAGCTTCACGAGTCCTCAACTTTTCATCACCAAGGTCGAGAGAATAATCTGATATATCCCGCCGTATCGTATAATCACTAGTGGTCTGTCGTGAACTTCCTTCCGTAGAGAAAGATTGGAAATCACCCGCTTTGGGAGAATGCATCACATAGTCAGGTGTTCGCAACTGGTCCGACTTCAACCACTGCACATGTCCTCCGCTATTCTGACTAAACCATAGCATTTCTACTTTAAAGTCATATTTTCGTGCCAAACTGAGGTAGAGGTCCAGCGTTGTCCAGTCGAAACGGTCTTTGCTTGGCTCCACCTCATACCAATGGATAGGAACGGAAAGGGTGTTGAACCCCAATGCGGCAGTTTGCTCCAGCAATCTTTCGCAAGTTGCAATATCCCATCCCCAACGATAGCGCAGTTTGTCAAAACGTACCTGCACGTTGGTCATATAAAAAGGCTTTCCATCTACCCTTAGTACATATTTCTGCGAACCGTTGAGCGAAGTATCTACATAAGAGATTACTTTCTTTTGAGATGTTTTCTCCTTTGCCATGCCGCCCAGAGACAGCAAGAGCAACATTGCGAATAGGACAGAAGATTTCATGCGAACCTTTGTTTTGTGTCCTGAATGGTTTGATTTCATGGTTTTCATATTTATCTGATTAATAAATTTCAGTAAAACTTGAACATAATATGGATTTTGCATTGGATCTTCTAAATCTTCTTCACCT
>OGFJ01001407.1_pt1 | contig 15931 bp, 7 predicted proteins | sample 1570861 | NCBI WGS metagenome assembly OGFJ01 (sample SAMEA2582060, study PRJEB24529) | metagenome | biome: Human gut stool | place: China | collected 2011
GGCCCTGCGGGGCCACCTCCCTCGCAGAGGGAGGCAAGGAACATCACAAAAACGCGCAGTACCATTCCAAAACGGGCCCGCCAAACAGCATCGCGATCACGATGCCCGCACACAGAAACGGGCCGAAGGCGAAGTGATCCTTCTTCCCTGCCTTTTTGGCGGCCAGCAGGTATATGCCGTACACGCCGCCAAAAACAATGCCGAAAAACATCGCCAGCAGCGTATTCTGCCAGCCCAGGAACAGCCCGGCGGCTGCCATCAGCTTGATGTCGCCGCCGCCGAACGCGCCGTCGATGACAAGGCAGAGCAGAAACATCGGCACACTGACGCAGAGCGCGCCGATGACGTGCGGCAGCCAGTCGGCAGGGGAGAGCAGCACGCTCACCGCGCCGCAGACCGCCAGCGCCAGATTCAGCCGGTCCGGGATGGTCTGCGTCTCGGCATCAATGAGTGAAACGCTCAGCAAGATCCCGCAGACCGCCAGCGCCAGCAGTGCGGCCCAGCTCATGCCGAACAGCCCGCCCGGCAGGGCGTAGGCAGCGCCGTACCGCCAAGTGCAGCCCAGCGCCAGCACGCCGCCCAAAAGCTCCACCAGCAGGTACCGCGCCGGAATGTGCGCACCGCAGTGGCGGCACCGCCCGCGCAAGAATAACCAGCTGAACACAGGCACTAAGTCCGGCGCACCCAGCGTGTGGCCGCACTGCGGGCATACGCTGCGGCCCTTCAGCGGGTCCATGCCCCGCGGCAGCCGCCACGCGACGACGTTCATAAAGCTGAACAGCGCCGCGCCCAGCAGAAAACGAATGAGTCCCAGCAGAAGCTCAAGCAGCAGCATGGCCCACCCCCGCGCCGTATTGCAGCCGGTCCTCCGCGCGGAAAACGCGGTAACCGCCGTCGGCATCATAGATGGCGTACATGCCGTTCTCCTGATACAGGAGCCGCTGCACGGTGTAGCCGTTCGGGTCGATCTGCAAAAGCGTCACTGTGCCGGGCAGTGAGCCCAGCGTGCGGATTTCCTCGGCGATGCCGTCCGCAAAGCCGTCCGCGCTTGTCTGGTCGGCGAACGTCTGCCCGGCGGAGTAGCACTGGGCAGACACGGCACTGGCCGCCAGCCGCGCAGCCTTGACCTGAGCCAGGGCCTCCCGCGCACGGGCCTGATAGCGCAGCTCCGCCGCGCCGGTCACAATAGTATACAGGACAGCGCCCAGCGCCAGCAGTACGGCGAGCTTTTCCGCAAACGCAGCTTTGGCCCAGCGTTCCCCGGTATGGCGCAGCCATGCGCCCAGTCGTGCTGCCAGCATTGTTACACATCCTCTACCATATAATAACGCACTATTTAGTATATCGTGCCGGGCCTGTATTTGCAAGGAATTTCGCGAAAAAAACTCTGTTTTTTGTTCAAAGCTAACGGAAATTATGGCGAAATCGTGCACAACTTGCCGCTGACCCACTATATTTGGTGTAAATTTGCTGAAATCTCGCGGAGTTTCTTGCGAAAACGTCACATTCCGAGTATAATGGCAATATATATAATCTGATATTGTGTCTAATTGTAACCTTTCACCGGAGAAACGACGGGAGCATCTATGGTGCAGTACAATAAAAATATAAAAAGCAAAAAGAAAGGCTTTACGCTGGTGGAGCTGATGGTCGTTCTGGCTATCACGGCCATTCTGGCTGCGCTGGTCGGCGGCGGGCTGATCGCCTACACGCGGCTGGCCCGGTTCGAAAAGAACGAGGCCAACGCCCGCACGCTGTTCCAGACGGCGCAGATCTCCCTGACCCGGATGGAGACGGCGGGGGAGCTGGATGCGTTCCGCCGGCAGGCCATGGAGGAAGGCGACAGGGGCGACCACTTCCAGAACGACGTCACCGTGACCGACGCGGACGGCAAAACCCTTGTGAGCCGCACCAAGACCGAACTGAACCAGAACGTGGCCGCGCTCTACTATGACCGCGCGGGCGCTGCCGCGGGCAACCATAACGCGCTGGTGGAGCGGCTGCTGGGCGATTACATCTACGACGCCTCGCTGCTGAATGCCTCGATCTGTGTCGAGATCGACGTGCAGAGCGGGCAGGTCTACTCGGTCTTTTACGATACCAAATCCGATAAGCTACGCTTCAATCAGGACGGTGCTACGAATATTTATGACCGCAGCTATGACCACCGCCGCAATGACAGCCTTGTCGGCTACTACTCTGCCGAGGACCGCGTCAACGTTGTGCAGCTGGTGCAGACGAAGCTGAAGGTCAAGAATCCCCGCCTGACGAACGGCGAGACGCTGACCCTGAGCTGGAGCGGCAACTCCAGCCTCGGCGATCTGGACACCTCCTACACGGCCACGGCCTACGCCGCCGGGGACACCGGCGACAATCGGAAGCCGCTGTTTACCATCACGATCAAGCGCGACACCGCGGGTGCGGCGGATGATAACAAGCAGGTCATCACCAAGATGCCTGTCACGATTTATACGTATGATAATGCGGGCCAACGGACGGAAACCAAGAAAGAACTCTACTTCCCGTTAAGCTACAACAAGGGCAGCTTTGTGCTGACGCTGGACGCCATGGCGGACGCGGCGCTGCTGCGTGCGTGTGAGAACGACGAGGTTGCCGCCACGAGCCTGTACAGCATCACCCGCCTGCTGAACGACCCGAAGGACATCTACATTGCCATGCGCGCCGAGCCGCGGGAGAACTACAGCGATACCTACACAGCCAGCAAAGAGGAAACGACGAACGAGGAAAACACCCTGCTGGCCAAGGGCGGCACGGCGGTCACGGCTGACCTGAAATATTTCCGCCATCTGTACAACCTGCGCTGGTCTGCCGATTGGAAGATTGCCGGCGAGGGCACCTACACGCTGACCCCCCAGGCCAGCAACAGCACCGGTCTGAACTGGACGGGCGGCGGCGTTACGGTCTACTGCGCGTCGGGTGAGCGGTACCCGGCGGCCAAGGTGCCGTCCCTCAATGACCCTGTCGCCTGGCCGACGATCCCGGAGCTGGGTGAAAAAATCGAACTTACGAGCAAAACAACGGTCCTTGCAACCAGGACGACCCGTGTGCCCATCCTCAATCTGCAATTGAGCAGCAAGTCCGTTGCAAAAACCGGCAAGGCAGAGAAGGACGTGCTGGCCGACCACTATGTCGGCCTTATCGGCGAGAACAAGGGCGAAATTTCTTACATCACACTGCGCGACCCGGACATTCAGGTCAACGTCAAGACCGAGACCGTTGCCGCCGGTGCGCTGCCGAACGAAAACCAGCTCAAGCTGACCGCGACCAAATTCGTCACGGCGCTGGCGAAGGACGACGAGAACTGGCGCGATGTGCGTGCTGTCGGCGCACTCTGCGGCGTCAATACCGGCACGCTGGAAAACTGCGCCCTGACCCGCGGCACGAACTCCTCGACCAGTGCGCTGGTGGCCGCGGCGCTGGCGTTTGACAACACTACCACCGCAACGCAGCGCATAGAGCAGACGCCGGACGCTGGCAGCAACAGCTATACCTATTATACAGACGAGCCGCGCGGCATTGGCGGTCTCGTCGGCGTTGCCATACCCAAAGCCGAGTCCGTCATGCAGGACCTGACCGTTGCGTCGGACGTGACGGTGGCGGGTCTGCTTGTGGACAAGAACACGAAAAACGTGGAAACGACCACAGCGCCAGACCAGCAGACCGAGAAGGCCCGCTACGCTGCCGCGGCAGCCGGGCCGAATGACGAGAACTCCCTCTGGCGCAGCGTCGGCGTGGGCGGCGTGTTCGGCACGGTGGACGCTGCGAAGATGCAGACGACGGACAAGACGAACATCGTCAACAACGGCTTTGTGACCGGCAACGGCTTCACGGGCGGCATCGTCGGCAACCTGTTTACGACAGGCGCAAATACCAGCACGCCGAGCCTGACGGGCCTGAGGAACAACGGCACGGTCAGCGCGGGCGCCAACTATAAGGGCGATACCGCGGGCGATGCGCGCAGCCTGGTGCTGGGGCAGTTCTTCGGCGGCATTGCGGGCTACGGCAGGGGCGTGACCCTGCAAGGCTGCGAAAGCGTGACCCGCAGCGACCTGACCGAGACCCAGCTCAAGGAGCAGGTCACGGCGGGCTTCGACGAAACCGGGACATTGACCGACGCCAGCCCCCTCAAGGGTGATTTCGTCGGCGGCCTTGTCGGCTACGGCAAGGATATTGTGCTGGAGGACTGCAAGACCGGCAAGGGCTACGTGCTCGGCAACCGGTTTGTGGGCGGTCTGGCCGGTGGCTTTACCGGCAGCGGCGTAAAACAGAACGATACGAACAGCAGTGACGTCTTTGGCAGCCGCTACGTCGGCGGCATCGTGTCGGTCAACGGCAGCAACAGCCAAATCAACGGCATGACCAATACGGGTCTGGTCGCGGCCTTTGGAAAGAACGCGGCCTACGTCGGCGGCATCGTCGGCGTCAATGATGCCGGCTGGGGCGGCAGTGAAAACACGACTGCCACAGCCACCGTGCAGAACTGCGCCAACCGTATGTCCGGCGACAACGCCACCGACACCCGCCGCATCAACCTGTTAAAGGAGTTGAGCAGCTCCGCGGGCGGCTACGCCGACTACGTCGGCGGCATCGCAGGCTGCAACGGCAAAAACGGCGTTGTGACGTGGGATAAGAGCGGCACCCCGACGCTGGGTGCCATCCTGTACGGCAACAACTACGTGGGCGGCGTGGCCGGTTATAACGATGAAAATGCGACGATCTCCAACACCTCCGGCCAGGACCTGACCATCAGCGGCCAAATCGTGGCGGCGGGCAAGGCTGTCGGCGGTATGATCGGCCTGAACTGCGCATCCACGCTGCCCTCCGCCACTGTGGCGGTCAGCCGCGTGGCGGGTCAGCAGCTTGTCGGCGGCGTCATCGGTGCCAACCTGCCGGTGGGCGGCTTCACCGTGACGGGCGGCGCGTTTAACACAGATGTGGCCTCGGGCCGCGTCGAGGCCGACGCCGTCGCGGGCGGCATCATCGGCTACAACCGTCTGCTCGCGGCCAAGCCCGCGGGCGTCACGCTGGAGGCGCTGCTGCCGACGATTAACGAGAGCACCGGCGTGCTGACCGACAGCACCGCCGCGGAAACGGCGGGCGGCGAGGTCACCCTTGCCAACTTCCAGAACATGCTCAACCTGCAGGCCGACATCTACGTCGGCGGCATCGTCGGTGCAAACGACGCTAAAACGAAGCTGACGATTCAAAAGGCAACCAACGGCGCAACGCAGAACGCCCTGTCCGTCGGCGGCCTGAACCCATCCAACGGCGCGTTTAAAGGCGGCGTATCGCTGAACGCGCTGGCCGGTGGCCGCTATGACTTTGACACCCCGCGCGGCGCACTGGCGGGCGGTATCATCGGCTATGCCACACCCAACACGAAGCTGGAAAGCTGCACAAACTACGGCACAGTGGCTCACAAGTGCGCCGCGGGCGGCTTTGCGGGCTGGAACGAGGGCACGATCACCGGCGGCAGCATGGCGGCGTCCCTCGGCAACCGTGAAACCGGGTATACCTATCTGGGCGGCGTTGCGGGCGTCAACGGCGGTCTTATTCAGTCTGCCTACCCGGCTAAAGACTGCGCCGTGCGCGGCGACAGCTATGTCGGCGGCATTGCGGGCGTCAACCTGGGCGGTGACGCTGCGGCAAGCAAGGGCCTCATCATCTGCACAGAGAACAACAGCACTGGCACGGTGGAGGCCAACCGGTACGCGGGCGGCGTGGCCGGTGCCAACGTCGGCAGCATATCGCTGTCCGGCCGGCTGCAAAGCAGTGTCACCGCCACCGGCTATGCGGGCGGCGTGGCCGGTATCAATACGACGTATAAGGCCTATAAGGGCAGCATTTACGGCGCTGAAAACACCACCGGCACGGTCTGGGGCAGCGTCACTGCCGCCAACTACGCGGGCGGCGTGGCCGGTACGAACCGTGCCGAAATCACCCGCGTGGAGAACCGTGCCTCGGTGCGCGCCAGCACAAAATATGCGGGCGGTATTGCGGGCGTGAACGACGCGGGCGGCATGATCAGCGCCTGCTTCCATGCCCAGAATCAGGTCTACGCCACCAACGGCGAGGTGGGCGGCATCGCGGGCAATAATAACAGCGGTGCGTCCATTGAGAATGTGCAGGTCCGCGCCGCCGTCACCGCGGCCAACGGCACGGCGGGCGGCGTCACGGCCACGAACTTCGGCATCATCGGCCAAGACAGCGGGCTGGAAAAAAACAGCAGCGTAAGCAGCTGCACGATCACCGGCACGTCGGAGAGCATCGGCGCCATTGCGGCGTACAACCGTGCGGGCGCGACCATCCGCAATGTGAAGCTGGCGGAAAACGCCAACGTGCAGTTCAGCACCCCGGCGGTCACCATCGGCGGCCTTGCGGGCATGAACGAGGGCACCGTCACCGGCTGTCAAGTCGAAAACGGCGCGCTGGCGCTGAACGACGGCCTGCGCGCGGGCACCAACACCGTCACGCTGGGCGGCGCGGTGGGCCGCACTACGGCGGACGGCACGGTCAGCAGAACCGGCGTTCTGCTGGACCTTACACAAAATCTTGATAAATATACAAATTTGGGCGGCGTCGCAGGCCAGAACGACGGTACCCTGGAGCAGTGTACCTATTCCGGCACGATGGGCGACGACGCGGGCGCGGACGGCCTTGTCTCCGTCGGTGCACGCAGCACCGGCAGCACGGTGGGCGGCATTGCCGGTCTGAACAACAGCACGATCACCGGCTGTGAGGTCAAATACATCAAACTGCAGGTCAGCGGTATCAGCAACATCACCACGACCCAGACAGCAGACGAAAAGCTCGCCAGTGCCAGCCATGTGGGCGGCATTGTGGGCCGCAACAATGCCGAAATCGTCAACAGCTATGTCGCCACCGAGCGCAGCAGCGGCGCGGGCAGCATCATCACGGCGCGTTACGGCTTTGTGGGCGGCGTCGCTGGCTCCAACAACGGCACTATTACGGGCAGCGGCAGCAAAAAAGCGCTGGTCAGCGACGAAGAAGCAACACCCGCCCTTGTTACACAGGTTGATAATTGGCTGGGTGCGGCAGATGCCAATACCGGCATCAACAGCATGGCGGCAGAGCTGACCACAGGCAAGACCTACGCAAATCTCATGGGTGTTGACACTGTGTCTGCACAAGGCTATGGGAAGGTCTATAGCCAAAGCGGTCTTGCCGCCAATGATCTGCTTGTCGCCCTGCGCGGCAGCAACAACAGCGAGACCGTCCGTGCCGACGGTTATCTGGGCGGTCTGGCAGGCTTTAACTCTCTCCGCGGTACGATTAACACTTCTGCCACCGGCAAGTGGTTTGTCTATTCTGACAATGCGACAACGGCATCCACCGTCGGCGGTATTGTCGGCCAGAACGAATCCAACGTCACAGACAAAAGCGTGCTGGACACTGTGGTAAACTGTGCCGCTGTGCGCCGCTTTACGCGCGTGTTTGAAACGTGGGCATGGATTGGAAATCAAAATAAAGACGATACAGACAATGAAAACATTTACAAAGGCGGCAGCCGTGTTGTTGTCCATGTGGGCGGTGTCATTGGCCAGCAGCAGAACCGCAGCGATGACCGGTGGTCTGTCAGCAAGGTAGTCAACTGCGGTAGTGTGTTCAACAGCCGCTCGGCCAATGTGGGCGGCGTGATCGCCTATTGGCTGGATTACGGCGGAACCGTGCAGAAATGCTTCAATTTTGGCAAAATCACAACAAACACGAACGACGGAAACCCGGGTTACGGTGCAGTCGGCGGTGTTGTCGGCTTTATTGACCAGCCTATTTCCGGCGGCACCACAAATGTGCTTTCCTGCCGTAACTACGGTCAGATTTGGTATAAATCAAACGGCGCGAATGACTGTGCGGGCATTATCGGTAAAATCGAGATGAAGAAGGTCACCGATATTATGACGCTGAACATCATCGACTGCGTCAATAGCGGCGCAATCAAGGCAGAATCGCAGGCAGTCGGCATTCTGGCATGGATCGGCCCGTGGAATGGAGGAAGAATTGACAACGTTACGGTAAATATTGACCGCTGCCGAAACCTTAATACAAACTTTACGTGTGGCAGAAAAATCGGCATTGTCGGCAGCCGCGGCGACGGTAGAGGGTCGGATAAAGCAACCAACGTCACAAACTGCTTTGCCACGGTTGGTACAGATTGGTATCCTATTGCCTATTTGCGCCAGGGTTACGAGAATGTCACCGGCCACGGCAACTATTATATTGAAAATTCCGAAAGTGCAGGCAAGAGCTTCTTTAAGAAAGATTCCCGTAAACTGACCACGACAAAACCAGCCGAAAAAACAGGTAACTGGAATTCGCCTAACTATGACTCGGCCTACAATGAAACAGCGTGGTATCCGTCCTCGGAAAAAGTAAAAGCACACCGTCTGTACATAGGTTATAACGTCACTGATGAAGCAACCGATCCTTATATTGCGTTCCTGCCCACTTTGGCAGAGGATGAGAACGGTGCAGCGTACAGCCTGTGGTGGATTAGCGGTCTTACATCTGCGGGCCCGTCTGCCCAACCAAACTCTGCCTATATCAAGACCGTCGGTCAGAAAGCCTACATTTACGATGATACCGGCGCGGGCGATGATACCAATCCCGGCAACCAGAGAGCGACTGTGATGCTGCGATTCGGCGAAGCTGCGAATAGCAAGGTCACAAACGACGTTGATATTACCGACATCACCGACGAGGTCATCCAGAACTACTATAAGTACGTGCTGGACAGCACCAAGCCCGCCCAGCCGGGAGAAATCCACGTCAAGGCCAGCCAGGTGCAGAAAGCGGACAACAACGTCTATGGCCGCTACGAGGTTACGTGGAAAGCGCCTACCGATACGGACGCCAGCCCTGCCTCCTATTACCGTGTGGAGATTTTGCCCTGCGATGCCGTAGGCAACATCACCGGGGTCGCCTACCTGACCGCGGACGTCTACCAGCGCAGCTATACCTTTGTGGCTGATAAAGCGTGGACGGGTAACTTCGTCGTGCGTGTAACGCCCTACAACACCAACAACGACCCGAATCAGCCTGATAACCCCAACACCAGCGGCGTGCAGACCTTTATGCACGCCCTGCCGACACCGGAGATTGAGTTCCGGCTGGTAAAGCGAACGGGCGGCGGCTTTGACTGGAATCAGTGCCAGACGCCGGATGAAAAACAGAGAGAATTCAAGTATGAGGTTGTCGCGGTGCTGAAAAACTACGCCGAATACCCGACAGACGAGGCTTGGACCGTCAGGCTGACCGATGGAAAGTATAATTATGATTTTACAAAGAATGGCAAGCAGTACATCCGCCTGACCAATAATTTGGAACGCACTTTGACGCTTACAGCGTTGGCAACCCCGGGCAACAGCAACAGCACAAAGTATCTGCGCTCGGCCCAGTACAAGTCAGAGACCTATCTCCCGTCCCAGTGGCGTGACAATCCGGGCTCTGCCAAGGACGAGGACGGTCTGCCGCTGGGCACGCTGAAAAAGGACGGCGACACGGACTATGTGACCTACACCGGCCAGACAGCGGAAAGCTTTGAAGCAACCGTGAAGTTCAGCTTTACCCCGGGAGTCAAGAGCAACAGCAGCGAGCACGGCAACCCGACCTACCGTGTCATGCTGCTGGCAAAATATCTGGGCAATGACACGGTCAACGGGCAGTCCCTGAACGGCCAGTACATCACGCTGGCCGCGCGGGAGGGCATTGTGACAGGGTCTCCCGTCACCTTCAACCTGAACAGCCTGCCGTCGGATGCCATGACGAACTACACCGACTTCCTCGTTGTCGCGGTGCCCGTCACCAGCGGCAAGGGCGATATGAAGTATCGCTGGGATGCCACGGCGGAGGAAGTGTCCGCAGCCATTGACAGCCATGCGAACGAGACAAACGACACCAACAAAGAAATCTGGTGGAAGAACGGCTATGAGATCGTCCGCACGGGCGAGCACAGCTATACCTATGCCCATCTGACGCCGCTCTGCTTCTCCGACGTGAACCGCACCGATGACCCGGAATGGGCTGAACAGGCCACGCAGACGACCCCGCAGATCATCTTCAAGCAGCTGAACCTGAATGTCCTGAAAGCCCCGACGCTGGCCGAAACCACCGAAGGAACAGTTGACAAGGCAACCAACGAGTTGACCTATACGTTCAACTGGACGCAAGAGAACATAGGTACGGAAACGCCGACCTACAGCATCAAGCTCTACGGCCTGTTGACGGACGCGAACGGCAATGTGACCGGTCAGGAGCAAATTGCGCTGAAGGACACCCTGACGCCGACACAAAATGGCAGCAGCTTTACCCTGCCTGTCAACGTGGATACCATGCTGGCCAACGGCAGCGACAGCTGGCGCTATGACAAGGTCCGGCTCGAGGTCACCCGCGTGGCGGCAGCCAACACCACCGAAATCGGCGCGTCCGCTGTGGCGGATTACAGCGTTAAGCAGCGCCTGCCCGGCATCAGCGCGCCGAGCTCCATCACCCGCGTCAACGGCGAGACCGACAACGCGGATGCCCTGCTCTACACGGTCAGCTGGTCGCCGTCCGACAACGCGCGCATTGACCACTATGACCTGTGCGTCGTCGATGCCGATGACAAAACTGTGCTGACGCTGCCCACCACGGACAACGTCGGCAGCCTGACGCTGGATCTGGAGCAGTATCAGGGCAAGGCATTGCGCTTCCGCGTCATTGCCCGCCGCAAGGACGATAGCTGCTTTGACGGCCCGGACGGCGCGTTGAGCCAGCCCGAGACCATCGTCAGCCGCGCCGCTGCGCCCACGGTTACGGCCAGCAGCTTTGCGCCCGACAGCCCGAATCAGGAGACGTTCCTGAACGACCTCAAGCTCAACATGACGCTGAACGCAGCCGCACAGGGCAATGTCTACTTTACCGGCTATATCTTCAGCAACGAGAACAATTACAATACAATTGCCGATTTGGCCAGGACTTGGCAGGAACAGTCCACCGGACAGGACAAGTACACGGCCCAGCAGGAGTTGACCAAAGCACTGGACGAGATGCTGAAAAGTCGCGACGCCGAGCTGGTCATCCCGAAGGACAGCCGCACGGTGGGCGGGAGCGCCAGCGCCAACGACACCAACGCCAGCTATACCTTTGTGCCCGACGGCAACGGCTTTACGCTGACGCCCGACCACGCAAAACAATACCTGCTGCCCGCGGTGCGCGTTATGCCCACCGACGGCAAGACAGCGTCGAACTGGTTCTACTTCCTGCCGGATGCCGCAAAGGCACAGCTGCCGGCCATCACGCTGGACGCCCCCGTGGACGTTACCGAACCGGAACGCGCACTTGGCAATGCCGTTTACACGCAGGAGGTCAACCTGTACAGCGATCCCGAGTTTAAGAGCAATCGCGGTACGGCCCCGCTGGAACTGCGCCGCTTTACGGTGGAGTGGACCGCGGTGAACAAGTACACCCAGGCCGACGGCACGGTGCGCAACCTGACCGACAGCTATACCTTTACCGTCACGCCGCTGGACAAGGACAAAAAGCCCTACAGCATTACGGTGACGACCTACGACAGTGACGTGACGGACGCAGACGGCAATGTCACGCATAAGCGCGGGGAAATCGAAACCGTTACCAAGACGATTGGCGATGAAAAAACCAACATCGACCCGACCAACGACGTAAATAAGGCTGGCGAAGTCACCCGCATCTGGTACGACCTGAGCGTTGAGCCTGTGACCGACGAGAACGGCAACGTGACATGGAAATCGCAACCCTATGACGTCACCGGCACGGTGGAAAAGGACGGCGGTACGCTGTACTACAAGGCACAGACGGTTCCCATGCTGGAGCTGGTGCAGGAGGACGGCGCCGAGCCTGTTTACCGCATCACCCTACCCGAGCTGCAGGAAAAGGTGCAGGACGATTCGCTCGAGCTGCAAAAGTTCACCGCAAGTGTGACGCTGCAGACGCTGGCGCACTCGGATGACAACGGTAAGACCGTTGCGTCCGGCAAGGTCAAGGTCCCCGTCAACGAGACGAACACCGCCGATGCGACGGAGGATGCCCAGAGTATGGACTCCGCGGAGAGCGTCGCGCCCGCCGAGACTGCAGAAAGCACGGCGGCGGAAAGCGCCCCCGCAAGCGTGCCCCCGGTCCTGATGCGGGCCCGTGCGGCACTGCCCATGGCGACCCCGGAGACCGCCGCTGCCCCGGATGAGACGGACGCGGCGGAAACCGCGCCCCCGGAACGGATGGAAACAAGCGACGCATCGTAATTTTATTTCAGGAAAGAAGGTGGCATTATGCACCGCAGGGCACGCAGCATTCTGCGCGGGGAGCAGGGGCTTTCGATGATACTGGTCCTCTGCATCGGCGCACTGTTTGTGGCGCTGTCGGCAGCGCTGGTCTATACGGCCTCCGTGCTGACGGCCAATGCCAACCGCCAGCTGCTGGAACAGGAAGCCTACCAGCTGGCAACCAGCTTTTCCGACGTGCTGGAAGGGGAGCTGAACAATAAGGACAGCAGCTTTGCCAAGTTCGTCAATGAGCAGTTCATGTTCTCCCAAAGCTACGGCAAGGACATCTATGACTTGGAATCCCAGCCCAAGGAGTTCGCCTGGAAACCGAACGGCAGCCAGCCTGATGGCGGGGCCGAGGCCATCACGGTAACACTGCGCCGCCGCCCGGGCGACGGTGCCGACAAGCTGAACCAAACGGCGAACAGCACCAATGCCACAGACCTGCGCAACCTGCTCGACACACTGGAGGGCGAAAACCGCAAGGGCATGGAGATCGTCGATTTACAGCTGGACATTACAGTGACAGTCACGAAAAACGGCGAGAGCTTTGCCTTCACGCGGACCTATGACCGCACAGTGAAGTACGACAGCGACGGCAGCCAGGCAAAAAACAATACATTCCCCAAGGTGTATTACACAATAAAAGACAGTACAACAAAGTATTACCGTATTAGCGACCTGACGTTCTACGCCCCCGGCAGTGGTGACCTGACCATTACTGGCGGCAACATTGACAGCAACCGCCTGACGTTCCACTGCGACACCAGCCAGCAGCCCGATTCCATCACCTACACCCGCGGTGCCAAACAGAGCACCGGCACAACACAGGAGTGACCCGCTATGAAACATACTTTACAAAATCAGCGCGGCGAGACCATTGTGGAAGTGCTTGTGTCGTTCCTGCTGCTGATGATTTTTACGTCGATGTTCGTCGTTTCGCTGCGGTACGCCCGCGCCATGTCCCTAAAGGCCGAGTCGCTGCGGGAGACAGCCTATGCCTTCTGCGCCGAGCTGTACCCGGCCAATAACGCGGCCCCCAACTGGGTGAATGAGCGGGATGGGCTGGCGTTCTCCTTTGGCGATTACGGTGAATTTACGGTGAACGGCGTCAAGCTGGACAGCGTGGAGACAAGCGCGGAAGTTACGGAAAACGGCCAAAAAACGACGGAACAGCACAAGTTTTACCGCTACAGCAAGAGCACGGCAGAAGGGACGACCAACCCATGAAGCAGCGTTTGAAAAACCAGAACGGCACAACGTTGGTGGAGCTGATCGTCTGCATGGTGCTGCTGGCGATCTTTACGCTGGCGGCGGTCACGCTGATACAGCCCAGCGCACAGGCGTACATGGACATCCAGCAGCAGACCCGCGCCCAGAACCTGGCCGACGCGCTCATTGAGACGATCCGCGGCGAGGTGCTCGAGGCGAACGGCTATATCCGCTTCACCGACGGCGCGACGGAATCGGACAATCTGGATAAGGTTTTTGCGTCCAAGGGTAACGACTACAGCAAGGGCACGGCATTGGAATTCAGCGTCTACCCCAACCACATTGAGCTGATCGACAAGGACTGTGTGCCGCCGCTGACAAAGACAGACGGCACAGCGCTGCTGACAGCGGAACAGGCCAATGCGCTGAACGGCTACCTGCACATGCGCTTTTACCGCGATGAACTGAATGACGCCGGGCACTACGGCAACCCGCAGCACACAAAAAAGGACAAGGCCGAGGACGGTACCGAGACGGTCACACGGCCCTACGTTGCCTACGGCTACACAACGGCCTATCCCCGGGATGCCTATATGGGGCTGTTCATCAGCGAACTGCATTTCTACGCCCGCAGCTGGACGCAGGACGGCGACGAAACCAAGACCCCGCGCATTACGGCTATGACGGTGGTGCTGACTGTGGCCAAGCGGGACGCCGACAACCAGATCGTGCCGCTGTGCACCCAAAAAGCCATTGTGCAGTTGCCCGGTGAGCCGGTCATCCTGTATAAACCCGGCACCTGGGACGGCAAGGCATCGTCGGAGTCGTGAGCGGTGCCCTCCGGGACGATTTTTGAAAAGTTTATTACAATCCCGGCGGATGTACTGGACAAATTCAAATGGACTTGTTATACTTTAAAACATGAATACCTGTGTGCCAGACAAAAATGCAGGAACGTCATGGGCATCAGAGCAGAGAGGATGACTAGGATGGCAACAATTGAAATCAAAATGCTGGGCGGCTTTGAGATCCGTGTGAACGGCAAGCCCGTGCTGGCACAGCTGGCGCAGTCCCGCAAGGCAACGGCGCTGGTGCAGTATCTCGTTTTGCGGCGCGGGGAGCGCGTCTCCCACAAGGTACTGACCGATACCCTGTGGGCAGGGGAGCGGTCCACCAACCCGGACATGGCCCTGCGCGCCATCTTGCATCGCTTCCGCCTTATGATCGACGCGGAGGGTCTGGATGAGATGAAGGGCTGCATCGTGACCAGCCGCGGCTACTACCAGTGGAACCCCCATCTGGACTGCAGCGTGGATGTGTTTGAGGTCAACGACCTGTCGGAGCTGGCCCGCAAGGAGAGCGACGCCGAGAAGCGCAGCCGCATTTATGAACAGATCGTCAACCTGTACGACGGGCGGCTGCTGCCGCAGTCTGCGTCCGAGCCGTGGGTCGAAAGCGTCAGCGTGCGTCTGCACGGGCAGTACCGCACAGCCATTTTAAACCTGCTGGAGCTCTGCAAAAAATGGGGCGAGAGCACCCGCATCGTTACGCTGTGTACCCGTGCGCTGGAGCTGGACCCCTACGAGGAGCGCCTTTATCTGGAAAAGATCGTCGCGCTGGAGACGCTGGGCCGCCACGAGGAGGCGGAGGATCTGGCACGCCGCGGCAGCGCCATGGGCTGCCTGCATCATGCCATTGAGCCGGGCCGCGCAGGCTCTGCCTACCGCCAGATGCGCCAGGCAGACCGCAATATGGAGAGTGAGGTCTCCAAGCTGATCTCTGCCCTGCCGGATACCGAGAACACGGGGGCCTGTATCTGCGACTTTGAGACGTTCAAGGAAATTTACCGCGTACAGCGCGGCGTGCAGGTCCGCTACGGTCTGCAGGTATTCCTGGCGATCCTGACCGTGGCTCCCAGCCAGAACACCGATGCTGCCGAGACCGCTCTGATGGTGGAGCAGCTGGGCGATTTGATCCGCACGAATCTGCGCCAGTGCGATGTGGGCGCCCGCTACACCGATATGCAGTATGTTGTTATGCTGAGCGGCAGCACCGCCGAGAGCGGCACCAGCCCGCTGGAGCGCATCAAGGCCGCATTCTACCGCATCCCTGCCCATGGCCGCTACCTGTTGAGCTATAGCCTCTATGTTCCCGAGGCCAAGGCCGACAGCGGGCGCGCCCGCCGCCGCAAAAAGACGGCGAAGAAAGAAAAATAAGTGAGCCGTTAAGCCGTACAGTGAAAGCTGTGCGGCTTTTTCATTACCCTGGCCCCCTCTGCGAGGGGGCTCCGCCCGCAGGCGGTGGGGGAGAGAACCTTGCGATAATCCGACATATTTCGGGCTATGGAAAGGTTCTCTCCCTCCGGCCCTGCGGGGCCACCTCCCTCGCAGAGGGAGGCAAGG
>OGFJ01001412.1_pt1 | contig 15875 bp, 10 predicted proteins | sample 1570861 | NCBI WGS metagenome assembly OGFJ01 (sample SAMEA2582060, study PRJEB24529) | metagenome | biome: Human gut stool | place: China | collected 2011
TGTGAAGATATACATACTGAATTGCCATGATGATACCTCATAAATACACTTTCTATAAGATTACCATCATATAATCTGAAAAGGTATTTCTTTGTACCATCTATTTGGGACTCCTGTACCCTTACTGGTTCAAGACATGTATACAAAGTATTTTCTTTTAGAACTTTCTTTAACTTATCTGATATATTAGTCATCTCATCATAACTACAGGCAAGTTTTTCATGCATCCATGAATATAACTGTGCCGCCCTGAACTTTTTTTCACCAATGCTGACAATATAATCTGCCAGTTCATCATAGTTAAGCGACTTTATATCAATTTTTTCCATATATACCTCATTTCTGTGTGCATTAACTGTTTTTTATGAGCCTTGCAACAAAAAAGCCATCATTATCCTTATCAGGTGATGGCAGCATCTGAACATACTCTCCATCCCTGGTAAAACCAAGGCTTGTGCATATCCAGTCTGCATTATCCTCATTTTCTGACCGGTTAATAGTACATGTACTATACACAAGTGTACCACCTGGCTTTACATACATGCTTACAACCTCTAGTATATCTCTTTGAAGCCTGATTATATCAGATATTTTTTCAGGACTTATATTATATCTTATATCAGGCTTACGTCCCATGATTCCAAGTCCTGAACAAGGAAGGTCGGCTATTACTATATCAGCTTTTCCAACAAGACTATCATCCTTATCTAATGCATTATATACCTGGACATCTATATTAGATATTCCAAGTCTTTCTATATTATCATCTATTAATGATACTTTATAATCGGATACATCTCTTGATATAACTCTTCCTGTTATGCTTTTAATGATATTTTCTTCAACACCATCATCAGGAATATCTTTTATATTCGCATATGCAGATTCCACTGCCTTCAGTGCTGCATTTACCGACTTTCCACCAGGTGCAGCACACACATCTACTATGAGGCTGTCTATTGAGGGCAAAACATACTCTCCTGCTGCCATTGAACTTATATCCTGTATCTGATACAATCCTTCATTAAAGCTTTCAAGTGCCGTCAGATGATCATATCCTGATATTTCATATGCATATGGTATGTCAGGGACAGCATTAACTATAACTCCCTCTTTCTCTAACACATCCTTTATGTGTTTAACGCCACCCTTTAATGTATTACATCTGATATATGTCTTTTTATCTTTTTTCATACCAGCAAGAATACTCTTAACATCTTCATAAGACATGTTTTCCATCCACATATTTATTATCCATTCAGGCATTGAATATTTCACCGACAGATATTTTTGTGGTTCCTGTACCATATCTGGATATACAATATTTTCTTTGTTACGTGATATATTTCTCAGCACTCCGTTAACAAAGCCCTTAAGTCCTGTAAAGCCTCTTTTAGCTGCAAGTTTTACCGCCTCATTACAGGCTGCTGAAGCCGGTATATTCTCCATATATACAAGCTGGTATACTGCCATCCTCATAATACGTCTTATTACCGGTTTCATTTTATTCACAGGTGTTTTAGAAAACTGATTAATTATATAATCAAGCTCTATCCTGCATTCTATAGTACCTAATGCGAGTCTGTTTATAAATGCTCTTTGTGCTCTGTCCAGATACTGATACTTTGAGAGAGCATTATTAATAGTTATGTGGGAAAATTCTCCTTCTTTCTCTATCTCCGTAAGTATATCAAGCACTACTGCCCTTAAGTTAACTTCCATATAAAATATGCCCTTTCATAGTAGTATTAAACATCCTATACTAATCTGCACCAAAAACCGTTCCTGCTTCAACCCTGCAGCCAAGTAAAAATGCATCTGTTTTCATCCTTTTCTTGCCTTCAAGCTGTACTTCATTGAGACTTAAATAATCAACTCCGCATTTAACTATAAGTCTTTTTTTATCTACATAGCATACAGTTGCAGGTGCGATGTTGGCATCACATTGTATTTTCTGCTCTATATCATTAAACTTAGATGAATCAGCTATATCTGATATGTTATGTATAACATCTGCATCCCATATTTTTAACATTTTACCATTGTAATGTGTATACGCACTTGGCCATGGATTAAGTCCTCTTATAAGACATTCTATATCATGTGCTGGCTTACTAAAATCAAGCTCCCCCATAGACTTCTTCAACATCGTTACATATGAACTTTTTGAATCATCCTGTTTTACTGGCGTTATTGTCCCCTCTTCAAGTCCTTTCAATGTTTCTATAAGCAGCTCTGCACCAACTATGCTTAATCTGTCAAAAAGGCTTCCACCTGTTTCTTTCTTATCAAGCTTCACTTTTTTAACAAGAAGAATATCACCTGTATCAAGTCCTTCATCCATCTTCATAGTCGTGACACCTGAATATTCACATCCATCTATAACTGCCCACTGTATAGGAGATGCACCTCTATATTCTGGAAGTAATGATGCATGTACATTTACACATCCAAAGCGTGGCATATCTATTATACTTTTTGGAAGCAGCTGTCCAAAAGCAACAACTACAAATATATCTGCATTATATGTTCTTAGCTTTTCTATAAACTCTTCATTTCTTGCTTTTTCTGGCTGCAGCACTTCTATCCCAAGCTTTACAGCCTCCTGCTTAACAGGTGAAAACACAAGCTCTTTGCTTCTTCCCTTTGGTTTGTCTGGCTGTGTTACTACTGCTGCCACCTCATGTCCTGCTTCTACAAGTGCTTTAAGTGTGCCGACCGCAAAGTCAGGCGTCCCCATAAATATAACCTTCACTATTCTTCATCCTCCATTTCAGTATCAAGCAGCTTTCCCTCAACCTTATCAACATACATTATTCCATCAAGATGATCTATCTCATGGAGCAGACATCTTGCAAGAAGTTCTTCACCTTCAACAATAATCTCCTCCATATCTTCATTAAGTGCCTTTACCTTAGCATATGATGGTCTTGTAACTATACCTGATTTACCTGGAACACTAAGACAGCCTTCCTGTCCTGTCTGTGAACCGCTTGTTTCAAGCACTACCGGGTTAATGAGTACTATTGGGTCATCGCCACAATCAATAACAACCAGTCTTTTTCTTATGCCAACCTGTGGTGCTGCAAGTCCAACACCATTCGCATCATACATTGTCTCAAACATATCATCAATAAGTTCCTGTATTCTTGGTGTCATTTCTGTTATTTCTTTTGCCTTTTTTCTTAGTATCTCATCACCAAGAGTTCTTATATTTCTTATCGCCATTATTATTCCTCCGTTTTAACATTATTTATAATCATTAATTGTTGTAAATATCTGGTACATCGTTTTCGAAACGATGTACTAGTTAACATCATACTGGATGCTTATATTTTTAAACATATCATTATCCTGTATGTATTTATCTATGCAGTCCATAAGATATGAAAGCCTGCTAAAATCCGCACTTCTTAAATATATTATTTTAGTGTATACATCACTTATTTTATATATAGGTGCATTCGATGGGCCAAGAAGCTTTATATTATCTGAAAGCTTTTCTGTCTTTTTCTCAAGCAGCTGCTTTATATTTTCTGCAGCTTTCAAAAGCTTATTCTCATCTTCTGAACTGATATTTATTTTAATCATATTACTTACAGGTGGATATGAAAGCATTTTTCTATATGCTATTTCTTTATCATAGAAGCCTGTGTAATCCTGGCTGGCTGCACATATTATACCATAATTATCTGGTGAATACGTCTGTATAACCACTTCGCCCCTTCTTACACCTCTTCCAGCCCTGCCGGCTGCCTGGGTTACAAGCTGGAATGTTCTTTCAACTGCCCTGTAATCGCCTGAATAAAGTGACATATCTGCTGCAACTATACCAACAAGTGTAACCTTTGGAAAATCATGTCCCTTGACTATCATCTGCGTTCCTACAAGAACGTCTGCCTGCTGTGTTGCAAATGCATTCAATATATGTTCATGTCCATCTTTTCCTTTGGTCGTATCCAAATCCATACGCAGTACTGTTGCATCCGGAAACATCTTATGTACTGCATCTTCAACAGCCTCTGTTCCTGCCTTAAAGCCTGATATATATCTTGAACCACATTCCGGACATATCTTAACCTGCGGTGTTTCATAGCCACAGTAATGACATACAAGCCTTCCGTTACGATGTGCAGTCATGGAAACATCACAATGTGGACACTTACAGACATATCCACAGGCTCTGCATGATACAAATCCAGCTGTTCCACGTTTATTAAGGAACAACATTATCTGTTCTTTCTTATCGAGCCGGTCACGTATAAGCTCCTGAAGCTTTAGAGAAAATATAGTTCTGTTACCAGACTTCAGTTCTTTTCTCATATCCGATATATATCCCTGCGGCAATTCACTTTTTCCTGCCCTGTTTTTTAATGTAAGCAGCTTAAACTCACCGTTTTTAGCCCTGTAAAAGCTATCTATAGATGGAGTCGCTGAACCAAGTATAACCGATGCATTATGTTCCTTTGCTATATGTATGGCAGTTTCAACCGCATGATATCTTGGAAGCTGTTCAGATCTGTAAGCGCCTTCATGTTCCTCATCTATAACAATAAGGCCAAGATTAGGAAACTGTGTAAAAAGTGCTGATCTTGGTCCTATCATTATACTTACCTCACCTTTTAGTGCACGTAAAAACTGATCATATCTTTCACCCTTAGACATACGTGAATTAATAATAGAAACCTTGTCTCCAAATCTGTGATAGAATCTTTGTACAGTCTGAAAAGTAAGTGCAATCTCGGGTATAAGCATAATAACCTGTCTTCCGCCGGCTATAACATGCTCTATAACATCCATGTATACCTCAGTCTTACCACTTCCAGTCACACCATGTATAAGATAAGTTTTATAAATCCTGTTATTATAATCAGCTATGATACTTTGTACCGCTGCTCTTTGTTCCTCGTTAAGCACTACATCCTTGCCAAACACTTTTTTATCAGAAACAGGATTTCGGTAGTATTCCTCTGTTTTAACGATGATAACCTTATCCTCTTCCATAGCTTTTACCGTGGATGAAGATATATTAAGCTTACTTCTTACTATCTCACTATCTATAACAGGCTCTTCTATAAGCGCTTCTAAAAGCCTGTGCTTAGCCTTTGCCTTTTTTTTATATATCAAAAGAAGCTCTCTTGCCTTATCTTCATCTATATTAAGACACACTGCCCTCTTAACCTTCTGATTTATCTTATCTTTAACAGGAATAACTGTCTTTAATGCCTGGTTCATGGTACAACCATAATGAGTCTTTAACCAGAAAGCCAGCTTGATCATATCTGTTGCTGCATTGACACGTTTGTCAGCTATACCTTCTATGAATTTAATCCTGTTAACATCATAAGAAGGCTCCTGTGTCATTGAAATAACATAACCTGTCAGTTGCCTGTTTCCTTTGCCAAAAGGAACTCTTACCACACTGCCTATCTCTAATATGCCTTCTAGTTCAGGGGGTATTGCATACTGAAATGTTTTATCAAGCTGTTCATGTGATATATCAATTATAATATCAGCGTACATTTTTCTCCTTTAATTCATCAAGTACTTCAGCTATAAGCACTCTCTCATCCATTGGATACTTAACACCTTTTATTTCCTGATAATCTTCATGTCCCTTACCTGCAAGTACTATAATATCTCCTGGTTCTCCATGCTCAATAACATATTTTATAGCTTCTTTTCTATCTACTATATCAATATGTTTACCATCAGTTTTACTTATACCTGTCTTGATATCCTCCATAATAGCTTCTGGCTCCTCAAATCTTGGATTATCTGACGTTATTACAGTAAGATCTGCATATTTTCCTGATACTTCACCCATCTCAAACCTTCTCTCCCTTGAACGGTTTCCACCGCATCCAAAAAGACAGATAAGTCTGTGTGGATTGTATTCTTTTAATGTTTTAAGAATACTTTCAAGTGACATGGCGTTGTGTGCATAATCTATCATAAGTGTGAATTTATCAGAAACTTTTACAAGTTCTATTCTTCCCTTTACCTTTACATCCTTTAACACATTTTCAACTATATCCTTATCCACGTTAAAATGCCTTGTAACTGCTATTGCACATAACGAATTATATACTGAAAACATTCCAGGAAGTGATAATGCAACGTCCATATTGATAAGTCCCTGACACTTATATGTAAGGCCAATCTTTCCCGGTTCATGAAGCAGCTTAACATCCACAGCCCTTATGTCTGCTGCCTCTGACACTCCATAGCTTTCTGTCATACATATAGAATTCTTTAATATATCTTTCGTATGCTTATCATCAGCATTCACTATTCCTGTCCTGCATTGCTTAAAAAGTTTAGCCTTACATTCAAGATATTCTTCAAACGAAGCATGCTCATCAGGTCCTATATGGTCTGGTTCAAGATTAGTAAACACACCTATATCAAACATAATACCAGCTGTTCTATCAAGCTTAAGTCCCTGTGAAGAGACCTCCATAACCACAGCCTTGCAGCCTGCATCAACCATCTTACGGAATGTTTCATGGATCTGTAGAGACTCTGGCGTTGTATTACATGAAGGAATCGTTTCATCACCTATCACAGTTTCTATAGTTCCTATAAGACCTGTTTTTATTCCACATGCACATAAAACATTCTTGATCATATAAGTTGTAGTTGTCTTACCCTTCGTTCCAGTAATACCTATAGTGAACAGCTTCTTGTCAGGATTACCATAAAATGCAGCTGACATAAGTGCAAGTGCAAGTCTTGTGTTATCACATTCTATTAACGTAACATCACCAGATGGAACCTCATAATCAGAGCCCTTCTGTACAACTATGACAGCTGCCTTATCCTTAATCTGCCCTATATACTTATGTCCGTCACTCACTGCTCCTACAATACATACAAATATTCCACCATCTGTTACTTTTCTTGAATCTGATGCAATACCGGTAACATCTGTATCAACACTGCCCTTTAATAATGTATATTCAAACTTTTCTATTTCATTATCCGCACATATGTCCAATATATTCTTAAGCTGCATAATTAGTCCTCCCGATAAACATTCAACATCATATCTGCCAATTAGAATAATCCTGTTATTCTTTCTTCTTTTTCATCATAGTCTATACCTTCCGCTGCTGGTACCTTAGGTAAACCTGGCATAGTAAGCACCTTTCCTGTAAGCGCAACCACAAAGCCTGCACCTGCATCAACATATACCTCTCTTATATTGATAGTAAAGCCTTCTGGTCTTCCAAGCTTAGCCGCATCATCAGAAAGTGAATACTGTGTCTTAGCCATACATACTGGGAAGCTGCCAAATCCCATCTGTGTAATATGATCAAGCTCTTTTTTAGCCTTGGCATCATATGTTACACCATCAGCACCATATATTTCTTTTGCAATCTTTAATATTTTATCTTCAAGTGGAAGTTCATCCTCATATAATGGTTTAAAATCACTCTTCTTGTTTTCTAAAGTCTTAAGCACCTTATCAGCAAGCTCCTGTCCGCCTTCTCCGCCTTTAGCCCATACATTTGAGAGTGCGAACTCACATCCTAAATCTTCACAGTGTTTTTTAATGAATTCATATTCTTCCTGTGTATCTGTAATAAATGAATTCAATGTTACAATAACAGGTACTCCATACTTATGCACATTCTCGATATGCTTATCAAGGTTAACTATACCCTTCTTTAAGGCTTCCATATTTTCTTTTCCAAGTTCAGTCTTAGGAACACCACCATTGTATTTTAATGCCTTAACTGTTGCTACAATAACTGTTGCCGCTGGTTTAAGTCCTGCTTTTCTACACTTTATATCAAAGAACTTCTCAGCTCCAAGATCAGCTCCAAAACCAGCCTCTGTAACTGCTACATCTGCAAGCTTCATAGCAAGCTTAGTTGCTCTTACTGAGTTACAGCCATGTGCTATGTTAGCAAATGGTCCTCCATGTACAAGCACTGGTGTACCTTCAAGTGTCTGTATCATATTAGGCTTTATAGCATCCTTTAAAAGGGCTGCCATAGCTCCTGTTGCTTTAAGATCAGCTGCTGTAACTGGATCTCCTGCATAATTATATGCAACTATTATCTTTGAAAGTCTTTCTTTTAAATCCTTCATGTCTTCTGCAAGACATAATATAGCCATGATTTCTGATGCAACTGTTATAATAAAATGATCTTCTCTTACAACACCATTTGGCTTATCGCCAAGTCCTATAACGATATTTCTTAACGTTCTGTCATTCATATCCATACATCTTTTCCAGACAATACGCTTAGTATCTATGCCAAGTGCATTACCCTGATGGATATGATTATCTAACATGGCTGCTAAAAGATTATTAGCTGATGTTATGGCATGGAAATCACCCGTAAAATGCAGATTAAGATCCTCCATTGGAACAGCCTGTGCATATCCGCCTCCTGCTGCTCCACCCTTTATGCCAAAACATGGTCCAAGTGATGGTTCTCTTAATGCAGCTATTGCATTAACTCCTCTCTGACATAAGGCTTCTGTAAGTCCAAGACTTATAGTAGTCTTTCCTTCACCTGCTGGAGTTGGATTGATAGCTGTTATAAGAACAAGCTTTCCATCTTCTTTGTTTTCAACCCTGTGTATAAGTTCATCAGATAACTTGGCCTTATATTTACCATACATTTCAAGTTCATCCTCTGTAACTCCTACCTTAGCCGCTACATCCTTAATATTTAATAATTTTGCTTCCTGTGCGATTTCGATATCACTCTTTACTGCCATGTCTTTATCCTTTCCGTGTCATATGTGACACCTACAAAGTATTTGTTTTCTTTTTAGTTTATTTCTTTTGTGCTTATTATAGCATGTATTACTCTTTATTTACCCTGCACTCATGAACCTGCACTATTTATATAGGCCTCAAACTCTTCCTTATCCATAAGAACTTTTCTTGGCTTTGTTCCTATCTCAGGTCCTACTACACCTGCATCTGAAAGCTGATCCATGATTCTTCCTGCCCTGTTAAAGCCTATCTTAAACTGTCTTTGCAGCATACCTATAGAGCCTCTTTCTCTTTCTATAACAAACCTTCCTGCATCCTCAAACCGGGTATCTTTATCATCCTGCCTGTCAACAGCAGCACTATCTGATGTCTTTTGTGCAACAGTTTCTGCTATGCTCTCATCATATTGTGCTTCCTCTGTCATATTTTCCTTAAGAAAATCAACAACTCTTGATACTTCTTCATCCGATACAAAGGCTCCCTGCACTCTTATAGGCTTAGGAATGTTAGATGGGAAGTACAGCATATCTCCTTTACCAAGAAGTTTTTCAGCTCCATTCATATCCAGAATAGTTCTGGAATCAACACCTGATGATACCGAAAATGCGATTCTTGATGGAACATTAGCCTTGATAAGTCCCGTAATTACGTTAACGGATGGCCTCTGCGTTGCAATAACCATATGTATGCCCGCTGCCCTTGCAAGCTGTGCAAGCCTGCATATAGCATCTTCCACTTCTCCTGGTGCAACCATCATAAGATCCGCAAGTTCATCAACAATTATAACTATCTGAGGTAGTTTTTCAACAGGGACCTCCCCTTCCTTAACGTCCATCTTTCCGACTGCATCATTATATCCTTTAAGATTACGTACTCCCATATCGGCAAAAAGCTTATATCGTTTCGTCATCTCGTTGACTGCCCAGTTAAGTGCGCCTGCAGCCTTCTTAGGATCTGTGACAACAGGGAGAAGAAGATGTGGTATTCCGTTATATGTACTAAGCTCAACTACCTTAGGATCCACCATGATCATTTTAACTTCATCTGGTCTTGCTTTATATAAAATACTCATGATGATTGTATTTATACATACTGATTTACCTGAACCTGTTGCTCCTGCAATAAGAAGATGAGGCATTTTAGCTATATCTGCTACTATCGTCTTACCAGCTATATCCTTTCCAGCTGCAAATGAAATCTTAGATTGGTTATTCTTAAATGCTTCATTTTCAATAAGTTCTCTTAAATACACACTGCCGGCTTCCTTGTTAGGAACCTCAATTCCAATAGCCGACTTACCTGGAATAGGAGCTTCTATTCTTATGTCCGCAGCTGCCAGACTTAGTTTAATATCATCTGCAAGCGAAACTATCTTACTCACCTTAACACCAAGCTCTGGTTTTAATTCATATCTTGTAACCGCAGGTCCACAGCTTATATCTGTTATATCTACCTTAACACCGAAATTCTGAAGTGTCTGCTTAAGCGTGATTGCTGTATTTCTGTTTTCGCGTTCAAGATTAGCAGATGATGACTTTGTGTTTCTGTTAAGCAGACTCACAGGTGGAAACTTATATTCCCTGACATGCCTTGCAGCTTCTGGCATAATATTGCTGGCAGTTTTTTGTGAAACAGCCTGCTTATTATGTTGTGTGCTTACTGCACTGCTTACTTCCTCATTATCATACGATGTTATATTCTCATCATGATTTATATCATCTGCTGTATCGCATATCTCTTCGGTATCATATGCATCTGCATCATTATATGCATTTTTTTCATTATATATATTTCCTTCATCCGCTGTGTCATATATATCAGCATTGTATTCCTCCGATACCTCGGGATCATATTCTGTCAGTTCCTTCTCTTTTTCATCCGGATATTCTGTATCATGTTCTTCGTAATCGTCTTCTCTTGTACTTATTGTTTCATCATATGACATACCATGATCCAAAGCTGTATTATCGTTATCCTGCCTGTCACTATGCACTTCCCATATATCAGAAGTTCTGTTTATGTTGTTATGCTTTTCTGGTATGATCAGTGGATCATATATATCATCCATATACACATCATCATCATTGGCTACAGGCTGTATTTCATGTATATCTATATCCTGATTAGCTGTCTCTGGCTGTGTATCCTGTATTGTAAGATCTTTAGTCACTCCTCTTTCAACATGATTCATACGCGCATTAGCCATAGCCTCTTCTTTAGCTTTTTTAGCTGCTATAATCTGCTCTTTTTTTTCTAATCTTCTTATTCTTGCCTGATGCTTTTCATTCTCTCTCATAGCACGATATTCTTCATCACTCATACCGCTGTCTTTCCTGCTCATTGAAGAATGTTCCCTATATGCAGAATAATCTTCTCTTGCTTCTTTTACAAGCCTGTGTCCACCATTCCTTAGTCCACCTATAAATGATTTTTCTGTTATCAATATAACACATATTATTGCAAGAATAATCAAAATCACCATAGTTCCTGCCATACCAAGCGGACTTAGTATCTTACATAAAATCCCTCCAAACAGACCACCGCCTGTTTTATGCTCTGAACAATATGTAAAATATGAACCAACGGAATCCCTGATATCTGGTTTGTTAGTCATTCTCTGCCATATTGCTGCTGTTATCACGGATAAGACATAAACTGCTGCAGCTTTAATACGCATGACACCTATTATGTCCTTGTTAGCAAGCATAAACAATATACTTCCTGCTACTATAAATGGAATTATATACGCAGCTATACCAAACAGTCCGAACATAAACCACTTAATTGCCTGTCCTACCATACCAGCCATATTAAAATTACTTAATAATAAAATTATTGTACATGCAAATGCTAATAATAAGATTATCTCATCTCTTAATGCATTATTCTGTGGTTGTGGCTGCTGTGATGCAGTACCTGTACCCTTCTTTGTGGAACTCTTTTTTGACGGAGTTCTGCTGGCGTTTGATGTTCTTGCTCCAGTTGTTTTAGAAGTTTTACTCTTTGATGTTCTATTATTGCCTTGACTTCTGCTCTTCTTAGTGTTTGAAGCCATAATTTTCCAAATCCTCCATCATAATCTTATACACATCTCTAATCTAATGTGTTTTAATCTATAACTTATTTAGTATAACATTTCCATTATTTTAACGCAAGAAAGATGCCACATATACTAACGTACCCATACATCATGGATCATTGGTATGTGACATCTTTCTGTTCATAATTTCATGTATTGCTTAAGAATCACTGCTTAGCCTTAGTCTTCATCATCACTGGCAGCCTCAGCAAAACCCTGACGCTTTCTTGCCATGTCATCACTTTCAAGATATTCATCATATGTTGTAATCTTATCAATAAGCTGTCCCGATGGAACTATCTCCATAATACGATTAGCTGTTGTCTGTATAAACTGATGGTCATGAGATGTGAAAAGTGCAACACCAGGGAACTTAATAAGTCCGTTGTTAAGTGCTGTAATTGATTCCATATCAAGATGATTAGTAGGATCATCAAATATAAGTACATTAGAACCCATAATCATCATCTTTGATATAAGACATCTTACCTTTTCTCCACCTGAAAGTACCTTAACTTTCTTAACACCATCGTCACCAGCAAAAAGCATACGTCCAAGGAAACCTCTTACATATGTTGGATCTGGATCTGGTGAATACTGTGTAAGCCATTCAACTATAGTATCTTCTCTGTTAAACTCTGCTGCGCTGTCCTTAGGGAAATATGCCTGTGAAGTTGTAACACCCCACTTATAAGATCCTTCATCAGGCTCCATATTACCAGTAATAATGTTGAACAATGTTGTTGTTGCAAGCTCATTAGAACCAACAAATGCAATCTTATCTTCCCTGTTTACTATAAATGATATATTATCAAGAACCTTAACTCCATCTATAGTCTTAGATATACCTTCTACTGTAAGTACTTCATTACCAATCTCTCTTGATGGTCTGAAATCTATATATGGATACTTTCTACTTGATGGTCTTATCTCATCAAGTTCAATCTTCTCTAATGCTCTCTTACGCGATGTAGCCTGCTTAGACTTAGATGCATTAGCAGAGAATCTCTGGATAAAGTCCTGTAATTCCTTAATCTTTTCTTCCTTTTTCTTGTTAGCTTCCTTCATCTGCTTAATGATGAGCTGGCTTGATTCATACCAGAAATCATAGTTACCTGCATAAAGCTGAATCTTGGCATAATCAATATCTGCTATCTGTGTACATACTTTGTTAAGGAAATATCTGTCATGTGATACAACTATAACAGTATTCTCAAAGTTAATAAGGAACTCCTCAAGCCATGCTATAGCATCAAGATCAAGGTGGTTAGTAGGCTCATCAAGTAAAAGAATATCTGGATTACCAAAAAGTGCCTTAGCAAGAAGAACCTTAACCTTCTCACTACCATTAAGCTCTGACATATTCTTATAATGAAGATCTGTAGTAATGCCAAGTCCGTTAAGCAGCTGTGCAGCATCTGATTCTGCTTCCCATCCGTTCATATCAGCGAATTCTGCTTCAAGCTCACTTGCCTTATTACCATCCTCTTCTGTGAAATCTTCCTTGGCGTATATAGCTTCTTTTTCTTTCATTATTTCATAAAGTCTTGTATTACCCATAATAACTGTATCAAGAACTGTATAATCATCATATTTAAAGTGATCCTGTTCAAGGAAAGATAATCTCTGACCTGGTGTTATAGTTACATCTCCCTTACTTGGTTCAATCTGACCTGTAAGAATCTTTAAAAATGTTGACTTACCAGCACCATTGGCACCTATAAGTCCATAACAGTTTCCTTCTGTAAACTTAATATTTACATCTTCAAAAAGGGCCTTTTTACCTATACGAAGTGTTACGTTGTTTGCACTAATCATTAAATCATTCCTCCATTAATGGTTAACTTAACCAGTTCATTTATATTGTGGACTACCTTATTTATTCCTGGTAGTTATAATCATATCTGATTATATGGACATTAAGAGTAATTTTAACACTTATATTGTCTAAACATAATAAGCCACAATACTAAAACATAACAATTATATATGGTAAACGAATTAAAAGCAAGCACTAATAATATTGTGAATTATAATTGTAAATTATAATGATGTCGGGGTCAAAAGCCCACGACTTTGATACCTACAGATTGTTTCGTGCTACGCACTCCCACAATCCTACCTGATGTTCGTAGCAGAAATCATTTTACGACTCCATGTTAAAAATATCACTCGTTACACCAAGAAAAATATCCATCGCATATGCATAAGTTTTTTCATCAGCTGTATTAGAAGAATTCTTTATGGCAACTGCATCTGAAAGCCAGCTGCATCTTGATGGATATGCTTCATCTGGCATATTATTAACAACATATACCTTTATTAACCCCTTCTTATGAAGCTTTCTGGCAAGTTCAATATAATAAAGAGCACTTACGCTTAAAAACAGTTCATCCGATATAACAATTACTATATATCTATGCTTTATAAATAACTTCTTTGTTTCTTCAATGCTAAGATCCCATATATCATCTGTCACATTCTGTCCTTTGTAAACATTGCATACATCCATCCCCATACTATCAAGATGTTCCATAAGACTATCCACCTCAGCCCATCTCTTTTGTAAATTAAATAATAACAAAAAAACACCTCCCAATAATAAAATATAAGCCCTGCACTACGCCGTGCATGTCCAAGTTAGCTTCGCTCTCTTGGACTGTCGGGCTTTCGCCCTATCAGACTTAATTCCAAATCAGAACTTTGTGCAAGCACAGTTCTGGTTTGGAATTAAGTCTGGCACGGCTCAATGCTTACGCACATTGTAGCACATTTTTGGGGGGATTATTGGGGGATGTTGTATGTTGTTGTTGTTTTGTTGTAATCCGTTAGATTTTTGCTGTCATGTAAATATTTTTTGATATATTTTATGTCAGTATAATAATTATGCTGTTATTGTAGTTCCAGTTTTACCTGCAAGTCCTTCCTTTGCTTTTTCAAGGTTGGCTATAACTGCTTTTCTATCAGAATCTGCTGTAACAAATCTTATAGATGCATCTACCTTAGGGAATGTTGTTTTAGCTGGGAAATGTCCAGCCTTAATGTACTGATGAAGCTCTGTTGCTGTCACTTTATCAAACTCTTTCTCATCTGCTGTCCCTTTACCTATTGTTAATCTATCATAAGCTGTAAGGAAAAGAAGTGTTTCAGCTCCTACAAGTTCAGCTAACTTAGCAGCTGTATAATCTTTTTCTATGATAGCTGACGCTCCCTTAAGATGAGAACCCTGCTGTAACACTGGAATTCCACCACCACCTGCAGCTATAACCACCTGATCAGCATCAAGAAGTGCCTTAACTGCATCTATTTCATATATATCTATAGGCATAGGTGATGCAATGATTCTTCTGAACTTTCCTGGTTCTTCTTCTATTACGTAATTTCCTTTATCTTCCTCAGCCTCTGCCTCAGCCTTTGTCATACATCTTCCTATTATCTTAGATGGCTCAGAAAATGCTATATCAAAAGGATCAACTCTTACCTGTGTAATTATAGTAGAAACCGTCTTATATATACCTCTGTTAAGAAGTTCTTCCCTTATGGCATTCTGAAGATCATATCCTATATATCCTTCACTCATAGCTCCACATACTGACATAGGTGCAACTGTTCTGTCTTCTGGCTCAAGTCTTGCAAACTCTGTCATAGCAGTCTGAATCATGCCAACCTGTGGTCCATTACTATGTGTAATAACTACCTGATACTTTGCTTCTACAAGATCAGCAACAGCTTTTGCCGCTTTTTTTACATTAGTCTGCTGTTCTGGAAATGTAACTCCAAATGAATTTCTTCCCAAAGCAACTACTATTCTTTTCTTTTCCATATCACAAACCTCTCAATTCTTCACGATATTCACATAAAACCTTCAAAAATAAAACCTTCAAAAATGAATTAAGTGTTAATACATTATATATTATATTGTGTTAAAAAGCAAACAATTAGCTTAGCTTATAATTTTTAAATTTTGCTGATATCTCATGTCTGTTATATAAAACTCCTCTCATAAACACATATACACATAATCAGAACGTTTAAGTGTATACAGAATAAAATAAC
>OGFJ01001456.1_pt1 | contig 15408 bp, 3 predicted proteins | sample 1570861 | NCBI WGS metagenome assembly OGFJ01 (sample SAMEA2582060, study PRJEB24529) | metagenome | biome: Human gut stool | place: China | collected 2011
TCCATGCAGAAGAAGTGTCTCATCAATCTTTTCTGCACTCTGCCGTTCCAGTGCTTCCTGTTTTGTGGCAGAGACTTCTCTTTCTTTCTGGACTTCCCATTCTGTTTCTGTGATTCCAAAGATACCGTCATATCCAAAAATCTCATTTTCCGTCTCCACAAGCACCTGTTCTACCCGTTGTGGATTCTCTAGATTTCCATATAAGATGTAAATTTCTGCCCCTCCACGGTACAATTCATATGCACGGTCTTTCGTAAGCGGAAGCATATGGTCTAACTGGATTCCTGCCTCGTGCATTTCCGTAAAACCGATCATGCCATCTGGGAAATTGTCAATCTGTGCCTGTGTTTCATTCATAAGGCTTCTCGTATATTCACTTCCCGGTCTGCGGATTGCAGTCATCATACGGTTCACCAGTCCAAGCACTTCGTCTTTGTCATCCATCTTATATGCAAAATTCACAATAAGATTTCTCTGGGAATCTGTGAAATCTCCCGTATTGGCAGCTTCTGCTGTTTCAATCAGACGGTGGGCATACTGCATGGCTGTTTCTTCTGCAATCTCTGGTTCCTTGGCTGGGAAGTTTGCCCTTGCTGCCTGAATCACTTCATACACCAGCTTTGAACCAGCTTCATCGTAAGATTCTCTCATATCCCATACCAGGTCATTCAGTCTTTCCACCTGTCCGGGAAAAGTTTCCGCATATTCATTTACAAATGCCTTTTCTTCTTCTGAAAAAATATTTCTTGGAAACTCTGCTTTTTGCACCAACATCTCTGCCTGATCTTTCGGAGAAAGGTCAGAAAAAGAAGTAACGCCTGTGTCCGCATCATATTCCACATCATAAAAATCAATCGGATAGTTCTCTCCGTGCCCACTGCTGTCATACAGTGGTGTGACGGCAACACCTTTTTCTTCCAGAAAACTTTCCAGAGGTTTCTCATTCTCCTCTATCTCACCACTTTCCAGAAGGCTGACGTATTCTTCCACATTCTGTTCTAACTGTTCCCTGCTCATATTTTCGATCAGATCATAAGTAAACTCGGAACCCATGCTGCCCGAAAGATGCAGAATCAAATCTTCCTTATGGAAGGTATCCCGGATTGGTCTTTCCATTTCCAACTCGTACATCTGTGCCTCGATATTCTCAATGATCTCTGCCGATGTTTTTCGGATGGTATCCATAGATGCTTTCAACGCCTTCATATCCCTGCTCTCGCACCAGCTGGCGATATAGGTAAACGAATATTCTGAAGTATCCAGACCAAAATGGTTGCAGACTATGTAAGCAATACTTTCTGCTTCCACTTCCTTTGTTGTCTGGTCTTTTAAGACGCCTTCCGCATCCATTACTTCCCGGTCATGCAGCAATGCGTGGCTCACTTCATGGACTCCGGTTTTCATCGTCTGGACATTACTCATATCTTCCTTTATCGCAATATATTTTTCTGTCTGGTGATAATAGCCTTTTGCTTCCCCTTCCACATTCATCATGCGGATCGGTACAGGAGAAATATTCTGCAATGCCTGCATGAACGTATCATAAAACTGTACACTTCCGGTAAGCTCCGGCACCTCCAGTTCTGCGATCGGTTCTCCCTCTGTCTGGCTGACATCAAACACTGTCGTTATGCGGAATCTCGGTATCACCATCTCCACAATCTCTGTTTCCGGCTGTCCATCATCCCCGATCACAGGCTCTTTTGTTACCGGGTCGATCTTTTCAATCTCCTGTTTCTCACGGATGGGTGCCGGTGCGATGATCTGGATTCCTTTTTCCCCTCTCTTTACATGGCGGTTAAACTTCTTCTGCCATGCCTGATACCCTGCCACCAGTGTTGCTTCCGGTTTCTGCATGGTGATCAGCAGCGTGTTATTAAAGCTGTAATTATGGAACTTTGACATGGTATTCAGATATTCGGTATATCTCTCCGAAGTAAAGATTTCTTTTACTCCCTGCTCCAGCCGTTCCGATATTTCTTTTAACTGTTTTTCTATATTATTTGCCATAAACAAACCCTCCATTTTATGTCCCCGCCAGAGAAAACTCTGACGGGAAATCTTTTATAACTCCTGTTCGTGTTTTTTCTTTGCAGTTTTCTGTGTAACGGTCGGTTCCGCTGTATTCTGCTGTGCCTTCTCCTGCTTTAAGCGTTCCAGAATAGATGGCTTATGGATTCTGTCTGCTGTTTCCGGAAGTTCTTTTTCTTCTACGGCATCCCTGCTGTCTGTGTTACTTCCTTCTCTGCCAATATCCTCATCTGCCATAATCGTCTCATTGCCCTTTTCATCCATGTTCAGCAAGGCATTTAACTCGGATAACCGTTCTATCTTTTCATTCAGCTCTGCTTCTTTCGGAAATGGTTTCTTTACCTCTTCCTGTGCAGTAGCAAGCTGCTGTTGTACGGTTTCCAATTTCTGCTCACTTTCCGTCAGCTTCCTGTCAATGGAAGAAAGGGTGTTATGGATACGCTGCATATTTCCTACCGGGTCTTTTCCGATCTCCAGCTTATAAGAGCATTTTCCTTTGACCGTCAGTTCAAACGCATTGGAGAACATATTGTAGGAAGCAGATAACGTAAACCCATGATATTCCCCGACCTTTCCGCCGGTGCTGACGGTTTTTAAACCTGCACAGGCGGCGATCAACGCTTCGCCTGCTTCTTTCTTATCTTCATAAAGGACATTCCCTACTGTCATGGCAAACATGTCATTATCCTGTAAATCCACACTTTTTACTACCTGGGAATCTATCTGCATCCCGGCAATCCGCTCTTTCAATGCACTGATCTGTACCGGGAAATTCTTTGCAATATCGGATTCCAGACGGTAAATCTGACTGGTATGGTTTGCCTTTAGAAGTTTTAGCTTACTCACCTGCACATCCAGATCCATTTTTTCTTTAATGTACGGATTGCCTGTGGCAAGTGCCTTTATTTCCGCATAGGACAGTGCCGTATCATCCACATCTTCACAAGCCCTGACCGGGGATTTACTGGTCATGATCTGGCTGATGAACTTCTGCTTATTCTCCAAAATCTGCCACATATACGCATCAAAAGTGTTCTCCGTCACATACCGGAATATCTTTACTTTGTCATTCTGGTTTCCCTGTCTTAAGATACGTCCTTCCTGCTGTTCCAGATCAGACGGCTTCCACGGACAGTCAAGGTGATGGAGGGCAATGAGCCTGTCCTGTACGTTGGTACCAGCACCGAGTTTTGGAGTGGAACCCATAAGGATTCTCACCTGCCCGGCCCGTACCTTTGCAAACAAATCTGCTTTCTTTGTCTCCGTGTTGTATTCATGGATAAACGCAATCTCTTCTTTCGGGATTCCCCTGGCAACCAGTTTGTTTCGGACATCATCATATACATTGAAAGTCCCATCCCCTTTTGGAGTAGACAAGTCACAGAAGATCAGCTGTGTTGTCCGATCTGCTTTTCCCTCGTCCCATACCTGAAAAGCATTTTCCACACAGGTATTGACCTTGCTTTTTTCTGCATCCGGAAGGAGTTCATTTAATAGCCTCTGATCCAATGCACATTTTCTTCCGTCATTGGTAATCTTGAGCATGTTGTCCACCGTTGGATTCACAAGACCGGCTCTTACTTCTTCCGCACGTTCCGAAAAGGCACTGACCATTTCCTGCTGTTCTTCACTTGGTTTCAAGACTTCATTGATAAACTCTGCTTCCGGTACAGGAAGATTCAGCATATCCGATGTCTGAATATCCGCAGCTTCCTTAAAAATGGAGATCAGCTCTGGAAGATTAAAAAAACGGGCAAACCGTGTTTTCGCACGATAGCCCGTTCCTTCCGGTGATAATTCGATTGCGGTTACTGTCTCCCCAAACGTTGCCGCCCAGGAATCAAAGTGTCCCATACCCATACGCATGAGTGTGTCATACTGGAGATAACGCATGATAGTGTAAAGCTCCGTCATACTGTTCGATACGGGAGTACCTGTAGCAAAGGTGATCCCTCTGCCGCCGGTCAGTTCATCCATGTACCGGCATTTCATAAACATATCCGAACTTTTCTGTGCATCCGTCTGTGAGATACCCGCCACATTCCGCATTTTTGTATACAAAAAAAGGTTCTTAAAACTATGGCTCTCATCCACAAACAGCCGGTCTACGCCTAACTGCTCAAAAGTTACTACATCATCCTTTCTGGTCTGGTCATTGAGTTTCTTCATCCTCGCCTGCAGACTCTTCTTTGTTTTTTCCAACTGCTTGATGGTATAATTCTGCCCTGCCTGATGTGCCGCTTCTTCAATGGAAAACGTAATATCTGCGATCTGATCTTCCAGCATGGCAATCTGCCGTTCTCTTGAAAGAGGGATTTTCTCAAACTGCGTATGGCCGATGATCACGGCATCATAATCCCCTGTCGCAATACGGGAACAGAACCGTTTTCGGTTTGCCGGCTCAAAGTCTTTCTTCGTTGCCACCAGGATATTTGCTCCCGGATAGAGACGTAGGAAATCACTGCCCCACTGCTCGGTCAGATGGTTTGGCACAACATAAAGATTCTTTTGTGAGAGTCCCAGCCGTTTTGATTCCATACCGGCTGCGATCATCTGGAACGTCTTTCCTGCTCCTACGCAATGAGCCAGTAACGTATTATTTCCATACAGCACATGAGCCACTGCGTTTTTCTGATGCGGCATCAGGGTGATCTCCGGGTTCATGCCGACAAACTGAATATGGCTTCCATCATATTCCCGTGGACGGATGCTGTTAAATCGTTCATTATAGATCTTACAGAGATCTTCCCGTCGGTGCAGGTCTTTAAATATCCACTCCTTAAATTCCTCTTTGATCAGTTCCTGCTTCTGCTGTGCCAGCATCGTTTCCTTCCGGTTTAATTCCCGGTGTTCCCCCTCGGCATCCTGTACCGTGTCATAAATCTTGGTATCTCTAAGGTTTAAGGCATCTTCCAAAAGGCGGTAGGCATTGGCTCTCTGTGTTCCATAAGTGGAAGTGACAAGGGCATTTCCGTAGCTGTCCACATTCTTTCCCATAACATTCCATTGTCCGGTCACTTCGGCATACTGGACTTTGACCTTGCTCCCTACATAATATCTTGGTGTATGGAATGTTTCTGCCATGAACCGTGTAATGTAATCCTCGGAGATCCAGGTTGCCCCAAGTCTTGCTTCAATCTCTGATGCATCCAGATCTTTTGGCTGTACCTGCTCCAAATACTGCACATTCACCTGATATTCCGGGTGATCTTCTGCAAACTGTTTTGCGATCTGCAGTTTCTCCCTCACATTTCCAGAAAGATATTCGTCCGACGGCTCCCATTTTTCACTGATCGGATTCTTAAAGATCACCCCTGCCAGTTCTTCTGTAAGCTCCTCTTCTGTTTTCCCGGAAAGCTGTGCCATATAAGAAAGGTCAACGCCTGCCCTCTCACCGATAGAAACCGCAAGTGCCTCACTGGCAGTATCTACAGAAGTTACCGTTTCTGCCCTGCGGATTGTCCTTTTGGTAAAAATATCCGCTTTCCGTTTCAGTTCTCCCTTATCATCCAGAAATTCCAGAGAAGTCAAAAGACAATAGCTGCTGTCCTGACTGAATGCCCTCTTATTGGCATTGCTGCTGATAAGACCATATTTTGCTGTAAAGATATCATATTCTTCATTGAGTTTTTCCTGCAGCTTTGTGATCTGCTCATCGCTTCCCTCTTCCATCTGACACCGGATCAGTTCATTCGTAACATCACGGATCTTCACCATCCCTTTGACACGTTCCGCTGTCATTGCCGGAAGTTCCATCCGATTCATCACAGAATTTTCCCGGTAATAGACTTCCTCATTCACTACGGTAAAACTGAAATTCTTTACATCCGGGTCTGCCGGTATAAAGACAACATCCTCCTCCAGCTCTGTATCCGAAAGTTCCAGTTCCGTGATCGTGCCATGGATATTCTGGACAGCTTCTTTTAATTGTTCTTCTAAGGTAATTCCTTCTTTTGGTTTTACGGTCACTTCCTGCTTTCCATACTGGGTACTTTCTGTAGTAAACTCACCAAGCACCATTTCCGGATGCTCTGCAAAATAAGCATTGACTGAATAGCCTTCCGGTGTTTCCTTTAAATTTAACCATTCCGGTTCCTCAATGGATGCCCTGTCCCTTTTCTGGAAAAACAGAATATCAGAAACAACGCTGGTATTGGCATTTCTCTGGAACGCATTATTCGGTAATCGGATGGCTCCAAGCAGTTCTGCCCGGTTTGCGATATACTGTCTCACTGCCGGGTTCTGCTTATCCATCGTTCCACTGGAAGTTACCACTGCAACTACACCGCCCGGACGGACCAGATCAAGGGATTTTGCAATAAAATAATCATGGATCATAAAATGATGCCGGTCATATCTGCGGTCACTGACCTGATACGCCCCAAATGGAACATTGCCTATCACACAGTCGAAAAAGCTATCCGGATAACTGGTTTCCTCAAATCCCTGCACGGCAATCTTATTTTTCTGGTAAAGCTGTTTTGCGATCCTGCCCGAAACCGGGTCGAGTTCCACACCGTACATATTGGTTTTGCCCATACTCTCCGGGATCAGTCCCATAAAGTTACCAACACCACAAGACGGTTCCAGGATATTCCCCTGCTTCAGTCCCATATTTTCCAGTGCTTCATACATACTTCGGATTACTATCGGGGACGTATAAAAAGCATTTAAGGTCGATGCCTTTGCTGCACTGTATTCTTCCGGTGATAAGGTATTCTTTAACTCCAGATACTCATTCGCCCAGCTGCTGTTATTCTCTTCAAATGCCTGTGGGATACCACCCCAGCCAACATAACGGGATAAGATTTCCTGCTCTTCGGGTGTTGCCAGACGCTCTTCTTTCTCCAACGTCTGTAACAAATGGATGGCTTCCATATTTGCCTTATACTTTGACTTCGGTCCGCCTGCACCAAGGTCATTATCCTGAATACGGAAGTTGTGTGGTTCTAACACAGCTTTTTCCTGTTCCTGACTTTCCGGAATATCTTCTTTGGCAGTAACCTCTTCCTCTTCTATTTCCTCCACATCTGACATATCTACTACGGTCGGTTCTGCCACTGCCTTCGTATCCAAGAAATCAAACATGGTCATCTGGTGCCCGGATGGTTCCGCAAAAGACGGTTCTGCTTCCGGTGTCGGGAATATCGTATAGGTTCCTTCTGCATACTGGTGGAGTTCTGAAAGAAGTTCTGTTTTCTGCTGATAGTTTGTCCCATACGCTTCAAAATCCAATGGAAGAGCTGCCAATGCTGCATCCATCTTCTGTAACAGTTCTTCTGTCTGCTCTGGATTCTCTAATACTGCCACCATTTCTTTTCCTGGTTTTTCCCAGAAGAAATCATCCGTAAATGGTCTGTCTATCTCTTCCGGAAGACGGTCATAAAAGCGGAGTACCTTGTTCGCCATCTGTTCCTGTTCATATTCCGGCATACGAGCATAATCTTCTGCCTGCAGGAACTGGTCATTCTTTATCAGATAAGCTACTCTATTTGCAACTTTATTCCAAGATAATAAAACTGACGTATATGGATTTCCATAAGCACCTCTTGCAAGAAACAATCCTTTTCCATCATAATTTGCGTGTGAATCATCCGCACCAGACAGTGCATGACTGCTTCCACCGATCCCATACTGTTCCTTGATAAAACCTGTCCTCGATCTTTCATCTTCATGCAGCAGATAAAAGGAATACGTCCTAAGCCTGCCCTGCGAATACGCTCCACCTCCTGCAAGATAAGCATCAATCTCATCCTGCGTAATGAACATCGGATGGTCTTTCCATGCAAACCCGTCTCTTGCCTGATAAGGGATGACCTCATCCGCAAACTTCTGAAACTGCTTTGAGATATTTATAGGATTATAATGATGGAAACGCATAATAGAATGATTTTCTTCATAGGCTTCTGCCAGTGCATCCAGTCTTTCATTCAGTTCCGAAAGCCACTGTGGATCTTCCAGCTTTTCTTCCAGATAATCCGTGATCTCCGGATAGATACTGCGAAGATGTGGTAAATCCTCCTCATCGAAAACAATCTCCGCTACTCCTTCTGCCATATCCCCTTTCATATAGGCAAGAGCCTGAGCGTGTTCTTTTACTGCATTACTTCTTGCCGCATCCAATACAGACTGCGGTGCATATTCACCCTGGTCTAAAAGCTGATGGATACGTCCGCTGACATCTTCCCATGATAAAAATGCCTTATCTAAGATATGGTCTGTAACCGTATGCCCTACTGCGATCTGCATCCCGGTTTCATCAAACCAGACTGAATATTCATTTCCATCAATCTGAAAACCTTTTCCACCTTTACGGTATTCACGCTTCACAAACTCCGTATATTCCTCCGGTGTCTGTTCACTCATGAAATTATAGATGATCCGGAGCTGGCTTGCTTTCCGGTTTCCTCCTGTCCGTAAGATCTCATCAACAACTTCCTCTGGAATCGGGATTTCTCCTGCATAAAGGGCAGCTGCCCTTTCCTCGATGTTCCGCCTTTGTTCATCTGCAGTTGGATATTCGGGCAAAGATAAAGCAGAGGCGATCTCTTCCTCTGCTTTACTCAATCCATCTTCTCTTGTATCTTCGACTAACTGTATACCAATTCCGTCAAGATGCTCTCTTCCGCTGTTGCCATCAGTGCGTTCATGTGTGCTGTCCATGCCATCGGATCTGCTTCCTTGTCCGGTGCCGGATTCTTCTCCAGTAATTTCTCCATCTGGCTGTCCATTCTCTCCTGTGCTGCTTTCTCGATCTGTTCCAGATGGCTGTTCAGCTTCCCAGTCAGGAACAGGCTCTGATAAAGGCTGTTCTTGTGTTCCTTCAGGAATGTCCTCCGAAGCATCCCGTATTTCCCTATTGTCACTTCTTCCTCCTCTACGGTCAGGTTCGGAAACAGGTAATCCCCCTTGCGATGATATGTCAGTTCCATACTCGGTTCCTCCTTCATTTTCAATATTTTCTTCTTTTTTCGTTTCTGCATCCTGGTTTTTGATTTCACGAATTAACGTGGTAAAGTTATTATAATTCCTTTCATTGGAATTTTCAACCTCTTTTCTCGCTTCTTCCAGAGAAATTTTATGTACGGTCTTTCCAATATCAATCAGAATACTCTCACTGAGCTGGCTTGCCGTATTTCCAAGAAAGGTGAGAACTGACAGACGGTTATAATCTGTGATATGCATGAAGTCCTCTTCTTCCAGAAGTTCCATCGGGTCAATCCCGCATCGCCTGGAAAGCAGATAGTAAACACTGTCTGTTGCCAGCTGACGAAAATCACTGCGGATCGTCACCTCATCCAGATCTTCCAAATAAGTACCTTCTACAGCATATTCCAATCCATCCAGGTATTCCTCCAGATTGTCATTGACCATTTCCCTTGCGACCGCCATCAATGCGTCCTGCAAAGTTGCCGCATCCTTTTCTTCCAGAGCATAGACTTCTGCCAGATGGGTGAGGATCTCTTCTCTCTGGTGTTCCTGCATCTTCCAAAGATATGGGCTTCTGCCTCCGGCTACCATATGGGTATCCGAAATATCAAACACATAACGAAGTTTGGTATTCTGCCAGGTTTCATCAAACAAGGCAATTCCTCTTGCACCACGATTTACCCAGCGTAACATCTTTTCATTCCATAGTTCCAGTGATGCACAGGCTGTTGCTTCTGGACGCTGTGCATGGATCAGAAGCTGGTCTGAAAAAGAATAACGATATAACCTTGATGCTGTGTCCATATAATCCATCCAATCCCCTGGCGAACTGCTCACTGATACGGCATGTTCCTGCACCAAGTTTCGGATGTCCTGTAGTTTAGACATTAAACTTCCCTCCTATCAATAAAAAAACAGCCCACTCTTTTTTAGAATTGGCTGCATAAAATGTACTTTACTTTTCGGAGAGAAAATGCTATATTCTAATTGAAAAGAGTAACCGCCCACAAGGTGGATGCTCCTGGATTAGGTTTTAATTTATTTTGCTCTCAAAGAGAGCTGCCTATCCTGTTGGCAGACAGGGTAGGCTATTTTTTTCGCTTGTTGTCCCTATTATCCAAATAGGCAAGCAAAGCAATCAGAAACGTACCGCCTAAGAACAATAAGCTCAAGACTTCGTATGTATCCATTCGCTCCACCTCCCTTCTTCTGTATCCCTTAACGGAATCTGAAAATCCAGGAGGTTTTTACCAACCCTGTACACGGTTACTCCAGTAATATTCTAACAGGTAACTCTCCGCAAAGCAATTTCTTTTTACTTCATACGGTTTTATATTCTGTTTTTCTCTTATCCTCTGGCCAATGCAGTTTCCATTCCAGATATTCCTCTTCTGTAATTCTTCCATCGCCCAGTTTCTGCTTTTTCCCCATCCATTCCTGCAGATAAGACATTGTTTTTTTATCCCTCATTGTGATTCCAACTGTTTCACTTTCTGAATCATTTAGCAGAAACAGATGAAAAAGCCCTCTATTTTCTTCATCCATCCAGAATAAAGTTTCCATTAATTCGTCCATTGTCGCAATTCCAGGACTTAAAAAATTCCGGAAATCAACTTCCAATATTTCTGCTATCCGGATAAGCGTTTCCTGCTTCGGTGTACGCTGTCCACTTTCATATTGGGCAATTCTCACATCTGCACTATTTTCTCCATATCCTAACCTGCGCCCCAGTGCTTTTTGAGTTATGTTGCGAAACATACGGATTTTTCTTATTCTTGCTCCTAATTTCAATTTCTTCTCCTTTTCAAAATGGGGCTGTGCAGTAACCACAGCCCCAGAACACTATTTATATTATCATTTGCGTTTTCTCTTAACTGTCACTACAGTTCCCAGACATCCTGCTGATACTGCAAGTGCCAGCACAAAAATAGCAATATTTGTATTATCTCCTGTTTTTGGTGAATTGGATACAGAAGTCGCATCAGAACCATGGGAACCAGGAGTGCTGACTCCCTGGTTTTCTGATGTTTCCGGAGTGTCTTTTTCCGGAGCTTTCTTATTTGTCAGATCCAGAGTATATTCAATCACAGGAGTACGGTCATTGACATATTCAAACTGAATCTTATGCTCGGTTTCATCAAGCTGATAGCCATCCAGTGTTTTTGTTTCTTTCAGGATATATGTGATTGCTTTTTTATACTGCCCATTCTTAAAAGTCGCAATCGGATAATTCTTTGATTCTGCATGGCCAGCACTGTCTGTTACCAGAGTTTCCAGAACTTTACCTTTGCTGTCACAAAGGGCAAATTCTACACCTTTCATTGGCTTCTTGGTATCTTTATCCGTTTTATTTAAGATTACCTTGCCCATTGCCTGTTCATCTTCCATTTTGGCTCCCTGAACATCTCCGGTGTCCTTAACCTCAAATGTCACTTTATTTGCCACAATATAGCCTTTCGGTGCTGTTTCCTCCAACAACGTATAAGTGCCGACTGAAAGTTTCTCTACATAATGGGGCTGATCACCAGATGTCCAGCTTTCCATAACTTCCTGGTTTTCATTAAGAATATACAGTTTAGCACCTTTGACCTCGCTGCTTCCATCTGTCATATCAACTTTACTGATCAGAATTTTTGTTGTATCATCCTGCATTTCTACTTTCTGTATATCTGCAGTATTTTCTACTACAAACGTAATGGATTCTGCAGTTGCATAACCATCAGCAGGAATTGTCTCTGTTAATATATATTTCTTTCCAACTTCCAGTTCCTTAATGATGTGTGGTGTGCTTCCGGAAGTCCACTCATCCACAACGTTTCCCTCTGAATCGGATACTTTCAGTTTTGCACCTGGTAATTCTTCCCCGGTTGTAATATCTGATTTTGTAATTTCAAAAGTAGTTGGCTCATCTTCATAAGTGAACTCAAAGGATACTTCTGCAACCTCTTCTCCCGCATAAGCAAAATCAAATTCCTTGATTTCTTCTGTTGTCACAAATCCAGCAGGAGCCTGCACTTCTTTTACATAGTAGTTGCCATTGATTGGAAGATCTGCCGTAAATACAATCCTTCCATCCTGATCCGTAGCTTTCTGCTCGATCATGGTATCTGCTTTCAGGATTACTTCGCCTTCTGCATTTAAAATATCATTCTTTGTATAAAGTGCAAATACTCCGCCTTCCAGAACACGGTCTGTATTTTTTTCTTTCTTAACTACAGTTACTTTTGCTTTCTGGCGGTTATTCTGCCAGTCCTCATCATAAGTCACAACCGGAGTATTCTGATCACGATAAGTCAGATCAACCTCTCTGATTTCTCCATCCAGAACATATCCAGCCGCCGTCTCTTTTTCCTTTACATAATATTTGCCTAAAGGAAGATCTTCTGATCTTGCATATCCAAGAGCATCTGTCGTAATTGTTGCTACCAATTCGTCCTTTTTATAATAATCACTGCTTTCCCCATCTGCAGCCTTGATATCCTCCGCTGCATAAATTTCAAAAGTAACATCTTTCAAAGAACCTGTAACATAGCCAAATGCTGCGTCCATGCCGCCTGCCAGCATATCTTTCCAGGTAACTTCCTTGACAAATTCACCTTTTTTATTGAGGATGATTCGTCCAACCGGAACAGCATCCTTCATTTCTACTTTTTGAACATCTGCAGTATCAGAAACTGTAAATTTCACTTCCTCTGCCTGCAGATAACCATATGGTGCAAACTCTTCCCGAAGTGTGTAGGTTTTTCCCACATGGAGTCTTTTTATTACATGAGCTTTTCCTTTTACAGAAGTCCATTTTTCTACTTCTTTTCCGTCTGAATCCAAAACCGTCAGTGTTGCTCCGTCAAGTTCCACACCTGTTGTAATATCTGATTTCGTAAATTCAGTTGTTGTCGGCTCATTCTTAAAAACGGTTTCCAGTTTTACTGTTTTTACTTCCTGTCCCTGATATTTCGCAGTCACCTCAATCTGCTCATCTGAAGATACAAAACCATCTGGTGCTGCCAGTTCTTTTATATAATAAGTTCCAAATGGCAGATCCTGCTCAAAAACAGTTTTTCCATCTTCACCTGTTACCGCTTTTGTAAGCAGTTCGTCTGCTTTTACCAGTACCTTATCCCCTGCTTTTATATCCTCTTTTGCGTAAAGACCAAACTCTGCTCCAGAAAGCCCTTTCTCATTTTCAGCATCTTTTTTCACAACTGACACTTCTACTTTCTGGCGGTCATTTATAAACTCTGCACTCTGTGAGATCACTGGTGTATTCTGGTCTGCATAGACGAAAGAAATCTTCTGTTCTTCTTCATTTAATACAAATCCCTCCGGTGCAGTCTTTTCTACAACTTTGTATTCTCCTAGAGGCAGATTATCAAGCTCTGCTTTTCCGGATTCATCCGTTGTCAGTTCTGCAACTTTTTCACCCTTTGCATATTTCAGGATTCTTTTTCCTGTATCATCTTTCTGGAAATCTGCTGTATAGATATCCTCTGCAGCATATACTTCATATACTGCACCGGAAAGGTTCTGAACTTCATACCTAAAATCATTCTTATAGGTCGAAAGAACCTCTCCTTTTTTCTGTACAGTGAGTTTTCCTTTCACCGAATGGTCCTCATATACCACTTCAATGACCGCATCACCTGAAACCGGATCCGTCTGATACAGGGTATTGGTATCCACCTGTATTTCGACATAATTTTTGTTAATGGTATAACCGTCCGGTGCTGTTACCTCTTCGATTCTATAATGACCAATTTTTAAATTCTGAGGCAGTATCAGATATCCATCTATATCTGTGAAATATGAGGTATGTGTAACAGTTGTCGGGTATGTAGTTACCTGCTCTACATATTTTTCATGATCCATATCATAAATTTTAAACTCTGTTCCCGGAATTAGAACAGATTTTTTAGTCTCATCATCCTGTTTGATAATTTTCAGTTTTGCAGAAAATTCTTTATCCAAAAGAACTCTCCATGTCTGCGGCTCTGTTGGTTTATTCTCTGTAATCCGGACAATAAAATCATCTACAGGTTTGTAATTATGGGGTGTTGTAGTTTCTCTCACCAGATATGTTCCATATGGAATTGCAATGGATTTTACATAGCCTTTCTCATTTGTAAAAATTTCCGTTGCTCCATTTTCACCGATCACAACTGGCTCTGCAGAGGAAAAATCATAATTTCCATCCTCTTTTACCACCAAAGAAGATACCAGATATGCACTAAATCCAGCTCCGGATAGTAATGCAGCATCTGTGTCTCCATTATTGGCAGCTTTAATAAGTTCAAACGGCTGTTTCTTCACCGTTTCCAGTGAGGTACACTCTTTTTCTACAACCGCTGTCAGATCACCTTCATCACTGCATACAAGATCATATTCATGCTCGTCTGCCAGATATCCTACGGATGGGGTAATTTCCTTGATGTAATACTCTCCAAGATAAAGATTCTCTATCCTTGCTTTTCCTTCTTTATCGGTAGTTAGCGTACCAATCTGGCTTCCGGCTTTATAAATAACGCCTGTCTTTCCATCTGGATGGGTAATGTCGTTTCTTGCATAAAGTCCATACACCGCATTTTCCAGGGAAGCATCTCCCTGTGCCTTATTTTCTTTTGTCTCGGCATCTTTTTTATTCAAAGAGATTGCAGCACTGACCCTGTCATTCACAAAAGTATGACTGAAAGAAATTTTTGCCTGTTCATCATTGGTATAACTGAACTGGAAAGAATAAGGATCTTTCTCATTTCTGACATAACCAGCCGGAGCCTGGACTTCTTTTACATAATAAGAAAATCCCACTGGAAGATCTGCTTTAAATGCTGCTTTTCCATCAGTACCAGTAATTGCAGTCTCAATCAGAGCATCTTTTTTTACTGCTACTTTTCCATCCACAGTTTTCATATCCTGCGCTGCAAACAGAGCAAAATGCCCTCCGGATAGTGTATTTTCAGTATCTTTGTCTTTCTTTATCACCTGCACCACTGCTTTCTGACGGTCATTTGTAAAGGTAGTCTCTGAGAAAGCCGCTTCTGCAGTCTGCCCTGCATAAGAAATGGTTACTTTTTTTGTTTCTTTTGCATTATAAAAATTTTCCGGGGCCTGTGCTTCTGTTACATTATAGCTTCCAAGCGGAAGATTCTTTACCGTTACAGAACCGTTCTCACCTGTGATCAGATTTTTCGCTACTTCTGCGCCTTTTTTGTAAACTGTTTTTCCACCTGCTGTTACAATATCCTCGGCAGCATATACGTTATAAACGGCTCCTTTCTGACGGCGTTTCTCATACTGGAATGAAGTTCCATTTTCATCAGATACAGCTCCTACAAAAACTTCTCCCTCTTTATAAACGGTCAGATTTCCTTTCTGCTCTTTGTCCGTTACAGTCTGTTTGGTTGTACTGCCAACTACTAATTTCACTCCATACGAAGAAGCCTGGACAACATA
>OGFJ01001458.1_pt1 | contig 15389 bp, 13 predicted proteins | sample 1570861 | NCBI WGS metagenome assembly OGFJ01 (sample SAMEA2582060, study PRJEB24529) | metagenome | biome: Human gut stool | place: China | collected 2011
AACAGCGGCAATTTTCTTTGGTTCTTTCTTTTGTTGGCAAAAGAAAGAACAACCTCCCGGGAGGCAGCCGTTCCCGGTCTTGCCACCCGCCCCTATAGGGTGTATAATAGGACTATATCTGCCAGACTCAGGAAAGGAGCCGCTGTTATGTCGCGCAAAGAAGGCCAGAAACGCAAACTGCTTGTTCTTTTGGAGATCCTCGCCCGGGAAACCGACGAGAAGCACCCCTTGAGTGTTCCCCAGCTGGTGGAAAAATTGCAGGAGCACGGCGTCGTCGCCGAGCGCAAAAGCGTCTACGATGACCTGAACACCTTAAACAACCTGCCCGACACCAAATATGAGATCGTGCAGCAGCGCGGGCGCGGCGGCGGCTACTATATGACCGATGCTCCGTTTGAGCTTGCCGAACTCAAGCTGCTCGTCGATGCCGTCTACGCCAGCAAATTCATCACGGCACGCAAATCCAAAATCCTGATCGACAAGCTCGGCCAGTTCACCTCCACATACCGGCAGGAGGAGCTGGACCGTAAGGTACTGGTCAGCGGGCGTATCAAGAGCACCGACGAGAAAATTCTGTATACCGTCGATGCGCTGCACGCCGCCATCACGGCAGGGGAGCAGGTCACCTTCAAATACTGCGACTGGAACCTGCAAAAGCGGATGGCCCCGCGCCACGACGGCCAGCTCTACCGCGTCAGCCCGTGGGTGCTCGTGTGGGAGAACGGCAACTATTATCTGATTGCCTACACCGAGGGGCGGCTCAAGCACTACCGCGTCGACAAGATGCAGAACGTTCACCAGCTGCCCGACACGACCCGCGAGGGTGCCGGGGAATACGCCAATTTCGACGTCAATACGTATATGCAGCAGATGTTCGGCATGTTCAACGGCCCGCTCAAGCGGGTAACGCTGCAATGCGAGAACCGCTTTGCCGGGGCGATGATCGACCGGTTCGGCACCGCGCCGATCTTGACGCCCTGCGCCGACGGCGAGCACTTTACGATGACCGCCGAGATTCAGGTCAGCCCGCAGTTCTTCGGCTGGGTGGCCGGGTTCGGCACCGGCGTCGTCGTCTCCGGCCCGCCGGAGGTCCGCGCCGAAATGAAGAAAACGCTGGATCAGCTGCAGGAGCTTTACCGCTGATTTGCAATACCGGCGTAAATATGGTAAAATAGATTGTTTAAATCTATCCAGACTGTCAAAAAAGCGTATTGTAGGGGCGAGCATTGCTCGCCCGTGCCCGTTCGTCTTGTGAGAAGCCTTCCAAAAATAGCGTTGTTGCGCCAAGTTTGCGGGCGAACAATGTTCGCCCCTACATTCTCTACAAGGCAAAGTAGATGTTTTTTGACATACTGAATAGATTGTTTAAATCTATCACCGTAGGGAGGGCATCACCTCTTGCTGGAAAAGAACCAACGCTTCAAAAGCCTTTTGTATGTGCTGGCGGACGCGGCACTGCTTTTCATCGGCTTTTTGCTTGCCAACTATATCCGCTTCAATTACGTCCGCTACTTTGAGCCGGGCGGCGCAGGGCCTGCGCTGGCCGTTGCCCGGGACCCGCGCAACATCATTGCCGGGCTGGCCACGTCGCTGGTGCTCGTGCTCATCTACTGGGTCGCCGGTATCTACAGCACCACGCGGCTGCGCGGCCTGGCCGAGCGCTGCACCAAGATTGCCGTCATCAACGCGGCGGGACTGCTGATCTTCATTGGTGCTTTGTATCTGATGCACCTGGACGACTACTCCCGTATCGTACTGGCGCTGTTCTACATCCTCGGCACGGCAGGCATCGTGATCGAGCGTATAATCCTGCGCTGGGTAGACCGCGCCCGCCGCCGCAAGGGGCTGGGTCTGCGCCATATCCTGCTGGTGGGCGGCGGTAAATCCGCCGCACTCTATCTGCGCGCGCTCGAGCACAACCCCTACTACGGCTTTGTCGTGGACGGCTATCTGGCCGGAATCGAAGAACCGGGTCTTGGTGTGCGCTACATGGGCAGCTATGATGCGCTGTCCGCCCGGCTCGACGAGGTTGCCGTCGATGAGGTCGTCGTAGCGCTGGAGGCTGACGAGATCGAATTGCTGCCCCATGTTTTTGCCGCCTGCGACAAAAACGGCGTGCGCATCACGATGGTACCGTTCTACAGCGACTATCTGCCCGCCCGGCCCACCATTGACGTGCTGGACGAGTGCAAGCTCATCAATGTGCGGCAGACGCCGTTTGACAATCTGCTCAACGCCGCTGTCAAGCGCGGGCTTGATATTATCGGCAGCCTGATCCTGATCATTCTGACCAGCCCTGTCATGCTGGTCACGGCCATCGGCGTCAAGCTGTCCAGCCCCGGGCCGGTCATCTTCAGGCAGGAGCGCATCGGCCTGAACAAAAAGCCCTTCATGATGTACAAGTTCCGCTCGATGCGGGTCAATGTGCAGCAGGAGACCGGCTGGTCCACCGACTGCGACCCGCGCAAGACCCACTTCGGCAGCTTTATCCGCAAGTTCAGCCTGGACGAGCTGCCCCAGTTCTTCAACGTGCTGAAAGGGGATATGTCCCTCGTCGGGCCGCGGCCCGAGGTGCCCTACCATGTGGAGCATTTTAAAGAGGAGATCCCGCGCTACCTTGTGCGCCAGCAGGTCCGCCCCGGCTGCACGGGCTGGGCGCAGATCCACGGCCTGCGCGGCGACACCGACATTGCCGAGCGCATCCGCTACGACATCTGGTACATCGAAAACTGGACCGTGGCGCTGGACATCAAGATCATCTTCCGCACCGTGTTCGGCGGCAAGATGGTCAACGACGAAAAACTACAATAACGCCCTGTGCGTTACCGGACGGGAGTGTCTGTAATGAGCAAAAAGGAGCCCAAGGTCGCCATCGTTCACGACTGGCTTGTCGGCTACGCCGGCGGGGACCGCGTTGTGGACGCCATGAAGCGTGTTTTCCCCGATGCCGTCATCTACACCCTTGTGTACGACCCCAAAAACATGCCCGAGCACTTTAAAAGCTATGACATCCGCACGAGCTGGTTCCAGAAGGTGCCCTTCTCCAACAGGCTGTATAAGGCCATGCTGCCGCTGATGCCCCGCGCGTTTGAGGCGTTCGACCTGACCGAGTACGATCTGGTGCTGTCGTCGTCCTCCTCCTGTTCCAAAGGCGTCATCACCCGCCCGGATGCCGTACACATCTGCTACTGCCACACGCCGATCCGTTATGTGTGGGATTTTTACTACACCTACCGCGCCAACGCCAACTGGCTGGCGAAGCTCGTCATGCCCGGCCAGATGCACAAAATGCGCATCTGGGACAAGTGCGCCGCGGACCGCGTGGATTATTTCATCGCCAACTCGCATTATATCGCCCAGCGCATCAAAAAATATTACCGGCGTGACAGCGATGTCATTTACCCCTGCTGCCACATCAACGAGTCGCCTTTTGTCGAAAAGGAGGACTTCTACCTGACCGTGGGCCGTCTGACCTGGTACAAGCGCGTGGATCTGGCCGTGCAGGCCTGCACGCGCCTTAACAAGCGCCTCGTCGTCATCGGCGGCGGGGGAGAGCTGGACAAGCTCAGGGCCATGGCCGGGCCGACCATCGAGTTCAAGGGCGGCGGTCTGTCCGACGAAGAAGTGCGCAGCTACTACCTGCGCGCGAAGGGTTTCCTTTTCCCGGGTGAAGAGGACTTTGGCATCACCCCCGTCGAGGCCCAGAGCGCGGGCACGCCGGTGCTGGCCTATGGCCGCGGCGGCGCGTGCGAGAGCGTGCTGCCCGGCAGGACCGGCTACTGGTTTAAAGAGCAGACCGTCGAGAGCCTGGCCGACTGCATCGAACGGTTTGAGCGCGACGGCGTGGCCTGTTCCAAAGAGGAAATCCGTGAGCACAGCCGCTCCTTCAGCGAGGAACGCTTTGAGCGCGAGCTGAAGGAATACTGCCTGCGCCGCATGGCCGACTGGCAGCAGGAGCTGCTCGACTGCTCCCACTGGGAGAAGGAGGAACTGGATTGAACCCTATCGTCATCAACGGCACGGTACTGTGTGACAATATCACCGGCATCCCGCGCTATGTCTATGAGAATGTCGTCCGGCTGGACAAGCTGATCGAGGGCACCGGCCTGGATGTCCGCATTGCCTACCGCGACGACGGGCGGCCCATCCATCTGCCGGAGCTGAAAAACATCCGGCTGGTGCCGCTCAAGTCCATCCCGTATTTTTACAATCTGGCCGTGCTGCCCGCCTACCTGCGCCGCACCCATGCGTTTTACGTGGGCCTTGCCAGCGATATGCTGCTGACCCGCCGCAGCGTCGTCGTGCTGCACGACATCCGCCCGCTGGTCCTGGATACCGACAAGGGCTTTTTCCGCTTCAAGTTCTGGGTACACTGCCTGTCCACCAAATGGTTCGCCCAGCGGGTGTTCACGGTCAGCGACAACCAGCGGCACCTCATCAGCGAGAAGCTCGGCATCCCGCTGGACAAGATCGGCATCACCTACAACGGCTGGGAGCACATGAAGAACGTCACCCCCGACGAGAGCATTTTTGACAAGATGCCCGGCGTCAAAAAAGGGGAGTACTTCTACGCCCTCGGCAGTCTGGCAAAGCATAAAAACTTCAAGTGGATCCGAGAGGTCGCCCGCCGCAGCCCCGACAAGACGTTTGTCGTCGCGGGCGGCAAGGACCTGCGTGCCTTTGGCGACGACGCCGAGGCGAAGGACACCCACAATGTGTTCTACCCGGGCTATGTGTCCGATGCCGAGAACGCCGCGCTGATGAAGCACTGCAAGCTGTTTTTGCACCCCGCCGTGTTCGAGGGCTTTGGCATCCCGCCGCTGGAGGCGCTGGCCCTGGGCGCGCCGGTCGCGCTGGCCAACGCCACCTGCCTGCCCGAGTTGTACGGCGATACGGCGCGGTATTTTGACCCGTATGATTATGATGTGGATCTTGACGCGCTGGCCGCCCAGCCCGTGGCCGCGCCCGACGAGGTCCTGAAAAAGTACAGCTGGGACAAGACCGCCGAGTTCTGGCTGCACGAGATGGAGAAGTATGCAAAGCAGTGAAGCGGCAGCTCCCGCAGGGTAAGGCCCCTCAGGCCTCGCAAGCTCGGCCAGCTCCCCACCCTATGGGGCGCCTTGCACGGGCGTACGCCCGAAAAAAGCCTGCCCTTTCAGGGGAGGTGGTCGAGCGCCAGCGATGACCGGAAGGGCTCTGGCCATTTCCCGCTGCCACATCACCCATCCCACAAAAGGAGGAGCATTATTCTTATGTTTATTATAATCACCCTGCTCCTCACCGTGCTCGTCTCCGGCATCTTCGGTGCGGTTCCTGCGGTAGTATCCCACCGCAGGGTTTCCCGCCGCGACGCTGCCTGGGCCGTCGGGCTCTGGCTGGCCGTCTGGGTGTTCGCTCTGTGCGCCTACCACCGCCCCGGGCTGACCGTCGGCTTCCACGCGTTCCGGCTCGTCGCCCTCACCGCCATGACCGGCTGGGCGGGGCTTGTCACCGCTGGGCTGCGCAGCCTCGGGCGCAAAGGGTTAAAGGCCGTCGTCCCGCTGCTGGCCGTCACGGCGCTGGGGCTGGAGGTGTTCGTCGGCAATGTGGCCTACTTCAACACCCACAGCTACACGCCGTTTCAGCTCGTCGATTACCTTGACGACAACATCAACGTCGGGCGCGGCGTCGGCACGATCTCGCTTGACGAGGGCCGCACCTATCTGCGGTTCCTCGACATTGACCAGCCCATCTACAACCTGCGGTTTGACGGTCTGGTCAGCGACGACACCGAGCCGCTCCACGCCGACAGCGCCGTGATTTTCACCATTGAGGGCACCGACGCCGCCAACACCGAGCTGACCCGCTTCGGCAGCTGGCAGGTGGGGCTGCAGGCCCCGCGCACCCAGGTCATCAGCCTAGACCTGACCGGCTCCGTCGGGATGCTGACGCTGACCGCTGCCGGGTACAGCTCCACCTACGCGCAGTTCCCAGTGGCGCTGACCTTCCGCGGCATCACGGCCAACGCGCCGCGCGCGCTGGATTTCTCGATTTTGCGCTTCTGCGCGGTATTTCTGGCGCTGCTGGCCGTCTACGGCCTGCGCCCGGCCAGCGGGCTGTGGCACCGCCGCTGGCTGGCGGGCAACGTCTGTGACCGCGCCGCAGCCGCCGTGCTGGGCCTTGTGCTGGCTGCCTTCGTCGTGGTCATCCCATTCTGGGAGCCGAGCAACACCGGCCTTGCCACAAAAGATTACAACACCGCGTTCTGGGACGGGGAGAGCACGGTCAGCTTCGTCTACCAGCAGTACGGCGCGCTGGCGCACAGCCTGCTGAACGGGCGCCTTGACCTGGAGGCCGACCCGCCCGCCGAGCTGCTGGCGCTGGACAACCCCTACGATGCCGGGGCGCGCGACGCCGCGCAGATCAACGACATCCACTGGGACCACGCCTTTTACAATGGGCGCTACTACGTCTATTTTGGCATTGTACCGTGTCTTTTGTTCCAGCTGCCGTTTGAGGCACTGACCGGCATCCAGAACCTGGCCTATGCGCCCTGCATGGTCCTGCTGGGGCTGATCTTCCTCGTCGCCTGCTTCGGCGTCGTCGGGCAGGCCGTGCGCCGGTGGTTCCTGCAGGCGTCCGCCGCGGCGTACCTGCTGGCCGTGGCCGCCGTGGCGCTGGGCAGTCAGTTCTACTATCTGTTGCTGCGCCCCTACATTTATGAATATGCCATCCTCTGCGGTGCGGCGCTGCTGATGCTGGGGCTTTGGCTCTGGCTCTCCGCCGCCAGCACGCCGGTGGAAAAGCGCGGTGCGCTGGTCGTCAAGCTCGTCTTCGGCAGCCTCTGCGTGGCGCTCGTCGCCGGGTGCCGCCCCCAGATGGAGCTGTTTGCGTTTTTGGCCGTGCCCATCTTCTGGCCGCGGTACATCGGGCAGAAGCGGCTGCACAGCCGCGCCGGGGCAGGGGAGGCCGCCGCGTTTCTGCTGCCGGTGGTGCTGGTCGCTGCCGGGCTCATGTGGTACAACGCTGCGCGGTTCGGCTCGCCCTTTGACTTTGGCGCCAACTACAACCTGACCGGCAACGATATGACCCAGCGCGGCTTCAACGCCGTGCGCATCGGCCCGGCTGTGTTCACGAGTCTGTTCGAGCTGCCCAGCTGGCAGGGTGTTTTCCCGTTCCTGCGGGAGACCGACGTCCAGACGAACGCCGTCATCCGCACGATCAGCGAGAAGTTCACGGGCGGCATTCTGGCCGCCACGCCGTACCTGTGGGTGCTGGCGCTGCCGCTGCTTCCCGCGTTCCGCCGCTGTCTGCACCGCCGCCGTGTCGCCGCCTGTGTGGTCTACGGCAGCCTGGCCGTCATGGTCGTCATGACCGTTGTTGACTGCGAGATGGCCGGGGTGCTCTACCGCTATTTGATGGATTACAGTCCCGTGTTGCTGCTTGGCGCGGCGCTGTGCTGGTTCTGCGCCGAGGGTGCGCTCTCCCGCCGCGTAGCGCTGGGGGAGGGCACTGCCGCTGCGGCGCTGCCCGCACTGCGCACCGTCATGGCCGCCGCTGTGGCATATACCGCCGTCTACCGCTTCTGCACGCTCTTCGCCATGGAGCCATATCTGCAGGGCATGAATCCTTCCCTTTACTACACCGTCAGCCGCCTTGTTCAATTCTGGATGTAAAATCCGCCCGGAGGTCCTGTTATTATGGATAAAATCGCCGTTCTGATCCCCTGCTACAACGAGTCCAAGACTGTCGAGAAGGTCGTCTCGGATTTCCGCCGCGTCCTGCCCGACGCCACCGTCTACGTCTACGACAACAATTCCACCGACGGCACTGCCGAGCTGGCCGCCGGAGCCGGGGCCGTTGTCCGCCATGAGTACCAGCAGGGCAAGGGCAATGTCATGCGCCGCATGTTCCGCGAGATCGACGCAGAGGCATACATTCTTGTGGATGGCGACGACACCTACCCCGCGGAGGCCGCGCCCGAGATGGTCGCTGCCGTGACCGGGCGTCAGGCCGACATGGTCGTCGGTGACCGTCTGTCCAGCACCTACTACACCCAGAACAAGCGCCCGTTCCACAACTTCGGCAACGATCTGGTGCGGTTCTGTACAAATCATTTGTTTGGCGGCAAGATCAAGGACATTATGACCGGCTACCGCGCGTTCAGCTACCAGTTCGTCAAGACCTATCCCGTGCTGTCCCGCGGGTTTGAGATCGAGACCGAGATGACGATCCACGCCCTGCAGCGCAATATGCAGGTCGAGAACGTTGTCATTGACTACCGTGACCGTCCGGAAGGGTCGGAGAGCAAGCTGAACACCTACTCCGACGGCTTTAAAGTATTGGGCACGATTGCGCGGCTGTTCAAGAACTACCGCCCGTTCAGCTTTTTCGGCATTCTGGCCGCGATCCTGGCCGTGTTCGGCATCGGCTTTATGATCCCGGTGCTGGGCGAGTATTTCCGGACCGGCCTTGTGCCGCGCTTCCCGACTTTGATCGTCTGCTGCTTTGTGCTGGTGGCGGCGCTGCTGCTGTTTATCTCGGGTATCATCCTCTCGAGCCAGCTTGCCAAGGATGCCCGCGACTTTGAGTTCCAGCTGCAGACCGTGCATCATTGGCACAGTGAAAAGAAATAAGCCTTCCCCCTCTGGGGAAGGTGGCCGAGGCCCCGCCTGAGGCCGGATGAGGGGCAAGTCTGCGGCAGCCGCCCGTTTACGGGCTTTCTCCGTAAGCTCTCCCCTCATCAGTCACCTGCGGTGACAGCTTCCCCCACAAGGGAAGCCCTTTTGCCCCAGCCCGCAAACCGGGACACCCGGTCTGCGGGCTTCTTGCTTTTTGGGGCGCAATGGGCTATAATAGTTTTATATGTGCACACTGCACATACTACGTACAACAAAGAGGGACTATCAAGGGAGTATATACATTATGACGAAAATTGCCGCATCGATCCTGTCGGCTGATTTTGCCAACCTGAAGCATGACTGCACCCGCCTGTTGGAGGCCGGTGTCGACCTGATGCACTTTGACGTGATGGACGGGCACTTTGTACCCAATATCAGCTACGGCGCGCCGGTGCTGAAATGCCTGCATGCCGCTATGCCCGACGTCTACTACGACGTCCACCTGATGATCAGTGACCCGGCCCGCTACGCCGCCGACTTTGCCAGGGCAGGGGCCAGCCTCATCACCTTCCACCTCGAAGCGGTGCCGGACACGGCAGAGGAGGTCATCGCCGCTATCCGCGCTGCGGGCTGCCAGGTCGGCATCAGCATCCGCCCCGGCACGCCGGTGGAAGCTGTTTTCCCGTATCTGGGCGTTGTCGACCTGATCCTGGTCATGAGCGTGGAGCCCGGTTTCGGCGGGCAGAAGTTCATCCCCACCACCCCCACGCGCATTGCCGCCATCTGTGCCGAGCGCACCCGCCGCGGCTGTGATACCCTGATCGAGGTGGACGGCGGCATCAACACCGAGACCGGCCCCCTGTGCATCGCTGCCGGGGTCGACTGGCTCGTGGCCGGAAGTTCGCTGTTCCATGCCATGGATCCTGCCGCTGTGGTAAACGTCCTGCACAGCAAGTAAAGGAGCTTTTTCCCTATGCCCAATCGTAAAAAAGTTGAACGCAGCGCGAACTACAGCTACTACAGTGACCTGCTGTGGTGCACAGTCCCGCTGATCGGCATGTCGTGGTATTACTACGGTGCGCGCCCGGTGCTTTTGCTGCTGGCCGCACTGCTGACCGCCTACCTGTGCGACTGTGCCTTGGCCCCGCTGCACGGCACGGGCTACCAGTCCCATGAGCCGTCCAGTGAGTGCTTTGCCGCGCTCATCGTGCTGCTGATGCCTGCCAGCATCTCGTATCCCATCGTCATTTCCGCCGTCATCGTCGCCGTGCTCGTCAAGGAGGCGTTCGGCGGCGAGGGCCACTATCCGTTCCATCCCGCCGCCGTCGGCGTCGTCGTGGCCGGTATCTCGTGGCCGCAGGACGTCTTTTCGTACCCCATTCCCGGCACGCAGCTGCCGTTGTTCGGCAGCGTGAACACCACTCTCGTCGAGGGCATGAACGCCACTCTGCGGGATGGCGGTCTGCCCAGTGCCAGCACGATGAACCTGCTGACCGGCAACGTCTCCGCCGCCATAGGCACCAGCGCAGCGCTGGTCGTGATGGCCTGCGGGCTGTTCCTGCTTGTGCGCGGGCACATCAAGCTTTCCGTCGTTATTCCGTTCTTTATCTTTGTCATCGGCCTGCCGTGGTTCTTCCCGAATCTGAACGAACTGCCGACCTTCAGCCTGCCGTGGGAATATATCCGCCAGCGCTTCTATCTGGAAAAATATGTCGTCCTGTCCGGCACGGCACTGTTCACCGGCCTGTTCCTGATCTGTGAGCCGGTCACGATGCCGGACCGCCGCATGAGCCGCATCATCTACGGCGCGGCGCTGGGCATCATGACCTATGTGTTCCGCGTGTTCAGCCCGTATGAGTGCGCGGCCTGCTGTGCGCTGCTGATCGTCAGTTCCATCCCCGAATGGCTCGACCTCATCAGCCACCGCACCGAACGCATCCGCTTTATGAGAGAGGAGGAGCAGCGCCTTGCCAATTCAACAAAACCCGAATAAGCGCCGGGGCGAGGAGCGCTCCGAGACCTTAATTATCCCGCACATCACCAGGGAGATGCTCGAGGTCGCCCGCGCCATGGCGGAGAAGGGCGCCTCCCGCGCCGAGATCGAGGCCGCCCTTGCCGCTATGCAGACCGGCAAGGCGCCCGCCGCCCCGGCGGCCCCTGCACCGGAAAAGCAGCCCGGCGCACCGCAGCAGGCCGCGCCCGGGCGCAGTGATGCCGCCCGCAGCGGCGGCATCATCCCGACGAGCCGCCCGCGGTACACCGCCGCGGAGCGCCGCGCCATGCTGGAGGAGGTCCAGCGCCGCCAGGCTGAGCGCGAGGCCGCCCGCCAGGCGGAAGCCCAGGCCGAGGAGGATCGGTTCCGCAGCTACCGGGACCGGGAGTACGGAAGGAGCCCCGCGGTCACACCGTCCGCAGCACCCCAGCCCACTCCCGCTGCCCGCAGCAACCAGACACCCGCAGCAGCTGACGAGACCCGCACGATCTCGATCCCGAAGCGCAGAACTGCCGAGCCTGCCGCCCATGCCGTGCAGTCCCCTGCACCCGCGGCACAGCCCGCCCAGCAGCCCACGCAGGTCATGCCGCCGGTACAAAAGGCGGCCCCTGCGGCACCGGCTGCGCCCGCCCCGGCAGAGCACACCGCCCACCCGGAGCCGACCTCTGCGCCGAAGTCCAAAAAAGCCAGCGCCTCGCGCTCCTACGCCGCGGCGGAGGCTGCCCTGAACGAGCGCATCCGCGCCGACCACATCTGGTTGTCCAACCCCGTGCTTGTGCGCGGCCTCGGCATGGCCCCGGTCATCGGTGCCGCGCTGGACGGCCAGCGGGCGCTCATGCTCTGTATCGCCTCGCTGATTTTGGTCACCTTCACCCGTGTGCTGGCCGTGGCCATCTGCCACCTGACAAAGAACCGCTTCCGCCCCGTGGTGTACTGCTACTCTGCGGCGCTTCTCTACATCCCTACGTATGTTTTGCTCTACGCACTGTTCGGCTCTGACCTGACGCTGCTGGGCATCTACCTGCCGATCATGGTCGTGGAGCCAGCCATCGTCAAGCGCATGGAGTTCTCCGACCTTGAACCCGTGAGGGATGCGTTCCGCCACGGCTTCAACAACGCACTCGGCATGTGTGTTGTGCTGCTCATCGTGGGCTGCCTGCGTGAGCTGCTGGCCACGGGCGCGGTCTTTGGCAACGTCATCCTGCACAATGCGCTGCTGCCGCTGGCTGCACTGCCCGCGGGCGGCTTTGTCATCGTGGGCATCCTGGCCGCCATCTGGTGCGCCGCTGCCAACCTGTACACCGATTATAAACATGAGGAGGTGCGCCGCCTGTATGCTGACCGTAAGCACTGAGCTGCAGCCGATTTTAAACGGTGTTGTGCAGTTTATCAGCTATATGGTGCTGGCCGTCTTTGCGGAGAATGTCATCCTGGCCCGCGCGCTGGGCGTCACCCGCCTGATGAAGCTCGTGCCCGACCACCGCGCGCAGGTGTGGGATTTCTGCCTGCCGCTGCTGCTGGTCATCACGCTGTCCGCACCTGCCGGCTGGGCCGCACACGACCTGTTTTTCCCGTGGCTGCGTGATTATCTGCCCGCATGGCTGCCTATCTCGGCCCTGCGGCCCATCGTCTACCTGACCTGCAGCATCGCGGCCATGGCCGTGGCCTGGCTGCTGCTGGGCGTGCTGCCCCGCAAGCTGCGCGCCAGCTGCCGCAGCCAACTCAGCCTTGCCACCTGCAGCACCGCCGTGCTGGGCACGATGCTCATCTGCGCGAACCAGAACTATACGATTTTGCAAAGCGTCGCGTTCGCTCTGGGCAGCGGGCTGGGCTATGTCTTTGCCGTCTTTATCGTTCGGGAGGGCCGCCGCCGTCTGCGCAGCAAGGCCATCTCCTCGATCTTCCAGGGTCTGCCCAGCTCGATGATCTACATCGGCGTGCTGTCGCTGGCGATCTACGCTCTGGTTGGCCACACCGTTGTTCTGTAACTGTTAGGGGGTCGTTGTTATGTCCGAAGCCTGCTTTACTGCAGCCGATATTTTACTGCCCGCCGCCGGGGTCCCGCTGGACCCGTGGGCCTGCATCGCCGTTGACCAGTTCACCTCCCAGCCGGAGTACTGGCAGCGCGCCGAGCACCTGGCCGACGGCAAGCCCAGCACCCTGCACATCGTTCTGCCGGAGGCATACTTAGGCACCCCGCAGGAGGCCGAGCGCTTAGAGAGCATCCGCCGCACGATGGAGGAGTACTGCAAGTCCGTTCTAACCCGGAAAGTACATGGCTACGTTTATGTTGAGCGTACCCAGATGGACGGCACGGTCCGGCAGGGCCTTGTCGGCGCTGTCGATCTTGATGCCTACGACTACGCGAAGGGCTCCAAGCCCGCTATCCGCCCGAGCGAGAGCACCGTCGTGGAGCGCATCCCGCCGCGCCTCAAAGTTCGCCGCGGGGCGACGCTGGAAACGCCCCACGTCATGATGCTGGCCGACGACGCCGACTGCACGCTGATCGAGCCCATCGGACTGATGAAGAACCAGCTGCCGCCGCTCTACGACGGTGAGCTGATGCTGGGCGGCGGGCATCTGCGCGGCTGGGCCGTCGAGGACCCCGCGCTGATCGCCGGGATCGACGCCGCGCTGGCGGCGCTGGCCGACCCTGCCGCCTTTGCCCGTCGCTGGCCCGCTGCCAAAGGGCAGCAGCCGATGGTACTGGCCGTCGGTGACGGCAATCACAGCCTGGCCACCGCCAAGGCCTACTGGGAGGAGCTGAAGCCCACCCTGAGCGAGGAGCAGCGCAGGACCCATCCGGCGCGCTGGTGCCTGGCCGAGGTCTGCAACGTCCACAGCCCCGCCATTGAGATCGAGCCGATCCACCGCGTCGTGTTCGGCGTCGGTGCCAAGGAGCTGTATGCCGCGCTCGACGCCTGGGACCAGCAGCAGGGGAGCAGTACGACGATGTCCGACCAGCGTCTGCGCCTGGCCGATGCCCACGGCGAGAGTGCCGTCGCGCTGGCCAACCCGCCCGCGCCGCTGACCGTCGGCAGTGTGGAGGCATTTCTGGCGGACTTCCTGCCCGCCCATCCCGGCGTGACCGTGGACTACATCCACGGCGAAAGCACGGCGCTGGCGCTGGCCTCCGACCCGGCCAAACCAGCCACGGCCATTCTGCTGCCCGACTTTGCGAAGGCTGACCTGTTCAAGGGCGTTGTGCTGGGCGGCGTGCTGCCCCGCAAGACCTTCAGCATGGGCCATGCCGAGGAAAAACGATATTACAATGAATGCCGTGTCATCGGCGTATAACAGGATTCAGGTGAATTATGGAAAAAGCTGCACAAACCCCGAACGGTGCACCGCACCGTCGCCGCCGCCGTCGCCCTGCCGGCAATGGCAGCGCCCCGCAGGCGCAGCAGCCCGCGCGTGAGGGGAAAGCCCCCGCACAGCCGCGCAAGCCGGCCCCGCAGGCCGCTGCGCCCGCAGCCCCCAAGGCCCCGCGCAGCGAGAATGCGCCCCGCGCCAATGGCAGCCACCCCCGCCGCGGGCAGGGCAGACCCGCCCAACCGCAGAGCCAGCAGGCACCGCGCCAGAATGCCCCGGCCCAGCGCCCGGCTGCACCCCAGAATGCGCCCCAGAACGCACGCCCTGCTGCGCCCCAGCCGCCGCGCCGCAATGCCCGCCCGGCCCCGCAGGTGCCCAGCCAGCCGCTGCGCGACCAGCCCAAGGCACCGCGCCCGCCCCGCAATGCCCGCGCCCCGCGCAGCACCGCGCCGGAGCAGCCGGGTCTCGATCTGATCTCCCGCCGCCCGCCGAAGCAGAAATTCGCAAATTTCGAGGACTATCTCGCCGCCCACGGCGGTATGACTGTGCCGCTGCCGCCCGAGGCATCGGACGCAGCGGACACCCCCGAGACTGCCACGCCCGCCGAGGCTGCCGAATGACCCCCGCCACCGCGGCAGCCCTGCGCTGCCCCGTATGCGGCGGGCCGCTGCTGCTGGCCGGGCGCAGCCTGCGCTGTGCCAGAGCCCACAGCTTTGACCTTGCCAAAGAGGGCTACGCCTACTTGCTGCCGATGCAGAAGAAGCACGCCGCCGACCCCGGCGACGGCAAGGCCATGGTCCGCGCCCGCCGCGCGTTCCTGTCGGCAGGGCACTACGCCCCGCTGATGGCGACGCTGGCCGCGCTTTGCGCCGCGCTGCCCCACGACCATATTGTGGACGCCGGCTGCGGCGAGGGCAGCTACGATAAGTATTTGTATGACGCGCTGGGCTGCCCTCAGATTGCGGCGTTCGACCTGTCCAAGGAGGCCGTGCGGCTGGCGTCGAAGCTCGTGCCCGACGCGGCGTTCTGTGTCGGCGGCAGCTTCTGTGCACCGGTGCGCGACGGCTGGGCCGACCTGCTTTTGAACATCTTCTCGCCCATGGCCGAGGCCGAGTTTGCCCGCATGCTGCGCCCGGGCGGGCATCTTGTTTACGCCGTGCCCACCGCGCGGCATCTATTCGGCCTGAAAGAGATTTTGTACGACTGCCCGTATGAAAACGAGGTCCGGCAGACCGAATACGACGGCTTTGCGTTTGTGAAGGCCGTTGAGTCCACCGCTGTCATCACGCTGGAAGGGCAGAGTGTGCAGGACTTGTTCGCCATGACGCCCTATTACTGGAACACCCCCGCCGACGGCGCAGCCCGGCTTGCGGAATGTGAAAGCCTGACGACAGAGATCGGGTTCCGTTTTTTGGTGTATCAAAAGGTATAAATGTACGTGCCTTCCCCCGTGGGGGAAGGTGGCCGAGGCCGGATGAGGGGCG
>OGFJ01001459.1_pt1 | contig 15384 bp, 12 predicted proteins | sample 1570861 | NCBI WGS metagenome assembly OGFJ01 (sample SAMEA2582060, study PRJEB24529) | metagenome | biome: Human gut stool | place: China | collected 2011
TGGTCTTTTCCACGTTCTCCTCGATGGAGTAGTGGCTGCCGTCGAACATGATGGAGGAGAAGCCGGCCTCAACGCAGGCCTTGCAGCCCTCGTAGGTGCCGTGGTCCAGGTGAAGGGCAACGGGAACGGTGATGCCCATGGTCTCCACCATGGAGCTGACCATGGCGGCAACGGTCTTGAAGCCGGTCATGTATTTGCCTGCGCCCTCAGAGACACCCAGGATAACGGGGCTCTTCATTTCCTCGCAGGCGGTCAGAACTGCCTTGGTCCACTCCAGATTGTTGATGTTGAACTGGGGCACACCGTAGTGGCCATCGCGTGCCTTGATCAGCATTTCGGTTGCATTTACCAACATTATTCATTACCTCCGCAAAATCATTTTGGGGTGAAAAAGCCGTTTTGGATACAAGATTGCGCATCCTTTAACGAACCTAAGGGTAGTATACCCCAATTACAGGATAAAATCAAGGCGGTTCCCGCGGCGTTTTCAACACAAATTCACATTGGGCATTTTGATGTTGGAGATTCTGGCAAAAACCACTGGATCTCCCTTCAAAAAATTGTCATAATTCCGACTTGAATTTTACAAAAAGTACGGCGGGAAGTTTGCATGTCGAACCCGGGAGGTTGAAAACTCGGTGGAAACTGTGGAATTCCACCTGGAAAGTGGGCGTACAAACTTGTTTTTTGAACATTTTCCACCGGGTTTTCAACATGTGGAAAAATTTGAGCCGAATTACCGATTGTATAGCCTGCTGAATGTGGAAAACTTTTGCCTTCGGCAAACATTGCGAAGAATGCCGGGGTATGCTATACTTTAGAATGTATCAGTGTCAAAATATAGTAAAACTGAAACAGAACGAAACCATGGCGCGGCTCAAACGGCCCGCCTTGCCATAGAATGGAAGGAGAACACATCAATGGACGAACAGAAAATGCCGCGCCGCCCCCGCCGCAGCAGCACGGAGGAGCAGCCCAGGAATGAGAGCCTGGTCTACGGCAAAAACCCCGTGACCGAGCTGCTCAAGAGCGGTTCCGGCGTGGATACCGTGCTGATCGCGGAGGGCATGGCCCCCGCTGTGGCAGCTTACTATACCGCCATGGCCAAGGAGGCCGGGGCCACGGTCAAGCGGGTGCATCCCAACAAGCTGCGCCTGATGACCGGCACCGAGAGCCATCAGGGCGTGGCTGCCTTTGCCAGCGAGATCGAATATGTGACCGTGGAGGACCTGCTGAACGTTGCCAGAGAGAAGGGGGAGCCCCCTTTCCTGGTGCTGAGTGACGGCATCGAGGACCCCCATAATCTGGGCGCGGTGATGCGCTCTGCTCTGCTGTGCGGAGCCCACGGCATCGTCATCCCCAAGCGGGGCGGCGCGTCCGTGACCCCCACCGTTATCAAGTCCAGTGCCGGTGCGGCCGAGCGCCTGCCTGTGGCCCGCGTGGCCAACATCGGCGAGACCATCCGCCGCCTGAAGGATCAGGGGGTGTTCGTCTACTGTGCCGATATGGACGGCGTGCCCTTGCGCAAGAACAACCTGACCGGCCCCATCGCACTGGTACTGGGCAGCGAGGGCAGCGGTGTATCCCAGCTGGTGAAAAAGCTCTGCGATGGTGTGGTGCGGCTGGATATGGCCGCTCAGGGCACCGGTGTGGACAGCTTCAATGTCTCGGTGGCGGCTGGCATCATCCTGTACGAGATCCAGAGCCAGCGCGCCGCAGAGTAAGAAACAGCGGCCAGACCGCCGTGACCAGAACAGGGAGGGACTAGGATGCCAAAGGATGATAAGCGCAAAGAGCTGACACAGGAAGAGATCGATGCGCAGAACGAGAAGTTCCGCACGTTTTTCAGCACCAGCGTGGCACAGGTGCCCGAAGAGATGAAGCGCCGCGATGAGGAAAAGGAGAGCACCGGCAGCCTGCTGGGCAAGCTCTTTCACCGCGAAAAGGACAAAGAGGAGCCAGCCGCCGCCCCGGCCGTGCAGAATGAGCTGCCGCCCACGGGTGAGATCGTGCTGGGCCATGAGGAAGAAGCCGAGGCCGGCCTGGAGCTGGCATTGGAGCCCGGAGAGCTGGAGGAAGCAGAGCCTGTGGCTCTGCCCACCGCGCCGGAAGCCCCCGCAGCGCCGAAGCCGGAACCCCGGCCCGCACCCCAGCCCGAGAAAAAGCCGGAGCCGCCCCGCCGCCGGGAACCCCTGACCCCGCAGGAGCAGCAGGAGGATGCAGAGATGGCCGAACTCAAGGCCATGCTCTATGGCACCCCCAAGCCCGCCCCGGTGGAGGAGGTGCAGGATGCCCCCGAAGAGGTGCTGGCCGTGGAGCCGGAAGCTCCCGCAGCGCCTGAGGGCCCGGCCATCCCCATGGTGTTTGCCGAGGATCAATCGGTAAAGCAGGCGAAGTCTGCCCCGGAAGCCGCGCCAGAGGTTGAGCCGGAACCGGAAACGGCTTTCCAGTTCTTTGGCAAGGGCGCGGACGAGAACGAGCCGCAGGCCCCTACCCGCACCGAGGCCCCCAGCAAGGACGACAGCATGAGCCTGCCGCTGATGGGGCTGGAAGAGGACGAAGCACCCGCCCGGCCTGCCGCCCCGGCAGAGGAGGCCCCGGCCCAGCCTGCTGAGGAAGCGGCCCCTGCTGCGCCGGAGGCTGCGGAGAAGCCTGCAGAAGAAGCCGAGCCGGAAACGCCCGAGCAGGTGGGGGAGAAGCTCCGCCGGATGGGCGCGGAGCTGACGCTGCGGTGTGTGCTGGAGGGCATCCTTGCCGTGGTACTGCTCCACTTTGGCCTTGTTGCCGAGGGGCTGCTGGCCCCTGTGGCCTCCCTTGACCCCGTGATCGCCCCGGCGGCGTTCTATGCCGCCAACCTGCTCTTTCTGGCCGGTGCGCTGGCTGTGGGCTGGCCTGTCCTGCGGGATGGCCTGCAGGGCCTCAAGGGCCGCCCCAGTGCAGACACCATGCCGGCGCTGGCCGCCTGCGGTGCGCTGGTGCAGGCTGCGGTCGCCCTGCTCAACGCCCAGAGCTATCAGAACTCCAGCTGGACGCTGCTTTCCGGCGTGGCCGCACTGGGCCTGTTCCTGGCCCTGCTGGGCAGCCGTGTCCTGCTGACTGCCGTCAAAAACGGCTATGACCTTGCCGCCCGATCCCCTGAGGGGCTGCAGGGCGCGTTCCGTGTCCGGGATAAGGACCTGATCCGGGTGCTGGCCCGGAGCCTGGATCAGAAAGACCCCTGGGTGCTGCTCAGCCGCCCTGTCCAGTGGGACAAGGCGCTGGTGGAGCAGAGCTTCGGGGAGCGCGCCAGTGAGCGCCGCGCCCGCAAGACAGCCCTGATCCTGCTGGGTGCCGCCGTGCTCAGCGGGCTGGTGTTCCTGCTGTTTGGCGGCGGGCCCAACGGCATGGCCGCAGCCCTGACCTCCATGCTCTGCATGGGTGCACCGCTGTCCTCCACCCTGGTTGCGGGCATCGCGTCTCTGCGTCTGCAAAAGACCGCTGCCGCCGCCGGTGCCGTGGTGCCCGGCTGGGCTGCCATTGAGGAGCTGGGCGGTGTGGACACCGTGCAGGTGGATGCCGACGAGCTCTTTACCGCCGACAGCGTGAATCTGGAGGATATCCGCATCTTCAAGGGCGGCCGCATCGACCGTGCCATCCTTTATGCGGCCAGTATCCTCAACCACAGCTGCGAGACCCTGCGGGGTCTGTTCCGCCAGATCATCGAGGACCGCACCGAGATCCTGTACCCTGTGAAGGACTTGGAGGTCCACCACGGCCTTGGCTTTGCCGCCTGGTGCGATAACAACCGGGTGCTCATCGGCAACCGGCTGTACATGGAGCGGGAGGGCGTGCCCCTGCCTGAGCAGGAGTACGAGGATGAGCACTCCCAGAACGGCGCGCTGCAGATCCTGTATCTGGCTGTTTCTGGCAGCCTGCACGCCATGTTCGTGCTCCATTATGTGGGCGGCCGCAACGCCGCCCGCGGTCTGGAGGTGCTGCAGCGGGAGAACATCCGCCTGCTGGTCACCTGTGAGGACCCCAGCCTGACGGCCCGCCACATCACCGAGGCTTACCATCTGCCCGAGGGGATGATCACTCTGCTGGATCAGGAGCAGTGCAGCGCGCTGACCCCGGCCCGGCCGGACGAGACCGCCCGCTGCTGTATGCTGCATGATAAGGGCTTTGCCAGCCTGATCGGCGGCCTGCGCGCGGCGGAAAAGGCCCAGAACGCCGAGACGAGCGCCACCACGGTGCAGATGGTCTCGGTCTGGTTCTCGGTGGTCATCGGTGTTCTGCTGACCTACGCGGGCAGCATCGGCACCCTGTCGGTGGCCGCTGTCCTGATGTATCAGGCGGCATGGAGCGCTTTGAGCATTGCAGTCTGCGCCCTGAAACAGCATAACTGAGAAATATTCTCAAAATAAATAGGAATTATTCTTGATTTCAATTCGGAACTCTGGTATAATCAGTGCAGAAGGAACGCCCCGGCGGTCACCGGCGGCGAAATGATACACCGCACAAACAAAAGGAGAGCATGAATATGGAACTCAAGGGTACCAAGACCGAGAAAAACCTGTGGGAAGCCTTTGCAGGCGAGAGCCAGGCCCGCAACAAGTATACCTTCTTCGCCAGCGTGGCCAAGAAGGAGGGCTATGAGCAGCTGGCAGCGATCTTTGAGGAGACGGCTGCCAACGAGAAGGAGCACGCCAAGATGTGGTTCAAGGCCCTGAACGGCGGCTCCATCCCCGATACCATGACCTGCCTGGAAATGGCAGCCGGCGGCGAGCACGACGAGTGGACCGAGATGTACCCCCGGATGGCCGCAGAGGCCAAGGAAGAGGGCTTTACCCAGCTGGCTGCCCTGTTCACCATGGTGGCGCAGATCGAGAAAGAGCACGAGGAGCGCTACCGTGAGCTGGCCGAGAACCTGAAGAACAACAAGGTTTTTGCCCGGGAAGAGCAGCAGGTCTGGCAGTGCCGGAACTGCGGCTACACCTATATCGGCAAGTCGGCTCCCCTGAAGTGCCCGGTCTGCGCACATCCCCAGAGCTACTTTGAGCTGAAAAAGCACAATTATTGATCCTGTCCGGAACGCCGCAGCTCCCACGCCGGGACTGCGGCGTTCTTTTTGCACAAAATTTTCCGGAAAAACTGGTATAGTCCACGAAATCAGGTGCGAAAGCACAGCACTTTGGGCGAAAAACTTGACCCACATTGGCCGGATGTGTAAAATAAATCAATAGTGAGAAAAATCATGGACGCGAAATTTTTCCATGTGTGCGGCATTCCTTTGATCCCATGGGATGAAACAAGGAGGGAAGTTCGACCCAATGAAATGGAAATTCCAAACCGCGGGGCGGCTTCTGGCCCTGCTGGCTCTGAGCGGGGCCCTGCTGGCTGCCCCTTTGTCCGCGCAGGCCGCGCCCGGTGTGCTGACAGGCCTGACCGGAACCGGTTCCAAGCTGGAACTGGAGCTGACCGAGATGGAGCTGGAGATCACCGATGATGACCCCCGCCCCAAGGGCTACCTGTACACCAGCGGCCAGAGCGATTATTACTTCATCGTCTGGATGAGCAGCAACTCCAATGTTGCCACGGTGGATGGCGACGGCAAGGTGACGGGCCGCAATGCAGGCACTGCCATCATCACAGCCATCTCCGACCACGGCGAACGTGCCGCCTGCAAGGTGACCGTGACCCGCAAAAATGAAGAAGCAGCCAGAAAAAAGCCCACGCTGGATACCACCAGCCTGAGTCTTGTGCTGCAGTACAATGACCTGCACCCCACCCATCAGCTCCAGCTGGCCAACAGCGACCACTCCTTCCTCTATGTCTACCAGTGGATGAGCAGCAACCCTGAGGTTGCCACAGTCAGCGACAAGGGTCTTGTCACGGCTCAGGCAGCGGGCACCACCACCATCACGGCAATGGTCTCCAACGGCCAGGCTTTGCGGTGCAGCGTCACGGTGACTTCGGATATCGGCAAGGTGACTTTGAACAAGAGTGACCTGCTGCTCCGCATCGTGGGCACCCAGGAGCGCCTGACGGCCACCGTTGCGGTGGAAGGCGGCGGCAGCGTGCCCATTACATGGGTCAGCAGCAACCCGGGTGTCGTCACCGTGGATGCGGATGGCGTGGTGACCGCCATTGCCGATGGAGAAGCCAAGGTCACGGCCCTTTCGCCCGCCGGACGCTTTGACGTGTGCAGCGTTGTGGTGGGCATGGCGGCGGAGAAGTACGAATCTGAAGCCGACCTTGCTGACGAGCTCAAGCTCCCTGACCCCTACGTTGCCGTAAGGCTGAATAAACTGGCATAAAGAAAAAGCACCCGCCCATGGCTGTTTTTGACAGCTATGGGCGGTTTTTGCGTGTATGGAAACGGATGCGCTGGGAAAAACTTGCCGAAGAGGAATTTTTTTCAAAAAATATTTTGCGTTGCATGGTGTGATGTACCTGACACATCCGGCCGCCTCCGGCAGGTGAAAAAGGACAAAATGGCCCGAATGTTGTTTAAGACAGGGAGCGGCTGCCCCACAGAGCGGCGAAATCTCTGCAAAAAAGGCGGCTGTCCGGCTTGAATGACACATTTAACAAAAATTTGACGTGAAGTGATTGAATTTGCAACTCTTGACAGAAGGCGGGACAAACCATTATCCTTTTATCCAGAGGAAAGTATTTTATGTCGCCAGACGTTGGAATGCCTGGTGGACAAGTGTGTGTCAGGAGGGAAAGAATATGACCAACTACCGGAACCGAATCGGGGAAGCCATTGCCTTTGCCCGGAACGTGGCGGGCAGATCCCAGCAGGAGCTTGCGGATATGCTGGGGCGGGACAAGCGCACCATTCAGAAATGGGAGCGGGGCGAGATCCGCATTGCGCTGGAGGATTATCTGGATGTATTCGATACTCTGCACCTGCCGGTGGGGCCCTATGAAATGTGGATCCGGCATCCGGAACTCTTTCCGCGCGGCATGGAGGATATCAAGGGCTTCAGCACGGAGAAAAAGCGGCGGGTACTGGCGGATTATTACCTGCATCAGGCTGCACCGCTGGAGATCGAGCAGGAGTATTACATCCTGTTCGGCGACCACGGCAGCAACAGCTGCGGCATCCGGCAGGAGCAGCTGGCCAACCTGCAGACTCCGCTCCGTGACCGCAAACGGATCGTGAACCAGATCATCGACAACTACTATGAGGCCCGTGCCATCGGACATCTGACCGACCCAGAGGGCCAGCAGCCAGTGATGCCCATTCTGGAAGCCTGTTACGATGCCAGTGCACGGAGCGTGGAGGCCAACGAGAACCGGTACAGCATCGGCAGCATCGAGGACTATCTGGACGATGCGGCAAAACCGGCAGAAGAGTGAACCGGACAGCAGACGGCCATGTGCAGCCGCCTGCTGTTTTTGCGTTCGGCTGCCTGCGGGAAAATATTGTGAAATTTGCGGATTCCTGCTATACTTATCCTATTGATGAAAAAGAAGGGTGAGATAAATGGCATACAACATGGGCGGTCGGCGCTTCCGGCCGGTGGGCAGCGGAAAAAAGCGGACTGCGCCGCAGTACGGGCCGGTGGGCACAGGCTGCCCGTTTGTGGAGGAGGCCGTGGCGCGGCTGTACCGGGAGCAGAACGAGGAACATTTCTGGAGCCTGATGAACGCCCTGAACTATGCGCTGGAATTGCAGACCAGGGTGCTGGTGCCGCTGGATGCGGCGGTGGACCCCCAGAGCGGGGCCGCCCCCTGGGCACACCTGCCCATCCCGGAGGAGCGGGCCGAGGGTCTGCAGCCCTGGCTGCTCCACACCCGGAAAGAGCGGCACTATCTGCCGCTGTTCACCTCGGTAAAGAACGCCGAGGCGGAAAAGGCCAGCGCCACCCGCCCCATGGTGGAGCGCAGCCTGCGCAGCGCCATGGAGTATGCGCTGGAAACGGACGGCATCGATGGTGTGGTGCTGGACCCGTGGACAAGCTCTGCCACGCTGGATGTCTCCCTGCTCAGCGGGCTGCTGAGATCGGAACGGGGAAGCGACAACCCCGGCGCTCAGGAGCTGGAAGCCGGACACGCCGCCGCCCGGGCCGGGGATTGGCAGGAGGCGGCGGCACGCTACACTGCCGCCGCCGAGGCGGGCAGCGCAGAGGCGCTTTCTGCCCTGGGGGACTGCCTGTATTATGGCAGGGGTGTCCGGAAGAATAAGACCCAGGCCCGGCGGATGTGGAAAAAGGCCGCACAGGCCGGGGAAGTGCAGGCCATGATCGCCCTGGGGGATGACTGTGCCGCATCGGGCGGGGAGATGGCGGAGACCCTGCAATACTACCGCCGCGCCCAGAGCGCTGCCCGGGAGGTGCCGGACATCGCCTATACCCCGCAGGTCTGCCTGCGTCTTGCCCAGTACGAGACCCAGTACCTCTCCCGCAAAAAGGCGCTGTTGCAGGTGGCCGAAGCCGTGCAGGGCTTTCGGATCCTGCAGGCCGAGGGCGAAACGGATGCTGCCGACTGGCTGCGGGAGGCTGAACTGCTGACGGATCAGCTGCTGGCCGACGATAAAAACGCCTGAAACACAGTTTCTTTACATTTGTTCTAAGAAATCGTCATAGGAAACCGGTAAGATATTCAAGGAAATATTCTGCGCCGAAGAAAAGAGGACAAGCACTATGAGCAAAGTGATCGGAATCGACCTTGGCACCACCAACTCCTGCGTGGCGGTGGTGGAGGGCGGCAAGCCTGTGGTCATCACCAACGCCGAAGGCGAGCGCACCACCCCCAGCGTGGTGGCCTTTACCAAGGATGGCGAGCGTCTGGTGGGCGGCGCGGCAAAGCGCCAGATCGCCACAAACTCCGGCCGCACGGTGTCCAGCATCAAGCGGTACATGGGTTCTGATCACCGGGTGCATATCGATGGCAGAGACCTGACCCCGCAGGAGATCAGCGCCATGATCCTGACCAAGATCCGCCGCGATGCCGAGAGCTATCTGGGCGAACCGGTGACCGAGGCCGTCATCACCGTGCCTGCTTATTTTGACGACAGCCAGCGCAAGGCCACTCAGGACGCGGGCCGCATTGCGGGCCTGAATGTTCTGCGCATCATCAACGAGCCCACCGCCGCCGCGGTGGCCTACGGCCTGGACAACGAAGCTCCCCAGAAGATCCTGGTCTATGATCTGGGCGGCGGCACCTTTGATGTTTCGATCATCGAGATCGAGGACGGCACCTTTACGGTGCTGGCCACCGGCGGCGATACCCATCTGGGCGGCGATGACTTTGACGAGCGCATCGTTGAGTGGGCTGTGGCGGAGTTCCGCAGATCTGACCGCATCGATCTGACCAAGGACCCCGCCGCCATGGGCCGCCTGAAGGAGGAAGCGGAAAAGGCCAAGAAGGAGCTTTCCAGTGCGCTTTCCGCCCAGCTGAACCTGCCGTTTATCGCGGTGGGCAAGGATGGCCCTCACCATCTGGATCTGAGCCTGGGCCGCCCCCAGTTTGAGATGATGACCGGTGACCTGCTGGCCCGCACCGTTCAGCCGGTGCAGAACGCCCTGCGGGATGCCGGGATTTCCGCCAGCCAGCTGGGCAAAGTCCTGCTGGTGGGCGGCAGCACCCGGATGCCCGCTGTGGAGCGGCAGGTCCGGGAGCTGCTGGGCTGTGAGCCCAGCCACACCCTGAACCCCGATGAATGCGTGGCCATGGGTGCCGCCGTGCAGGGCGGCCTGCTGCAGGGCGGCGGAAAGCTGGCCGGTGCCACCGGTGCGGCCGCGCAGGGCCTTGTGCTGATGGATGTCACCCCGCTGACGCTGTCCATTGAGACGCTGGGCGGCGTGGCCACCCCCCTCATCACCCGCAACAGTATGATTCCCACCCGCAAGAGCCAGATCTTTACCACGGCCCGCCCCATGCAGACCAGCGTGGAGATCAACGTGCTGCAGGGCGAGCGCCACTTTGCCCGCGACAACAAGAGCCTGGGCAAATTCAAGCTCAACGGCATCCGCTCCGGCTTCTCCTCCAAGCCCCAGATCGAGGTCACTTTTGACATCGATGTGAATGGCGTGGTCAAGGTGTCTGCAAAGGATCTGGGCACCGGCCGGGAGCAGAACATCACCATCACCGGCAGCACCAATCTTTCTGAGAACGAGATCCAGCGCGCCATGGCCGATGCCGCTGCCTACGAGGAGGAGGATACCCGCCGCAGGGAGCGGCTGGAGCTCCACAATCAGGCCGAGATGCTGGCTTACAAGGTGGATGAAGCCCTCTCCAAGTGCAAAAAGGAGCTGGACAAGGACGAGAAGAACCGAGTCAAGAACGACCTTGCCAGCCTGCGCCGCTGCCTGCGCAAGGATAAGCCCGAAAAGATGAACGAGACCGAAGAAGCGAACCTCCGTCAGGCAAAATCCCAGCTGGAAGCCAGCGCCAACCACCTGATGGTGCTGTACAGCACGGAGCAGGATGCCGGCCAGCAGTAAGCGGGCAATTCCCTACTGAAAAACTTCGTTGAAAGGGTTGACAAACCCGGAAGAGTGGGGTATTATGTATGCAATATCACAAAAATGGCTGTGAAGAGAAGAGTAGGTTTTCGCATTGATCCTTCCAGAGAGCCCGGGCGGTGGAAAAGGGCAGGAAACAGGGGACTGAAAATGGTCTCGGAGCCGCGGGGGCGAAGTGCAAGAGTGCTAAGCCTGCGACGGGAGCGCCCGTTACAGCGTCCGGTTGTCGCGTTGCAAAACGCCGCAGCAGTGAGGCTGTCTCTGTGAGGAGGCAGTAAACCAAGGTGGTACCACGGAAGTTTTACGCTTTCGTCCTTGTGGGTGTATGCCCGCTGAGGACGGAAGCGTTTTTTATTTTGCTTCCGGTGCAAAGGGTGCGGATTGTGCCGCACCGCACAAAAACATTTTTGTAAAAGTAGAGAGGGAAAACAAAATGTCTAAGATCACTCGTCGTAATTTTCTGAAAGTTTCCGGCGTGGCCGCTGCTGCCGCTGCCCTGACCGCCTGCGGCGGCTCTTCCTCCACCGCAAGCTCCGCCGCTTCCGGCGCTGCATCCTCTGAGGCTGCCTCCACCGCTGCCAAGCTGGACAAGATCAAGGTCGCTGTTCCCAACGACACCACCAACGAGGCCCGCGCTCTGACCCTGCTGGAGAAGAACGGCTTCTTCAAGCTGAAGGCAGATGCAGGTCTGACCGCCACCAAGAACGACATCGAGGAGAACCCCCTGAACGTCAATGTGGACGAGGTCGAGGCTGCTCAGGTGCCCAACGTCCTGCAGGATGAGGACTACGCTGTCATCAACTCCAACTACGCCATCTCTGCCGGTCTGGACCCCATGACCGACGCTCTGGCCATGGAGGATGGCACCTCTGCCTACGTCAACGTTCTGGTCTGCAAGGAAGGCAATGAGGAGGAGCCCAAGATCAAGGCTCTGGTCGCTGCCCTGCAGAGCCAGCAGGTCAAGGACTTTATGACCGAGAGCTACGGCGGCGCTGTGGTCTCCGTTGTGGAGGACCCCACCGACGGCTATGACTCCTCCATCGACTACGATGCCCTGAACGGCGAGACCGTCAGCTGCGCTGCCACCCCCGCTCCCCATTGCGAGATCCTGGAGGTCTGCAAGCAGATCCTGGCCGATAAGGGCATTACGCTGGACATCCAGGAGTACGATGACTATGTGATCCCCAACACCATCGTTGAGGATGGCCAGTGCGACACCAACTACTTCCAGCATCAGCCCTACCTGGACAACTTCAATGAGGAGAAGGGCACCCACCTGGTCTCCGTTGCCGGTATCCACGTTGAGCCCATGGGCATCTACGGCGGCAAGCAGAGCGACCTGAGCCCGATCGAGGGTTAAGGAAACGCGGCTCGCCCTCTCAGTCAAAGCCTGACGGCTTTGCCAGCTCTCCCAAAGGGAGAGCCAATTGCAGCCCACAGTCAGCTGTTGTTGCGCCCGGAAGATGCAGTGCCTCCCACTTTGGGGGAGGTGGCATTGCGGAGCAATGACGGAGAGGGCAAGGATGTTACATCAAAAGGAGAATCCCTGTGATCGAGATCAAACACCTTTCCAAGACCTTCCAGATGAAGGACGGCGCAGTGAATGCGCTGAAGGACATCAGCCTGACCATCCCGGATGGTTCGATTTACGGCATCATCGGCATGTCCGGCGCGGGCAAATCCACGCTGGTGCGCTGCATCAACCTGCTGGAGCGCCCCACCGAGGGCGGCGTGGTCATTGACGGCGTGGAGATGGAAAAGCTCACGCCTGCCCAGCTGCGTCAGCGCCGCCGGGAGATCACGATGATCTTCCAGCAGTTCAACCTGCTGATGCAGCGCAGCTGCCTGAAGAACATCTGCTTCCCCATGGAGCTGGCCGGTGTGCCCAAAGATAAAGCCACAGCCCGCGCCAGGGAGCTGCTGGAGCTGGTTGGCCTGCCGGACAAGGCGGACGCTTACCCGGCGCAGCTTTCCGGCGGGCAAAAGCAGCGCATTGCCATTGCGCGTGCCCTGGCCACCAATCCCAAGGTGTTGCTGTGTGATGAAGCCACCAGTGCCTTGGACCCCAACACCACCCATGCCATTTTGCAGCTGATCCAGAAGATCAACCGCGAAATGGGCATTACGGTGGTTATCATTACCCACCAGATGAGCGTGGTGGAGGATGTGTGCAGCCACGTTGCCATTTTGGATAACGGCACCGTGGTAGAGCAGGGCAGCGTGCGGGATATCTTCTCGAACCCGCATTCCGACGCTGCCAAGCGGCTGGTGTTCCCGGCGGGCACGCCGGAGCGCGAGCTGCTGCCCGGCCGCAAAATGGTGCGTGTTGCCTTTAACGGCACCCAGACGACCGATAAGCCGCTGGTGGCCAGCCTTGCCATTGAGTGCGGGGCGCTGGTTTCGATTGTGGCAGCGGACACCCGCGTTGTAAACGGCCAGACGCTGGGCAGCATGCTGCTGGCCCTGCCGGAAGGCGAAGGCGCTGCCAAGGCGCTGGATTACATCAAGAATTATCCCGGCATTACCTACGAGGAGGTGGGCAGCAATGGCTGAATTTTTTGCATCGAAGGACTGGCAGACTTTTTTGGATGTTCTGCCTTCCATCCCGGCAGAAACCTGGGACACTTTTTACTCTACCGTGGTGGCCACCCTGTTTGCACTGGTCATCGGCCTGCCGCTTGGTGTGCTGCTGGTAACGGGTGAGCCCGGTGGTGTGCGCCCGCTGCCCCGCTGGGTCATGCGGCTGCTGAACGGCGTGATCAATCTGCTGCGCAGTGTGCCGTTCTTGATCTTGATGATCATTGTCATTCCGCTGTCCCGCTTGATCGTGGGCACTTCTATTGGTACGGTGGCATCCATTGTGCCGCTGGTTATTGCATCCTTCCCGTTTGTGTCCCGTCTGGTGGAAACCAGCATCCGTGAGGTGGATTCCGGCGTGGTGGAAGCAGCCCAGAGCATGGGGGCAACCCCGCTGCAGATCATCACCAAGGTGCTGATCCCCGAAAGCATGCCCAGCCTGATTGCCAACGCAACCATTGCCGCCACAACCATTCTGGGCTATGGCGCTATGGCAGGTGTGATCGGCGGCGGCGGCCTGGGCAAGGTTGCCATCAACTATGGCTACTACCGCTATAACCTGGTGCTGGAAATTTTTGCAACTGCGCTGCTGGTTGTGCTGGTACAGGTGCTGCAAAGCATTGGCACCCGCCTGGCCACCAGGTGCGACAAGCGCGTGCAGAAAACCAAAGGCTAAAATATAACGATAAAAAGGGAAATTGCTGGCCTTATAGATAAAATCACCTGCACGGCCAGCCGCTTTTTGTGTGCTTTTGGGCTTATTGGCATCGCTTTTGCTTATTCAAAATTTGTTCACCAAATCTTACCAAATCGTTCAGAACTCTTTAACGAGGTTTCCATAATCTGCCCGTATAATAACAGTGTACTCGAAAGAGAGAAACAAAAACGTAAACGACGTTTTAAAACATCCACTGCGTCCTTCGCCATGCCAGACGCCCGCAGCAATCGCAGCGGCCGCCGGCGAAGGCCAGACAACCAACAATGCCGGGCAACCGGCTTTACATACATTTCTCCTCCTTCTCCTTCCTTTCCAATTTGTTACGAAAAAAAACATGCGCCCTTTGCAGCGGCCAAGGCTTCGCAGCCTGCCCAACGCAAAGGGCGCATCGTTTATTATTTCAGAATATACTTTATCATCACAGACTGGCAATATCCGCCAACAGGGCATCTACGTCCTCGTCACGGGTGGCCCAGCTGGTGCAGAACCGCACGGCAGTGTGCTCGGCGTCCGGCTTGGCGGTCAGGGTCATGGCGTACTTCTCGCTCAGGGCATTGTACCAGCTGTTGGGCAGGATGGGGAACTGCTGGTTGGTGGGGGAATCAAACAGCATGGCGCAGCCCTTTGCTTCAAACGCAGCGCGGATGCGCATGGCCTGGCGATCCGCCTTAGCGGCCATAGTGTAATAGGGGCTGGAAGCGGTGCCGTCCTCGCCGTTCAGCAGGGCAAGGAATTGCAGCCCCAGCAGGCGGCCCTTGGCCAGCATGGCGCCGTGCTGCTTGATGGCGTAGCGGAAATCCTGGTCCAGATCAGGGTTATTGATGATAACGGCTTCGCCAAACAGCGCACCGCACTTGGTTCCACCCAGGTAGAACACATCGCACAGGTTGGCGTAATCCTGCAGGTTCAGGTCATTGGCTTCGCTGGCAAGGCCGTAAGCCATGCGGGCACCATCCACAAACAGGCACAGGCCGCAGTCATAGCAGGTGGCGGAAAGGTCGGTCAGCTCCTCCTTGGTGTACAGGGTGCCGTCCTCAGTGGGGTTGGAGATATACACCATGCCGGGCTGGGCAATGTGCTCGTGGCTGGCATCGGCCCAGTGAGCGTCGTAAGCATCCCTCACCTGCTGGGCGGTAATTTTGCCCTGCACGCTGGGCAGGGCAAGGCACTTGTGGCCGGTGGCTTCCACCGCGCCGGTTTCATGTACATTGATATGCCCGCTGTCGGCACACAGCACGCCCTGCCAGGGTTTTAACAGGGCATCCACCACGGTAAAGTTGGCCTGGGTGGCACCCACAAAAAAGTGGACTCCGGCATCCGGGGCATCGCACAGCTTACGGATCAGGCCGCGGGCCTGATCGCAGTAATCGTCCATGCCGTAACCGGGGGTCTGTTCCAGATTGGTCTTTTGCAGCAGGTCCAGCACCGGCTGGGCGGCACCCTCGCCATAATCACATTCAAAGCGGATCATAAGATCGCTCCTTTCCGTTTTAACCGTTCGCTGCGGGCAGAGTACCCGACAGCATACTTATCCATTATAAAGTCTGTACCGTTTTTTGTAAAGGCAATACCACATCATTCTAAGTGCCGATACGGCGAGCGAGGTGCGGCAGATGCTAAGCCAAAAGCGCA
>OGFJ01001464.1_pt1 | contig 15356 bp, 8 predicted proteins | sample 1570861 | NCBI WGS metagenome assembly OGFJ01 (sample SAMEA2582060, study PRJEB24529) | metagenome | biome: Human gut stool | place: China | collected 2011
AGCGTAAGAACATTGAAATACCCCTGCTGCAGAGCCAGATCAATCCCAATTTCCTTTATAATAAGTACATTGAACTTCATTTAGAAACTTTGAATCACGGAAATCCCATGTTATATTGGTTCCGGCTTTACCCGGAGAACAAAATGAAATTTGCTGTTTAATTATTTCATCGCTGTCACGAGGTAATGAAGTTTCTAATGTTAATGAATTTTGAGCTATCGTCGTTATTGTCGATAGAAAAACGATAACAAGCAGAGAAAATACTGTCTTTTTCATGTCGAAAGATTCATAAGGTTGTGTGTTGCGAAGTTATGAATCTTTTTGTTAAAAACAAGAAAAATGTAAGAAAATGCATGTATCGGTATTATCGGGGAGAGATTCCGTATCGTTCGAAGGCTTGTAAGTCTTCTTCTTCGAGGGGTAAACGTCGAACGGGAATAGGTATGTTTTGTTCTCCTACATAATATCTTTTTTCGATATGAAACGACGGACTTATGAGGGAGAGTCGGTCATCGCGATATTCGGTTTCTATGCCTCCAATACCCAGTAGGGTATGGAATACGCCTCGCGAGTCGAATGGGGTGGTATGCCGATTCCGGGCTTGTCGTACGTCACCGGGGAAAAGAGTAGAGTAATTATCCGAGAACCAAATGACAAAGGGTATGTGAAGCTGGTAATAGGTGGGAATGGGGGAGGCGTGCAGAAATCGATTACGTTCATCGTCGAGCAAATCTTCCCCGTGGTCGGAGAGATACAGCATGGCCGAAGTTTTTCCGGTTCGGTCGAGTTTATCGATAACTTGTGCCAAGAATTTGTCGGTGGCAACGATCGAGTTGTCATAGGCATTTATCATGGCTTGCTTGTTCTTATGATCGATTTCTTTAATGTGGTCGGGGGTGAATATTCGACAATCGGTATTGTATCGTTCACAGTAATTGAAGTGGGAGCCATAGGTGTGAAGGATAATGAGTTGCTTCGTTTTACCTATGTTCAGTAACGAGTCGACTGCGGATAATAGTACATCGTCATGTAGATGCGGTTTATTTTTCGGTGCGGCGAAATAGATCGTACAGTCTGCTTCGTCGGCGAAGAACTCGGTAAATGATCCGTTGCGCAGTTGGTTGGAGAGAAACGACGTGTGGAATCCGGCTTGTTTAAATGCCGAAATAAGACTCTTTTGTCGGTATATCTCATTGTAATTGAGTGCATCGGCGGGGCATAGCATTAACGGAACGCTTTTATGAGTCGCATTGATTTGTGTCAGTACATCGTCGAAATGAATGACATCGGGCATGGCGTCGAGTTTGGGGGTCGTATTTCGTTCGTACCCATATAGCCCCCAGTTTCCGGCGCGGGAGGTTTCTCCGATTACGAAGATATAGATTTCGGGGAGTTCGGTGTCTCTTGTCGATGTGGCCCGGTAGTCGAATTTTCTCGATGTGCGTGGATAGTTCTTTGCTGCTTCCCAACTGTCCACGGCGAATCGGGCATTGTTGAACGCGTTGATGGGGTAAAGGTTGTCGAGCCTTGCCGTATGAGGATATTTTCGGTGAGCAGGTGTGTAAACAAGTATTCCACTACCGATCATGAGCATAGCCAACATGAACACTCTTTTTTGAAAAAGAGGTGTGAGGGTCTCGGTGCGACGTATGGAGTAAACGGCAAGAGCCAATGCCGGAAGATAAAGTAAGAATACGCCTACTACCGCCGGAGCCAATTTATCGAGTAATTCGAAAGCCTCTCCGCTGTTGGTCGTAAACATGTTCAGGAACATGTCTGAGGCGATAATGGAATTACCGAAAAGATAGAGTAGTACCAATTGAAACGCGCCTATGAAATGAAGGGGAAAAAGAGCCCAAAAGGTGATTCCCGGTTTGCGGGAGAGAATTAATAACAAAAGGTATAAAGCTCCCGGAATGAGGATATAGGAGACTTTGAACAGGAGTGGCAATTGTTCTGTAAAACATAGAAAAATATTGGGAACCAACATGATTCCCGAAAAAATCCAAAATATGCGCCTCTGTGTAAATATTTGATTAAAATGCTTCATTGATGTTGAATAAAAATCCCGATTGTCCTTTTTTTCCGAATCCGTAGTCGAGTCGTACATTGACTCGGTTTTTGAACTCCCAGCGATAGCCTATTCCGTAATTGGGGAGTGTATGTCCCCATTTAAAACCTGAGAACGAAGGAAATACGTTTCCTGCTCCTACCCATACGGCTATGCCATTTCGCCTCCAAATGTGTTGACGGAGTTCTATTTGAGTTTCGATTAAATTTTTGTCTCGGTATCTGCCTTCGTAGTATCCTCGCATACGGGCCGACCCTCCCAAAGCTGCAAGCATATTCCAGGGTACATCGCCGTAATTGAATTCTCCATGTAGGTCAAAAGCAAGGATCGCTCCTTCCCATAGGCGGTGATAATAATCGAAAATGAAATCGGTGCGAGTAAACGCTTTTTTATTGCCCAAGAATTTGGGGAAGAATCGTTGGTTAACTTTTATATAAACTCCTTTTGCTGCGTTGGTAATAAAATCGCGACTGTCGTATACAAGTGTGGCTCCTATACTCGTGCTGATTACTTCTCGGGCTTCTCCTTCGAGTAGTTCGATTTTTGTGAAATCCGATCCTTTCACCCAGTTAAATCCCGTAGAAATTCCTCCGTAGAGGTCCTTATGTAAGCGAGCCAGCCAGTCGATACGTAAAATAGTTTCCAGTCTGTCGTAGGAGCTTTTGTTGGCGTTGTTATTTCCGTTTTCGTAACCTATGCCCCAAAAGTCACTCGGGAATGTGTATAAATAAAAGTCGTAATCTATCCTGAATTTATTTTTGGGAAAGATATTATTCCCTTTTACTCCTATCAAAAGAAAGCCTGTGGTCGTGGCATCTCCATAAAGCGAAACGTTGGAGAGTTGTGTGATCGAGTCTCTTCGTAACCGGTATGTCCCCGAGGCAGCCAAGCCTATTCCCAGCTTTGTCGTGGAAGAATAGTGAGGTCCTCCGATGATACCGAAATCGAATTTTTTATCGGGGCGTGGAGCATTGGAGTCATCGAAGTATTTCAGAACCTTTTGGAATATGTTCAGTTTTTTTACGGTGGTATCTTTTTTTGCGATAATCGAGTCGGTAGGAATAGTATCTATACTATCGGTTGGCGTTTCGGCGTACAAAAGACTTTGGGAGCCTAAAATGTATCCGACGCATAATATCGTATATCGAATGAATTGTTTCATATAATTAATTTGTTTCTCTCACGAGTTCAGATGCAAATGTATATTTTCTGTGGCTAATTGCCTAATTGCTTTTTATTCAATATGTTAAGTTTTGTATAAATTTTCTTTCTCGTGTCATTTGTCTATATGGAGGTGTAGCGTAGCGGTGGGAATTGTCCTTTCTTGTAATAACAAATTATTATTCAGAAGGTTCAATAATTTAATATTGACGAGGGAAAGTAAAGATCGATTTTGAGAAATATTCAGGATATAAAATTTTTTCGGTGTATATTTTTTGTATTTTAACGAGAGTCCGATATAAATAAATATATATGGACGATTATTGACCGGTCTCGATGAACGTTCGTTTTTATTCTTCTATGTAGTTGCGGATTACAATTGACAATTAATTACTTCATTGAATGTTTTTGTGTAATTCGTATTCAGCATTGCTTTATATTCATTGCAGAATGTGTCGAATGTCGTTTTGGCCAAGCTGGTTCTTCCTTGTTTATATAATGTGTGGCATTTGAGAATCAATGCATACTCGTCTGTTTTGTCGTGTGCAAACATGCTGTTGGCTATCTGAATTAATAATTCGTTGTTTCCCTTTATATATTCTTGCTTGGATAAATTTATTGCCATATCTAATACGGAATTCGTGTAATCGGACTTGAAAGAATCCAACCAGTCTGTTTGGACATATGGTAATAATTGTCCCGATAGCAGGTTTAAGGGTAAATCATTGATGTTTTCGGCTGTGATAGGTTCTTTGTTTTTTACTTTGTCGATCCAATTACAAACATCGATATAATCGCAATAAGCGTGAGTGAACTTTAACGCCCAATAGGTGCTTTCTTTTACAAGTTCGACACCGTCTAGTTTTTCCAGCAAAAGTTTTAGTTTTCGGATATTTACTCGGCGGTTATTTTGGGCACTTTCGTCTGTTTTATCAAACCAAAGCAACTCTCTCAGAGTGACATTTGAAATCCCTTTCTTGTTATTTACGCTATATAATATGATAAGAATGAGCAGTTGTTTCAAAATAGGTGTGAATGATTTGGTGATATCTGCACCATTTTTATCCCATACTTGAAATCCATCTAAGAAAAGAATAGATGATTTTTTGTGAATGTCCGGTTGGGGCTTATAGTTTTCGTCTTGGGTAGTTGTCTTGGAAGAACGATCCGTATTTGTAACGACCGGAGGGTTGTGAGGAATGTGGCTTTCTTTTCTTCTTCTTTTCTTTTTTCGGTAGCAGAGGTACATACAGCCCATACCTGCAATTATGCAAATTCCTATACCTATGAAGAACCCTATCTTTGTAACACGTGTCTTATGTCCTGCAACTGTTTGCAGCGTATCTTCTATTTTTAACGGGGGATAAGCTAATGAGTATATGTTTATATTTGATTTATTGTTGTAGTTATAATTGGTTACGGCATACAGCCTCGACTGTAACGAGTCGTAGTAGAGTGTACAGAAAGAATTTACATCATTGAAGGAGAAAGGGATTGTATCTGCATAGTTCGTACAGTTATTCCCATCTGTCAAATCGAACGATTTTAGCAAGATATAGCTGTTCGAACAATCATTCGGAAAACATAAAGCGTATAGCTTGTTATTCGTTTCGTCTGTAACAATATGATTACCGACGACGAAGTTTTTTGTATCGTTGGGGATAGTCCACAATTTCTTTGTTTTGAATGTGTTGATGTCTATCGCATAAAGATCGTAATAATTTATGATTCCTAATTCTTGTTTCCCTTGTGGGTTGCCACAGCCGCCGAACACCAATATCGTGTCTCTGTTTTTGTAGTCCGATCCGCTTAGATAACGCGGAGGTATTTCTTCGTTGTACGATACCGGAATCCAGTCGTCCTGTGTCCGTCCTTTTTTAAGTATCAAGTTCTTATATTGATAATTACCATATCCGCCAAAAATATACAGACACGAGTCATTGGGCGATATAAACGTATTGTGTTGAGAATATTCCGGATTTTTTATTTCACGGTCATTGTTTGTCCATGTGTTATCCTTGAAATTGAATATAGACATCTGTTTCAAGGGATCGAAATCGTATGACCATAATTCATCGTAATAAGGCTGGTAAATGAGTTGATTGTTTATTTCTGTGTATGGAGCTCCATGAGCAGGATAAATCGTATCTAATGTATTGTCGATAGTCGAATAAACGAGTACAAATGAGCTGTTGGCAAAATAAATATTCCCTTTTGACGGAGCATGGCAGATTTGTGTATATATGGGTAATGCTAATGTTTTTTCTTTTACCCACTTGGTGTGTTTATTTATTTCCCATGTAGGATTGGTGACTGTCGCCGGAATCTGATGCAGACTATCCAAACAGGAATGCGACAGATGTTCTTTTAAAGGCCAATATGCAATTGTTTTATTTTTATTGTCTGTGATTTTTATGTTGCGTATAGACATCGGAGGGACATCGGAAGAATGAAACTTTTCATGATCGGAGTATCCGAAGTAGAATTTCACGTTCTTGATATTGATGAATTTATACTGGCTTTGCAATGTTTGATTGTCGAAGATGAGCCGTAAACTATCCGGATAGATTGAGCACCGGATATGCGCCCATTTATTCCATGAGTATTGATTAAGTAGTTCTTCATCGAAAGCCAGATAGACGTTGTTCCCTTCTATCAAATTCAACGCTCTTTTTTCGGGTGTAATATTCGCTATCAAATCGAAACTCTTTTCATCGTCGATTATGATTCGAAAGACATATCCGTAGTTATGTTCTTCGGGTCTGAATTTAATATCGAAATCTAATGTTAGACCTTTTGAGGCGTCGAACTCGGGAGATAGGATAAGCGATGTTCTTTCTTCTTTAATGGAGGTGTGGGCAGCAAAATATAATCCAGATGAAATATTTTGTGCTTCAACCGGTATCAGGGTCAACATTAAGAGCAGAAATATAAGCGTCTTTTGCATGAATACTTATAACTGTTTTTTGCAAAGATAATATGGTTTAGGAGGGTTACAAAGAAAAAAATTATATTTATGGAATCTTTTTATGGAATTGATTGTAAAAATAATATATTATTAATGGACAGAGTGTTTTTACTGTGTACCGAAGTTCGTTTGTTAATGGTTTATTAATATTTCCGTTAACGGTCGACGTTTATTTTTGTTACATTAATTAAAAACGACACATGATGAGAAGTATTATTGTATTGAGTTTGGCGCTGCTGTTGGTGGCGTGTAAGCATGAGAAAGAGTATAGTGGCAATCCTATTGTCGAGGGTTGGTATGCCGATCCAGAAGGGGTTGTCTTCGATGATGAATATTGGATATATCCTACGTTGTCCGATATTCCTTTCGGAGCCGATAGCACAGATTTTCCCGAATTGAAAAAAGAAACGCGGGCCATTCATCAGGTCTATAATATACAGACTTATATGGATGCTTTTTCATCAAAAGATATGGTTCACTGGACTAAGCATCCCAAAGTGTTGTCTGTTGAGAATATAAAATGGTTGGAATTTGCCTTATGGGCTCCGTCTATTGTTCGGGCGAATGGCAAATATTATCTGTTTTTCGGAGGGAATGATATCCAGAATGATGAGCAATATGGTGGAATCGGTGTCGCTGTGGCTGATAACCCGGCAGGCCCATTTAAAGACGTTTTGGGGAAACCTTTGATCGATAAGATTGTGAACGGCGCCCAGCCGATCGATCAGTTCGTTTTTAAAGATGACGACGGTAGTTATTATATGTATTATGGAGGCTGGCATCATTGTAATATGGTAAAATTGAGTTCGGATTTATTGAGTCTCGTTCCTTTTGACGATGGTTCTTATTATAAATCTGTCACGCCTGAGAATTATGTGGAGGGACCTTTTATGCTGAAACGGAATAACAAATATTATTTTATGTGGTCGGAAGGCAGTTGGGGAGGTTCGGATTATAGTGTGGCTTATGCCGTTGCCGATTCTCCGTTCGGCCCTTTCGAGCGTATTGGAAAAATATTGCAACAAGACGAGAGTGTGGGTACAGGTGCGGGACATCATTCGGTCATTCAGATACCGGGGAAAGACGAGTGGTATATTGTTTATCATCGTCACCCATTGGGCGATACGATTCCAAATCATAGAGAGATTTGTATCGACCGTATGTATTTTGACGAAAATGGTTTTATTAAACCGGTGAAGATGACTTTCGACGGTGTCGGTGTCAATAGGCTTACAGATTAGCGAATAGTATCAGAAATGTATCACCGCCTCAAACAAGAAAAACAACTCAATGAAAATTTTCTTGTTTGAGGCGATGTTGTTTTCTACACGTGACTATTTACAGTAAAATATATGGAAAGATATGAGGTAATAACGTTGACCTCGATAGCTTTATTTGAAAGAATTGTTTTTATGCTGATTGTCGAGTGGTTTCCTCCTGTTATTAATCTTGTTATGTCGCTTCCTTTCTTATGAGAATTGTTAATGCCTTATTAATGTTTTTGATTCGGAAATAAGCATTGCATATGGATAATTAATATTCTATTAATGGTTTTATTAATTACCTCGGCTTACTTTTGTCACAAAAATAAAAAAAACGATTCCATGAAAAAAGTTTCTTTACTTGTATTTTTATCTGTTTTACTTATATCGTGCGGGGGTAAAGAGGTGCTTTCTACTTCTTTTTCACCGGTTGACTATGTGAATCCGTTAGTGGGAACACAATCTAAGTTTACCTTGTCTACGGGTAATACCTATCCGGCTGTCGCATTACCGTGGGGAATGAATTTCTGGACACCGCAAACGGGAGATATGGGAAATGGCTGGGCCTATTGTTATACCGACGATAAGATAAAAGGATTTAAGCAGACACATCAGCCCAGTCCGTGGATCAATGATTATGGGCAGTTTGCATTGATGCCGGTGACCGGTGGTAAAAAGTTCTTGCAAAATGAGCGAGGAAGCTGGTTTTCTCATAAAGCTGAGACGGCAAAGCCTTATTATTATAGTGTGTATTTGGCTGACCATGATGTGAAAACAGAAATTACTCCGACGGAACGTTCTGCTTATTTTAGGTTTACTTTCCCAGAAAGTGAAGAGTCGTATATCGTAGTAGATGCATTCGATAACGGGTCTTTTGTTCAGATAGATGAGGAAAATGGCACGGTAACCGGCTATACGACTAAAAATAGCGGGGGAGTACCGGATAATTTTAGAAATTACTTCGTGATGAAATTTGATAAGCCTTTTGCCTCGGCAGAAGTATGGAGCGGAGATAAAATTATAAAAGGTAAAAGAGAGGTAGAAGATAATCATGTCGGTGCTGTGTTGGGATTCAAGACTTATAAAGGTGAAAAGATTGGTGTAAAGGTAAGTTCTTCTTTTATCAGTGAAGAGCAGGCATGGTTGAATTTAGAAGAACTGGGCAGTAGGAATTTTAACGAGGTAAAAGAGTCTGCTCGAAATGCTTGGAACGATGTGATGAATAGAGTGAGAGTAGAAGGGGGAACTGATGAACAACTACGTACTTTCTACTCTTGCTTGTATCGTTCTTTATTGTTTCCCCGTAAGTTTTATGAAGTAGATAAATATGGAAATATTGTCCATTATAGTCCTTACAATGGAGAAGTGAGGAGAGGATATATGTATACAGATACCGGATTTTGGGACACGTTCCGCGCTTTATTTCCCTTCTTGAACCTTATGTATCCTTCTGTCAACAAAGAAATTCAAGAAGGATTGGCAAACAGTTATGAAGAAAGTGGATTTTTACCCGAATGGGCCAGCCCGGGACACCGTCACTGCATGGTGGGTAATAATTCGGCATCTGTTGTGGCCGATGCTTATTTGAAAGGATGTCAGACAGAAAAGATCGATTTGTTGTATGAGGCTGTTCTGCACGGAGCGAATCATGTGCACCCCCAAGTTCCTTCGACGGGAAGATTGGGATATGAATATTACAATCAAAAAGGATATGTACCTTATAATGTAGGTATTAACGAGAATGTGGCGCGCACATTGGAATATGCCTATGATGATTGGTGTATTATGAGACTGGCGCAACAATTGAACCGTCCGCAGGAAGAAATCGATCTTTATCGGGAAAGGAGTAAAAACTATCGGTTCGTTTTCGATAAAGAGAACAATCTGATGCGCGGGAAAAACGAAGATGGTACATTTCAGTCTCCTTTCAGTCCGTATAAATGGGGCGATGCTTTTACCGAAGGCAACAGTTGGCATTATACATGGAGCGTGTTTCATGATGTGCAGGGACTCATCGATCTGATGGGAGGGAAGGAGAACTTTGTCTCCATGTTGGATTCTGTTTTTGTGGTTCCTCCTATTTATGACGATAGTTATTACGGGCAGTGCATTCATGAAATAAAGGAAATGCAGATTATGAATATGGGCAATTATGCACATGGCAACCAGCCTATCCAACATATGATTTATCTTTATAATTACGCCGGGCAGCCTTGGAAAGCGCAATATTGGTTAAGGGAAGTGATGGATAAGCTGTATACTCCTTATCCTGATGGCTATTGTGGAGATGAAGATAATGGTCAGACTTCTGCATGGTATATATTTTCTGCGTTGGGCTTTTATCCGGTATGTCCGGGCTCAGGGGAGTATGTGATGGGAGCTCCGCTCTTTAAAAAGGCGATTCTTACGTTGGAAAATGGAAAGCAGATCGTTTTGAATGCTCCCGACAACACGAACGAAAATAGATATATACGTTCTCTGAAAATGAACGGGAAAGAGTATAACCACAATTGGTTGAAACACGAGGAGTTGATGGACGGCGCTGTTCTTGATTTCGATATGAGTCATACGCCTAATACAGAGCGCGGAATAAACGATGAAGATTTCCCGTATTCTTTGACTAACGAGGATAAGTAAGAATCAAATAAATCCCATGTACATTCGAGGTGTTCCGGTTCGGATAAACCGGAGGTGACCATGTTTTGACCTCATGAAAACTACTTTTTACTGCTTGATGAAAAGTAAAATCGGTGGAGGTGATCTTGATGGCGTGGTATAAAAAGTCTGAAAATTTAAGAGGTGAGTCGCATGATGAAGAGAGTTCTTATCTATGGAGTGCTGTTTTGGGTATTGGGTTGCTATAAGGCAGCCGGTCAAGAGGCGATAGGGCTTTATGACCTGCATTATACTTTGGAAACCGACTTGTCGACACCCAAGGGACGCAATGTCGCTTGGGACGATGTACATGTCGTTTCGGCCTTGCAAGGAATCGTCAACCGGGATGCTCCGCAACTATATGTCTTTTTTGTGGATAGGGATCAATTGGATATTGATAAATATTGGTTGAATAAGTATCGTAGGAAAGGGCAGTGGTTGTATCGAAAGGAAACGGTAACGTATAATACCATTGAAGACTTGGTGTCGGCTTACGCCGGATACATAAAGGGAGTGGTACTTTATGATGAGAGAGTTCCGTCCACAAGCAATGTCGCTTCTGCCGTTGCGGGGGCGGAAGACCTTTTGCCGATCCGTTATGATCTTGATTCCGAGAGTTTGTATAGCCGCTTAGTTCTGGGTGGTCCCCGATTGAAAGTAAAGCGTAGATTGATCAATGAAGATGGAAGTGTGATGTTTACGGGATCGGGGGTGATTCCGGGGACGAATCGAAACAGCACAGGCTCTATAAAAAACGATCCATACATTTGGTATATAGAGAATTATATGAAAACCGGCAAGTGCAACACGGAATATGCCGCGTATTATTTGGATCAATATTGGAAACAAAATCCCGGTGCTACGGTACGGAATCATCATACGCTTTCTAATCATGATTTTTTCATTAGCAAGCGAGCTTTCTTTTTCGATTTATCACCGTGGGGAGACGAACCGGCAACAGACGAACCGACTCAAAAGGTAGGGACTGATTTGGCTACCCTTAAAGAAATGCTATTGTTGGCATACCAACAGAATAAAGGTGAAAAGTATTGCTATATAGGAGGGTTCCCCTCATGGGCATTTAAATACACGAAGCATGCCGGCGGTATCCACGACGATGTTCCTACGGAGTGGGAGTTTTTACGTCTTATCAGCGCTTACAACGCTTTTAAAGATGCCGATGCAATTGCAATCGGAGCGTTGGCAAATGCCTCTTTTTGGCAGCATTTCCCTTTGGAGGAACGGTATTCGCAACCGTGGGTTACTCATGAAGAGTTGAAGCAAAGAGGATTGTTGACCGAAGACGGTAAAGTCGACGTGAAAGGAAGGAACTTTCTGATATTTTATGTGGGGGATTATGATGCTTCATCGTGGGTGAGCCAATTTACCTCGCTTACTTGGGACGACCCCAATAGAGGAAAAGTCCCGATGATGTGGGCCATAAGTCCGGTATTACAGGAGCGCGTGCCTCATGTGTTACATAATTTTAGAAAAACGGCTACTAAGAATGATTATTTTGTCGCATCGGACAACGGAGCCGGATATTTGAGTCCCGGAATGTTACAAGAACCCAGACCTATTTCGGGATTACCTTCTGGATTACAATCGTGGGCGGAGCACTGCAAGCCCTATTATGAGAAATGGGGATTGAGCATTACCGGCTTTATTGTCGACGGTTATGCTCCCGGTTTGAATTGGGAAGGAATGGAATGTTATCGATCATTTAGTCCCAATGGAATCGTTCCTCAGAAACTATCTTCGTGGAGTATGCTTTTTGGGAATATGCCTGTGTTGAGGGCCGATTACGATATCAATGATGTCGAGCCCAAAGATGCTGCGGTAGCTATCGTCAATAGAATAAGAGAAAGAGAGGGGTTGCCTTTTCATTGGTTTAGAAATATAATAAAATCTCCCACGTGGTATGTAGAGGTAGTCGAGGAACTGAAAAAAATAGATGATAGTATCTGTTTGTTGGATGCCCCGTCTTTTTTTGAGCTTTTGCGGATTTATTTGAAGGAAACTGCTCCTTTTGCCGGTGGTACGGGGAGTAGGGAAGATCCGTTTCTTATTTCTACACCGCAACAGTTCGACCATATAAGGGAGTATAGAAGCCAATGCTTTCGATTGATTAACGACCTCGATTTTTCTGATTATGTCAGAGATGATGGCCAAAGTTGGTGGCCTTTGGGCGAATGGGGAAGTGGAGATAATGCTATGGAGCGTTTTCGTGGCTTTTTTGATGGAGGTGGATATTCGATTAGGAATTTGTCGGTGGAACGAAAAGCTCATGACCTGAGTATTTTTGGTGTGACAGAAGGTGCAGAGATTATCAACTTGAAAGTTGAAAATTGCAGCATCATTGGAGAGGGGCGTTTAGGAGTTCTGACAGGCGCTACCTTTTCTACAAAGATAGAACAGGTCGATATACTCGATAGCCAATGTGAAAACCGATTATCGGATCATGGATCGAATGCCGGAGGTTTGACAGGACCACTTTACCGGTCGGTGGTAAAAAACTGTTCTGTGAAGGGTGGAAATGTTTATGCGAAGGATTGTGCGGGTGGTATATCCAGTTCCATGAGTGAAGATAGCGAAATCATCGATTGTTACTCGACTTGTCGGATAGAAGGAATTACGAATGTCGGAGGAATAACGGGAAAAGTGAATTGAAAAATGATACCTCTCGAATATTAATGTTTTGTTAATGTTTCGGTAGTAAAAAATCTACTTTATGTATGCTTGAATCGTGGATTCTTAATGTATTATTAATGTTTTTGTTAATATTATAATCTTACTTTTGTCTCACACACATAAAATGCTGTAATGAAAAAAGAACCTTTAATTGTATTCATTTTTATTTTATTTTTACTTGTATCGTGTAGAGTAAAAGACGAAAATATCGAATCGGCGATATTTGCTCCGGTAAATTATGTGGACCCGTATATAGGAACCGGCGGACATGGTCATACGTTTTTAGGAGTCGCTGCTCCGTTCGGAGCCGTGCAGATCGGTCCTAACAATATAAATAAAGGGTGGGATTGGTGTTCGGGTTATCATTACTCCGATTCGATTGTAATAGGATTTTCACATTTGCATCTCAATGGAACCGGTTGTAGCGACACGGGCGATTTGTTATTTATGCCATATACGGGGAAAATGCGTACGCAGCCGGGAACCCAATATAATCCCTTATCGGGTTATGCTTCTTATTATTCTAAGAGCGATGAAACGGCTTTACCCGGATATTATGGAGTAGTATTGAAAACTCATCGTACAAAAGTAGAATTGACGGCGTCGGACCGAGTTGCCTTTCACAGATACACTTTCCCGAAGAATGTCGAAAAGTATGTGATGATTAATTTAAAGGATGCCAATGGTGACGATCGTCCTACCGATACATATCTGGAACAAGTGAACGATACTACTGTCAGTGGTTATCGTTGTTCCTCTGGTTGGTCGAAGCAACAGCAAATCTATTTTACGGCTGTTTTCTCCGAACCGATACGTTTAGCTTTGTTTCACGATTCGATACCGGTACAAGGAAATGTTTTACAAGGCATCGACGTGAAGGGAAATGTAATTGTCGCATCTGATGTCGAGAAACTTGATGTGAAAGTGGGAATATCGCCGGTGAGTATGGAAAATGCGGCGGCTAATATTCGACAAGAAATCGCCGATTGGAATTTTGAACGGGTTGTAGATGAGACGACTGCCAAATGGAATGCCGAATTGTCCAAACTGCAAGTATCGACTACGGATACAGTAGCCAAACGTATTTTTTATACAGCTTTATATCATGCGTTTATACAACCGGCTATGTTCAATGATTGTAACAAGGAATATAGAGGTACAGACAAAAATGTGTATGGAGATCCGGGTTTCACCAATTATACCGTATTCTCGTTGTGGGATACGTATCGTGCGGCTCACCCATTATATACGTTGGTACAGCCGGAGCGTGTTCCCGATTTTATTAATTCGATGTTGGCTATTTATGAGCAACAAGGACGTTTGCCGGTTTGGCATTTGTATGGCTCGGACACGAATGAAATGATAGGTATTCAGTCGGTTCCTGTTATAGCGGATGCTATATTGAAAAATATGAAAGGTTTTAATTACGAACGGGCTTATCAGGCAATGAAGGCTTCAATGATGTCTGATTATAAGGGATTATCGTATGTGACAAAACTTGAATATATTCCGGCAGATAAAGAGAAGGAATCGGTAGCTAAGGGATTGGAATATGCCATTGCAGATTGGGGAGTGGCACAAGTGGCTCGAAAGCTGGGTAAGGTAGATGACTATGAGTATTTTTCGAAAAGAGCTTTGGCATATCAAAAATATTGGGACAAGGACACCCGCTTTTTCAGAGGAAAAAATCAAGATGGTTCTTGGCTTACTCCGTTTAATCCTGTTCATTCAACTCATCGGAACGATGCTTATTGCGAAGGAAATGGTTGGCAATATACATGGTTAGTCCCTCATGATGTGGAAGGTCTCATTTCTTTGTTGGGTGGTGATGACGCTTTTGTTTCGAAATTAGATAGTTTGTTTTCGGTTAATGCCGATTTGGGCGATGCGGCATCTCCTGATATTTCCGGTCTGATAGGGCAATATGCACATGGCAATGAACCCGGGCATCATACCGTATATCTTTATTCGTATGCCGGATTGCAGTGGAAAACAGCCGAGAAGGTCGATTATATATTGTCACAAATGTATCATGATTCACCCGACGGGTTACAGGGTAACGAGGATTGCGGGCAGATGTCTTCGTGGTATGTGTTTTCGTCCTTAGGTTTTTATCCGGTCAATCCTTCTAATGGAATCTATGTTTTCGGCAGACCGATTTTTGATAAGGTCGCTTTGAAATTGCCAGAAAATAAGGTGTTTGAAATAAGGACGGTCAATAATTCAAGAGAGAACAAATATATTCAGTCGGTTCAGTTGAACGGTCGACCGTATGATAAGTCTTATATCTCTCATGCCGATATAGTGAATGGGGGAACATTGGTTATTACAATGGGAAATAAACCGAATAAGGATTTTGGGGCGAATATGGATTGTCGTCCGAAATCCGCTATTAAATAAAGTGTTATTAATAATTTAAAGTTTTAATGTCATGGAAAAGAATGATTACAAAAAGATTGTAGCATCTTGTTTTTGCAGCATGATGCTGGTTTCGAGTGCTTGGGCACAGGAAAGGGATTTGTAGGGCGGGGGGGGTGGGGCAAAGGCA
>OGFJ01001474.1_pt1 | contig 15246 bp, 10 predicted proteins | sample 1570861 | NCBI WGS metagenome assembly OGFJ01 (sample SAMEA2582060, study PRJEB24529) | metagenome | biome: Human gut stool | place: China | collected 2011
GTTCTCTGCAGATTTCATCAACCTCCCTGAAAAGCTTCAGGAGGTATTTCTGTTTTTCCGTCATGAGTTATCCTTTCTGATTAATTGTTTCCAAAATTTCTATTATTTTTAACGACTCATCATAGAAAAGCCGGGTACATTCTGTACGCTTGTCTCTGATCATGATCATCAGCTCCTGCAACAGATAGCGGAAACCATTTCCCTCGAAATTAAAGCTGTATCTCTTCAGGAATTCCTTTCCGGAAATGTTTGCCTCGAAATATCCTGTGTTCCACCAGTCATTCGGAATCGTAACCCTTCCGTTACTTCCGATGATCACAAGTTCATTCTCGATATCTACGGTTGTTCCGATCTCAATGGTCGCCAGTGCATTGGCATACTTCATGGTGATCATGTCATATACAAATTTCCCTTCCTGATCGCGAACTGCATTTGTATTGATATCCCGGCACTTTCTGCCAAGCAGTTTAAGTACCGCGCAGATTGCTGTGCAGACTGTCTCATTAAAAGTCCTGCCACCTTCAAAATCATCCTGGGAAATCGCACATTTAACGCTGACCAGATCTCCTACCAGGTTGCTGTGCACCAGCCATACCAGCTGGTTAAAAGCACGCAGATAAACCAGCGTCATCCTCTCGATCAGGACTACATTGTTCTCCCTCGCAACTTCAAAGAGATAGCGCAGTTTCTCTGAAGAAAGCGTTAACGGAGAATCACTTATCACATATTTGCCCTGTTTCAGTGCGCGTTCGATATACTCCGCCCGTTTGCTCAGCGAAGTTTTAATATAAACGATATCCACATCTGACAGGAACTGGTCATAGTCGCTCCAACAGGATCCAAGTTCAAATTTATCGCAGAATTCCTGCGCAGTCTCCGGATTCTCGCTGAATACCCGTTCTACGTGAATACCGCTGACATATTTGGATTCCTGTACAAAATCATTATCTTTAATATCGTCTGTCACAATTCCCATATTAAAGATAACACCCTCACTGCGAAGCTTTGTACTGGAAATATTCTTGGTACGTTCCAGATAAACGACATCGCAGTAGTTCTTAAGATAATCAAATTTGCCCCGCCAGTCTGAACCAACTACCAGAACATCTATGTCATATTTGATGATATCGCTGACTTTCTGTCCCTGGTACTCTTCAATAATAATCTCATCTGCCAGTCCGGTACGCCGCACATTCTCTATTCTCTTAATAAGGCTGTCTCTTACATTAAGCTTGCCTCGTTCAATATCAAAGCTCTCACTTGTAACGCCAACGATCAGATAATCGCCAAGCGCCTTTGCCCTTTTTATAATATTGTAGTGGCCCTTATGAAACAGATCAAAAGTGCCATATGTGATCACTCTCTTCATCTTCTCTTTATAACTCCCGATAAATATTCCTGCCCGTAACTGTTCCGTACCTGACGGACAGTTACCCCTGCTTCACACTATAGATGATTTGATTATATCATAATTTCCAACTTCCGTCACCTCTTCGTTACAAAAATGTTAAATTCACGTTAATTTATATCATTTTTTTAGTCCGGCCAGACGGAAAATAATACAGTTAAAACAAAAGGACTCCGAAATACACCCCATGTATCGCAAAGTCCTCTTTCGTTTTTTATTATTTTCTTCTGCTATTTCTTGTTATTACTGTGCCAACAAGTTGATTTCTTAAATAATCTTGTCGGTACACTACTTTTTACGATTCCCTGTTTTTTACTGTTTATTCAAAATGTTTCCTGTCTCATCTGAATGCTCTGCTTCGACTACAGTTCGGGAAACATTCTCCGCTATTACTGTCTGCGCCGTATCGTCTTTCGGATCAGCTTTTCCTATATTCTTCGTAGCTGCTTCCAGCTCCTGGATCAGATCTTCAAGTGAAAGTTCTTCTTCCTCCTGAATGATCTCATCCGGTATATCATCCAGATTATCTTCTTCGATATCCAGTTCCATACCCGCTACATTGCTGAATCCTTCCGGTTTATCCGGCACACTCTCCTGAGTGAGAGAATCATCATCCAGGTTTATTTTCTCCATATGGCCGTCCTGCTCGCTCTCGGAATCCAGAGTAGCGGCCAGCTCCTCAATGGCTTTCTTTCGTCTGAGAAGTTCATATTCATGGTCCTCGCTGTCATATTCCTCTTCCAGTCCCTCATCTCTGACTGTCTTATCCTTCTTGATCAGAATAAATGCAACCAGATTCAGCACACCTGTATAAAGAAGATCCACCGGCAGACTTCCCAGAACAAGGACAAACACCAGGGATACACCCAGCAGAACCCACACGTTGTTCATCTCAGAAATCTGCAGCAGATACAACCCGTTCATAATGATCATGATCGGGTAATGGAAGAAGTAAATTCCCATTGTGTGGCGGCCCACATAAGTAATTGGAAGCTTGATATCTGGCAGTAATGCAAGAAATGTATAGATCAGAATAAATGATACCAGATACATCAGCAATCTGATAACGATACCTTCCGGATCTGTCAGACCACAGAGTTTATATCCGTGATTACCACGGAAAATAGCAACTCCCATTTCATTGGAAATCATATAGTTTGGTATTGCCCAAAGCAGTACTCCCGAAATAGGCACTAACACCCATTTTCCTTTAAATTTGCGAACTGCGGTGATATATTCACTTTTCCAGAGATATCCTGCAACAAAGAACGGGAAAAATACCACAATTCTTGATGCTGATAAAAACGTTGTAAACTCCGGTCTTGTTCCTGCCCACAGTGCAATAATGATGCTGAGCGGAACAATAAATCTGATCTTACCCAGTGCTTCAATGGTAAGACGGTAGATAAACAGCGCCAGAATATACCACATAACTGTTCCGGTAGGACGCAGAATCTCGTAATCCACCGAACGTCCCAGCCATATCTGGGAGTACCAGGTAAGACTGTATCCCAGAATATACGGAATCAGAAGATTCTTAAAATTCTTTAATACATTCTGAGGTTTCTTTGACAAATACCCCGAAACAAAAATAAATGCGGGCATATGGAAGATCGTGATCGCATACCACACGTATCTCACCACTGTGTCCACTTTTACAAGATTGAATGCAATAATATGGTTAAATACTACCAGAAAGATAAGCAGGACCTTGAAGTTATCGATCAGGTAGGTATAAGGCACAGCAGGCCTCTCTTTCTTTAATTTCATCTTAATATTATCCTTTAATCATTCATAATTATTATCCAAAGGATAACATATTTTTATGATTTATGGAATAGAAAGTTAATAATTTGTTTATGAAACTATTTCCATACATTCATTTTTATCTATGGCAATACTTCCATATTCCATGCAGTGCATAAGAGCAAAAGAAAATACAACTCTTTATCCGTCCATACCCCGCATATCTGTAAACATTATAAGTCATCACTGCTGACTTCAGCTTATTTCTGGACTTGCCGCCCTCACTGAGGCGGTATTTCAGGTATGGCTTATCGATTCCGACCGCATAACCGTATTTTCGCAGAACTTTCAGCCAGGTGATATAGTCTTCATGGCTGTCATCATGCTCCATTGGAAACTCCCGCGCCACGTCTGTTCTGATCACTACGGAAGAACAGTTAATGCTGTTATGCTTCAGAAGCTCTCTGTAAGTAATCTTCTCTTTCACCGGAATCGTACGGCCGGTGCTGCTTCCATCGGATCTTATCAGCTCACGTCCGGTAGAACACAACACGTATCCCGTCTCTTCGAGACGTTTAAGCTGCTCTTTCAATTTGCCTTTTTCCCACCAGTCATCCGCATCAAGAAAAGCAATGTAATCTCCCTTAGCAAGCTTCACTCCTCTGTTTCTGGAGCCTGCCGCGCCCATATTCTGTTTGTTCTTAATATACTGAAAGTCCTCTCTGCCCTCATAGGCAGACAGGACTTCCTTTGTATGATCTGTAGATCCGTCATCAATTACCAGAAGCTCCAGCGAAACTCCCTGCTCATAGACAGAATCTACAGCCTGTTTAATATATTTCTCTCCGTTGTAAACCGGCATGATCACAGATACCAGCGGTTTATTCATGGTCATTCCTCCGTTTTATCCTCTGATGCCCCGGTGTTTCTTCCGGAATCTTTCAGAGCATTTACCTGTTTATCATCTACTCCCTCAGACACTTCCTTCTGGAAAAAGATCTTGACTGTCATAAAGATCAGCTTAATATCCAGCAGAAAAGAATAGTTCTCAATATAGAACAAATCCAGCTTTAATTTGTCATAAGGGGTGGTGTTATATTTGCCATAAACCTGCGCATATCCGGTCAGCCCTGCCTTTACCTTCAGGCGATAATAGAACTCCGGAAGTTCCTTCTCATACTCCTGCATGATTGTCTTACGTTCCGGACGTGGACCTACCAGAGACATATCTCCTTTGAACACATTGAATAGCTGCGGCAGCTCGTCCAGATGAAGATTTCTCAACACATGCCCTACCGGAGTGATACGGGAATCATGTTTGGAAGCCAGTCTGGCACCGTTTTTCTCAGAATCCACACACATACTGCGGAATTTGCAGATTTTAAATGGCTTACCGCCAATTGTAAGACGGTCCTGGAAGTAAAATACCGGTCCCCGGTCGTATGCTTTTACCGCAATGGCTATGAGCAACATAATCGGTGATGTAATGACAATGCCGATTCCGGAAACCAGAATATCCATAATTCTCTTCGCAACTCTCTGATCTACCGCAAGTCCCATATTTCGCGACATCAGAAGCGGTGTATCGAAAAGATGAATTCTCTCGCTTCCCATAAGAATGATATCCGAAATCTTCGGACTGATATAGCATCGGATGGAATGAGCGAAGCAGAACTTCAGATATCGGTTTCTCTCCATTGACGGCAGATCCCATATGATCACCCCGTCATAATTACGCATCATCTTGTGAATTTCTGTTTCTCCAAGGCTGACATGCACTTTATCGCTGATATCATATTTATCCTTTCGGGAATTCATCTTATGGATCAGATCATCCCCCGGATCGCGGTCACCGTAAATGACCAACAATCTACGCGCACGATATAATCTGGAATAAATATGTCTGGATCCAAAAATCCAGATAACAATCAGTACCAGCTGTACCATTGTCATCTCAATCATCGGCCCCACACTCAGAAACCACCTGTTGATCAAAGTGATCTCCAGATATTCCACTACGTTGGTACATAAAAGCGCTAACGTCAGGGAATAAAATACGTCTATTCTTTTAAGGTATCCGACCTTTAGTCCTCCATACAGCTTGGCAAACATGGCAAACAGCAGACCGTAAATTGCAATCAGCACCCAGTTACCTTTCCGCCAGAATGGTTCATCAATCTGACCTCTGTAGACTGTATACCATACATAGGCAAAGACTGCCATCTGTGCCAGTACTACCAGACTCGCCAGACAGAACACGATAAGTCGTTTGTAATCTTCTCTCTTACTCACGTGATAACCTCTGTTTCTTTTAAATTCTTACCTATTATAACGTAAGAACTATTATACGTCCACCCGTTTTCCTTAAATTTGTGTATATTTACAAACCTGTACTTTACCATTTTTTACTGCAAATTTGTGTATAATGTATAATTTTTTCTCGAATTTTATCTGTTTCTAGCGAAAAATTTACATATTTTTTTCAGAAACCTATGGAAAAATGACAAAAAAAATTGTATAATATTATGTAATAAATGAAAGCGAGGGTTCACTATTATGAAACAAAATAGTATGTTGGCTATGATCTTAGCCGGCGGTCGTGGCAGCCGTCTGCATGACTTAACCAATAAAGTGGCAAAGCCAGCCGTTTCATACGGCGGTAAATATCGTATCGTAGACTTTCCTTTAAGTAACTGTGCCAACAGTGGTGTAGATGTTGTTGGTGTTCTTACACAATATGAGTCTATCCAGCTTAACAGCTATGTAGCAGCCGGCGGACGCTGGGGACTTGATGCCAAAGACAGCGGCGTTTACGTTCTTCCTCCACGTGAGAAAGCAGATGAGAATCTGAACGTATACCGCGGAACTGCAGATGCAATTTCCCAGAATATCGACTTTATCGATAAATTTGATCCGGAATATGTCCTCGTCCTTTCCGGCGACCATATTTACAAGATGAACTATGACGAAATGCTCGCAGCTCATAAGAAGGCTAACGCAGATGCAACCATCGCAGTTATCGAAGTTCCAATGAAAGAAGCAAGCCGTTTCGGTATCATGAATACAGATGAAAGCGGACGTATCGTAGAATTTGAAGAGAAACCGGAACATCCGAAGAGCAATCTTGCATCCATGGGTATCTATATCTTCACATGGAAACTTCTCCGCAAGATGCTTCTGGCTGATATCAAGAATCCGGATTCCAACCATGACTTTGGTAAAGATATCATCCCTACTATGCTTAACGATAACAAGACTCTTTATGCGTACAAATTCAAAGGTTACTGGAAAGATGTCGGAACTATTGACTCTCTCTGGGAAGCTAACATGGATCTGTTAAGCTCCAAGAACGAGCTTGACCTTGGTGATCCTTCCTGGAAAATTTATACAGAAGATGTCACTGCACTTCCTCAGTACATCAGTGCAGAAGCAGATGTCAAAGATGCATATATCACTCAGGGCTGTGTAGTTCAGGGTGAAGTTAAGCATTCCGTTCTCTTTACAGGTGTTAAGATCGGTGCCGGTGCCAGGATCATTGACAGTGTACTGATGCCGGGTGCTGTTGTAGAAGAGGGTGCTGTTGTTCAGCGTTCACTTGTAGCTGATGGTATCCGTATCGGCAAGGGTGCTGTTGTAGGCGATCCAGACAGCGAGCACATCGAGCTTGTAGCGAAACGTGTAAAGGGGGCAGAATAATATGTATAAGGCATTTGGAATCGTAAGCTCTTCCGGGAGAAATATTTATGTAGATGGTATGCAGGATTATCGCCCGATCGGCGCGTTTTCCTTCCTTGGCAGATACAGAGTCATTGACTTCCCTATCTCCAACATGACTAACAGCAATATTGACTGTATCCAGGTTTATATCAATAACAAACCTCGTTCCGTTGTAGAACACGTTGGAACAGGACGTCATTACAACATCAACTCCAAGAGCGGTAAGCTTCAGCTTCTCTTCTCAGAGCATAATAATGACAATGATATTTACAATACAGATATCTCCTGCTACCTGGAAAACATGGAATCTCTGAGCAGAATGTCTCATCCATATGTTGTTATCGCTCCTAGCTATATGGTTTATTCTATTGATTTTGACCAGTTTATACATACACATATTGACTCCGGTGCAGATGTTACTCTGCTTTATCATTCTGTTGATAATGCAAAAGAAGCATATCTTACCTGTAATGTTCTGAATCTGAACCGTCAGAAAGGTGTTGAAGCCATCGGACCTAACCATGGTAATAAGAAGAACCAGAACATTTACATGGATACCTGCGTTATGAAAACAGAGCTTTTCATCAGCCTGGTTAGAGAAGCTAAGAAGCTTTCCTCCATGTATACTCTGGCAGATATCCTGAACGATAAATGCGAAACTCTTGATATCCGTGGCGTAGCACATAAGGGATTCTTTGCAAGTATCACAGACTTCCCAAGCTACTATGCAGCAAACATGGATCTTCTTGACTACAAAGCAGCTCAGGAACTGTTCCATGAGAACTGGCCAATTTATACCCGTACGAACGACTCCTGCCCGACTCAGTATTTCGATACAGCAGAAGTTAAGAATTCCGTAATCTCCAACGGCTGCCAGATCGAGGGTACTGTTGAGAATTCCGTAATCGGACGTGGATGTGTCATCAAGAAAGGTGCTGTTGTCAGAAACAGTGTTGTTCTTGCTGAGGTTACTGTAGGTGAAGACGTTCACGTAGAGAATGAAGTAGTAGATAAATGGGCGAAACTGATCCATAAGAAAGAAATCATTTCCCCGGCTGATCAGCCTGGTTACATTAAGAGAAACGATACTCTGTAATTTTTATAATTAAGTAATGCAAACCCCCGGTACACTTATTACGGTGTATCGGGGGTTTTGTTTATTGGTACATTATGTTCCTTTTTTGTATTAACATATGATATACTTGACATGTTGTCACATCCCCACACCGGCAACAGGAGGGAGGTGTTTCTTATGACCATATTGTTTCATATCTTTATTAGATATCTTATTCCTTTTATTTCTTCTGTTTTAGCTGGCATCATTAGTACTTACATATATAATAAGCTGACAGAACATAAGCGTGACAACAAGGAATAAGCGGAAACTCAACCGTAAATAGAGTGAATCCCCAGAAGCTGGCACTTCTGGGGATTCTTTGTTTGTGTTCTTATGACAATATTATTTCTTCTTATCCTTTATAATTATAACATATACTATTTTCAAAATCAACATGCACCTTCCACGTTCTTTAGCATTCTTTAGCATTACTTTTCAGGCGGTGTTACTGTTCACACGCTACTATTCCGCAAGGTGTTTTGGCATGAATATACCAAACCTCGAAGCATGTAAGTTTTGTTAAATATATACAATCTCTTTTCTGATACTTGTTAAGAATTCACAAACTCTTCACATTTCAGGTCTTGCATTTCTATTATTGTGCGTTATAATACAGTTGTAACAAAGATAAGAAACAAGCAAACAACTGAATACTTAAAAATACTTAACACCACCTGAAGCATTGCAGAAATGCTCCTGAATCAAGATAGTGTCAAGCGTGTCACCTCAGCTGTAATAATGGAGGAAAAGTCAAATGAATACTTTAAAAGCTGAAAAAAGAACAATGGACACAAAGGCCAAAAGATTAAGAAGAGAAGGCTACGTTACAGGTAACGTATTTGGCAGAGAGATGGAAGGTTCTCTTCCTGTTAAAATCGAGAAATCTGCTGTCGAGAAACTTCTCAAGACAAGTAACAAAGGAAGCCAGATTATGCTGGATGTAGATGGTCAGTCATATGACGTACTGATCAAAGAGATCCAGTTCAATCCGTTAAAAGGACAGGTGGATGAAATAGATTTCCAGGCACTGGTAAGCAACGAGAAAGTACATTCCGTAGCCGAGATCGTACTTGTAAACCATGATAAACTCGCAGCTGGTGTATTACAGCAGCATCTGGAAGAGATTTCCTTCCGCGCTCTCCCATCCGCACTGGTTGACAAAGTTATGGTTGATGTCGGCGATATGAAAGTCGGCGATGTAATCAAAGTAAAAGACCTCGACATTGCCAAAGATAAAGATGTAGACTTAAAGACAGACCTTGAAGCCGCAGTCGTATCCGTAGCCGCAGTTCATGTAGATCCGGCTCTGGAAGCTGAAGAGGAAGCTGCTGAAGAAGAAGCTAAATAAATTTTAAAAATTTTTATTTCATTAAAACAGCGAAGCGAATTTTTATATCCGCTCCGCTGTTTTTCATTTTTACCCCTAACATCATTTATATTTTAGGCTGTACAACATTTCCCTGCACAACGCTTCCCTGATCCTTTCCTTTTCTCATCCCTCTGACTACCTGCACATTTCCAAGAATCAGATAATCCATTTCTCTCTTGGAAATCTTTGCAAAGTTTTTCTTAGAAACAAAATAGAAAGTAACTCCCATAAGTACCCACACGATCAGTGCTGCAAAAGACTGTGGTGCCATAAATGCCGGAGACCCTGGTACGATCAGAAGGAGCAGGATCATAACAGAAATAATACATCCTCCCAATGCCACTGCCGGATGAATTCGGTTTGTATCCGTAGCATCCTCTTTCATTTCTTCAGTAGTTAACTTCATCATTATGGCATTCATCCTGTTCTGCCTGCTGAAGGCAGTGAACAAAGTAACATCCTTCGGTGCCAAAAAAGAAGAGCCAGCCGCTCCGACTACTAAGAAATGTCCTTTCTGCATGAGCAAAATCGACATTAAAGCTACACGCTGTCCACACTGCGAAGATTTTTATTATTCCTTCTCTTCTTCCTGCTCCAGCAGTCTGAACGATAGTTCCAGGTAAAAAATCTCCTCCGGATCATCCAGATCTGACTGAAGGATTTCTCTGATTCTGTCGAGTCGGTAGAGAAATGTACTTCTATGTATAAACAACTCACGCGCAGCCTGTGTCGCGCTTAAATGCTGTTCAAGATATACTCTCAAAGTCTCCATATACTGCGTCTGATTTTCCTCATCATGTTTCTTTAATTCCAACAATCCCTCATGACAAATCATAGTTCCCGGCAGTCTCTTGGTCGCCTGCTCCAGAATATATGTCATTGCCACCTGGCTGAAATAATGAATCCACAGATACGGTTTCTTACGGCTTCCGACATCTAGCGCTGTTTTCGCCTGTACATACTGTCTGCGCAGGTTCATGTGTCCCGTCATTACTCTGCTGTACCCGGCTTTCAGATAGGTATCTCTGATAAAATACACAAGCTTCCCGGCTACCTCTTCCTGATTCATTCCCAACCTCGTAAGGTCAAAAAACACCACGATCTCATCCTGATAAAGAAAACTTACGGAATCCCCGAGTTTCTTCTTAATATATCTGCTGATTGCCTTCGTAGAAAGATTCTGCTGGTTCAGATATGTAATCTGCAAAATCAGACACATATATTCATGATTTCCTCCCCATCCCAATTCGCTGAGTTCCCTGCTGATCTGCATATAATCCGCTGTTCTGTCCGATAAAACACGCACAAATATCTGTTCTATATCCCGGTCCGGATCTGTCTCCTCTTCTTCATGTGTAAGCAGGAATTCCAATTTCTCTGATAAAATATCCAGCACGCAGATAACTCCCTGCGTAATTTCCACTCTGCATTCCGTCAAAATCAGCCTGTGAGTTGCCTTCTCATCCACAAATAAATTTCGATTCATAGAACGACATCCACTGATATAAGCCGGAAACATCACCGTTTCATGCGTATCTGCCATCTCACGATAAGTTTCATTCTGAAGAAGTGCATTTACATATTCTACATTCAGTCCCTCATCTGTATATAAACGAGCCCGCGGCGGCAGATATTTGCTTCCGGCCTCTGCAACGAAAGTAAAATCCAGTCCGATTACAGTCAGCGGATTCTGCAGAAATTCAGATGTCACCTGTAAAAGCCGCTCCATTCCCGCATGCTCCAGCATCAGGTCATGGATTTTCCTTTCCCATCCATCCGCAGTATCAAAAATCTCCTGCATATCATTCATAAATTCCGCAATTTCTTCCAGATTCTCAAGTGCCACCTGAATATAAGGGATGTTTCCAAAATCTGAGTCATCGCAGCTGCTCACAGCTACCTCAACCTCATTTCGGTTTATATCTGTTTCAAAACTTTCAGGAGCTCCAGCCTCAACTTCAGTTCCTGTTCCAATTCCGGTTCCAGCTCCAACGATCATATTATCATTTTGCTTTTCTGAATCCGATTTTTTACAAAAAATCCAGAAAATGTCTTTCATTACCGGCACTACACGTTCCCATTCTTCATCATCACGCACCTGAATCACATATACATGCCCACTGCGGAATCTATCTTCTTTCTTCCTGTCATCTCTGTTAATTCCACAACGCAAAAAAGGGCGCAGATACCCATCATTACCGGACAAATTTCCCTTTTTCAGAATTTCATATTTCTCTTTTATCTTTTCATATAAATAAACAGATGACAACCGCAAGTCCCGTTCCTCCCGTCACATAATTCATAAGCTGATTCTGATATGGCTCACGCTAATTAGCAACCTTCTTCATTCTGGCTGTTATTCAGATTCTTTCATTGGCTCCTCTTTACCACTAATTCACACGCATTATACAATAAACGTCTTGGCAACTTCCACAGCCTCAATGCAATTTTCTGTATACGCATCTGCCCCCATATCTTTCGCCAGCTGTTTTGTCACTGCACCACCGCCAACCATAATCTTAAATTTATGCTTACTGCTGCTTCGCTTCAGCGACTTCACCACCTGCTCCATCTCCGGAATAGAAGTGCTAAGAAGAGAGGAAATACAAACGATTGACACATCCGGATTCTGTTTCACAGCACGTAGAAACTGCTTCTCCGAAATATCCACGCCAAGGTCGATAACCTTAAATCCCGCACTACGGAACATAACTGCAACCAGATTCTTACCCACATCATGAAGATCTCCCTCCACAGTTCCCAGAATCACAGTTCCAATATTTCTTCTGCCAAACTGTGTATCCTGCTCCTCCAACAGCTCAAATCCTTTACGCACGCTCCGGGCCGCCGCCAGAATCCTGATAATATCCGCACCATTAGATTTATAATTCTCTCCCACTGTTCTCATCGCAGGAGTCATTGCTTCTTCCACAATCCGCGCGGAAGAAATATGCTGCTTCAATGCTTCTCTCACCAGCTTCTCCGTATCCCCCGGATGTCCGTCTTCAATTGCTTTTTGTAACTGCTCAAGTACTGTCATATCATCAAGCCCGCCCTTAACCATTCTTCTACAAAAAAATCCCCCGCCTTACGGCGAAGGACTTTTACTTTCATCACTGCTTTTTCAATGTATTTATTTTATCATAGCACCAGATTATTTACAACGAAAAATACCGGCATTTTATATTCTGTTCTCATTCTCGGTTACTGTTCGCTCCGTTCTCAGTAACTCATTCTCTCTGATTCCATTCTGGCTATTAGTAATGAGAGTCAATCGGATATTCGCAATCCGCTTTCGCTACTTGCTCATAACCGAACCGTAACAATTATTATTCGCTATACACCAGTACATCCAACAGTCATCAACACATTTTATGAAAAAGCTGAATTCTCTTATATAAACAGAAATACTATCTACTCTAATAAATAACAGCTCGTATAAGCAATCGTACAGTCTCCATAATAATACTTCAACCCATTTGCCTGACAGACCTGAGTCACCAACATTCCGTAAGCCTCCATCGAAGAAAAAGCCTGCTTCGGAAATCTGCACGGAGCATCGGGATAAGTACAAACCTTACATTTCGTACAACACCCTGCGCCAATTGCAAGCATATCCGGATAAATCTCTCTCAGTTTCTTCTCAAACTCCACAAAATACTCCTTATGTCTGGCCTCCGTCTCCATCATGCTCTCTCCATCAAGGGCATCTTCCAATTCCCCCACTGTCTGAACAATGATTCCATACTTATAATTTCGAACTCTCTTTTCACACTCCTCAAGAGAGCCACACCCTGGCGGGCAGCTCCAGCACTTATTATACTTATGACATGTATCTGAAGCACACATCTGCCGCACCTCCGGCTTCAGCTCAATCGTATCACAATCCAATAACGCTACATGCGAAAACCCCTGTTCCATTCCCATCTGTTCTAACTTCTTTATATCTAACATTTCGGTTCCTCCTCTCTCTCAGGAAACCCCAGTTCATCAATAAAACAATCTTGAAATTCCGGTGAAGCCGCCAGTTCCACGAACTCAATCTTCCTCACCAGTTCGTCCATATCCAGCATTTCCTTCTCATTCACAAGAGCAATCTTCGCACCTTCCCCTGCGGCATTTCCGACCGGCTTCACTTTTTCAACCAACGATGCCGGCAGCAAACCAATCTTCCCGGCACTCACCGGATTCATATAATTGCCAAAAGCCCCCGCAATATATACCGTCTGGATTTCCTTTTCCGTAATCTCCAGCCGCTCCATAAGCATCTGAATCCCCGCCGCAATAGCAGCCTTCGCAAGCTGAACCTCCCCGACGTCCTTCTGTGTAAGATAAACACCCTTTTCATTCCCTGCCTCATTTGGCGGCACAAGCATAAATGCACTACGGTTCTCCTGTCCACTGTTCAGCACACCATTCTCATCCAGCAATCCCGCATCCAGAAGCCCGGCAACCAGATCAATAAGTCCCGAACCACACAACCCGGCTGCTGGTTTACTTCCCACAGTTGTATAACTCCATTCTCCATTCTCAAACCTTACATGATCCACAGCCCCTTTCGCTCCACGCATTCCACATTCAATCTTAGCCCCTTCAAAAGCCGGACCAGCCGCGGTAGAACAAGTCACCAGTCTCTCCCTATTCCCAAGAACCATCTCACCATTCGTACCAATATCAATCATCAGCGAAATTTCCTCTTTCATATCCTGCCGTACTGCCAGCAGACATCCACAGGTATCCGCCCCCACATATCCGGCAATATCCGGCAATAAAATCAACTCCGCCCGTTTCTGAACATTCAGGCCATAATCCCCGGCATCTGACACAAGCCTTTCACTCACCGCCGGTGTATAAGGCGCATGCACCAGCGAAGCCGGAGAAATCCCAAGAAATAAATGATGCATACAGGTATTTCCCACAACACAAATCTGGAAAATATCACTCCTGCCAATCCCTGCCTTCTCAGCCAGGCTTCCAATCATCTCATTAACAACTTCCCGAATACACAGACTCAGCGCCTCTGTTCCATGCTCCAACGCATAATTCGCCCGCATAATCACATCCGCACCATACTGTGCCTGAGGATTCATCTTGCTCTCCACTGCCAGAGTCCTGCCATCTACACCATCCAGAAGATACCCCGCAATCGTAGTCGTCCCAATATCAAACGCTGCCAGACACCTCCTGCCAATTTCTTTTCTCAATTCTAATATTCGACGTCTGCTGTAAATCACATACCACGCATCCGACTCCCGACGCTTCTCATATAACTCCCCCGCCAGTTTCAAATCCACTTCCAACTCATCAGCCCGAACTTCACCATCCACACTCTCCAACTCATCCAACAATCTCTGCCAGTCCGACCTCTTCTCCCCAGGTTTCGCCTTCTCCAGCAAAACCCGCATCATCCGAAGTCCTGGTGCAAACACAACTTCTCTGTTAAAACCATCCGTCAGAATCTTCGCAGCCTCACTCCTATCCAATGTCTCCACCAGATATTCCTTCCCAGCTTCAGCTTTCACATCAACATTCAACTTCACCTGACAAGCTTTAATAATCTTCCCATTCAGCTTCACCAGACACTTACCGCACTTACCCTGTCCCCCACAAGGTGCATCCGGTCTCAACCCAGCCCGAATCTCCGCCTCCAGAACAGAACTGCCATCTTCCACCTCTATACATTTACCTTCTCTGACAAACCTCACCCAAGCCATAAAAAACCTCCTATGCCCAGTAACCAGCTCAGCAAAATATTTCATTTTAAGTGCATTTGCAGGGAACTTAGATATTCTTAGTCCGAAAAAATCTGCGTTATAAGTCGCCCGCCTCACGTGTCTGAGCGAAGTTTGCAACGGAGCGAGTTTGACAGGGCGGCTCATGCCTTTAGCA
>OGFJ01001492.1_pt1 | contig 15105 bp, 14 predicted proteins | sample 1570861 | NCBI WGS metagenome assembly OGFJ01 (sample SAMEA2582060, study PRJEB24529) | metagenome | biome: Human gut stool | place: China | collected 2011
CGGATCGGATAAACGCTGAAAGCATCTAAGCGTGAAGCCGACCCAAAGATAAGATGTCCCATTGTTTTAAACAAGTAAGACCCCTTGAAGACTACAAGGTCGATAGGCACGATGTGTAAGTGGAGCGATCCATTCAGCAAGCGTGTACTAATAGGTCGAGGGCTTGACCACAATTCGCTTGAGTATCTCAAGTCAACGAGAAGTAGCAGTGATTATTCAGTTTTGAAGGCACGTCCTTCAAGAAATACTGGACAAACAGTAGACCTTATGGTATACTGAACCAGTCATATGGTCGGTGACGATGACGGTGAGGTTCCACCTGTTCCCATTCCGAACACAGCAGTTAAGCTCACTCGTGCCCAAGATAGTTAGCTGGAAACGGCTTGTGAAAATAGGTAGCCGCCGACTTGATCAAAACGCTCTAAGAGAAATCTTGGAGCGTTTTTTGTTGTGTCTGCGGATTGTGATTACTGTCTGAAATTGTTATAATGGATAAAATCAGAAAGGAGAAGCGCATGATGGGAAATGAGGAAAATAAAACACTTTATGATATTTATCGGGGGATACTCTGCAATAACCAGAGCTTTCAACTCGGAAAGCAGGCACAGGTAGAATATCGTTTTGACTGCCCGGAGTATGCAGAGCTGAAAGAAAAATATCATCTCAATGAAATTGCCGGAAACGGGACAGAGCTGGAGCACAGTGTGCGGCTGTTGAAGTATCTTGCCCCGAAACTGACACACAGTGCGTGGTACGATAACAGCGTTCCGTGCAATGGGCTGGCGCTGCTGGAATACAGTCTGGAGCAGCCGGAGCATGGGATCAATTGTCTGAACAAATCCAAGATACTGGAGGAATGCTGTCTGGCACTGGGAATCTACGCCCGGAGAGTGAGAATGCTGCCCTATTCGCCCTTTGACAGCGACTGTCATGTCGTGACAGAGATTTTTGACAGGACTCTGGGAAAATGGTGTATGCTCGACCCCACGACCAACGGCTATCTGGTCGATGAAACGGGCAGCGTTCTCTCTTTGCTGGAAGCCAGAGAGAGGATGGCGCAGGCAGGGTTTGTGACGTTCTGCCGGGCGGATGAGACGGTGCAGGACCTGCATGAAGTGGCTCAGAAAGAAATGGAATGGAGCGCATATTTTGCCAAAAATCTGTTCCGGCTCCAGATCGACGCGGTTTCCCAGTTTGGAGAGACAGGGAAATGGCTGGATGTGATCCCGGAACACTTTTTGGTCCGACAGTGGAGCAAGGCAAAGGCGGAGTACCGCATCACGATGGCACCGGAGTATGCAAAAACAGAGAATGGCTTTGAGATGGCGAAGATGCTTCCGCTCTTTCAGAAAGCAGTAAAAGAAGCAGAGACGATGCAGGAGCCGGAGAGTATTTCGGTGCGATGCATAGCAGAGGCCCCTCAATAAAAAGATAAAACAAAAGCGACCCCGCTGTGCTGAGCTCAACACAGCGGGGTCGCTCTTTCTATCAGGTGGAGTATTGTTCAGAAGGGTAGCGCTGGCTTAGCCCTTGCCGGCGCAGCCGAACAGCTCGATCTTTTCCTTGCACTTGTCGATGATGGCCTGAGAGCCGGGAGCCAGCAGCTTGCGGGGGTCGAAGCCCTTGCCCTGCTGATCCTTGCCAGCCTCGATATACTTGCGGGTAGCTTCAGCGAAGACCAGCTGGCACTCGGTGTTGATGTTGATCTTGGAGACGCCCAGGCTGATGGCCTTTGCGATCATGTCGTCAGGGATGCCGGTGCCGCCGTGCAGGACCAGAGGAATGTTATTGGTAGCCTTGTGGATGCGGTCCAGAGCCTCGAAGTCCAGACCCTTCCAGTTGGCGGGGTAGACGCCGTGGATGTTGCCGATGCCGGCGGCCAGGAAGTCGATACCCAGATCAGTGATCTTTGCGCACTCTGCGGGGTCAGCGATCTCGCCAGCGCCCACGACGCCGTCCTCGACGCCGCCGATGGAGCCGACCTCAGCCTCGATGCTCATGCCCTTAGAGTGTGCCAGAGCGACCAGCTCCTTGGTCTTCTCCACATTCTCCTCGATGGAGTAGTGGCTGCCGTCGAACATGATGGAGGAGAAACCGGCCTCAACGCAGGCCTTGCAGCCTTCGTAGGTGCCGTGATCCAGATGCAGAGCGACCGGGACGGTGATGCCCATGGAATCGACCATTGCATCGACCATAGCAACGACGGTCTTGAAGCCGGTCATGTACTTGCCGGCACCCTCGGAGACACCCAGGATGACAGGACTCTTCATCTCCTCGCAGGCGGTCAGAACAGCCTTGGTCCACTCCAGGTTGTTGATGTTGAACTGAGGCACACCGTAGTGGCCGTCACGAGCTTTGATGAGCATTTCGGTTGCATTTACCAACATTATTATTACCTCCAAAAATTATCGGGGTCTGTTCGTACCCACACACCGCTTTGTGTATGGTTTAACGAAGTTGCACCCTAAGTATACCCCAAACAGATGGTAAAATCAATCCACCGGAGAGTTTTTGTAACCAAACCGAAGCTTTCTTGGCCAGCAGTGTGCTCGAAAGACAGAGAAATAAGTGGGATGCAACATTTTATACAGGCTTCGACAACATCCGGCCAGACCGGCGGCGGAGGCACCAAAGCAGACGATTTTCAACAGGAATCCACATTCGTCAAAATGATGTTGGATAAAAAGGCAAAACAAGTGCCGCTCTGCTTCAAAATTTTGTCATAATTCTGACTTGAAAATTACAAAATGTATGCAGGGTTCTGAGCCTGTCGAGATAAGATTGTGGAAAACCTTGTGGAAAGTGTGGAATTCCACCCGGAAAACAGGCTTGAACGCTTGAGTTTTGAACTTTCTCCACAGGGTTTTCAACTTGTGGAAAAAACAGGGCGGGTATACGGATGGTAAAGCAGTCTGAATGTGGAAAACTTTTACCACAGGCAAAAAGACGGATAACCGGCGCGCAAAAGGCAACACTTCTCCCATGAGGCGCTGCCCGGGCGGGCGGCACAGAAATTTCACGGGAAGAAAAAGCGCAATTCTATGGCAAACCCCTGCCGCTTATGTTATACTTCAAGATGAGTTATAAGCGCTGTACGTCTGAAATGCGTCAGTGTCTGCCGCAAAATGCTGCTTTGCAGCGCTGCGGCCCTGAAAACTCGCTTGAAGCGATACGATGACGCCGAGCCGGAAGGGCTTTGGCGTCCTGCGATAGAAACGGAAGGAGAACTTCATGGAAGAACGCAATATGCCCCGCCGTCCCCGCCGCGAAAAGGCCGACGACCAGCCCCGGAACGAGAGCCTCGTCTACGGCAAGAACCCGGTCACAGAGCTGCTGAAGAGCGGCTCCGGCGTGGATACGGTGCTGCTGGCCGAGGGCATGGCCCCGGCTGTGGCTGCTTACTATACCGCAATGGCGAAGGAAGCCGGTGCCACCGTCAAGCGGGTACACCCCAACAAGCTGCGCCTTATGACCGGCACCGAGAGCCATCAGGGCGTGGCTGCCTTTGCCAGTGAGATCGAATATGCAACGGTGGAGGACCTGCTGGCCGCTGCCAAAGAGAAGGGCGAACCGCCCTTCCTCGTGCTGAGCGACGGCATCGAAGACCCCCACAATCTGGGCGCTGTTATGCGCTCGGCTCTGCTGTGCGGCGCTCACGGCATCGTCATCCCCAAGCGGGGCGGCGCATCCGTGACCCCCACCGTCATCAAGTCCAGCGCCGGTGCGGCTGAGCGTCTGCCCGTGGCCCGTGTGGCCAACATCGGCGAGACCATCCGCCGCCTCAAGGAGCAGGGCGTTTTCGTCTACTGCGCCGACATGGACGGCGTGGCCCTGCGCAAGAACAACCTCACCGGCCCCATTGCGCTGGTGCTGGGCAGCGAGGGCAGCGGTGTGTCGCAGCTGGTCAAAAAGCTCTGCGACGGCGTTGTGAGCCTCGATATGACCGCACAGGGTACCGGCGTGGACAGCTTCAATGTCTCGGTGGCCGCAGGCATCATCCTGTATGAGATCCAAAGCCAGCGCGCCGCACAGGGCTGAGCTGACCTGTGCCGAACGAAACAAGGGAGGGAAAATCAGGATGCCAAAGGATGACGAGCGGAAGGAAATGACGCAGGAAGAGATCGACGCCCGCGAAGAAAAATTCCGCACCTTTTTTACCACCAGTGTAGCCCAGGTCCCGGAGGAGATGACCCGGCGGGACGATGAGAATGAAGAAAAGCCCAAGAGCCTACTGGGTCGGCTGCTCCGCCGTGAAAAGGGCGAACAGCAGGAAAGCGGCACACCCGAAGAGAGCCGTACCGGCGAGATACAGCTGGGCGGCGAAGAGCCGGAGGAACCCTCCGACCTGGAGCTGGTCCTGACGCTGGAAGAGGAAGTCACAGAGCCGAAGCCCGAGCAGCCGAAGCCTGCCGAGCCGGTCAGCGCCCCCCAGCCTGAGCCGGAAAAGCCCCAAAAGCCCGCAGAACCCATCAAAGCGCCGGAGCCGCCTGCTCCCAAGCCGGAGAAAAAGCCGGCAGAAAAGCAGGCTGCATCCCGGAAAAAGGCGGTCCAGTACGAGCCGCGCACCCCGCAGGAGCAGTACGAGGACCGGGAGATGCAGGCGCTCAAAGCCATGCTGTTTGGTGCAAAGCTTCCGCCGCAGGAGGAAGAGCCTCCCCAGCCGGTGAAGCCCGCAAAACCGGAAAAGAGTACCCCGGCAGTTCCGGTCATTGCAACGAAACCGGACGCAGAAAAAGAGCCGGATGCAGCGCCGGAAAAGCCTGCCGTGCCGATGCCCGCGATGGTGTTTGCAGAAGATAAGGCGTCGAAGCCCCATGCGGCCCCGGCGATGCAGTTCTTCGGCAAGGGCGACGACGAGAAAGCGCCCGCAGCCCCGGCCCGCGCGACGCCGCCGGACAATGACGACAGCATGAGCCTGCCGCTCATGTTCCTGAACGACGGCGACGAGGTGGCTCCGGTGGAGCCGCCGAAGGAGGAAGCACCTGCACAGCCGGCCGAAGAGGCCGGTACTGCCCCGGCTGCTCCGGAGGCTGCACCCGTCGAGGAAGCGCCTGTCGAAGAGGAAAAAACGCCCGAGACGCCGGAACAGGTGGGTGAACGGCTGCACCAGATGGGCGCGGCCCTTACATTGCGCTGTGCGCTGGGCGGCATCCTTGCACTGGTGCTGCTCCACTTCGGCCTCGCCGCAGAGGGCCTTGTCGGCCCGCTGGGCGGCCTTGACCCCGTAACTGCTCCGGCGGCCTTCTATGCCGCCAATCTGCTCTTCCTGGCGCTGGCGCTGGCTGTGGGCTGGCCCGTCGTGAGGGACGGCCTGAAGGGGCTGCGGGGCGAACGCCCCAGCATGGAGACCATGCCCGCGATGGCAGCCTGCGCTGCGCTTTTGCAGGCCGCTGTGGCCCTGCTGAACGCGCAGAACTATCAGGCGTCCAGCTTCACCCTTCTGTCCGGCATTGCGGCGCTGGGGCTGTTCCTTGCACTGCTGGGCGACCGTGTCCTTCTGGCCTCGGTCCAGGGCGGCTTCAAACTGGCGCAGGCCGGTCCGGAGCATCGCGGTGCGTTCCGCGCCAAGGACAAAGACCTTATCCGCATCCTCTCCAAGGACATGGACGAAAAAGACCCCTGGGTGCTGCTCAGCCGACCCGCCGAGTGGGACGACGCGATGGTGGAGCAGGGCTTCGGCCCCCGCGCCTGTGAGCGCCGCGCCCGTAAGACGAATTACATCCTGCTGGGTGCGGCTGTGTTGGCCGGTCTGGTCTTCTGCGTCTTTGGCGGCGGCCTCAACGGCGGCGCTGCGGCGCTGACCGCTGTGCTCTGCCTGGGTTCGCCTCTGTCCTCCACCCTTATCGCAGGTTTTGCATCCCTGCGGCTGCAGCAGACTGCCGCTGCCTCGGGTGCGGTGATCCCCGGCTGGGCGGCCATCGAGGAACTGGGCGGTGTGGATACCGTTCAGGCTGACGCCGATGAGCTGTTCACCCCGGACAGCGCCATGCTCGAGGACATCCGCATCTTCAAGGGCGGACGCATCGACCGGGCCATCCTCTATTCGGCCAGCGTCCTGAGCAAGTGCTGCAATACCCTGAGCGGCCTGTTCCGCCAGATCATCGAGGACCGCACCGACATCCTCTACCCGGTCAAGGACCTGGAAGTCCATCGCGGCCTCGGTTTCTCTGCATGGTGCGACAACAACCGCATCCTCATCGGCACCCGTGCGTACATGGAAAAAGAAGAAGTTCCCCTGCCCGACGAGGAATATGAGGCCAAGCACTCCAAGAACGGCGAGCTGCAGATCCTCTATCTGGCCGTGTCCGGCAGTCTGCACGCCATGTTCGTGCTCCACTATGTGGGCGGACGGAACGCCGCCCGCGGTCTGGAACAGCTGCAAAAAGAGAATATCCAGCTGCTGGTGTCCTGCCAGGACCCCACCCTGACCGCACGACACATCACCGACGCCTACCATCTGCCCGAGGGCATGGTCGTCCTGCTGGACCAGGAGCAGTGTGCCGCACTGGGCGCTGCCACCGCCGAAGACACCGGCTCCGAAGGCTGCTGCATCCTTTGCACCAACGGCTTTGCCAGCCTGACCGGCGGTCTGCGGGCCGCAGAGCAGGCCCAGAACGCCGAGACGACCGCTACCACGGTGCAGCTGGTGTCGGTGTGGTTCTCGGTGGCCATCGCCGTCCTGCTGACCTATGCGGGCAGCGTGGGCATGCTGAGCGTGGCTGCGGTGCTGATGTATCAGGCGGCATGGAGCGCTCTCAGCATCGCCGTGTGCGCACTCAAGCAGCATAGTTGAAAAAATAAATAAGAAATATTCTCAAAATAAATAGGAATAATTCTTGATTCTTGCCCGAAATTCTGGTATAATACCCTCAGAGACAAGTAAGACCTATCGCACACCCGGTACCGAACAAAGCGGGCTGCGCGTAGAATAAACCAAACCGGACACAGCCCATACTGGCAGTGTCAGACTATCTGAGAGGAGAACAGATTATGGAACTCAAGGGAACCAAGACCGAGAAGAACCTGATGGAAGCTTTTGCAGGCGAGAGCATGGCCCGCAACAAGTACACCTACTTTGCAAGTGTCGCAAAGAAGGAAGGCTACGAGCAGCTGGCCGCTATCTTCGAAGAGACCGCCGGCAACGAGAAGGAACACGCCAAGATGTGGTTCAAGGCCCTCTGCGGCGGCTCCATCCCCGACACCCTGACCTGCCTCGACATGGCAGCCAGCGGCGAGAACGAAGAGTGGACTGATATGTACCCCCGCATGGCAGCGGAGGCCAAGGAGGAGGGCTTCACCCAGCTGGCCGCTCTCTTCACGATGGTGGGCCAGATCGAAAAGGAGCATGAGGCACGCTACCGCGCCCTTGCCGCCAACCTCAAGGAGGGCAAGGTCTTTGCCCGTGAGGAACAGCAGGTGTGGGTCTGCCGGAACTGCGGCTACACCTATATCGGCAAGTCTGCTCCCCTCAAGTGCCCGGTCTGCGCACATCCCCAGAGCTACTTTGAGCTGAAGGTCAAAAATTACTGAGTTTTTTTCAGATATTCCGTCCGATGAGAGCCGCCGCACCTGTATAAAGTGCTGCGGCTCTTTTGCTGTCTGGTGAAATACAGTCTGCACGATTTGTATAAATTTGGCGGGGGTGTTTTAGTGTCTTTCACGAAAAGGTGCGCGAAATTGTGACACTTCTGGCGAAGAACTTGACCCTTCTTTTGGGTGCGTGTACAATAAACAAATAGTGAGAGGGATTTTGTGCAGAGCACATTGCGATAAAACTTATCCAAAGGAGGGAAGTGCTACCCTATGAATAAGATCACACGGCTTGCAGCGGCGTTTGTGCTGAGCGGGCTTCTTCTGGCAGCTCCTGCCGCACAGGCGGCCCCCGCATTGCTGGGAGCATCGGCGAACTTTGAGCTGGAAGTGAACGAGATGGAGCTGGAGATCACGGCAGACGACCCCCGCCCCAAAGCCTATCTTTACACCGGCGGGCAGAGCGACTACTACTTCATCGTCTGGATGAGCAGCAACCCCACCGTGGCTGCCGTGGACGGCGATGGCCGTGTCACCGGCCGCAGCGCCGGTGAGGCGACGATCACCGCCATCACTGACCGGGGCGAGTGCGCTGCCTGCAAGGTGACTGTCCGCAAGGAGAGCGGCAATGCGGCCAGCAAAAAGCCTGCCCTCGACCACACCACCCTCAACCTCGTTATCCAGTACAACAATGCCCACCCCAGCCAGAAACTGCAGCTCATCAACACGAGCGGCTCCTTTGTCTATGCCTACCAGTGGATGAGCAGCAACCCCGAGGTGGCAACGGTGGATTCGGAGGGTCTTGTCACGGCTCAGAAGCCTGGCACCACCACCGTCACGGCGCTGGCCACCAACGGTCAGGCGCTGCGCTGCGCCGTTACCGTCAACAGCGATGTCGGCAAGGTGATTCTGAATAAGCGCGACCTGCTGCTCCGCACGGTGGGCAGCAAAGAGGCACTCACAGCGTCTGTCGCTGTGGAAGACGGCGTGAATGTACCCATCACATGGGTCAGCAGCAACCCCGGCGTCGCTACCGTGGATGCTTCTGGCGTCGTGACTGCCGTCGCCGACGGCGAGGCAAAGATAACGGCTCTCTCGCCGGATGGACGCTTCGACAGCTGCAGCGTTTTCGTGGGCCTTGCGGCAGACAAGTACGACACTGAAGAGGACCTGGCCGAGGAACTCAAGCTTCCGGACCCCTATGTGGCGGTCCGGATGAACCGGCTGAGCTGAACCGAAAATACAAAGAGGAAGCCCCGCACTGCATCGTTCGATGTGGTGCGGGGCTTTTGCTTATTGATTTACCAGCTCAATAAAGGCTTTCATCTGGGGCGTGAGCCATTTGTCCTTGTGATAGAACAGCTGCCGGTGCATAGTGACAGTGCAGTCGGGGACATTGAGGCGGGCGATACGCCCGGCGGAGAGGGCAGGACGGACGATGTACTCGGGCAGGAAGGAAAGCCCCATCCCGCGCTCCACCATCTGGCAGAGCAGCGAGGCGCTGCCCAGCTCGATGTAGGGGTGGATAGACAGCCCACGGGCGGCGAGGCGCTGGTCGAGGGCGTCACGGTAGCTCATGCCCCGCTCTGTGAGAAGAAATTCCTGTTGAGCCAGAACATCCAGCGGCACTTCGGCCTTGTCGGCCAGCGGATGCCCGGCAGGGGCCACAAAGCAGACCGGCTCCGGAACATTGACGGCCAGCGTCAGGCTGGGCAGGAGCAGAGGCTGGTCGAGGGTGTAGGCCAGGTCGATCTGGTTCGCGCTCAGCAGCCGCAGCATCTCGTCGGCGGTGGCGGTGCGGAGCACCAGCTCCACCTGTGGGCAGAGGGCGTGGAACTGCTGCAGCAGGTCGGGCAGGAAGGTGCTGCATACGGAATCGGCCAGTGCCACCCGCAGGGTGCCGCTGACGGCCCGGGCAGGCAGCAGCGCGGCCTTGGCCTGCTGGGCCGTGATGAGAAGGGTGCGGGCATAGCTCTGGAAAGTCTGGCCCGCGTCGGTGAGACGGACGGTTTTGCCCACCCGGTCAAAGAGAGGCGTACCCAGCTCTGTTTCCAGCTGGGAGATCTGGGCCGATACCGCCGACTGAGAGTAGCCAAGCTCCCGCGCAGCGCTGGAAAAGCTGTGCAGCTCGGCGATATGAAGGAAGGTGTTGATATTTCGGAGTTCCATAACTGTCCCTCCGGCGTCAGCGGCGGTCGATGCCGGTGACGGTCAGGACCTCGCCGTCCACTTTGAAGTGGACTTCCAGCCCGCCGAACTCCATGCCATAGACCCGCTCCGGGTCGTGCTGGTAGGAGGGACGGGGGTCGTTTTCCAGCACACCCTGCAGAGCGGCCTGCTGGACGGCAGGCACTCTGGCCCAGAGGCCGGCGTCGCAGACCATGGTCAGGTGGTGGAACTGGGTCTGTGCTGTGAAGCCTGCGGCGGCGTCCGGGTGGCAGTCGGCGTAGGGAATGTAGGGCTTGATGTCGTAGATGGGGGTGCCGTCCATAAGGTCGGCGCCCCGCACGATGAGGACAGGGCCGACGTCAGGCCGGTGCTCGATGGCTTCCAGCTGGACGCTGGACAGTCCCAGCGGATTGGGCCGGAAGGGCGAGCGGGTGGCAAATACGCCCATCCGGGTGTTGCCGCCGAGGCGGGGCGGCCGGACGGTGGGGGACCAGCTGTCCCGCACCGCGCCGGAAAACTGCCACACCAGCCAGATGTGGCTGAAATCTTCGAGACCGCGCACGGCGTCGGCATTGCGGTATTCGGGGGTAAAAATGACCTCGCCCCGCAGGCTGTCCACCAGCCCGCTCTGGCGCGGGATGCCGAACTTGGTGGGGAAGGCGGTGCGGATATGGGCGATGACCTTGAGGGTCATTTCTTCGGGTGCAGACATGGGAACTCCTCCTTATTATAAGCCACGGCAGAAGCCCACGGCACGGCCCTCGATTTGAATTTCTTCCAGCTGGGGACCTGCGAATACCATGGGCGGGCAGACGGCGGTGTTGTCGGCCAGCAGCATGACGGTCTCGCCCTGGCGGTGGAAGTGCTTGAGGGTAGCTTCCTCGCCGATGCGGACAGCGGCGATCTCGCCCTGCTCCACCTCGGGCTGGCGGCGGATGCAGACAATGTCGCCGTCACAGATGGTGGGGGCCATGCTGCTGCCATGGCAGGTGAGGGCGAAGTCGGCGTGCCACGCGGCGGGGACGCCGATGTAGCACTCGATGTTCTGCTCAGCGGTGATGGGGGTGCCGCAGGCGATGGAGCCTACGAGAGGCACCCGCACCATCTCAGGCAGAGGCTCGAAACCCGGCGGAGGGCAGGGCAGGTCCACGAGGCCCATGAGCCACGCGGGTGTGGTGTCCAGAGCGGCGGCCAGCTCCTCGAGCTTGGCCCGGGGCAGGTCGTTGATGCCCTTTTCCAGCTTGGTGATGGAGGATTTGGAGCGGTAGCCCATCCGGGCGGCCAGCTCTTCCTGCGACAGGCCCAGCTGCTCCCGGCGCTGCCGGATGCGGCTGGATAGATCGGTATCGGACATATGGAGCCTCGCTTTCTCTGCGGTTTGCACGATTTTCGGTGTTCTGAGGACAGTATAGCAAAAAATTTACTATAAATCAACTTTTAAGTGATTGTTTTGCAAATAATGTTGACAAATAATCAACCTGAAGATATAATACAACCAATGATTGTGTAAGACGCTTTGAACGAAAAACTGAAAGGAGAAACGCCTATGACCGATACCATGATGATCCGCGACTGCATCCGCAGCCAGGGCATGAAACTGGGCCATGTGGCCCATGTTCTGGGCATCACCAACAACACTCTCCGCTGCAAGCTGGAAAATGAGAGTGAATTCAAGGTGAGTGAGGCCGAAAAACTCTCGAAGATGCTGGGGATGACCGTCGAGCAGCGCGACCGCTGCTTTTTTGGCCCGGCGGGCTGAGGGAAAAAGGTGATGAAAGCCATGACACAGGAACAGCGCCAGAAGACGAAGGAGGCCCTCAGTCGCTACGGGCAGAAAAACTGGGTCTACGGCCCCTGCAACTGGGGTTGGAAGCGGGCCATCCAGCTGGCCGAGGAGTATTACCGCGAGGCAGACCCGGGCCTGCGGGGCAGCATCCTGCAGCTGCGCTATATGGAAAGGCGGAGGCGGGAAGAGGTGATGGACAAGCTGAACATCAGTTACAGCACCTATCAGAAAGCCCACGACGACCTGTTGAGCACCATCGCGGTCTTTGCCGCCCACTACGGTGAGCTGTGACGCAAAAATACCCCCTGACCGGACGGTCAGGGGGCATTCGTGTGCTCAGTGTTTCTTCTCGGGGGTGTCGCAGTGCTGGTGGCAGGAAGAGCAGTTGCCTCCGCAGCCCTCGCCTTTCCAGCCGCCCTGCTTGGACACCCAAACCACGGCCAGTGCGAACAGGACAGCCAGCACCAGCAAGGTGATGATACCGCGTGCAGTTATCATAAAAAGACCTCTCTTTCGAAAGAATTCCAACCTCAGTATACACCATCTGCCCCCGGAGAGCAACCGGAAAGCGCTGCCGGCTCAAACTTTTTTCGAAAAACGAAAATTTGGGCTTGCATTTGGCCTCGCGCAGTGATATAATAAGCGTGTTCCGATTCGGAGGATTAGCTCAGCTGGTTAGAGCACCTGCATCACACGCAGGGGGTCTGGGGTTCGAGTCCCTAATTCTCCACCATACAGTTCGTACTCGAACCCAATTCTCTATGAGAAAGGGTTCGGGTACGTTTTTTGTTTGCAGGAGGTTCTGAGAAAGGACTACTCGGAACAGTAAACGAGCAAAGGCAGGGTATCACTATGACGGTGGTATCCTGCCTTTTGTTTTGCGGGATCAAGTTCGCCTTGTGCGAACTTGGTCGCCCCCCTATATGGCTCACTGGGGGCAATCGCTGCATACGTGCGTACCGGGGAGAGCCTGTACACCTCTGGCAAGGTGTAACACACTAGACTTTGTGCCAAAGTCTGTGTGCTAAGGGGTCAAGCCCCTTAGAATCCCTGCGGAGCGTGTACGCACGTACGCAGGAAAATGGCAAAATTTCACTATATCGGGGGTGTTCTTTCATTGAAGAGTATGGTATACTCGGCTTAGTTCAACAAATAAGAATTTGAGGAGGAAAAGTAGATGAGAAAATTATTACCAATTTTGCAAATCATAGATTTGGTTTTGTTGTTATTGAGTCTGTATTTTCATAACGATATGCTTTTAATCGTCGCAGCAGTAGTTATAGCTGTTTGCGTTGTTCTTACTTTTAGCAATATGAAAAACAAACGATAACCTCCAGTTTGCTGTACTCGTTTCCAGCAGGGTCTGGGGCAGGCACGCCCCAACAAGAACACTTCAAAACGCGGGAGCGTTGCAGAAGTGCAGTCCCGGAAGGGCACAACATTTTCAAGAATTGAAAATTTGTGGCCACGGGACGATTCTTGCTCTCCCCTTTTTCTCTCCCCTTTTTCGCTGCGTTTCGTAATTTTCACATTTCAATCTGCTCGCAGATTGCTGACAAGCTGCGCTTAACTCGATACTATAAAGGCAACCCGAACATACTGCCAAGGAGGTGCAACCATGACCGCCGTAATCTACGCCCGCTATTCTTCCGACAGCCAACGCGAAGCGTCCATTGAAGGACAGCTGCGCGACTGCAAGGACTACGCCGAGAAGAACGGTATCACCGTGGTCGGCACCTACATCGACCGTGCCTACTCTGCCAAAACGGATGACCGCCCGGACTTCCAGCACATGATCAGAGACAGCGGAAAGAAAATCTTCGATGTAGTTCTGGTCTGGAAGCTGGACCGCTTTGCCCGGAATCGGTTCGATGCCGTGAACTACAAGTACCAGCTGGAAAAGAACGGTGTCCATCTGGTGTCTGCCATGGAACCCATTTCGCAGGGGCCTGAAGGCATTATGGTGGAGAGTATGCTTATCGGCATGGCGGAATACTATTCCGCCGAACTTGCCCTGAAAGTAGCACGCGGTGAGCGCGAAAATGCCCTCCAGTGCAAGTACAACGGCGGTATCGTTCCGCTGGGCTTCACCATTGGCAAGGAGGACAGGCTGTACCATATCGACCCGGAGACGGCTCCCATCGTGCAGGAGATCTTCACCCGGTATGCCGACGGCGAACCGGCTGAGAAGATTGCCGCCTCCCTGAACGAGCGCGGCCTGCGTACCCGCACCGGGAAGCCGTTCGTGAAGAACAGCTTCTTCCAGATCTTCCGCAACCGCCGCTACATCGGCGAATACCGCTACAAGGACATTGTGACGCCGGGCGGCATTCCGGCTATTGTTGACCAGGATTTGTTCGACCGGGTGCAGCAGCGTTTCGAGCAGAACAGGATCGCCCACGGTCGGCCTGCAAAAGAGGATGTGAGCTATCTGCTGACCACTAAGCTGTTCTGTGGCAAGTGCGGCACCCTGATGGGCGGCGAAAGCGGCACCAGCCACATGGGAAACACCTACTATTACTACAAGTGCGGCAACGCCAAACGTCACGGCAAGGCGCATTGCGACCTGAAAGCCATCCGCAAGGAGCCGCTGGAACGGTTCGTGGTGGACACTGCCATTAAGGTGATTTTCAGCGATGAAATCATCGAACGGCTGATAGATTTGGTCATGGAAGCCCAGCAGCAGGAGAACACCCGGCTGCCTGTTCTGAAAGAGCAGCTCCGGGATACGGAGAAACGGCTCGCAAACCTTCTGGAAGCCATTGAACAGGGCATCCTGACCTCGACCACCAAGCAGCGGTTGGACGAGCTGGAAGCCCGGAAAGAAGCCCTGAACACCAGCATTCTGGAAGAAGAGCTGAAAAAGCCCGTCCTGACCCGTGAGTGGATTCGGTTCTGGCTTGAAAAATTCCGCAAGGGTGACGTGGGCAGCACGGAACACCAGCGGCAGATCATTGATACCTTTGTCAACTCGGTCTACGTCTTTGATGACCGGGTCGTACTCAATTTCAACTTCACGGATGATGCCAAAACCATCTCCCGTGAAGAGGTGTTAGGTTCGAGTGCTGTGGACAATGCTCCACCACATCCCCAGACCATTCGGTCTGGGGATTTTTTTGTGGTGGACGGTACAGGACTCGAACAGCAACGACGACGACCGCTGCCTGCGGCAGAAACAGGGAGGAGTTGTTGGGGCCGCATTCTGATTTTTCAAAGCCCTGCCAAGGGGCTGCGGAAAAATCAGCAAATGCAACCCGTAAGGCCACGGCGGTTCCCAATGGCTAGGAATGTCTACCGGGATGCGGGAACGGTCTGGGGATTTTTTTGTGGTGGACGGTACAGGACTCGAACAGCAACGGCAACCGCTGCGAAACAGTAAATTTCACTCCACCGGAGGGTATTCTTCCATTGGAAAATATGGTATACTCGGCTTGGTTCAACAAATCGGAATTTATAAAGGAGAATATTGATGAAACTATTTTTATGTTCGCACTTTTCAAGTGTGGGAAGTCTGATAAAGGAAGAAATTGAAAATAAGAAAGTCGCATTTATTCCAACAGCTTCACTGCGTGAAGGCTACACCGGTTATGTCGGCTCGGCTCGAAAATTATTCAAAAAGT
>OGFJ01001507.1_pt1 | contig 14970 bp, 11 predicted proteins | sample 1570861 | NCBI WGS metagenome assembly OGFJ01 (sample SAMEA2582060, study PRJEB24529) | metagenome | biome: Human gut stool | place: China | collected 2011
GTACTTATGGCAGTTATACGTCAGACTTATTAGCTCGTGTTTATCCACATGAAAATATTACTCTTATTGATGTTGGAGATTCACACTTAAAGACTGAATCAGAGATAGGTTATATTTCACGTGTCGTGAATGCACCTTATGAAGGTTTACAAAAAGCACGCTTCTTTGGTTATGGAGGGGCTTCTGCTAAATGGGGTGGTCAATTGCTTACCTTTACAGAAAATGATTTTGCCAATCCAACAGAGTTCATGAAAGGAATAGTAGCTCTTAATATAAAATACAAAGATCGAGTTTTGGCCAAATTTGGTTTGGAAAATAAAACCCAGGAGGTTAGATTGGAACAAAACCTGTTTACCAAGACGGGGATATGGCTGAGTTATTTTCATCGAAATCTTTTTATACATTTTAGGATTGCAAAGAATAAGAAGATTAAACTATTAAGTAATTCCCGTGTAATTAAACTCTTGAATGAAGGAAAACTGATTACTGGAATTGAATTAATTCAGCATGGACAACACAATATGCTTTCTTTTGATCAGTATTTCTTAACGTCAGGAGCATTTGAGAGTAGTCGCCTTCTTGTTGAATCTGGATTGTCAAAACAAAAAGGGAAAATGACTTTTTCCGATCATCTTTCTCAGCGTGCTTTTAAGGTGAAGAGTGGTCCTCAAATGGGAGACCAGGATTTTACTTTTCATGTTCAAGGTGGTTCTTTGGTTACAAAACGATTTGTAGGTGAGTTTGATGGTTACTCTTTTTATTCTCAACCTATCTGCAATGAGGATTTTCCATTCTTTAGAGATTTGAAGAAACTATTGTTTGGGCATAAGTTTCGTGCTGGATTGTTGATGAACATCATTAAGAACATTCCTTCTTGTATCGCTTTTGCATGGAACATGATAATTCTAAAAAAAATGTATATCTACAAAAATGAGTTTTATCTCCAAATAGATATAGAGGCTCCACGAGAATCAGGTAAAATGAGCCTGAACAATGAAAAAGATGCGTTCGGTGAACGTAGTGTCGATGTTGACTTGACTATCATGCCTAAAACAGGTGAGTTGTTTCCCAAAGCACGAGCTTGTGTGAAGTCCTATTTGGATAAAAATGGGGTTGTTTATGAAGAATTGCCTTTTAGTACTTCTGCAGAAAAGTATGAAGATGTATATCATCCTTTTGGAATGTTCTGTGATTTTAATAGTGTAGAGGATTATTTTCAATGCTTTGAAAATATGTTGGTGATAAACACAGGAGTACTTCCTCGTGCCGGTGGTATAAATTCAACTTGCGCGGTTTTACCTTTAGTGGAAGAATATGTAAATAATGTAATGGAATAATGGGCTTTCAATCATCAAATATTGAAAAGGTATCTTTGGCCAATAAAATGCTTCGGGCTCTTTGGTATATTGTAAGATTTCTTCTATTCCGTCCATTTGGGACTAAATTGTTTTTGCCTTGGCGATTGTTCTTATTAAAATTGTTTGGGGCAAAAGTATATTGGGATTCGGGGGTATATAGCAGTACTGTCATTTGGGCACCTTGGAATTTGAGACTTGGGCATAATGCTTGGTTAGGACCCAATGTAATTTGCTACAATCAAGCTCTAGTTACACTAGAAGATGATGTGACGGTTTCTCAGTACAGTTATTTATGTACTGCGGGGCATGAACTCTCTTGTAAAAATAGTAACCAAGGAGGACTGATTGTGGCTCCAATAACTTTGCATAAAGCCTCATGGATTGGGACTCGAGCATTCATTAGTATGGGAGTTGAGATTGGTGAAAATGCAGTAGTTGGGGCAACAGCTTCGGTTTATAAAGATGTGGAACCTTGGACAGTAGTGGGTGGCAATCCAGCTAAATTTATAAAAAAAAGAGAAATCAAAAGTAACTAAAAGATTTTATGAACAATCAATTAGCGTCAACTCTCCTTTCTTCGACAAAACTCCGTTCTAGTGAATTGGATTTCGTCAGGGGAGGGATTAATCATCTTGATGGTGTTGTTTCATCTTTCATATTTTGTGGAGCGTCACGTTGCACTCACCGAGTGGGTGTACACTTTTCACATGTCCGTTTTTCACGGTATGTACCAAGCTGTATGTGCGTCTTTTTGCTTTCGATGTTTCGGGCATGCTGTGGGCGTTGGTCAGCACGATACCGGTTGTCGGTCTTTGTCTCCTAATGGGGCGTCTTTGCGACCTAATGGGGCTTTCAGAAATTCTGATGGGGAAAGGTTCTCGCCTTATTAAATAATAGCACTATGTATGAGTGCATAACTTGTTAACAAATGAATAGCAATACAATAGCCGCTGTCATTCTCACTAAGAATGAGGCAAAGCATATTGAACGTTGTATAAACTCCTTAAAAGGAGTATGTGATGAAGTAATCGTTGTGGATTCGTTCAGTACTGACAATACTTGCGAATTAGCGGAAAAATTAGGCGCGAAAGTCTATAAGAATCCATGGAAAAACTATGCCACGCAGTTCAATTATGGTGTATACCACTGTAACATTCAGTCCGAATGGATTTGGCGTATTGATGCTGACGAGTTTTTGGAGGGTGAACTTGGGACAGCTGTAAAAGAAGCTGTTAGCAAATGCTCAAATCAAGTCAATGGTGTGTATGTGCGTAAGCGCATTGATTTTATGAATCGTTCGCTATTGCATGGAGGGTGGTATCCCAGTTATCACTTGAAGGTGTTTCGTCGTGGACACGGTGATTGCGAAAATCGATGGATGGATGAGCATATTCGCATCTTCGATGGGGGTACTATTACGGTTGATGACGGAAATCAGGTAGACGCTAACTTGAATGACTTAACCTGGTGGACGGATAAGCATAATGGATATGCTACTCGTGAAATGGTGGATATGCTGATGATGCAATATGGTTTGGATGCTAAAGCACAAGAGGTTATTCCTAAGTTTTTCGGAACAGAGGAACAACGTAAACGTTGGCTTAAAATCAAGTACATCAAGTCACCGCTGTTCGTACGGCCTTTCATCAATTTTGTATGGCGATATATTTTGAAAGGCGGCTTCCTAGATGGCAAGGAAGGCTTTATTTGGCACATATTACAAGGCTTTTGGTATAGAATGTTGGTTGATGCCAAAATTTATGAAATCAAGAAACGCTTCAATTATAATGAAGAGGCGATAAAAAACTATCTCAAAGATAATTATTTAACGAAATGCTGATTCGTTTAAAACTGGCCAAGTGGTTTCCTAGTTAATTATTTTTTTACACACTCACATTATGAAAGTATCTATCATTACTTCGTGCTACAATCGCGCGGGGACAATTCGTTGTGCCATAGAATCTGTATTGGCACAAGATTATCCCGACATTGAGTATATCATTGTGGACGGAGCATCAACAGACGGTTCGACTGAGATTATTCGCCAATACGAAGGTAAGGTGGCACGAATCATTTCCGAACCCGATCGAGGAATGTATGAGGCTATTAATAAAGGTATCCGCGCAGCTACCGGGGATATTGTCGGTCTGATGCACTCGGATGATTTTTTCTTTGACAATCATGTGGTATCGGATATTGTAAAGCGGTTTGAGAAGACAGATGCCGACTTTGTATATGGTGACGGACTTTTTGTGGATTGCAACGATACCAATCGTGTGGTGCGTAATTGGATTGGCGGAAGTTATCATCGTTGGAAAGTGAAGTGCGGGTGGCTTCCTTTGCATCCCACTTGTTATATTCGCAAGGATGTGATGCTGCGCGAGGGGTTGTATGATGAGAGTTATAAAATTGCTGCGGATACCGACTTGTTGGTTCGTTATTTATACAAGAGCAGGTTGAAAGTGGACTATCTGCAGAGATATATTGTGCGTATGCGTATGGGAGGATTAAGTACGGATAGTGAAAAGCGGAAAGCGATGTGGCATGAGGATATTCGGCTGTATCGCGCACATGGATTTTCTCCTATCCCTACCAAGGTGATGAAGATGATGTGGAAAATCCCTCAGTTTATTACTGCAAAGTTTCAATGTGTTGGCATTCAATTTTGATGTTCTGTTGTTATTCTCCACCCTCATTTGAGATAATAAAATCAATTATCCGTTCAGGATTTTCTCGTTGGATTTCGTCTGCAAACCTTTGTCCGGTCGGAATTGTTTATGCAAATTTGTAACAAGCAATGTTACTGTATTAATACGAAATGAAGCTATGAAAGGATATGAAATTTAGTGCTGTGTAAGTATAGACACCCTGAACGATTATTTCGATGCCATGTCTTTCGACGGTCAGTGGCGAGAAGCTTTACGCTCTGTTACACTTTTACCTTTTTTGTTGCCTGCCTTGACATTTTAGCCATAACCTCATAACCTGTTTTTTCGTATGAAGCTGTTTTTATAGTTTTAAGGGAGGACTTTGGGCTTTTTCATAAGTCATTAATCATATTAAATAGTAATTTATACAGCGAATGTATTGTAAATCAATTGGTTTATCTGTGTTAGCTTTCTGTATTCCAATCTGTTTGTCTGCACAGGAACAGAAAGCATCTACTCCGTTTTCTTATCGGGTGGAAACTTCTGTCTCGGTTGCCGACGGAAGGTATGCTCCGTTGTGGTTCACCGCCAATCGTTACGGACTGTCTTCGCAAGAGCCCAAAAGTGCTTACCTGCGTGCCGGTGTGCAATGGCAGAAGGAATGGCAACACGGATGGAGGGTGCAGGCGGGTGCAGACCTGGCAGGAGGAAAGAATCTGACTGCGGATTTCTTTGTGCAACAGGCTTATATGGATGTTGCATGGAAGGCGATAAAGATGAGTATCGGGAGTAAGGAGAGAAACGGATTCCCGCTGGAAAAGGATGTGAGGCTGAGCAGCGGCATGATGGTGGAAGGTGCGAATGCAAGACCTATTCCGCAGGTGAGGGTGGGATTGCCGGAGTATCTGACGGTGCCGTTTACAGGTAATTGGCTGGCACTGAAAGGGCATATCGCCTACGGACTGTGCACGGATGGCAATTGGCAGGAAGAGTTTGCCGGAGCGGACGAACCGTTTCTGAAGGATGTGTTGTATCACAGCAAATCACTGATGCTGCGGTTCGGCAACAGAGAAAAACTGCCTTTGGAGCTGGAAATAGGATTGTTGGACATTGCACAGTTCGGGGGGAAAAGGTATGTGAAGAATGCGGACGGAAGTATCAAGCTGCTAAAGAAGTATCCGGCCGGTCTGAAGAGTTTCTTCAAGGCGCTAGTGCCTGCTCAGGAGAGTACGTTGCAGAATGTGGAGGGAAACCATAGCGGAAGCTGGAACGCGGCACTTTCTTATTATGCCGGTGACTGGAAGATAAGGGCTTACATGGAGCATTTCTTCGAGGACCATTCGCAGATGTTCATGGAGTATGGCATGTGGAAAGACGGACAGTTGGGACTGGAAGTGACATTGCCCTGGAACCGGTGGGTGAGCCGGGTGCTGTGGGAAGGTCTCGGTACGAAGGATCAGACGGGACCGATTCTGTATGACGGGATAGCCGGCTCGTTTCCCGAATTCCAGATAAGCGGTGGTGACAATTATTTCAATAACGGTCAATATCTGGCATGGCAGCATTGGGGAATGGGTATGGGCAACGGACTGATTCCGGGACCTGTATATAACGACGACGGAACGATGCTGTTTAAGAGTACCCGTGTAAAAGCGCATCATATAGGCTTCTGCGGAGAACCGGACAGTGAATGGAACTACCGCGTGCTGGCATCGTATGTGCGGCATTGGGGCACCTATCCGATGCCGCTGGACAAAGTGAGAAAGCAGTTCAGCAGTATGGTGGAAGTAAGTTACTGCCCACGGAAGTGGACGGGCTGGAGCGCCACGCTTGCCTTTGCCATGGATAGGGGAAATTATTTGGGTAACAGCATGGGAGCCATGTTGACAGTGAGAAAAACAGGAGGATTCGGAAAATGAAAAATACACGCGGATTAAAGTTTTTATCGGGAGTGGTGGTTGTTCTCTTTTTGGGCTTCATCATGGGAGGATGCCAGAAGGAGGCTATCGACAGTGACATGGAAGGGCACTGGGAATTGCTGGAGTTTACAACGGCGGCCGATGGCAAGGTGCATGTGTGCGAGCGGATTTATTACAGCATCCGGTTATGGGTGGTGGAGATAGCAGCCAAGCAGAGCGGTACTACGCATAAACCGGTCATAGGCCGGTTTGAGCATGAGGAGAACGGAAACGTGCGGATGAGAGACTTCAAAGGGAGAAAAGGCACAAGCGATGATAAAAAGGATGTCACGGTGGAGGAGCTTCTCCCTTATGGCATCAATGCATTGGATACGGAGTTTGAAGTGGTGAAAGCCAACGGTAAAGAGTTGATATTGAAATCCGATTATGCCACACTGATGCTGAAAAGGTTTTAGTATAAACGAATAATTTCATATGTACATTTACAATATCAGATAAAGAAATACCTGAAAATCAATATATAGCACAGTGAATATATGGATTTATTGCCAAAGATGAGAACCACGATAAGGAAAGAATCATTTATTTAAAAATCTCATAAAAACTAAGAAATGTCTCGTAAAAATAGGGACTTTTTCAGAGAAAAGCTGGAATTTTCAGGAGACATCTCTTTCTGTTTATAGACATCGCAAGACGGGGTTAACCGAATGCTTACTATTTAACAGAGAATATTCAATTAAAAGTTCATCAAATCATTCAACGCTTCACTCATACTGGGGTGTGTAAAGACGAAATCGCGAAGGAATGTATAAGGCTGATCGGTCTTCATAGCCATGGCCACACTGTTGATTACCTCGCCGGATTCAGGGCCGAACAGAGTGCATCCCACAATCTGATCGGTATCTACATCTACCACCACCTTAAACAGGCCGACTGTATTTCCCAAAGTCCGTGCACGAGGAATAGCCGCTACAGGAAGTTTGTTGACTTTAATATTCAACCCCTTCCGCACGGCTTCCTCTTCACTCAATCCGATACGCGACAAAGGAGGGTCAATAAAGACAGAATAGCTCACCGGTTCACGGTCGTTCAGATTCCGTCCGCCATTGCCGAATAAATCTTCACGGATAATACGGTAATCGTCCAATGAGATATAAGTGAACTGCAAACCACCCTTCACATCCCCTATCGCACGTATATTGGGATTGGTTGTCCTTAAATGCCCGTCTACAATGATAGCGCCACGCTCGTTTACCTTCACTCCAGCCACCTGTAAATTCAATCCGGCCGTATTCGGTTTTCTCCCTGTCGCCAACAATACGGCGTCAGCCTCCAATGAATGCAGTTCACTGCTAACCGCATCCCGATAGACTACTTTCCCTTCACGGATTGATTGCACTTTGGCATTCAGACAGAATACGATGCCTTTCTTTTCCAAAGTTTCCTTCACAGCGGATGCGATATCCCTGTCTTCTCTGGAGATTAACTCGGAATTGCCTTCCCGCACCACTACCCGCGAACCGAACGAAGCAAAAATACTCGCAAACTCCAGACCGATATAACCGCCACCCACAATAATCAGCTTTTCGGGCAAATCCTTCAGTTCCATAATGGAAGTACTGGTATATACCAACGGATTATCCTTCACTCCATCAATAGGCGGAATAATAGTCTCCGCACCTGTATTGATATAAATCCGGGGAGCCTGCAATTGCAAGATCTCATCATGCATCACCACTTCCACCACATCCGTGCTTACAAAAGAACCAATACCTGTATAAACCGTAATATGGGGATTGTCTGCCAGATTATGATAATTTTTCTGACGCAAAAAAGAGGTTACCTCTTCTTTTTCAGCGATAGCCTGAGCATAATAGGCTTTCTTTTCTTCCCACGACGCCTTTACCGGAGCCAGCTTTGCCTGATGAACCAATGTTTTTGTAGGAATGCATCCAATATTGATGCAGGTACCTCCATACATCTCATCGGAACGCTCAATAACAGCCACCTTTTCATTTCTTTTGGCCAACTCAGCAGCCAGTGTTTTACCGCCTTTGCCAAAGCCTATTATTATTGCATCATACTGCTTCATAATCTTACTTGTTTTTAGTGGGGGATTATCCTTTATTTTGTTGTTTTAATATTGACCGGGCCGAATCCGAGAGTACCACCAATGCACCTGCCAGGATAGCCACATCTTTAATAACCAAACGACCGGCACCTGTCAGCAAGGGAAAACCATGTTCACCGCTTCCCAAATCGGGAACCCATACTTCGGGAGTCGTTACCAGAAAGGACAACGTTCCCAATGTCATTATAATAGCCAAACCTGCACCTATCAAACCGATTTTCGGAGAGAAAATACCCAAGAAGGTAAGAATGCCAATGGTCATAATCAAAATGCCCAATCCATGAGAAAAGCCATAGGTGTTATTCTCTTCATGCCACTGATGCTTGGCCTCATCAAACTCACCTTCTTTTAATTTATACTCTTTATATTCGGGAGCACTCTTAGTATAAAAGAAACTCATAAAAGGACTGTTGGCAACGAAAGGCACAATACCCTCGGCCTCATAGTTCCAGAATTTCAAACCACCAATCCACACGAATATCACCAGAATTGCCACGCGAATCAGGTTAATACCTAACTTTTGAGTGGAAGCTGCAATTGTCAGAAATGCAGTAAACAGGGAATTTAATCTTGCCATCATTTGCTTTAATTTTTAAGGGTTTAACTTACATTGCAAAGGTCGGCAGATTTTCCTCCCTGTGAAATGGCAATTATACCGTTTTAGTTTGCCATTATTCCTTCTTTCTCTTTTTTCCGGTATTCAGAAATACTTTCCTTTGCCATTTTTCGAAAGAAACGGCTGAAAGCAGCCAAGTCTTCAAAGCCTAATATCTCACCTATTTCTTTCGCACTCTTATTGGTGTAAAGCAACAAACGCTTGGCTTCGGCTTCTATCCTCTCATGTATGATACGCAACGGAGAAGGCAACCCATAGGCGGCAAACAGATTGGACAAGGTTTTGGGAGAGCGGTAGAGCATTTCGGCATAGTCCTGCACTTGTTTCTTTTCTTTATAATGATTGTCTACCAACACATAATACCGACGGATAATGTCAAAGCTCTTTTCTTTATCTTGTCCCACGTCTAATTTTTCACGGGCAATGCGGGTATAAGTGATTATAAAACGTTTCAGAATAATGCGGAGCATCTCTTCCTGCAAATTGTCTTTTATGCCGAATTCACCTGCAAATATATCAATGATGCTTTTCAATTGTTCCGACTGGGCCGCAGAGAGCTGCAAACGCATAATGTGGGACGAACCATGAAACAGGAAACCATTACATGACACTTCTTTGTCATGTCCGTAAATGCAATAAAAATTGCTATTGAACAAGAAAGTGAGGTACTCACCTTCCACTCTTTTTACCTCAACATGATGCAAAGGAGTCAGCGATATTATTTCATCTTTTTCAAGGTGCATTACCACATGGTCTACTTCTATATCCAGCGTGCCACTTTGTACCCATACGAATTTATACAAGCTTTTATCACGCCGGAGAGCAGCATCCTCATGATAATGATACGTCATCGCTATATTGCCATTGAGCGGTGTATTAAAACGATATTCCATAATTCATAGTTTATTGTCGGTATAAATATATGCATACTTATTTAAATAAAAAAGAAGAATTAAAAACATATGATGTCAATATGTTTCTGATGGAGATGACACGTATTGACGCACAGCTTCGTGAGGTAGAAGAAAAGTGCGGCATTGCCAATGCACAGCTGAATGAGTCAAAAGATTCTTATGAGCAGGTCAAAACGGAATATGAGCGCATGGAATCAGAGATTGAACAGTTAGAGCAGGCAATCACCGCGGTGCGTGATAACCTGAGTGGTTCTACTGTTTTAAAAGGAAAATTAGAAGGTCAGATCAATGTCTTAAAAGAGCAGATCCATACAGCGGAGATGACGGACGAGCATTTAAAAAACAGGCTGGATTCCATCGAAAAAGACAGACAGGAGCGCATCGGACAGAAAGAAGTTTATGGCAGGGAACGGGAAGAACTCTTAGAGGCATTAGCCGGGATCTCTGAGAGAAAGCAGGCTGCCGAAAAAGAATTAGAAGATCTGCGAAATGGAATGAAAGAATGCAGTGAGGGGATTGAACGTGGAAAGAGCGAGATCATCGAACTTCTTAATAACAAGGCATCCATCAAGGCGAGACAGCAGCGTTTTGATACGATGGCAGAGCAGATCAATATCCGTAAAGCGAAACTTACACAGAGACTTCTTGCCAGAAAGACAGAGGAAGAAGATTTAGATAATGTGCTGTCTGCGTATCAGCAGGAATTAGATGATGTCAATGAAACGATCCGCGGGTTGAAAGAAGTGACGGCTGCAATGGAAGAAAAGAACCGCGAGTGGCGCAGAAAGTATTCCGGGACCAGTCAGAAACTAGAGCAGGATGTTACCAGATACCATAAAGAACAGTCCAGATTAGAAACCTTAAAAAATATCGCAGAACGTTACGATGGGTATGGAAACAGTATCCGTCGTGTAATGGAGCAGAAAGACAGACACAGAGGAATTTTAGGTGTAGTATCAGATCTGATCCAGGTTGAGAAAAAATACGAAGTTGCGATCGAGACTGCATTAGGCGGAAGTATCCAGAATATTGTCACAGAGGATGAAGATACAGCAAAGCAGATGATCGCTTATCTGAAGCAGAACCGTTATGGAAGGGCAACATTTCTTCCTCTTACGAGTGTGAACGGCAGCGGTGGTTTTAAAAATCAGGAAGCATTGCGTGAACGTGGTGTCATAGGACTTGCAAGTACGCTGGTAAAAAATGATGCAAGATATGATGGTGTGACGAATTATCTGCTTGGCAGGGTAGTTGTTGCGGAGACGATTGATGATGCCATTGCATTAGCAAGAAAATACCGCTATTCTTTTCGCATCGTAACGCTTGAGGGTGAGTGCTTAAATCCGGGTGGTTCCATGACCGGGGGTGCATTTAAAAATACCAGTAATCTTCTTGCAAGAAGACGTGAAGTGGAAGAACTTGAAACACTTGTAGCTACACTGCAAAGCCAGATCAAAGAGTCGAGAGACCGCCTGGAAGATATCAAAACAGCACAATCGCTGTTAGAAGAAGACATGGAAAGCAGTAAGGAAAAACTGCAGGAACAGTATATTTTACAGAACACGGCAAAAATGAACTTAGACCGCGCCACAGATCAGAAAAACGAGAGGGAAACAGTTTTTGCCGGTCTGCATGCGGAGCGGGCGGAGATTAAGGAGCAGCTTGCAGAGCTTGAACAAAATAAAGTACAGATCGTGGCTGAGATCGAGAATGCAGCAGTCCGTGAAAAAGAGATCGAACAGGAAAATGAAGAGTTTGGAAAGCGTTTAGAGGAATATCAGACGAAGGAGAAAGAAGCGGCAGAGCTAGTTTCAAAGATCGCTTTAGAGGAAGCTGGTATCCGGCAGAAGGCAGAATTTGCGCAGTCTAATATTTCACGTATCCTAAGTGAGATCACAAGATTTTCACAGGAAAGAGAGCAGTTAGTCACACAGGCAGGAGAGGCGAAAGAAGAGGCAAAGCAGAAAACGCTTGAGATCGAGGAGCTGAAAAAGACGATTCTTGCTTCGGATGATACACATGCCGGTTTAGAACAGCAGCTTAACGATTATACGCAGAAGAAAGAAGAGATGTCGGCTGCACAGAAAGGATTTTTCCGGAAAAGGGAGGAAATGTCAGATCAGATCGCTGATCTCGACAAAGAAGTGTTCCGATTGAACAGCCAGCATGAAAAGCTCGATGAAGCGAGAGAATATCAGACGAATTATATGTGGCAGGAATATGAGCTGACACTTCATGCTGCGATGGATCTTAGGGATGATTCTTATGCTGATCCTGCAGCATTAAAGAAAATGATCACACAGATCAAAGACGATATCCGGAGACTCGGTGATGTCAATGTCAATGCGATCGAGGATTATAAAGAGATATCGGAACGTTATGAGTTTTTAAAAACGCAGCATGATGATCTGATCGAGGCGGAGAAAACGCTGCTCGGTATCATTGAGGAACTCGATACAGGAATGCGTAAACAGTTCATGGAAAAATTTGCAGAGATCCAGAAACAGTTTGATACGGTATTTAAAGAACTGTTCGGTGGTGGAAAAGGTACACTTGAACTGGTGGAAGATGAGGATATCCTAGAGTGCGGTATCCGTATCATTGCACAGCCGCCCGGAAAGAAACTGCAGAATATGATGCAGATGTCCGGTGGAGAAAAGTCACTGACAGCGATCGCTCTGTTATTTGCGATCCAGAATTTAAAGCCATCGCCGTTTTGTCTGTTAGATGAGATTGAGGCGGCACTTGATGACTCAAACGTAACAAGGTTTGCAAAGTATCTGCATAAGCTGACAAAGAACACACAGTTTATTGTGATCACGCACAGACGTGGTACAATGGCTGCAGCAGACCGTCTTTACGGTATCACGATGCAGGAAAAAGGTGTTTCAACACTGGTTTCCGTTAATCTGATCGAAAACGATTTAGATAAATAATATTTGGACAAATAAGAAAGGCAGGATGTATGGGAGAAGAAAAAAAAGGATTCTGGAGCCGATTGGTTTCCGGACTCAGCAAGACGAGAGATAACATCGTATCCGGGATCGATTCGATCTTCAGCGGATTTTCCAGTATTGATGATGATTTTTATGAAGAAATCGAAGAAATCCTGATCATGGGGGATATCGGTGTCAATGCGACGGAGTCGATCATTGAGAATCTCAAAGAAAAAGTAAAAGAAAATAAGATCAAAGATCCGGCAGAGTGCAAGGAACTTCTTATCAACAGCATCAAAGAACAGATGGATGTCGGAGAAACTGCGTACCGGTTTGAAAATGAAAAGTCTGTGGTACTTGTCATCGGTGTAAACGGTGTAGGAAAGACGACTTCCGTTGGAAAACTGGCTGGCAAATTAAAAGATCAAGGGAAGAAGGTTGTTCTTGCAGCAGCCGACACGTTCCGTGCAGCAGCAGGTGACCAGTTGTTAGAATGGGCAAACCGTGCCGGTGTTGAGATGATCGGTGGACAGGAAGGGGCAGATCCGGCGGCAGTCGTATATGATGCGGTCGCAGCAGCAAAAGCGAGAAATGCGGATGTACTGCTCTGCGATACGGCTGGACGTCTCCATAATAAGAAAAATCTCATGGAAGAATTAAAGAAAATCAACCGTATTCTGGAAAAAGAATATCCGGATGCATACCGTGAGACTCTGGTGGTCTTAGATGCAACAACAGGTCAGAATGCACTTGCCCAGGCAAGACAATTTTCGGAAGTAGCAGAAATTACGGGTATCATTTTAACAAAGATGGATGGCACCGCCAAAGGTGGTATCGCTGTTGCAATCCATTCAGAACTTGGAATCCCGGTCAAATATATCGGTGTCGGAGAGACGATCGAGGATCTGCAGAAGTTTGATTCCAATGAATTTGTAAATGCACTTTTTGATGTAAAAGATCAGGCAGAATAATAAACAGATGAAGGAGAAAATAAATGTTAACATTAGACAAGTTTGAGGAAGCTAGTGAAAAAGTAAAAGAAGTCACTTTAGAGACAAAACTGGTATACTCTGATTTCTTAAGTGAACAGACAGGAAACAAAGTATATTTAAAACCGGAGAATATGCAGTTTACCGGTGCGTACAAAGTGCGTGGCGCTTATTATAAGATCAGCACGTTGACGGAGGCAGAACGTAAGAAAGGACTCATCACTGCATCAGCAGGAAATCATGCGCAGGGTGTTGCCTACGCTGCAAAATGCTATGGCTGCAAAGCTGTCATCGTGATGCCGACAACAACACCTTTGATCAAAGTAAACCGTACCAAGAGCTATGGCGCTGAGGTTGTTCTCTATGGAGATGTTTATGATGAGGCATGCCAGAAGGCATATGAGTTAGCAGAGGAAAAAGGATATACATTCATTCATCCGTTTGATGATCTTGCAGTGGCAACCGGACAGGGAACGATCGCAATGGAAATCTTTAAAGAACTTCCGCTTGTGGAATATATCTTAGTTCCGATCGGTGGAGGCGGACTTGCAACAGGTGTTTCCACACTTGCGAAGCTTTTGAATCCACATATCAAAGTAATCGGTGTTGAGCCGGCCGGTGCAGCATGTATGAAGGCTTCTCTGAAGAAGGGTGAGGTTGTGACTCTTCCGCACGTAAATACGATTGCTGACGGTACTGCCGTACAGACACCCGGAAAGAAAATCTTCCCGTATATCCAGAAGAATCTGGACGATATCATCACTATCGAGGATGATGAACTGATTGTTGCTTTCCTTGACATGGTTGAGAACCATAAGATGATCGTAGAGAATTCCGGTCTTCTGACAGTAGCAGCGCTTCGTCATCTGGATGTGAAGGGAAAGAAGATTGTTTCTATCTTAAGCGGTGGAAACATGGATGTTATTACCATGTCTTCTGTTGTTCAGCATGGTCTGATCCAGAGAGACAGAATCTTCACAGTATCTGTGCTCATTCCGGATAAGCCGGGTGAACTGGTACGTGTGGCAAGCGTGATCGCCAGGGCGCAGGGCAATGTTATCAAGCTGGATCATAACCAGTTTGTAAGCACGAACAGAAATGCGGCAGTGGAACTTAAGATCACATTGGAGGCTTTTGGCACAGATCATAAGAATGAGATTGTTAAAGCTCTGGAAGATGCAGGATGCAGACCGAAGGTGATCCGTCCTAGTCTGTGATTGTCTCAGAGTAGCATCTGCCATGTAAATAAATGAAATGGGAGCCCTGGTGTTCAGTATATGGATATCAGGGCTTTTTGTAACTTATATTAGAGGTCTCAAAGGGACGCGCAGAAAAACAGTTTGTTTCGTGTGCGGTTTCGGGTTCTAAGATATTCTAAGCTGCCATAAATCTGCTAAAAGCATGAGCCGTCTTATCAAACTCGCTCCGTTGCAAACTTCGCTCAGACAGTGATGCAGAC
>OGFJ01001521.1_pt1 | contig 14870 bp, 9 predicted proteins | sample 1570861 | NCBI WGS metagenome assembly OGFJ01 (sample SAMEA2582060, study PRJEB24529) | metagenome | biome: Human gut stool | place: China | collected 2011
CCTTTCTTATAAAAAATATCGATACCCTTTCAATTTATCGATATTCCCATTATATTTGTACATAAACAACAGACACATAACCTCGGAAAAACGATCCGATTTCAAATTGCGATGGACATAATCATATCAAGTTGGTTCTTGTGGCTCATCATTGCAGCCATACTCATTATCATAGAACAACTTACTTCCATGATAGCGACATTCTGTTTGGCGGCAGGCTGCCTGATAGCGATGGTATGCGCCCTGCTGGGGGGCATCGAAGCGCAGCTGATCGTAGCCATAATCAGCACTGTAATCGCATTTATACTCGTCCAAACAAGGCGAGGGGAGGGTAATATCTCGGTTCAATCCTTCATATCGTTATAAACACCAACGCACATTGAATACAAACTGTGACAAATCGAGAAGCGTAAAATTGCCTACACAAAAACGAATCGACAGTATCGATCTGTTCAAAGGAATCGCCATTCTGGGAATCGTGTGGAAACACACCTTTCACCCGCAATGGTGCGATCTCATTCACATAAGCGCGCTTTTCTTCATCTTATCGGGAATCTTTTTCAAAGACGAGCCATTCATTCCCTTTCTAAAAAAGAAAATCCGAACCATACTTATTCCGTTCCTTTTCTTTTACATACTTTCCTATCTCGCCCGAATGGCCTTCTATTTCGGACACTTTCGCACCCTACACGGATTCGCATGGGATAGCCTGTTGGAAATCTTTTCTATTTCCAATACACCCGACTACCTCACAGTGAACATACCTCTGTGGTTTCTCGTCTGCCTGTTCGTCATGCAAATTATCTTTTGGTGTCTGAACAGAGTAATACCCCGTAATAAATACCGCAGCTGCTGGTTCTTGGTAATCTTAGCTGCCCTATACGCTGGTTACGGCACAATCGAGTCTTGGCACACACCGTTTATGTTCAATACCGCCATCGAGTGTCTCCCCTATTTTATTGCTGGAAACCTTTTCGGACTACAAATAGCCCGATTTCTTTCCAAGTCCTCTCTGAAATATCTCCTCGCCCCGACATGTTTTGCCCTGTTCATCGGGTTCCAATACTTGCCGATCGATATCTCTATCCTTGCCTTTATCAAAGCATTGACCATATTCGTAGCAATACTTTCCCTACTGTCTTGCTTCGAAAACAGCTGCTCGATGATATGGACGACAGTCCGATATTTCGGGAAATCATCACTCTTTATCATGGGTATTCATGTACTCTTATTAGCCCCTATACAATCGATGGCACGCGCCATCACCGGAAAACCGGACTTACTCACCGGATTAATCTGCCTTGCGCTTACTATGCTCCTCATATACTTTCTTATACCTTTCACCGAGAAATATATCCCGTGGGCGATCGGGAAAAAAAGATAAGGATAAAAAAGAACCGGGGCTAGAATTATCCAGCCCCGGTATCTATATAGACAAACTACTTTATGGCTTAGGTTGTAACAAACGATTATACTCCAAATCGTCATTTATAATTTCCATAGCCTTGACGAACGAAGGATTTCGAGGATTCATTACTCTGAAATAAGCAGCCGTGTCGAACATATCCCGGGCAATAAGAGCCTTTATCTGCAAAGCTATCAACCCTTTGGATTTCCGATACTGCTCCTCGTTATATTTCACCTTTTCGGCTTCTCCCATCTTCAACAATTCAGCGAGCATATCGTCCGTAACCACAAATTCTTCGACAAATTGGTCCACCTTTTTATACTTATTCATCAACTCTTTCCGATGGCTGTCGAGATAATTGACCGGATATTGATTCAATACTCCTTTCGCCAACAAATCCCGATGGAAATCGGTATAAATCGTCGTGTCTAACGGTATAAAAATATCGGGCATAATACCCCCGCCGCCATATACCGTACGTTTACTCTTCAAAGTTTGGAATTGCAACGAATCCGGGAAGTGAATGCTATCGGTATAAATAAGCTCTCCATGATTGAACCGGTCGAGCAATTCCCGCTCGTATGCCTCGTGTCCTTTGTCATAAGGCTTCTGTATACTCCTGCCGGAAGGCGTATAATATCGGGCGACAGTCAACCTTATCATCGATCCGTCGGGAAATGGTATGGGACGCTGAACCAAACCTTTTCCGAAGGTACGACGCCCTACGATTATACCCCGATCCCAATCTTGAATCGCTCCCGAAAGGATTTCACTTGCCGAAGCCGAGCTCTCATCGACCAGCAAAACTAATTTCCCCTTTTGGAACTGCCCCCGTTTCGAAGCGAAAGCATCGTCCCGTGGAGAACGACGACCCTCGGTATAAACGATCGACTGCCCGTCGGCCAAAAACTCGTCGGCCATAGCGATAGCACTGGTCAAGAATCCACCGCCGTTGCCTTGCAAGTCGACAATAAGATTCTTCATGCCTTTCTTTTTCAACTCCTTAATGGCATCAGAAAATTCCTTGTCTGTCGTCACGGCAAAACGGCTCACCCGTATATAGCCCGTTTCTTTATCGGCCATATAAGATGCATCGATACTGTAAATAGGTATTTTATCGCGTACGATTCTGAATTCGATAGGTTCCTTCACCCCTTTGCGCAATACGGTCACTCGCACCACCGTACCCGATTCCCCGCGTAGCCGTTTCATGATGTCGGTATTTTTCATCTTCACTCCGGCTATGGTTGTATCGTTTACAGCGATGATACGGTCACCCGCCAATATTCCCACCTTTTCCGAAGGTCCACCAACGATAGTCTGTATCACATACAACGTATCTTTATTCATATTGAACTGGATACCCACTCCGCTGAAATTACCCTGTAAAGGCTCGTTCATCTCCCGGGTCTCCTCGGCTGTCGTGTAGGTCGAATGCGGATCGAGTTTATCGAGCATACCCCGAATGGCATCCTCCACCAACTTATTCTCGTCTACCTCATCGACATACAAATTCGTTATGGCGAAATCGGCCAGACTGAGTTTTCGCATTCCTTCGCTTTGGCCTTGCGACCACATGACTCCCACCGCTATCACGGGCAGGTATATGATAAAAAATAGTCTTTTCATCTTCAACTTAAAATTATACTAATTTCAACCCTTTGGGAACAAATTCATCGACACTGTGACCGAACCTTAAAAGCTCCCGCACAATGGTAGAACTGATATGAGTCAATTCCGGCTCGGTAAACAAAATTATCGTCTCTACCCCCGATAATTTCCGGTTCACGTCGGCGATAGTCTTCTCATACTCGAAGTCATTCACCGACCGGATACCCCGCAGAATAAACCGGGCATTCCATTGCTTCGCAAGGTCGATGGTGAGGCTGTCATACGAAACGACTCGAATCCGAGGATTATCCCGAAACAAATCCCTCAACATTTCCAACCGCTGTTCCACGGTGAAATAAGTGCGTTTCGAATCATTGATACCTATGGCTATGACCACTTCATCGAGCAATTCGAGCCCCCTGCTCACAATCGACATATGACCGAGAGTAAAAGGGTCGAATGTTCCCGGGAACACAGCTATCCTTTTAGACGAGATTGGTGTCATCTTCTATAACCAGATTTTGTATAATAAAGTTTTGTCTTTCCATGGTGTTCTTGCCCATATAAAATTCGAGCAAATCTTTCACCAAATCCTCCTTACGCAGCGATACTCGGTCGAGACGCATATCCGGTCCGATAAACTGACGGAACTCGTCGGGCGAAATCTCACCCAATCCTTTGAATCGTGTCACTTCGGGGTTTGCTCCGCACTTCTTGATAGCGGCGAGCCGTTCCTCGTCTGTATAGCAATAATGTGTTTCTTTTTTATTCCTCACACGAAACAGCGGAGTCTGTAAAATATAAACATGCCCTTTCTTGATAAGGTCGGGGAAAAATTGCAAAAGAAAAGTAATCATCAGCAAGCGGATATGCATACCGTCCACATCGGCATCGGTTGCGATAATCACCTTATTATACCGGAGCCCCTCGATACCGTCCTCTATATTAAGGGCAGCTTGCAGCAAGTTGAACTCCTCGTTCTCATAAACGACCTTTTGGGTCAGTCCGTAAGTATTCAACGGCTTACCCCGCAAAGAGAAAACCGCTTGCGTCTCCACATTACGAATCTTGGTAATCGAACCGCTCGCCGAGTCCCCCTCGGTAATGAAAATACAGCTCTCGTCCTGCCGATCGCCTTTGGTATCGTTGTAGTGTATGCGGCAATCACGCAACTTGCGGTTATTCAAATTCGCTTTCTTCGCACGTTCCCGTGCCAACTTCGTAACCCCCGCTATCGCTTTGCGTTCCTTTTCCGATGCCAATATCTTTTTCAGCATCACATCGGCCACTTCGCCGTTTTTATGCAGATAATTATCCAATTCCTTTTTCAAGAAATCGCCGATAAACTTTGCGATGGTCGGTCCCTCGGGTCCCACGTCTTTCGAACCGAGCTTGGTCTTGGTTTGCGACTCGAATACAGGTTCTTCCACCTTGATACTGATTGCCGCTACCATACCGTTACGAATATCGGTATATTCGAAATTCTTGGCATAAAACTCCTTAATCGTGCGGGTAGCCGCCTCTCTGAAAGCAGTCAAGTGTGTTCCTCCCTGCGTCGTATGTTGCCCGTTCACAAACGAATAATATTCCTCGCCATATTGGTTGCTATGCGTGATAACCACCTCTATATCCGCTCCCGACAAATGAATGATAGGATATAAAGGTTCGGTCGTCATGTATTCGTTCAACAAATCGACCAATCCATTACGGGAATGGAATTTACGTCCGTTCAACAAAATGGTCAGTCCCGTATTTAAGAACACATAGTTTTTAAGCAACGGCTCTATCAATTCCTCCCGGTAAGCATAATTTTTAAAAATCGTTCCATCGGGAGAAAACTGAACCAATGTACCGTTCGGCTCGTCGGTAGGCATCAAACCGCTCTCCGAGACCACTTCTCCGCAAGCATAACTCACCGAGTTACTCATTCCGTCGCGATAAGACTGTATGAAAAAACTCGACGACAAAGCATTGACCGCCTTGATACCGACACCGTTCAGACCGACTGACTTTTTAAATGCCTTCGAATCGTACTTACCGCCCGTATTCATCTTGGAAGAGACATCTTTCACTTTGTCGAGAGGTATACCCCGACCATAATCCCTCACCGAAACGACCTCGCTCGAAATCTCCACGACAATCTGTTTGCCAAAGCCCATCATGTGCTCGTCGAGAGCATTGTCGAGAACCTCCTTCAACAATACATAAATGCCGTCATCGGCATGAGAACCGTCCCCCAACTTCCCGATATACATACCAGGGCGGCGACGGATATGCTCCTTCCAATCGAGCGTCTTAATGGCATCGGAGCCGTACTCGAACTCAGAATTTATATTCGTATTCTCTTCCATAAATATCTATCTCTCACCGCTGATTTTTCGTATAATGCAAAGATAAAGCAAGCCGGGAGTAGAAACAAGCGCACTTGGTTATACCGAGGCACAGCCCATTTTCGCATTATGCAAAGATAACGCTAAAAAAGAGTAAAAAAAAGAATAACTCCCTTTTTACAACCTTTTTAAGAAATAGATATGCCCCGGAAAAGCGTTTGCTTTTCCGGGGCATATCTATACGATCTCTTCTATCGGACAAACTACTCTACCAAAGCGAAATCGAGCTGTTTCCGCTCCAAGTTCGCGCGAGCCACCTTGATACGGATAGGATCGCCCAAGCGGTATATCCGGTGCTTGCGACGCCCCATCAGACAATAATTCTTCTCGTCGAACTCGTAATAATCGTCTTCGAGGTCACGTATCGGCACAAGTCCCTCGCATTTATTCTCGTTGATTTCTACATACAAACCCCATTCGGTAATACCCGAAATAACGCCGTCGTACTCCTCGCCCAAACGTTCGCCCATAAACTCTACCTGTTTATACTTGATAGAAGCCCGCTCTGCGTTGGCAGCAAGCTGCTCCATATCCGAAGCATGTTTACATTCGTCTTCGAGCGACTGAACATTCACGCTACGTCCGCCCGCCATATAACGTTCCAATAATCGATGCACCATTAAGTCGGGATAACGACGTATGGGAGAAGTAAAATGGGTATAATAGTCGAAAGACAACCCGTAGTGACCGATATTTACAGTCGTATAGACCGCCTTCGCCATAGCTCGTATAGCTATCGTCTCCACCAAATTTTCTTCCGGCTTTCCTTGTACGTTGGCCAACAAACTATTAATACCCTTCGAAAGGTCTGCTTTGCTACCCTCGGTCTTGATTTTATAACCGAATCGGGTGATAAAAGCGGCGAACGAAGCCATCTTGTCGGGATCAGGCAAGTCGTGTACCCGATAGACAAACGCTTTGGGCTTTTTCCCGTCTTTGGGTTTACCTATAAATTCTGCTACCGTGCGATTCGCCAGAAGCATAAACTCTTCGATCAGCTTGTTCGCCTCCTTAGATACCTTGAAATAAACCCCTATCGGCTTGCCACTTTCATCTATGTCGAACTTAACCTCATGACGGTCGAAATTGATAGAACCGTTGTCAAAACGACGCTTCCGCAGCTTCTGCGCCAAATCGTTCAAAGCCAATATTTCCTCTTTATAATCTCCTTCCCCGGTCTCTATCACCTCTTGCGCCTCCTCATAAGCAAACCGGCGATTAGATCGAATCACCGTACGAGCGATATGCGACTTCTGAACCTCGGCATTACCGTTCAGTTCGAAAATACAAGAGAACGTAAGTTTATCCTCGTCGGGACGCAACGAACAGATTTCGTTACACAATCGTTCGGGCAACATCGGCACGACACGATCCACCAGATAGACCGAGGTTCCCCGACTTTCGGCCTCCTTGTCAATGATACTGCCGGGTTTTACATAATAACTCACGTCGGCTATATGCACGCCAACCTCCCAATTTCCGTTCGATAATCGGCGGATAGAAAGGGCATCGTCGAAATCTTTGGCATCCTTCGGATCTATGGTAAATGTCGTTACCTGTCTGAAATCTTCCCGTGCTGCAATCTCTTCGTCGGTTATCGCGTCAGGAATCTTATTAGCCGCTTTTTCCACTGCTTCGGGGTAACGATACGGCAATCCGAATTCCGCCAATATGGCATGTATTTCGGTATTGTTTTCTCCGGCAGGTCCCAATATATCCACGACCTCTCCATACGGATTGCGGGCCCGATCGGGCCATTCGGTGATACGCACGACGGCTTTATCTCCGGTTTTTCCGCCTTTAAGTGCCGTTTTCGGAATAAATATATCATTTGCCAACACCTTATTATCGGTCAGCAGAAATGCAAAATGTTTCTGTACCTCCAACGTTCCGACAAATATCTGGGGAGTCTTTTCGACAATCTCGACCACCTCGCCTTCGGCATCGTGCCCTCTGCGCTTGGCATAGACCAATACCCTCACCCGGTCGCCGTCCATCGCATGCATGGCATTACGCTCGGCGATGAATATCGACTCATCGTCATCGGTAATCACATGATTTTTCCCATTGACACGCCGTTCGAACCGACCTATAACCTCCGTTCCCCGACTGTTCGCCTTGTATTTGCCCGGAGAAACTTCTATCAGAAAATTCTGCTCCGCCATGCCTTCGAGCAACTGGAATACCATCTGTTTTTGAGGTGTAGTAGTAGCTCCAACCCCATGTGCGACCTGTTTGTAATTAAACGCCCGCTTCCTGTCTTGGTTGAAGAATTCGACCACCGAGGCCAACATATCTTCTTTCTTGATTCTCTTTGAACCTTTCCTTTTTCCTTGTTTCATGATATAGGGGTTTTAACATTGTTCTTAATGATACGGAAAACGGAGTAAACGGTAAAAACATCGAACTTCTCCCGACGAATACCAAGCGTACCCTGCCCGCATTTTAGTATAACAAAGATAACGGAAATAAAGACAGAAACAAATTTTATTCATAAAGCTGTTTCAAATTTTTTCAACGATGTATTTGAAGCAGTTTATAAAAATTTTAATAATATAACAGATTAAAACGAACCCGTGACGACTCGTTTACACCATTAAAATTTTTTATAACTTTGTGCCCGTTTCGGGAATTACCGTTACACAAGTCGATACAAAAATTCCAAAGATTATGAAAATGAAAAAAATCCAATCTGTTTTTATCATTCTCTTAACCGTTTTCCACTTATCCGCCCAAATGAATCAAGGGAAATACGTCCCTTTCCATTTCAGTTTCATGCCTCCGCTGAGTTCCAATGGAATAAATGCATCGCAATACACCAACGGAGCCTCTTTCAGTATATTGGCAGGTATGTCTGCTAACGAAAGGAATTTTACATTTGCCTCGATCAGTAATGTCATAGCCAACGAAGCCCGGGGATTACAATTTGCCGGCATATCCAATTATATAGGCAAACAGGGACAAGGTGTCGCCTTCGCCGGAATCACCAATATTACCAAAGGAACTTACAAAGGTGTACAACTCGCCGGATTACTCAATACCTCGAAAGATATAACCGGCCTGCAATTCGCAGGGCTCCTTAATATCGCCGGGAAAGTCCGAGGAGTACAATTCGCCGGACTTCTTAATATCGCCGAAGAAAGCGATTGCCCCATTGGGCTCGTCAATATAGTCAAGCGCGGAGAGATGGGCATAGCCCTCACTTATGACATATTGGGTAACGGTATCGTCTCGTTCCGCTCAGGAGGGAAATACACATACGGTATTATCGGTTTCGGATATAACCACAAATTACCCGGCAACAACAAGACCGTTGCGGAAGCTGGATACGGTGTACACATACCTTGTTACTCTTGGTTTCAGATAAACAATGAATTTAAAGTAACTTCCACGGCAACCTCCGATAAACCCTTTTTAAACGCAAGTTATTCCTTGCTACCTTCGTTCAAAATAAAAAAGCACTATAACATATTCGGCGGAGCGAGTCTCAATTATTCGACAACCACCGAGATGGACAACCAAACGCTATTTCCGCAGAACAACTTGTGGAAAAAGCACACCGACAATCGGCTGCAACAACTGTTCATCGGCTATCTGGTAGGCATTCAATACATCTTTTAGCAACCGGTCGCTACTCTTTCATCGATGTTCTCATGGAACGGAGACGGATTATCTCCTGAAAAAAATTTTTATCGTTACTTCGGTAAATTTAAATTCTGAAAACAATAAATTCACTATTTTTGTATAAAACGAAAATAGATACGCCTCGGTACAATCAACCGGATTTGCTTTTACTTTCGGCCTGTACTATCTTTGCAAAACAAATAAAGTGAAATCCATGACTGCCCTACTCGACCTCAGGGAACATCTACCGATAACCAATCCCACGTGGATATTCTTTCTCGTGCTCTGTATCATTTTATTCGCCCCCGTATTGTTGAATAAACTGAAAATACCTCATCTCATCGGCATGATTCTGGCCGGTATTCTCATCGGTGAGCATGGATTCGATATCTTGGCCCGCGACAGCAGTTTCGAATTGTTCGGACAGGTGGGACTCTACTACATCATGTTCTTAGCCGGCTTGGAAATGAACATGGAAGATTTTCCGGCTATACGGGGCAAAGCCATCGTATTTGGGATACTCGCCTTTATCATTCCTATCGTCTTGGGCTTTTTCAGCAACATACTCATCTTGAAATATGGTATTGTCTCTTCCATCTTGCTGGCGAGTATGTACGCCTCGCACACCCTCATTTCCTATCCCATCGTTACCCGATACGGAGTCTCCCGGCACAGATGCGTCAGCATAGCCGTAGGGGCCACTGCCATTACCGACAGTCTCACCCTACTGGTTCTCGCCATCGTCGGAAGCATGTACAGAACCGACAGTGTAGGCAGTTGGTCTTGGTTGGAATTAATTCTTAAAGTCTCTCTGATGGGACTTTTCATCATCTACTCCTTCCCTCGCATCGGACGTTGGTTTTTACGGAAATATGAAGACGGTATCGTGCAATTCATCTTCATTCTGGCAATGGTTTTCCTCGCTGCCGGTTTAATGGAACTGGTCGGAATGGAAGGCATACTTGGAGCATTCTTTGCGGGACTGGTATTGAACCGCCTCATTCCCCCGGTCTCTCCTTTAAGGAATTACCTCGAATTTGTCGGTAACGCCCTATTCATTCCCTATTTCCTCATCGGCGTAGGTATGCTAATCGATGTACGAGTATTTTTCGGCCATATAGAATCTATGAAAGTAGCCGCCGTAATGACCCTCATGGCCCTTAGTACCAAATGGATTGCAGCATGGACCACCCAGAAAATCTACGGCATGAAGAAAATCGAACGGCAACTGATGTTCGGACTAAGTAATGCTCAGGCAGCGGCAACTCTCGCAGCCGTTCTTGTAGGATACAACATCGTTTTACCGGACGGTAGCCGTCTGCTCAACGACGACGTCCTCAACGGTACGATCGTGCTTATTCTCATTACATGCATCATCAGTTCGATAACGACCGACATTGCTGCCCGAAAAATGGCTTTGAGCGAATTGCCGCCCGACGATACGCAATCGGGTACGGACAACGAAAAAATACTCATTTCATTCAGTAATCAGAAAAACGTTAAAAACCTTATCTACTTGGCCTTACTCGTCAGCAACCCTAAAAAGATACACGGGCTGGTCGGGTTACACGTAATGTATGATAATTGCAGTGAAACAGACCGCGAACAAGGGAAAAAACTTTTACTGCAAGCACAAGAAGTCGCGGCAAAAGCAGACGTAACGCTACAAACTCAAAACCGGTTAGCGACTAACTTATCAAACGGAATACTTCATGCTTCGAAAGAAAACGATGCCTCCGAGATTATCGTCGGACTACATATACGAGCCACACAAGACGAATCGTTCTTCGGCCCCGTACTGCTCAATCTACTGAACAAAATGGATCGTCAAATCATGATTCTCCATGCCGTCACGCCGATAAACAGAGTGCACAACATTCATGTCGCTATCCCGGAAAATGCAGAATATGAAGCTGGATTTTACCGGTGGACAGAACGCATCGCCCGAATGGGAGAGAATACAGGCCGGCGGATTTTCTATCACGGCCACACCAAAACCCTGTCTCTAATACAAGCCTATCTGCAACGCTATCATACCAGCGTATTATACGAAATGCAGGAAACCGACGGAGGCAACGAATTAAAGCGTCTATCAACAGAATTGCAACCCGACGACCTCATGGTAATCATCATGGCCCGACACGGCTCTGTTTCTTTCCGGCCTTCGCTCGAACACGTTCCGCATCAAATCAATGCCTATTACACAGATAAAAATTTCATATTACTCTTCCCCGACAGCTATGCTCCTGCTTCTCCCGAACTTACGTTCATAGAGCTACACGGTACACGAGGAACTTATGAAAAGAAAAAAGGCTGGCTCGATTTCCTGTGGAAAAAAGAAGAACAAAATTAAGAAGAAAATCGAATTTCTCATGCCGCAACAGAAAGCGGTTTCGAAAATATTCACGAGAACAAAAAAGACACAACCGACCAGATCGCAATCACGAATTCAGAGAATCGTAAGCAATCCGAATCCCATACCCAAATAAAGAAACATAGTTATCAACGACCAAGCGAAACGAGCTTTGACAAATGGCTCCTGCCTCTCTTTACAACGGGAAGGATAGCGCAATACTCCCGCCATAGGCAAAATAAACAAAATAGCTGTAACCCATTGCAACCACACAATGTCGTAATACAGTCCCAACAAAAATGTGCCGAAGACAAAAAATGCCGCCAGCTCCATATACCCTAAGCTATTCAACGCTTTCCGTTCCATAACGAATCCCTATCCATCGATAAACCGACAGGGAAAAACATTCCCCTATCGATACCATTTTCAAATCCTTCTATTTAAAACAGAGTCAGCCCGATACGAAATCGGGCTGACCTATATCGCATCGAATTAAGCGTCGATATTGGCATAAGTCGCATTAGATTCTATAAACTCGCGACGCGGACCTACATCTTCGCCCATCAACATCGAGAATACGCGATCGGCCTCGGCAGCATTGTCGATGGTCACCTGTTTGAGAATCCGGTTCTCGGGATCCATCGTCGTCTCCCACAACTGGTGCGGGTTCATCTCGCCCAAACCTTTATATCGTTGAGTCTCCATCAACTGTTCGTTTCCCTCGCAATATTTCAAACAGAACTGATCCTTTTGTTGGTCGGTCCAGCAATATTCCTCGGCTTTACCCCGCTTACTCTTACATTTGTACAAAGGGGGCGTCGCCAAATAAACATATCCCTGTTCCAACAACGGACGCATACGACGGAAAAAGAATGTCAACAACAACGTGGCAATGTGCGCCCCGTCCACATCGGCATCGGTCATAATAATGATTTTATGATAGCGCAACTTCTCGATATTCGCCTCTTTCGAATCTTCTTCCGTCCCGATAGTCACACCCAAAGCCTTGAACATATTACTGATTTCCTGACTTTCGAAGACCTTGTGATCCATCGCTTTTTCCACATTCAATATCTTACCGCGCAACGGTAGAATAGCTTGGAACATACGGTCACGACCTTGTTTGGCAGAACCTCCTGCCGAATCCCCTTCGACAAGGAATATCTCGCAATCCTCAGGGTTACGCGAAGAACAATCCGCCAATTTACCGGGCAATCCGCCACCCGAAAGAGGAGACTTGCGTTGAACCATCTCACGTGCCTTGCGAGCTGCATGACGCGCTGTGGCGGCGATAATCACCTTCTCGACAATTGCTTTCGCCTGAGCCGGATGTTCTTCCAAATAATTTGCCAAAGCCTCGCTCACAGCCGTGTCCACAGCCCCGATAACCTCGCTATTGCCCAACTTCGTTTTGGTCTGTCCCTCGAATTGTGGCTCCATCACTTTCACCGAAATAACGGCAGTAAGCCCCTCTCGGAAGTCATCGCTGCTGATTTCCACTTTCACTTTTTCAAGCATCTTGGAATCCTCGGCATACTTCTTCAAAGTACGGGTCAATCCCCGACGGAAACCCGTCAAGTGAGTTCCCCCCTCGATGGTATTGATATTGTTCACATACGAATAGACATTCTCGTTATACGTCGTGTTGTACGTCATAGCGACCTCCACAGGCACTCCCTGACGCTCGGTAGCGATATGAATCACATCGTCGATAAGATGCTCCTTATTCGAGTCGATATAACGAACGAACTCCTTTAATCCTTCCTTTGAATAGAACACCTCTTTACGATACTCGCCGGCATCGTTAGTCGTCCGTTTATCCGTCAGCGAAAGGGTAATCCCCGCATTCAGATAAGCCAAATCGCGCAAACGATTCGCCAAAATATTATAGTCGTAAACCGTAACAGAAAAAATCGAATCGTCTGGACGGAAGATAATCGTCGTTCCCGTTTCTTCGGTCTCTCCTATAACTTCCACATCGTGCAAAGGTTTCCCACAAGAATACTCTTGCATATAAATCTTTCCGTTCCTGCGAATCTCGGCACGTAAATAAGTCGAGAGAGCATTTACGCACGATACACCCACACCGTGCAAACCACCGGAAACTTTATAAGACCCTTTATCGAATTTACCACCGGCATGCAATACCGTCAAAACCACTTCAAGAGCCGATTTATGCTCTTTCTCGTGCATATCGACAGGAATACCGCGACCGTTATCGACAACCCTGATAGAATTATCTTCGTTGATATATACCTCGATATGAGTGGCATATCCGGCAAGAGCTTCGTCGATAGAGTTATCGACAACCTCATACACCAAATGATGCAACCCTTTTACACCGATATCGCCGATATACATAGCAGGGCGTTTACGAACGGCCTCTAAACCTTCGAGCACCTGAATACTATCGGCTGAATAACTTTTGTTTTCTGTTTCTTCTGACATATTATCCGAATCTTTTTTGTTTTTATGAGCTATCCCTGCGCTATTCTTATTAACAGAAAATCAACAGGAAACACTTAAAATCCGGCTCAAACAGCCGGATTTCCACCAACAAACAAAAATACACAAAAAAGTTGGAATAGCGAAATAATCCGGGTGGAAATAATCACACCGACGTTTCTCTCAAATCATAGCCCCGACCAGACATTGTGAATCCAAACAGCAAATTCAAACATAAGGATAAAAACAAAAACCCATCTGACAGAAAGCACCTTATTCACAAAAAGATATAAATCATATACACTATGAACCTGAAAAATGACATCAATCAATAACAGGAAAGGAAATGAAAACAATAAATCCACTGGGGTGATTTTAAAAATTAACCCTCTCGCCCATCGCCCCCCCCTATACCGTTATGCGACACAACAGGAGAATTAATATAAACAGACTGATGAGATGTCGTTTTCGCCCCCTCCTTCTCTACGTGCCACCTCCCCTATTGTATATTCCCATTAATCATTATAAATTTGAAAAAGAAAGACATCAGAGTATGACATAAGTCCGACTCCCATTTGGTCCACGAGACCGAGCCATATGTTCCGTCCCCATACTCTTTACATATGGCTGCGCCGTGCCCCGTAGCTTTACGGGGTGTTTTGCTATGCAAAATATAGGGGAGGTGTCACGTAGTGACGGAGGGATTGGAAAATACCGGCAGTAAAGGTGGCAGAAGTCAGGACTCCTCTCTCCCTCTGCTCATCACAGATGAGATAGGGGGAGTGTCCATAGGGCGAGGGGGTTGAAAAAATTATATAATCTTTGATTGGAAGGTTAGAAGTATAAAAGGACAATTCTCACTGATTTTTACTGTACCGAGGTAATTCCCATCAAAAAAAAGACACCCCATGACAAAGATACCACATATCTAAACAAAAAAATGCGACAGATTTTTCTGTCGCATTCGTAGCCCATAGGAGAATCGAACTCCTCTTTCAAGAATGAAAATCTTGCGTCCTAACCGATAGACGAATGGGCC
>OGFJ01001529.1_pt1 | contig 14807 bp, 14 predicted proteins | sample 1570861 | NCBI WGS metagenome assembly OGFJ01 (sample SAMEA2582060, study PRJEB24529) | metagenome | biome: Human gut stool | place: China | collected 2011
TTCTTTAATCACATTGTAATCTAATTCCAATTGTGGGTATTGTTTTTGAAAATAATCTTTGATTCCTGCAAGTTTAATTTCGTTCCAGGCATCATTTTCTGTGCTTAAGTGGATAAATGAAATAGCAAAATAGAAAGATTTGAAGGCAGTTATTAATGTGTCAAAAGCGATTAAATCTCTTTGATCAAAGTTGGTCACAAACGCTACCTTTTTGATATCATTGAAAGTCTTTAGTGGAGTATGTTCTGGTATTGCGTATACAAAAGTTTTGCTTCTTTCAATAACTTCTGCTGTTACACTTCCTATTAGGTCGATATCTTTTTGACTTCTACCCCGTGTACCCATAATGATAATCTGTGGTTTATACTCTTTGGCATAACGTAATATTTCTTCTTCAGGAATGCCATCACGCAAAATACATGTATATTTTATATTGGGAAACTCGCCGTTTTCCACTTTCTTTTTAATCGTATCTGACAACTTATTCAGCTCTTTATGAACTGTTTCTATCATACTCTTTATAGAGTCTTCTCTTTCTATTTGAAAGTTGAAATTTTCTGTTCCATAAGGGATTGTGGGAACATAGATAGGACTGAAATAAGCATGTAGCAAAATAACTTCTGCGTTTATAGATTTAGCAAATGAGAAACCAAATTGACAGGCTTTTAATGAGTAATCTGAGAAATCGACAGGAATAAGTACTTTCTTTTGCTTATTTCTCTCTTTATTACTCTCTTCTTGTTCTTTTACTATATCTTCGGCTAACCATGTAGAACTTTCTATGATTTGTAGAGCATGAGGTAAATCACTTTCCTTAATTCTTACTCTCACACCGGAAGATATGACAGGCTGAATTAAGTTTACGTTGTGAATATATGCTTCGATACCCTCTGCTTCAAGTACATTCTTAAGAATCTGAGCCTTAGCATAAGTGAGAATCGCTAGAGTTACTAATTTATCTTCCATAACAGTTCCTTTTTAGAGTTTTCTATATATACATCTTTAAAACAAAAAATCCCAATTGAATGTTGCCATTCAACTGGGATTTCTATTTTATGCTTCTTGCATTTCCTCCTTTTCTACTTCCCTTAAAATATCTATTGCTTTATCTAAAACTGTTGTATCATCCAGCATTACTAAACCACCATCCGGACCTGGTTCCAAGTGGATACCAACACTTTTTCCTGTTTTGAAATTATGACCTCCAAAAAAATTACGCACAGTTTCTACACTCATATTAAGTTCATCAGCTATTCTATGCATACTTCCACTGGGTAATGAATCTTTGATTTTACGCAGCTCGTTGAATGTTATCGTTCTGTTCATAGTGTCTTAAATTTTAGTTATACAAGTGATATTTAATTCACGCTATAAACTTAAGCAAAAAATAATATAAAACAAAGTATTTCCTTCTTTTTTTAAAGTGAAGAAATGAAATGCTATTTCCCTATAAGTTTAATGTATGAGCTGTAATAAACCCGAGAAGAAGAATCATAAAATACGTCAATAATAGGACTGTAAATAGTAGATTAATATCGTTTATCAAATAACCACTAGCTGTATATTTATTGGAAATACAACGAGGTTGATGGAAGATGCGTTTGTGAATAAAGCTATATAACAAATACATCAGATATCCTATTAAACACCCAGCCAGTGTACCGAATAGAATATCCCCGGGATAGTGCACACCTAAATATATGCGTGAATATGAGTTGAGGGTAGCCCAAAAAATGAGCATGAAAGTGAGTGATTTGTTTTTGAATAACAGCGAAAGAAATACAGTAAGTGCGAAAGTATTGGCAGCATGGCTTGAAATAAAACCGAATCGACCTCCCCTATATCCATTTACTATGTCTACTATATACATGATATCTGGGTCTTGCGTGGGGCGAAAACGATGAAAATAGGGTTTACAAACACCTGAAGCAATTTGATCTGCTAAAGTAATGACAAGGGCAATCATTGCAATAGTCAGTAAAGTTTCTTGTATCTTATTATTTTTAATAATGATATACAACAGTATAATAGCAGTGGGAATCCATATATACGTACTTGTTGCTACCCACATGAAGCCGTCCCAAAAAAGAGAATTGCTTCCATTCAGGTTCAATAAAAGTTCCTTGTCGAGTGCTATATACTGTTGTATATCCATTGTTTTTTAGATTATTTCTATTACATTAGTTGGTACCCATCCCACGTTGCCATCTTCCAATCTGATCTCTTTCCACTCTTTCATTGTGTTGTCTTTAATCATGACTTTTCTTCCTTCGTGAAGAATGAAAAGGTCTGTTCCACTTTGATTGGGAGTACTTTTGACCGTAACACTGGGAGCTATGATAATGGCACTGTCTCGGTTTAACAGTTCTGCCTTTTGTTTAGAAGCAAAAATGTTAGAGAATATACAGATTGCAAAAAAACATATGGCAGAAATGAAACCTATTTTTTTCCATACTACCCGCTTGCCAAAAATAAATAAGGCTAACATAAAAATAGTCAAAATAAAGGTAACAATACCTGTTTGAGCCCATCCTTTTTCACTCATTGAATTAATAAGTGATTGAATCCATGTAATAAAAAACATTTCACTAGGCAAAGTTACCTTATCGACAGTTTTACTACGTGCCAATTCTAGGTTGAAACGAATATCATTATTACCTGGATTCAGCAATAAAGCTCTTTCATAATTGAGCACAGCTTTTGCTATATTATTCATTTTATAGTAACTGTTTCCCAAATTATAATAGATATCTGCCGATTCTCCTTTATTCTTTAAAATACTTTCATATAACTCTGCAGCATTGGTAAAATCATTATTGATATAGGCACTATCGGCTTCTGTTTTTGTAACATGGGTAGAAACTGTAACTTGGGTACTGTCTGTCTGAGCACTCAAACTGAGGAAACCCATCAAAAGTATCAAAATGAAATATGTTTTTCTCATTGTTATATCTCCTATTAGTTAGTGTTTTATACTATTTTCCATCTTGCTGATGACCTCTATGGCAGAAGAATATACCTTATCCATTGCCTCGCTTTGGTCACCCGGTGCATAACGAGCAAATTCACATTCATTTAGTGTTTCGATAAATTCTTTGATACATTCGGGAGAAACTCCATATTTGGTTAAGTCTTCCTCGATATTATCTTTTGACAGTTTAGAAACCGGAATATTCAGTTTATCACTGATGTAGCCCCAAAGCGCTTTCAGAACTTCATCATAAAATGCTTCTTTCTTGTTTTCTGCTAACAATTTGCCTGCATTCTTCATTCGTTTGGTAGCCACTTTGTTTGCTTTTTTGGTACGTACTTTGGCAACATTAGCATTTTCCATTGCTTTTTTGCGATAAATGATAACAAATGTAATGAAGAGAGCTAATGGAATAATATACCATAGATAGTAAGCAACAGAACCAAAAAAGAAATCACCTTTCTTAGCTAGTTTACTTTCTCCCATTTTAATGTAACGCACATCCTTGCCTAGTACTTTCAGATCTTCTTTATTTGTGAAATCGGCGATTACTTGATCAGCATTTCCTTCTCCTTTTTCTACTTTCAGCGTATAAGGCTCTGTTTTCAGTGTTTTGTACGTTTGTGACTTCAGATCAAAGTAAGAAAACTCTACAGGAGGAATTGTGAAGTTTCCGGCATGTCTGGGAATCGCCAGATATTCAATTACTTTATTACCGGATAATCCCTCACGGGTCAAATTGAACTTATTATCAATCTTCGGATCATAAACCTCGAAATCTTTTGGAAAATCGACTTCGGGTGTGTTAATCAACTTCAGATTTCCTACACCTGAAATAATCAACTTGATGGTAACGGCATCGTTTGTTTTCAGTTCTTGTGTATTGATGGAAGAGCTGATTGTGAACTCACCTACTCCACCTGAGAAATTGGCTGGCTTTCCGGTTGGCAAGTCTTTTACATTGATAACCAATTTGGGAGTTACGATGTTTTTGTTTATCTCTATATAGTTACTTCCACCATTGAAGAAGGCATCGAATGGATCATCCGAAGCTACTCGCTGTGCGACTGTACCCTCAAATGTAATGGAGGGAATTTCTAATTTACCTGATTGCTGTGGAAATAGAATATATTGGCTCCACACAGTAGTATTATAGTTTCTTCCGTTATAGTGTTCTAAAGTGAAGACCTTTTTACCCGGAAGCTCTACTTCTTGCGTATGGAAACCTTTCAAGTCGGGCATACTTCCACGGAGTCCCCTCAAATCTACCAATGTGTAAACCTTGTAAGTCAGCAGAATAGCCTCTTGTTCGTAGACGGTAGTTTTACTGGCTGAAGCAGTAATGAATAAGTCTTTATTGGTTATCTTGCTACTTGCAGCTTGGCTTCGGGAAGAAGATGGATTACCAGCCTGATTTCCTCCAACTCCATTTGCTTGATCAGGTGGAAGTACTTTGATAGTCACCGTATTGGAAGAGAGGGAATGTCCATCGGCAACGATTGTTGCTGCCGGAATGGTATAGGTTCCTTCTTTATCGGCCATCAATATATAGGTATAAGTAACTGAGCTGGTTGAAGTTACATTACCATTAATGATTTGTGTACTGCTTTGTCGAGAAGCTGTTGGACCCATCAACACTTCAAACCCTTTTATACTTGGGACCCGGAAGTCTCTCACCTTCTGTGTGTTTACCGTATAAGTCAATCGGAATTGATCACCGCTTACTACCACATCAGGCGCTACAGCTGTCAGCGTTGGAGTCCCGTCCGCCCATGCTCTCAGCACCGTAGTTATTAATATGAATAAGAGAATTACTTTCCTCATTTTTCTATTTAGTTATTTTAGTCGTCAAAATTAAACAATTACCAGTCTTTATCCAATTTCTTTCCTCGAATTTGCATTTGTTTTTTCACTTTATCCTGCACATTCTTTTCATCTTGCATCACCGCATTCAACAATTGCTGAGCATTTTCTTTGGACATTTCATCCTTATTCTGCTGCTGTTGCTGATTTTGATTCTGTTGTTGATCTTTCTTATCTTGATTTTTCTGATCTTTGTTTTGCTCTTTCTGTTCGTCTTTCTGATCCTGTTTTTGGTCTTTATTCTGATTTTGATTTTGTTGGTTTTGTTGTTGGTCTTTCAGCAATTTCTGTGCTAAAGCAAGATTGTAACGTGTTTCGTTGTCTTTCGGGTTATTGCGTAAAGACTCCTTGTAAGCCTCGATGCATTGTGGATATTGTTTAGAAGCCTGAAGGATAACACCCATATTGTGATAAATCTGGGCTAGTTTATCTTTTTCTTTTTCTACCTTTGAAGCCGATTCAAATTGTTCCATTGCTTCTTTTGCTTTTTGCTGCATCAGAAGCGAATTGCCCAGGTTGAACATAGCATCTGTCGACTTCGGGTTCACTTCCAGTGCTTTGCGATAATCCACCTCTGCTTTGACAAACAAGCTGTCGTTATATAACTTGTTTCCGCTACGCAGATAATCTCTATCCGACTTTTGGGCAAAGGCACTCCCTCCTGCTACAAGCAAGAATAACAGGGTGATATAGGTTTTCTGTAACATAAGCATTTATTTAAATAGTCTCACATTTTTGAAAAGCGGATTCTTTCGTTCCAAAATAAGCATTTCTACAATCAGCAGGATGAGTATCAACCATGCCAATGCTTGGAATTGTTCATCAAATTCGGTATAAACCTGACTCTCCACATCAGCTTTCGACAGTTTGGCTATCTCGTTGTTCAGTATCTTCTCTGCTGAGTTGGAATTATCCACACGGATGTACATTCCATTGCCGGCTTTGGCTATTTCCTGACACATTTGTTCGTTCAAACGAGTTACAATGACGTTTCCATCTTTATCACGGCGATAATCGTTACTGCCTCTTTCCGAAGGAATCGGGGAACCGTCAGGCGAGCCGATACCTAATACAAATACTTGCATACCTTTTTCGGCTGCTTCCTTTGCAGCTTCTACAGCACCGCCTTCGTGGTTTTCACCATCGGTAATGACTATGATGGCACGTCCTACACCTTCCTGTGGAGTGAAGCTTTTCATAGCCAAACGAATAGCTGCTCCAATATCTGTACCCTGTGTAGTTATCAGCGAAGGATTGATAGTCTCCAAGAACATTTTGGCAGATACGTAGTCGCTTGTGATAGGTAATTGTGTGAATGCATCTCCGGCAAATACGATTAAACCTACTTTATCATTGTTGAACGTATCTACTAATCTGGAAATAAGCTTTTTTGCTTTGTCCAAACGACTGGGAGTCACGTCTTCTGCTAACATTGAGTTGGAAATATCCAATGCAATGACTGCTTCTACCCCACTGCGTTTTACCGTTTCCATTTTGGAACCAAATTGTGGGCGTGCTAACATTAGGATTACTAATGTGAGTGCAGCAAAAATCAGCCAGAATTTAATGTCGGGGCGATATTTGGAAATAGTCGGCATTAAATGTTTGAGTAATGTCGGATCACCATACTTGCGAATGTTTTGTCGGCGGCGGTAATTAGAATATAAGTACAGCGCTACTACAAAGGGCAATATGATGAGTAAATATAAAAAGTTCGGGTCTGCAAATCGAAACATAACTTCTTGTTTTTAAGGTATTTTCTTTAACACTGAGTTGCGTAATAAAATTTCAAGCAGGATACAGAAGAAAGCAATCCAGGCAAATATTTGGTATTCTTCTTCTCGTTTGCTGAACTCTTTTACATTCAACTTCGTTTTTTCCAGTTTGTCAATTTCCTGATAAACTTCCTTTAATTTAGAATTACTGGTAGCGCGGAAATAGTTTCCATTTGTTGCTCCGGCAATTTCAGTCAAAGTTTTCTCGTCAATTTCCACAGGAGTATTTATATATTGTGTTCCTGCGTATGTTTGCACCGGATAAGGAGCTGTTCCGTTAGTACCCACTCCGATAGTGTAAACTCTGATACCAAATTTCTTGGCAATTTCAGCAGCGGTCATTGGGGAAATATCTCCACGATTGTTGCTACCGTCTGTCAGCAGAATAATCACTTTAGACTTTGCCTTACTGTCTTTCAGTCGGGTTACCGCATTAGCGATACCCATGCCGATGGCGGTACCATCTTCTATCAGTCCACGTTGGGCAATGTCACCCTTAATGCCATTAAAAAGATTCAGTAACACACCATGGTCTACTGTCAACGGACATTGGGTGAAACTTTCACCGGCAAAGATGGTCAGACCGATATTGTCGTTCGGCCGACCGTTGATGAACTCAGATGCCACTTGCTTGGCAGCCTCCAATCGATTAGGTTTCAAATCTTCGGCCAGCATACTGGTGGAAACGTCTACCGCCAGCATGATGTCGATACCTTCTATTTCGGTATTCTGCCAGTTGTCGGTGGTCTGCGGACGCGCCAAAATGAGAATTACCATGACGATGGCCACCGTTCGGAGCACAAACGGGGCATGCAGCAGGTAGATTTTCCAGCTTCGGGATACCTTCATATACATGCGGGTGGTAGAGACCTGAAGTGTGGGCTCAGTCTTTTGCCTCCTCATCACATACCATATTATATAAGGTATGAGCAATACCAGCAGAAATAGATATTCAATATTTGCAAAAATCATTGTTTCTAGTATTTATGAGTTAAAACCAAAGATTGTATATGCCGCGAAGCACTTGGTAGAGAATCACTGCGATAGCAATGACAATCACTCCTATGCTACCCAACAAAATAATCCTTCCTTGCTTTGAACGCTTTTCTTCTACGGTGATTTCCGTAGGTTCAGGCTTGGCATTCGGATCCGCTTCCACCTTGGTGTTATTAATAAATTCTACTGCATTGACCAAGTTCATATCGTTCTCATTCATCAGCGGTGAATGCTTGGCAAATTTCACAAGATCGGCAGTTTGGAACAGAAACATCAAATCTTTAATAGATTCTTTGTCGCTGATATCCTGTAACTTATCAATAATTTCAGAAGAAGTCATCTCCATTGCATTAAATCCGAAACGTTCTGCCATATAATTGCGAAGTACATCGGTCAGTTCGGTATAATACTCCTTCGGGTCGGTGTTGCGCAACGTTTTGTCACCCTTGATGCGCTCTATTTCCTGCAAGGCTTGTTGGTGGGGCGGTAATTTCGGTTCCACCTTAATCTTCTTGATAATAGGCTTGTTATCTTTATAACTTATATATAAATAATAACTCAATCCTGCCAATGCCAACATCAGTAGCGTGAGCCATACGATAGCAGAGACATCTTCCCAGGTAATAGGAACTTCGCGTACTGTTTTCGGTCCGAAGAATTGTTCCGGATGAAGCGTATCCACCGGGATGGAATAAACCTTCAATGCCAATGCCTTTGAACGGTAAGCCTGATTGTTAACCAATATTTCGAGAGGTGGAAGATAATAAAGTGCTGAATCGAAAGAAGTAATCGTATACTCTTGTTTGATGAGCATCCGCCGTCCATCGTTTAGCATTTGGGTGTCAGGCTTGGCGATATCAAGAATCTCCACTCCCCTTACGATAGTATCGCGCAAAGCTGGGAGTGTCAATTTTTGATTGGCATCCATACTGACTTCCAACTTTATTTTGGCCTGCTCGCCGATAAGAAGTTGCAGGGAGTCGATGCTTGCATCCACTGTAACCTGTTGCGCTTTTACCTGATGTGCTGTCAGCAGTATCGTAGCACAAGCCAATATTTTCAAGAACTTTTTGCTAGTATGTATTATCTTCATGTTCATTAGTTTCGTTTAGCAAATAAGTTAAGCAACGCTTTTACATAATCCTGATCGGTGCGGATAGACACAGAGTCTACATTACTTTTCGTAAAGGTTTCGTTCAGCATGCCCTGACGTTGCAGCCACCATTCGTTGTGCGCGCGTCGTAAGGCGCGTGATGAGGTGTCAATCCACTGTTCGTGACCTGTTTCAGCATCGCGCACCTTCATCAGCCCCACATTGGGGAGATCAGTGATACGGCGGTCGTACACCTGAATGGCAACAATGTCATGCTTGCGGTTGGCAATGGTCAATGCATTGCGGAAATCTTTTTCATCGATAAAGTCGCTCAGCATAAAGGCGGTGCAACGCTTTTTTATCACGTTGGTGAGATATTCCACTGCCATTTGAATGTCTGTACGCTTACTTTCGGGCTTGAAGTCAAGCAGTTCGCGGATAATATACAAGATATGTTTACGTCCTTTTTTGGGCGGAATGAATTTTTCAATCCGGTCCGAAAAGAAAATGACACCGATTTTATCGTTGTTTTGAATGGCGGAGAATGCAAGTGTGGAGGCAATCTCGGTCACCATATCCTTCTTCATCTGTTTCACCGTACCGAAATCCAAGCTGTTTGAGACATCAATCAAAAGCATAACCGTCAGTTCGCGTTCTTCTTCAAACACCTTTACAAAGGGTTTGTTGTAACGTGCGGTTACGTTCCAGTCTATATCTCGTACATCGTCACCATATTGATACTCACGTACTTCCGAAAACGACATTCCTTTGCCTTTGAAGGCTGAATGATACTGCCCGGCAAAGATGTTGTTTGAAAGGCCGCGTGTCTTGATTTCAATTTGGCGAACCCGTTTTAATAAATCACTTGTTTCCATACTGTTTCGTACTAAATTTATACTACTTATGCATCAGCGGGAGCGTATAAAGACTCTCGCCATTGGTGGATGGGGACGGTATAACGGCTGCACTATACAGATAGATTACGCCATATAGCCCGTACAGAAGTACCATAAGACGTGATTGAACTTCATCCACATTTCGTTTTCCCGACAGAAAAATTCGGGCAGAGGTGTTGCTTAAGGCACTTCTACCTTGTTCAGAATCTTACTGATAATTTCGTCAGAAGTCATGTTGCTGGCTTCCGCCTCATAAGTCAGACCAATGCGGTGGCGGAGTACATCATGCGCAACGGCACGCACATCTTCGGGAATCACGTAACCACGGCGCTTGATGAATGCATAGCTGCGTGCAGCCAAAGCCAAGTTGATGGAAGCACGTGGTGAACCACCGAAACCAATCATGTCTTTCAGTTCCTTCAAATCATACTTTTCAGGATAGCGGGTTGCGAATACGATATCGGCAATGTATTGCTCAATCTTTTCGTCCAAGTATACTTTCCGAACGACTTTGCGGGCTTCCATAATATCTTCCGACTTCAAAATAGGACGAACTTCAATCTTTTCACCGCTGATGTTTTGACGGATAATTTTCTTTTCTTCTTCCAATTTTGGATAGTCGATAATGACTTTCAGCATAAAACGGTCTACTTGCGCTTCGGGCAATGGATAAGTACCTTCTTGCTCAATCGGATTTTGGGTAGCCATTACTAAAAATGGTTCGGGCAACAGAAATGTTTCTTTGCTCAGTGTAACCTGACGTTCCTGCATGGCTTCCAGCAAAGCACTCTGTACCTTGGCCGGAGCACGGTTGATTTCATCGGCCAATACGAAATTGGCGAAAATCGGCTGGAAGTAAGTCCGGAGTAAACTGGATTCGGCTGTACTTGGCATCTATCAATGATGCAAGAGTCTTGATTGCTAATGTTTTTGCCAATCCCGGAACACCCTCTAACAGAATGTGACCATCGGACAACAAACCGATAAGTAAAGATTCTACCAAATGTTTTTGACCTACGATGACCTGATCCATACCGGTCATCAAATTGGTTACAAACGCACTTTGTCTTTCAATTTGTTCGTTTAGTGCACGAATATCAATTGCTTCAGCCATAATTTTGTTATTTAGTTATTTCTTTTTTAATCAGTATAACGGCCTTGTGACGGCCTTGTTCAATTAATGCAGCCAAAATTACGGTAATTAATTAACTGAGGCAACTATTTTTTATTAAAAAAGTGAAGCGTATCTCTACTTTTAAAGGATATTGGGCTAAAGAATTTTAAAATGAAAATTAGCGGTGGTTTATTGCTTCTTCTGAGCTAGTTCCGGGATACGCAATGTTGTTCCAATGGGAACTCTGTCAGCATCTTTGATTACGTTTTTGTTATGCCTTACAATATATGGCCACAATTTCTTTGTTCCATAAAATTTCAATGCTAATTTTATGAGACTTTCTCCTTCTTGAAGAGTATAGTTGACCTTAGTGCCTACAATATCATATTCCACGGTATCGGCCAATGTTACTTTGGCTATCTCTTGATTGGCAGCTGACTGTACGGAGGGGCTTTTCGGTTTTGTCGGTTGCTTTTGCAAAGGAGTTTCCGCCGGTTGTGATTGAATTGGCTCTCTTGTCTGCAAATTACTTCCCGAAACGGTATCCTGTTGCTGTAGAGTAACAGAATCGTTTGGCATTTCTTTCACAGTGGAAGTTGCGGCTGGAATAGATTGTCTTATCGGTTGCTTACTCGACGATGATTGCATGAACCAATAAATACCACCGGCAATGCAAAGAACAAGAATAATTGCAATAATGATTCCCCATAGATTTTTTTTCTGTTCCTTTTGCAACAGTCCTTCGGGAACTGCCAATGGACTTTCAGAAGCTGTCATCGACTGTGATTTAGAAGTACGACCTTCGATTGTTTCTGAAATAGTTTTTTCTTCTCGTACTGCTTTTATTGCAGCTTCTGCAATGGTAGCAGGTCTTTCCTCCGAAGTATCTTCTGCTACTTTCGAAGCCTTTTCTGTCAAGTGGTCTTCTTTTATCGATTGTTGCTCTTCCACCGTTTCAATTATTTCATCAGCCGCTATTATTTTTGGGAGGTCGGAAATATTGGTTATCGGTTTAATGTCAGCTTCATAAGTCGGTGTGCTGGTGATAGTATTGGTGTCGTCTTCTTTTAGGATTTCAGGTGTGGAGGAGATGATTTCTTCCGTATTTTCTTCTTTATCGTCTTCTCCCTCCATTTCTATTTTCGTATCTTCTAATTGGGTATTCTCATTCAGGATAACCGTTTCGAAATGTGCGAACGGTTTATTAATCAAATCCTTCATGGTAGTATCGGGAGTAAACGATATTTTATTATGTCCCTGTATTTGAAAGCGCTCTCCTGTATTTACATTAACGCTTTCACGACTTTCTACTTCTGTTAGTTTAAAAGTTCCTAACCCCTTGACTTTTACATACTTTTCAGAAGCCAATGCTTCTTCGATAAGGTCAAAAATTCCTTTAACAAAGGCTTCGGCATCTTTTTTGTTCATGCCATGTTTCTCTGCCAAAAGTTCGATAATATCTTGTATGGTTATTTTGTCACTCATAGTATGTCAATTGTATGTCTTAAGGGGGTATTTATTTAAACTTTTCTTTTAATATCGCACTCGGTTTATATGTCAATACCAATTTAGGAGGTATCAACATACGTTGTTGCGTAGCAGGATTAATAGAAATGCGTTCTAACTTCTTTCTTACCTCGAAAGTACCAAATCCCTGAATTGCAACTGTATTTCCGTCTTGCAACTGTTGGGTCATGATATTTATCACTGAGGATACCAATTGAGTTGTATCTTTGTTGGTATATACAAATCTACGCGAAAGTTCGGATATAAATTCTTTATTATTCAAGGCTTTAGCTTATTAAATTTGCTGCTATATTAGCAAAAAAACAAACATTTTCCAAATTTTTGGAAGAAATTACTTATAAAATACTACCATATAGGTCAAAATCATCAGCGTCTGTTATTCGGACGTTATAGAATTCGCCTGTATTCAAATGTTTTCCATCCATTTTAATTAAAACTTCAGGATCTACTTCAGGAGAATCAAACTGGGTGCGACCTACGTAATACTCTCCTTCCCGGCGGTCAATGATTACCTTAAACTCTTTTCCTATTTTTGCAGCACTCAGTTCGCCGGCAATTTCTTGTTGAATAGCCATTAACTCGTCCAGCCGTTGTTGCTTCACCTTATGGGGAATAGAATCCACATATTCTTGAGCAGCGTATGTGCCTTCTTCTTCTGAATATGCAAAAGCTCCCATACGGTCGAATCGTACTTTTCTGACGAATTCCTTCAATTCTTCAAAGTCTTCCTCACTTTCTCCCGGATGCCCTACCATTAATGTGGTACGTAAGTGGATACCCGGCACTTCTTTACGGAATTTCTCGATTAAATCGTATGTTTCTGCTTTTGTTACATGACGGCGCATTTTGCTTAACATATTATCGCTAATGTGCTGCAGAGCAATGTCCATGTATTTGCAAACATTATCATGTTCACGCATCACCTTAAACAGCTCTTCGGGAAAGTGTGCCGGATAAGCATAGTGTAAACGAATCCATTCCACACCCGGAACGTTAGCTATTCTTTCGATGAGTTCGGGTAGTTTTTGACTTTTATATAAATCTACACCATAATAGGTTAATTCTTGTGCTATAATCTGAAATTCCTTCACGCCTTCAGAAACAAGTAATTTTACTTCATCGATGATTTCTTCCATTGGGCGTGAGATATGTCGACCTGTAATAATGGGAATAGCGCAATAAGAACATTTCCTATCACAACCTTCCGATATCTTCAAATAAGCATAATGATGCGGAGTGGTCAACGTGCGCTCAATGGCAAACTCCGATTTATAGGCTTTGCCTAAGTCAGCCAGTAGCTCATTCCAATTGAACTTACCATAAAACTTGTCTACTTGAGGAATTTCCAATGCCAGCTCTTTCAAATATCTTTCAGATAGACATCCCATTACATATAGTTTTTTCAACCTCTTTTCCTCTTTAGCCTGGCAGAATTCCAATATCATATTGATGGATTCTTCTTTGGCATCTCCGATGAAACCGCACGTATTGATAACTGCAATTTCTCCTTGAGGATTTTCGGCGTCATGAGTCACTTTGTAACCGTTTGCTTCCAACTGACGCATCAGCTTTTCTGAGTCTACCAGATTTTTGGAACACCCTAGGGTGATAATATCTATTGTATTACGTTTCATTTATTTTTCTGTCTCTCCAAATAGTGAGTCTACAAATTCTTTTTTGCGGAATACTTGCATATCTTCGATACCCTCTCCCAATCCGATGTATTTTACAGGAATCTTAAATTGATCTGAAATGCCGATGACTACGCCACCTTTTGCCGTTCCGTCAAGTTTAGTGATAGCCATAGAGGTAACTTCGGTTGCAAGGGTAAACTGTTTGGCTTGTTCAAAAGCATTTTGTCCTGTAGAACCATCCAATACCAGCAATACCTCATGGGGAGCATCAGGAATCACCTTTTTCATTACATTCTTGATTTTAGTTAACTCATTCATTAAATTAACTTTATTATGTAGACGACCGGCAGTATCAATGATGACAACATCTGCATTATTGGCAACAGCCGAACTCAGTGTATCAAAAGCAACAGAAGCAGGGTCTGACCCCATTTTCTGTTTGATGACGGGCACTCCAACACGTGTACCCCAAATATCTAACTGCTCTACGGCAGCAGCGCGGAATGTATCAGCAGCTCCAAGATAAACAGATTTATTTGCTTTCTTAAATTGGTAGGCTAATTTTCCAATAGTAGTCGTTTTACCGACTCCATTTACACCTACTACCATTATGACATAAGGTTTTTTACCTGCCGGAACCGTAAATTCTTCTGAATCAACTGTGTTATTTTCAGTCAACAGGGCTGCGATTTCTTCACGAAGGATGTTGTTCAATTCTTGCGTATTGACATATTTATCCTTTGCCACTCTGTCTTCTATACGCTTGATGATATTCAGAGTAGTTTCCACACCTACATCGGAAGTAATGAGTACTTCTTCCAGATTATCCAATACTTCATCGTCTACTTTTGATTTACCGGCCACGGCGCGGGCTATCTTACTAAATACACTTTCTTTGGTTTTGGACAATCCTTTGTCTAAAGTTTCCTTCTTTTCTT
>OGFJ01001534.1_pt1 | contig 14787 bp, 10 predicted proteins | sample 1570861 | NCBI WGS metagenome assembly OGFJ01 (sample SAMEA2582060, study PRJEB24529) | metagenome | biome: Human gut stool | place: China | collected 2011
CATGAAAGATGCAACCATTTCTGAACTTTATGATTTAACCCAGACCATTGCCGCAAAAATCTTTGAAGGCAAAACGTATCCATGGGAAGTGCTTCCGCTCATTAAAGATTTTATTCTTGAACTCGGCGAAACACTCGATCCGGCAGAATACGAAAAACGCGGCGAAAATGTCTGGATCGCAAAAGATGCCGTGATCGCACCGACCGCTTCCATTAACGGCCCATGCATCATTGGAAAAGGCGCTGAGATCCGTCAGTGTGCCTTTATCCGCGGAAACGCCATCGTCGGCGAAGGCGCTGTCGTTGGAAACTCCACCGAACTGAAAAATGTCATTCTCTTTAATAAAGTACAGGTTCCGCATTACAACTATGTCGGCGACTCTGTTCTTGGATACAAAGCCCATATGGGTGCCGGTTCCATTACTTCCAATGTAAAATCCGATAAGAAGCTCGTTGTTGTCAAAGGCGCAGATGAACAGATCGAAACCGGACTGAAAAAATTCGGTGCGATGCTCGGCGATGAAGTTGAGGTCGGCTGTAACAGCGTATTGAACCCGGGAACGGTTGTCGGAAGAAATTCCAACATTTATCCACTCTCCTGTGTTCGCGGTGTGATCCCGTCAGGTCATATTTTTAAGAATGCGAAAGAAATTGTCAAAAAATCTGATAATTAAAAAAAATCTCTTTTATCGAGAGAAAACCAAACCGATTGATTTAAAAGACCGCCGGAAATTTTATCGTTTTCCGGTGGTCTTTGCAATTTTTTATCAAAATATGCTGGACGAATGACCAATTTTGTGAGACAATAACCATAGGTCTGTGAACAGGCTGGAAACAGTCCGTTCGAAAGACAAAAGCTCAAATAAGTACATATTTGAAAGGAGTTTAACAATGACTTATTCACACGAAGTAGAAATGATGTGTCCGGTTGCCCAGGGCGTGCATCACGGTGCAGCTCCGATTCCGGAGGAAGCAAAATGGGTAAAAGCAAAAGAAATCAAAGACATTTCCGGATTCACTCACGGTATTGGCTGGTGCGCACCGCAGCAGGGTACCTGCAAGCTGACTCTGAACGTAAAAGAGGGCGTTATCCAGGAAGCTCTCGTTGAGACCATCGGATGTTCAGGAATGACTCATTCTGCAGCTATGGCATCTGAGATTCTGCCAGGACTTACCATCCTTGAGGCACTGAATACTGACCTTGTGTGTGATGCTATCAATACTGCTATGAGAGAGCTCTTCCTGCAGATCGTTTACGGAAGAAGCCAGAGTGCATTCTCCGAGGACGGACTGGTTGTAGGCGCAGGCCTGGAAGACCTTGGCAAAGGACTTCGTTCCCAGGTTGGTACCATGTACGGAACTCTTGCAAAAGGACCTCGTTATCTGGAGATGACCGACGGTTATGTAACAGGTATCGCTCTGGATGCAGATGATGAGATTATCGGTTACAAATTCATCAACTTCGGAAAGATGATGGACTTCATCAAAGCCGGCGATGATGCAAACACAGCTTTCGAAAAAGCAAGCGGACAGTACGGACGTGTTGCTGATGCTGTTAAGATCGTTGACCCGAGAAAAGAGTAATCAGATAATTTAGGAGGATAGGAAAATGGCTTTATTTGAATCATATGAAAGAAGAGAGAAACAGATTCTGGCTAAGCTTGCTGAGTACGGAATCAACTCCATCGAAGAAGCTGCAGAAGTTACAAAAGCTGCTGGCCTTGATGTATACAAAATGATCGAAGGCATTCAGCCAATCTGCTTCGAGAATGCAAAATGGGCTTACACTGTAGGCGCAGCAATCGCAATCAAAAAAGGATGCCGCAAAGCTTCTGAAGCTGCTGCAGCAATCGGTGAGGGACTTCAGTCCTTCTGTATCCCGGGTTCTGTAGCAGATCAGCGTAAAGTTGGTCTTGGCCATGGTAACCTTGGTAAAATGCTTCTGGAAGAGGACACCGAGTGCTTCGCATTCCTGGCTGGACATGAGTCCTTCGCAGCTGCTGAGGGTGCTATCGGTATCGCTGAAAAAGCAAACAAAGTACGTCAGAAACCTCTGCGTGTTATCCTGAACGGTCTTGGAAAAGACGCTGCTCAGATCATCGCTCGTATCAACGGCTTTACTTATGTAGAGACTGAGTATGACTACTACACCGGAGAACTGAAAGAAGTATTCAGAAAAGCATACTCCGATGGACCGCGTGCGAAAGTTAACTGCTACGGCGCTAACGACGTTCGTGAAGGCGTTGCTATCATGTGGAAAGAGAACGTTGACGTTTCCATCACCGGAAACTCCACCAACCCGACTCGTTTCCAGCATCCAGTTGCAGGTACCTACAAAAAAGAGCGTATCGAAGCTGGTAAAAAATACTTCTCCGTTGCTTCCGGCGGTGGTACAGGACGTACTCTTCACCCGGACAACATGGCAGCAGGTCCTGCTTCCTACGGTATGACCGATACAATGGGACGTATGCATTCTGACGCTCAGTTTGCAGGTTCTTCTTCTGTACCGGCTCACGTAGAAATGATGGGTCTGATCGGCGCAGGAAACAACCCAATGGTTGGTATGACTGTTGCTGTAGCTGTTGCTGTTGAAGAGGCAGCAAAAGCTGGCAAATTCTAAGATTAGCCAAACTTTGCGTAAATAAAATTATTTGAGCAAAAAAGAAGCGCCGCGGGAATTTTCCCGTATGGCGCTTCTTTTTTGCTGCTTTCGATATCCTGCAAAGTTGGGCGTGCAGATTGCAGGAACGATGTTTCAAACACATGCTATATTCTTTTGATCCATGCACAAAAAACGCCTCTGAACCCAAAACGTTTCAGAGGCGTTTTTTATATCATTCTAAGCATTATTTTGCAGCGATAAACTTCTTTGCAACCAGTGTCTCTGCACAAAGTACTGCTCCGCCTGCTGCGCCGCGGACCGTGTTGTGGGACAGACCTACGAATTTCCAGTCGTAGATGGAATCCTCTCTTAAACGGCCTACGTTGATTCCCATGCCGTTCTCGTAGTTGACATCCAGTGTTACCTGCGGACGGTTATCTTCTGTCATGTAACGGATGAACTGTTTCGGTGCGCTTGGCAGATTCAGCTCCTGCGGAAGGCCTTTGAAGTTCTCCAGTTTTTCGATCAGCTGCTCTTTCGTCGGTTTCTTGCGGAATTTTACGAAAACAGCTGCGGTGTGTCCGTTTAATACCGGAACACGGATACACTGACAGGTGATCTTCGGCTCAGTTGCTTTTACGATCACGCCGTTTTCAATTTTACCCCAGATACGAAGCGGCTCCTGCTCGCTCTTCTCTTCTTCTCCGCCGATGAACGGGATGATGTTGCCTTCCATCTCCGGCCAGTCTTTGAAGGTTTTTCCTGCTCCGGAAATTGCCTGGTATGTGGTTGCAACCACTTCATATGGCTCGAACTCTTTCCATGCCGTTAATACCGGTGCATAGCTCTGGATTGAGCAGTTCGGTTTTACAGCGATAAAGCCTCTCTTGGTTCCCAGACGTTTTTTCTGAAACTCGATAACATCGAAGTGCTCCGGGTTGATTTCCGGAACTACCATCGGAACATCCGGTGTCCAGCGGTGTGCGCTGTTGTTGGAAACAACCGGTGTCTCGGTCTTTGCATATGCTTCTTCAATCGCTTTGATCTCATCTTTCGACATATCAACAGCGGAAAATACAAAATCTACGGTAGATGCCACATGCTCTACATCATTTACATTCATCACAACGAGCTTTTTCACTGCTTCCGGCATTGGAGTATCCATTTTCCAGCGTCCGCCGACTGCTTCCTCATATGTTTTTCCGGCACTTCTCGGACTTGCTGCCAGGGTCACAACTTCAAACCACGGATGGTTCTCCAGCAGAGAAATAAATCTCTGTCCTACCATACCGGTTGCTCCTAAAATTCCTACTCTCAATTTCTGCTCCATTGGTTTCATCTCCTTGTTCTTCTGTGGCGTACATTTGTGCGTCTCATGTCATACTATACCAATTTTTTCAAAATTGCAACTGTTTTTTCAATTTTCCTGTAAATATTTTTTATTCTGCTCGATGACAGCCAGCATCGCATCTGCTCCCGGCGCACCGATCGTGTTGCGTCGTTCTACGCAGTTCTTCATGCTGATGGCATCATAAATATCATCCTCGAAGACCGGGCTGATCGCTTTGTACTCTTCGAGTTTCATATCATCAAGGGAGATTCCTTTGTCAATGCAGTACAGAACGAGACGGCCGACAATGCCATGTGCATCGCGGAACGGAACGCCTTTTCCAACAAGGTAATCAGCTGCGTCCGTTGCATTCGTGAAACCGTTCTTTGCACTGTTCTCCATGCGGTCTTTTTTGAAGTACATGGTAGAAAGCATGCCATTGAACAGAGCCAGGCAGCCTTTTACGGTGTCGATGGCATCGAAGGTCAGCTCTTTATCCTCCTGCATATCTTTGTTGTACGCCAGCGGGATTCCCTTCATAGTGGTGAGCATTGACATCAGAGCTGCGTAAACGCGGCCTGTTTTTCCTCGAACAAGCTCTGCGATATCCGGATTCTTTTTCTGCGGCATGATACTGCTTCCGGTGCTGTATGCGTCGTCGATGTCCACAAACTGATACTCATTGGTATTCCAGATGATGATCTCCTCGGAGAAGCGGGAAAGATGCATCATAATCGTAGAAAGAGCACTGAGGAGCTCAATGACATAGTCACGGTCGGATACGGAATCCATGCTGTTTAAGGTCGGGCCGTCAAAGCCGAGCAGCTCTGCTGTGTAAGCGCGGTCCAACGGATACGTCGTTCCAGCCAGCGCACCGGAACCGAGCGGACAGTAATTCATTCTCTTGTAGATGTCTGCAAGGCGGCCTCTGTCGCGGCGGAACATTTCAAAATATGCGCCCATGTGATGTGCCAGTGTGATCGGCTGTGCTTTCTGCAGATGGGTGAATCCCGGCATATAGGTGTGAATGTTCTCTTCCATGATTTTTTCGAGTGTTACCAGCACCTCTTTGACGAGTGCATCAATCTCGGTGATCTCATCGCGGACATAAAGTTTCATATCGAGGGCTACCTGGTCATTGCGGCTTCTTCCGGTGTGCAGCTTCTTTCCGGCGTCTCCGATGCGGTCGATCAGGTTTGCCTCCACGAAGCTGTGGATATCCTCATACTCGCTGGTGATTTTCAGTTTTCCGCTCTCTACGTCGGCAAGAATGCCTTCCAGTCCTTCCAGAATCTGATCTCTTTCGTCTTCTGTCAGAATGCCCTGTTTTGCCAGCATCTTTACGTGTGCCATGCTGCCTTTGATGTCCTGTTTATAGAATTTCTGATCAAAGCTGATGGATGCATTAAAATTATACACTAACTTGTCGGTCTCTTTTGTGAACCGTCCGCCCCATAACTGTGCCATTTTCATTCCTCTTTTCCTGTAAGTTTTTTAAATTATCATGCATTATTATACAAGCATCCAACCTTCCTTTGCAAGTCAAATCACCTACTTTCCCGAATTTCGGCGTTTTGTGTAGTTTTTTTCCAGCCAGCCCAAGATGCCGTACAATCCTGCCGCAACGAGGCAGAGAATCAGGATGGACAGGATTACCCAGTCAAGTCTGAACAGATTTGCCCACCTTTTTGCGGCAGAGACGCTCGTCAGCCGCCCGATTTGCCGCTATCCAGAGCTCTTCAGAGACGATAGCAGGAATTTTCCCCGCATAGACGTACTGCCCGCCCGGCGGTGTAGGGAGCGTTTTTCCGGTGTTAAAATCGTAATGCTTCCTGTTCATGACTACGGTGCCTTTATTCATGGGATTCCGCACCATGCGGATAATGTCTGTTCCAGAGAATGGTTTTCCGGCGCGGCTGCGGACGCCCTCTGCTGCCAGAACCGCCGCAATTTTCCGTCCGCCGAGACCGTCTGCACAGAGTTCGTACATACGGCGCTTCACTGCGGCCTCCTCCGGGATGATCTCAATCGCTCCGTCTGCCGTCCGCCGGTAACCATAACTTTTTGAGGTCAGCACCGGCTTTCCATTATTCTGCTGCCGTTTCTGGTGCGCCAGATTCATCTTCTTGCTCAGCTCCCGGCTGTACTCCTCCGCCAGAATCGCCTTAATGCCGGTCAGAAGCGCGTCTTCCGGCGAATAGAATGTGTTCTCCAGATAAAAATACAGCCGCTTTCCGGCGCAGTTTAAGCGGTCTGCGAACAGATACCAGTCCCGCGTGTTCCGCATCAGGCGGTCCTGCGACTTGATTACGACGACATCAAACCTGTTCTGCTCGAGATCCTCGTACAGGCGGTTATATTCCCATCTGCCCTTCCGGCTCGTACCGGAGCGGCTCTCCACGTAGGCATCCACAAGCCTCCATCCTCTTGCCCGGATTGCCTCTTCCGCCTCCGCCGCCTGTCTTACCAGCGCATCCTTCTGATTTTCCTCCTCGGTGCTGCACCTTGCATAATAAACCGCACGCAGCTTCTCCTCTTCCATCTCCTGTCTCACTTTCCAGATGCTTCTCTTTACTATATAGAAAAAAGGACCGGAAAGTTCCGACCCTCTTTTTGTAATTTCTTTTACGGATTGCACCGTCCGCACGGCTCATAGCCTTCGGCGATCAGGTCCTCGCGCGGTCCCTGATATGTCGCCTTGTTTTCATCCTTAATCGAGCTGACGCTGGAGCATGACGGCAGGTGGAATTTCATGCTGGATGTGTTCATGACATATTCCTGCTGATCCGTCATCGTTCCGCTGCTTTCGCTTAACGTGCTGTCTCCCGTTGCATAATTAATTGAGATGCCCGGCTGATTGTTGTATGCGAAGATATGGAAGGAAATGCCCTCGCCGTCATCTTCCATGGAAAGTGCCTCCATCTCCACACCGTCCGCTACAAGGTTGTCCCCGGTAAAAATTGGTGTAACGCGGTACAGCACATGGTTTCCGGTCTCTTTGACGTAGTCGGCAACCATGTTTTCAAACGGCAGCATGCCCTCGACATTCAGATAACGTGTTCCAGTGATCAGATTCTTCTCGTTTGCATTCTCACCGGTCAGCTGGTATCCGATCAGATGGCAGCGGTTGTACAGATATTTACCTTCCACCTGATCATATTTTACCGTATGCCAGCCCGTCGGCTTTACCTGGCCGATCGCGCCGCGCTTCTCCGTCGGCATCAGATCCTGGCCAATATTCGCCTCTGCCACGCCGCACCGTCCCAGGCTGTCCAGATCGCTGTAATGCTCGTACGACTCGGTCGTCTTTTCCTCATCGGTAAAATCCGGCTCATTTCCGTTTAAAACGACATACGGTTCACCGGAAAACTCCGAAACATCAAGAACTGAAACGGCCGTCGGTGCCTGATCGGTAATCTGGGATTCCGTCATCGTATAAGCGGCCGTAACCTCCGAACCGGAATCTGCTCTCTCCGTCGAGAGAAGATCCTGCGCCTCACAGCCGGTCAGTGTCAGAACAAGAAGCGCCGCCAGCAGCAGAAGCTGTTTTCTTGGTTTTTTCATTTCTCATATACCTCTTTCGTTATTTTCTCATGGGAATAGCCTGCAAACTCCTCCTCGGACACTTTATTCCATTTGGAAAGATCCAGGTCGAATTTCCGGTCAGACGGATAATGCCGGTTCCACCAGAAAACGATGATTTTCTCTATCTTCGCTTCCACAACCTGCAGTCCCGTATTCTCCACAAAGCAGTATTCTCCTTCGCCTGCCTGCTCCAGAAAATCTGCCGCCGCCTGAAGTGTTACCTTCCCACTCTCCTTCTGCTCCGCGAACAGCTTTTCCGAAGCCGGATTCATCCAGAGCGTTTTCCCCTCACACAGTTCGCAGATTTTTTCCGTTACCACGCGGTCCCGCGAAACGCGTCGTCCGCCAAACTGCATTCCTCTTCGTTCTTCCAGACATACGATTCCAATCATCTGTCATCCTCCCTTCTCTTGCGTGTGCATATCTGAACACCTGACTGCCGTAGATAATCAGATAGCCAAGCCCCTCTCTTGCCCCGATAAACTCTCCGATTACAACACCGACGAGGCACAGGCCGATGTTGACCTTCCACACGGCGAGCAGCCCCGGAAACGACCACGGCAGCACGACGCGGAACAGCATATCCTTCTTCGTTCCGCCGAGTGTTGCAATCAGGCGGAGCATATCCGGCTCCACACCCTGAAAGCTGCTGTAAATGCTGATCACCGAGCCGAATATCGCAACGGAAATGCCGGCCGTGATGATCGTTTTCACGTTTGCCCCCATCCACACAATGAGAAGCGGGGCGAGCGCCGATTTCGGCAGGCTGTTCAGGACTACCAGGTACGGCTCCATCACCGCAGAAAAGCGCGGAAAGAGCCACAAAAGCACAGCGAACGCCATGCCAAGTGCCGAGACGAGCAGAAAGCTGATTCCCGTCTCATACACCGTGATCCCGATATGGCGCAGAAGGTTCTGCTCCGTCAGCAGGGTCACGAACGTTTTTCCCACCCGCACAGGGCTGGAAAAGATAAACGGATCGATCCATCTCAGATCCGCCGCCACCTCCCATAATACCAGAAAACTGACGAGAAGCAAAGCCCGAAACACCCGCACCTGCTCCCGTTCTCTTTTTTTCTGCCGGAGATACGCCCTCTGAAAGCTGCTCTCCGGCGTTTTTGCCTGCTCACGCATTTTCATTCAGCTCCTTCCAGATGGCATTGAAATACGTTTTAAATTCCGGCGCACTGCGCGCTTTCATCGGCGTGCGCTCCTCCATCGCAAACCGGATCGGAATCTTTTTTTTCACATATGCCGGCCGTGCCGCCAGAACAATCACACGGTCCGCCATGCTGATGGCCTCCGAAATATCGTGTGTCACGAGAATTGCTGTCTTTCCCTCTTTTTTGATGATCTTTCCGATATCATCACAGACGTTCAGCCTCGTCTGGTAGTCGAGAGCGGAAAACGGCTCGTCAAGCAGCAGAAGATCCGGCTCCATCGCCAGTGTACGGATCAGTGCCGCCCTCTGCCGCATACCGCCGGAAAGTTCGGACGGACGGGCATTGGAAAAGGATTTCAGGCCGTATGTCTCCATCATCTCCCCGACTTTTTCTTTCCGCTCGGGTGTCAGCGTGCGCGAAATCTCAAGGCCCAGCAGAACGTTGCTGTAGATGGTCCGCCATTCAAACAGGTGGTCTCTCTGCAGCATGTAGCCGATATGGAGATCCGCCTCCGTGATCGGCCGTCCGCGGCTCAGCAGAGTTCCCGCCTCCGGCTTTAAAAGACCGGAAATCAAGTTCAGGATCGTGCTCTTTCCGCAGCCGCTCGGTCCGACAAGAGCAACAAATTCCCCCGGTTTTACCGAAAAGGTCAGATCGCACAGCGCCGGTGTTTCTCCTTTCATGGTGTGATAGGACAGTGATATATGCTCTAATGACAGGATTTGATCATCCATTTTTTTGCATCCTCCTCTATCTATAAGATATCATATGCAGCTTGCATCCCAGCCGCGCTGAGGCTATAATAGAAAGGATTGAAAGATACCAGGAGGTTTGAAGATACATTATGACCAATAAAAGAAATTACCAGAAGGAGCTGGATGCGAAGATTGCAGGACTTCACGGTGAAGTTCCGACCTTGCTGCTGCACAGCTGCTGTGCGCCGTGCAGCAGTTACGTGCTGGAATATCTGTCGCAGTATTTTTCCATTACGCTCTTTTACTATAATCCCAACATCTATCCACCGACGGAGTACGAGCACCGCGTGGAGGAACAGCAGCGTCTGATCCATTCTCTTCCCGCCGTGCATCCGATTTCCTTCTGCCCCGGACCGTACGATTCTGACCGGTTCTATGAGCTGACACGCGGGATGGAAAATGTGCCGGAGGGCGGCGAGCGCTGTTTTGTCTGCTATGAAATGCGGCTCCGCGAAGCGGCCGAAATGGCAAAGCAGCTCAAACTCGACTATTTTACAACAACCCTCTCCATCAGCCCGCTGAAAAACGCGGAAAAGCTGAATGAAATCGGAGAACGGCTTGCCGCCGAATACGGGATCCCATATCTCAATTCAGATTTCAAGAAACGGGGCGGCTACCAGCGTTCCATCGAACTTTCCCACGAATACGGCCTCTACCGCCAGGACTACTGCGGCTGCGTCTTTTCCCGCCGGGAACGCGACGCACGGGTGGCAGCACAGGAAAATGGCAACAGCTGATGTGCTCTTTGAAGTGTCCGGCCAAAAGCTCCGTCAGGATATGCTGTACGAACTGATTTTCCTGAAACTTGTAACAGCAAACGCCCTTTGCAGCAGATCTTTTTCCTGCAAAGGGCGTTCGTATTTCTGTCATATTTCTCATGATACCAGAAAACCCGCAGAACCTTACGTCCTGCGGGTTTCTAAAGAATAAGCCGAAAATCAGATTCGAACTGACGACCCCTTCATTACGAGTGAAGTGCTCTACCGGCTGAGCTATTTCGGCCTGTGAAATTCATTTCCTGAATGACACAATCATTATTATACCGTATTTTTTTGAAATTGCAAGCATTTTTTTGAAATTTATGAATCTTTTTCTAAAATTTGTTCCGCCCCACTGATTTCCTGCCGTTTTCATCCTTGTTGTTTTCACATCCCTGACGCAAATTTTATGCATAAACTTTGTCCTTGCTTTCAAAAATTAAGGAAAACCATCACTTTTCCTTATAAAAATTAATGTATTTTGAAAGAAAAGCATTGACAACCGCCAAAAAAGTAAGTATAGTTTTTAACTAAAGGAAGAAAGGGGCTGTTGTCATGACCATGCAATACGATAATCTGGAAGACAAGCTCAGTCAGCTTGTAGAGTATACGAAAGATTCCGGAAAGATTGATTTATCTTTATACACTGAGTACGATGTAAAACGGGGACTGCGTGATTCCACTGGTAAAGGTGTTCTCACCGGCCTGACCGAAATTTCCGATGTTATCGGCTTCGATATTGATGAGCGCACCGGCGAAAAAGTTCCGACCGATGGCCGTCTCTATTTTCAGGGCTATAACGTCGCAGATCTGATCAAAGGTATGGAAGGACGACGCTTCGGTTTTGAAGAGATTACCTATCTTCTTCTGTTCGGTTCTCTTCCGACAGAACCGCAGTTAAATGATTTCAACGAAATTTTAAGTATCTACCGCGAGCTGCCGGACACTTTTGTCCGCGACGTTGTCATGAAGGCAACCAGCAAAAACATGATGAATACTCTGCAGCGCTGTGTGCTGACCCTGTATTCCTACGACGAAAAGCCGGATGACATTTCCATTCCGAACGTCCTCCGCCAGGCTTTGAGTCTGATCGCCAAAATGCCGCTGATCGCCGTTTACGGCTACCATGCATACCGCCACTACCACGAAAACCAGAACCTGATCATCCGAAATCCGAAACCGGAGCTGTCGATCGCTGAAAACATTCTGCAGATGCTTCACCCGGATGGAGATTACACTGCTCTGGAGGCAAAGGTTCTCGATGTTGCGTTAATTCTTCACGCAGACCACGGCGGCGGAAATAACTCAACATTTACGACACACGTTGTCTCCTCCTCCGGAACCGATACCTACTCTGCTGTTGCGGCTTCTTTAAGTTCCTTAAAAGGACCGCGCCACGGCGGTGCCAACTTGAAGGTTATGGAGATGTTTGAAAATATTGAAGAGAATGTTACAAACTGGGAAGACGAAAACGAACTGCGCACCTACCTGACCAAAATGCTTGATCGTGAAACATTCGATGGAACCGGTCTTATCTATGGTATGGGCCATGCTGTTTATACCCTGTCCGATCCACGTTGTGTGATTCTGAAAGAATATGCAAAGAAGCTTTCCGCTGAGAAGCACCGCGAGAAAGAATTTGCTCGCTATGAGTCTGTAGAACGCATTGCCGGCGAGTGTATCGCCAAAAAGCGCCGTCTGCTCAAACCAGTCTGTGCAAATGTTGATTTCTACAGCGGTTTCGTCTACACAATGCTTGGCCTTCCAAAAGAGCTCTACACCCCGATCTTTGCTATCTCCCGTATCTCCGGCTGGTCCGCACACCGGATCGAAGAGCTTGTCAACGAAGGAAAGATCATCCGTCCGGCTTATAAATATGTCGGTCATCATCGTCCGTACGTTGCCATTGAAAGAAGAACCCCAAGAAAGACTTCCCACAGTTTTTCAAATAACTAAAAAATTATGCAAAAAGGACATCTGCCCGTACCGTTCTGGTATCGGGCAGGTGTCCTTTTATTGCCAAGTGATCTCTCGAAAAACCCGCGGAGCGTGCTTCTCATGGTTATAAACAAAACTCTGCGTTATACCCGGATCTTTGTTCCCTTGGTATCTCGTTTTGCCAGCTTAATCTTCGCTGTCAGAGAAATCTCTTTGTCGTGATACGTGATCGTGTAATCCATCCGGCTTGCCAGCAGATACGCATGCTCTACCGCGTCGTCCTCTGCCATACGGATACCACGCACACCAACGGCTGCTTTTTTCTTCTCCGGCACTTCACTCGTAAGGAAGCGCAGGAAGACACCGTTTTTCGTCTGCAGAACCACATACTCCTGCTCCTGGCAGACCTCGGCAAGAATCAGACGGTCCTCCTCGGATGAAAGCTTCGTCGCCGCGATCGTTCGTTTTACGACATCAAACTCGGATCCATCGACAAGTTTTACCATACCGGCCGCGCTGACGAACAGCAGCTTATTGTTCTTGATATTTTCCAGTGCATCGACGTAAATCATCTGCTCCTTCTGGCTGCTGTAATTTCCAAGGTTGTCGATCGGCGTTCCCTTGTCACGGAATCTTCCATACGGGATGTCCATTACTTTGATGCTGTGCATCATGCCAAGATCCGTAAAGACGCAGATCTTATCGGTGTTTTTGCACTGGAACACATATTTGTTCTCGTTGTGCACAGCCTCTTTGTTCCGCTCGTAAGCAGACGTATCGATCGTCTTCGCATAACCGAAGCGGTCCATCAGGAAGACAACATCCATCTCCTCGACCTTCAGCTCCTCAAGAACAATCGCCTCAGCATTCTCAATCGCCGTTTTCCGCTTGTGGCCGTACTCTTTTTTTATCTGCGTCAGATCTTCCATAATAACTTCCGACATCGAGTCGTAATGATTTAAGATATCCTCGTACTTTGTAATCTTCGCCACAGTCGCCTCATGATCTTTTAAGAGTGCTTCCACTTCCAGTCCGATCAGTTTCTGCAGACGCATCTCCAGAATCGCCGTTGCCTGGCGTTCCGTAAAGCAGAGCTGTGCTGCCATACGCTCACTTGACTTTGATTTGAAGCGGATACCATCGGTCACTCCCATAATCAGACACTCTTTGACCTGCTTCTGTGTCTTGCTTCCGCGCAGGATCTCAATGATCAGATCGATCACATCGCATGCCTTGATCAGACCTTCCTGCACCTCGCGGCGCTCCATCTCTTTGCGGAGAAGGTTCTGGTATTTGCGGGTTGCCACTTCAAACTGGAAATCAACGTGATGCTCGATCACCTGTTTAAGGCTTAACGTCTCCGGTCTTCCATCTGCCACGGCGAGCATGTTGACACCGAACGTATCTTCCAAACGTGTTTTCTTGTACAGCAGATTCGTGATCCGCTCCACATCCGCGCCTTTTTTCAGTTCGAGCACGATGCGTGTTCCTTCTTTCGAGGACTGGTTGGAAATGTCGACGATTTCCGGCGCTTTCTTGCTCTCCACAAGCCCCGCCACATCGTTCAGGAACTTTCCGATGTTCGCACCGATCATCGGGTACGGAATTTCGGTGATCACAAGATACTGCTTTCCGTTTCTGCCTTTCTCCACTTCCACTTTTCCGCGGATTTTAATCTTTCCGACACCTTTTTCGTAGATCGACAGCAGGTCATCCTGATTGACGACAATACCGCCGGTCGGGAAATCCGGTCCTTTGATGTATTTCATCAGACCTTTAACGGTGATGTCGTTGTTTTTCATGTAGGCCTTGACCGCATCCACAATCTCACACAGGTTGTGCGGCGGAATGCTTGTTGCCATACCGACAGCGATACCGTCTGCGCCATTCAACAGAAGGTTCGGCACGCGCACCGGCAGAACAGACGGCTCTTTTTCCGTCTCGTCGAAGTTCGGTACGAAATCGACAACGTCTTTGTCGAGATCCTTTAAATAGACCTCCTGTGTAATTTTCTGCAGTCTCGCCTCGGTATATCGCATTGCAGCGGCACCGTCACCCTCAATCGACCCGAAGTTTCCGTGACCGTCCACAAGCGGCTGCCCTTTTTTGAAATCCTGTGCCATTACGACAAGAGCATCGTAAATGGAACTGTCGCCGTGCGGATGGTATTTACCCATCGTATCGCCGACGATACGCGCGCACTTTCGGAACGGCTTGTCGTACTGGATGCCGAGCTCATACATGTCATACAGAGTACGGCGCTGTACCGGCTTTAAACCGTCCCGCACGTCCGGAAGCGCTCGGGAAATGATGACGCTCATCGCATAATCAATATAAGATTTCTGCATGACCTCAGAATATTCGGTCCGTATAATCTGATCTTCTGATTTTTCTTTCATCTTCCTTTGTCCTTCCTGTTAAATATCCAGCTCTGCATCGGTTGCATGCTCATAAATAAATGCTTTCCGCGGCGGAACCTCGGTTCCCATCAGTACTTCCGTCACATCGGAGGCCATACGGGCATCCTCGATCTCCACACGCTTCAAAAGTCTCGTCTCCGGATTCAGTGTCGTCTCCCAGAGCTGCTCCGGGTCCATCTCGCCAAGACCTTTGTAGCGCTGCAGCGTAAATTTTTCTTTGTGTGTCTTTCTGTATTT